>WNFL01419256.1_pt2 | contig 10575 bp, 13 predicted proteins | sample 5400361 | NCBI WGS metagenome assembly WNFL01 (sample SAMN13153351, study PRJNA577476) | soil metagenome | isolation source: 40 cm soil on Douglas fir-dominated hillslope | place: USA:California | collected 2013-09-17 | reverse complement strand
TGTAATACTGGGGTGATCGAGTACACCATTGAATGAGGATGTCTGGTCTTACGAATAATAAGGTTTGGGGAGATGCGGGACTAAGGTCTGAGGGGTCGAATGGTCATCCGCCTCCGCCTTTCTATCAGGGATACTGACTAAATTCACTATTAAATACGCCGTCAGGCAGGATTAGCTACTACCTGAGTTAAAAAACTGCTCACCGGGCCAGTCTCTTAGATCACGAGAGGAAGCACAGAAGCACAGAGCGCGAGCGGAAACTGGGAGCACATGGGAGCACAGTCGATACCACTTATGTATACGCCGTTATATCACGTTCCACGACGCCCATGACGCCGATAACCGTTTTCCCGGCATAAGAGTCGGAGCGAGCCAAGCCCCCAGCCTCAATACGATCCATTCCACTACCGCCACCTCCAGTCGAGCAGACAGTTTCTATTGCATAGCTTAACATTTTTGACGGTGCCACGCAATGCCCGTGCCCCAAATTCCTGGACGAGAAGTAGAACCCCGTCGAGCATACGAACTTATAGGACGACTGGCAGAACTATGTCACATGGACAGCAAAAGGTACTCGCACCATCAAGTCGAAACTCAACGACTTACCCTACAAGTCGAAAATACATCACGACTTACCCTTCTCATCAGGTTCCCCGGCAGCCAACCGATCAGCTTCTCCAAAGCGGATGTCGCCCGCCTCGAAAACGAAGAGTCAGTCCCAACCTGCATTTTCATATCGCCTTTGTGACGCCTCCCGACAGTTTCTGGGTGTGCGAGAAATCCGACGGAATCCGAGTCCTCTTCTTCATCCAGCTCGTCGAGGGCGCCCACGACGTCTACCTGGTACGTCTTTCTCATTGATCCCATACTCCCACATTAATTTCGTCCCGCTTCGCAGATAGACCGTAAGAACAAGTACTTCCTCCAACAAGGGTTTTTCTTCCCGCATTACACCAACAAGGCGCTTCCAATGAGGGACACAATACTCGACGGAGAACTCGTGCTTGACACTCCACCGGGGTCCAATCACGTACGCTCGTCCTGCGCTCTTATTGTGTCCCGCCATCCCTGACCAAACGCCATGGTGACAGCCGGTCCTTCGCTTCTTGGTGTTTGACGCCCTTGTAATCGATGACGAGAATATCATGCAGAAGACATTGACCTCACGATATGGAGTAAGCACCTCTCTTTTTGTATCCACTACGAGATCTGACTAACACGTCTCTGGCAGCGCCTCCAAGATTACTTCTTCAAACCGTACAACGCAATGCTTCGGGACTTCAGAGAGATGGCAATGAGGGCACCGTTCCAGTAAGTCCTGCATCCTACCTTGATGCTTGTCTCCAACAAACCCTGTTGTGGCAGACTCCAACTCAAGCAAATGCAATTTGCTTATGGCCTGAGCGAAGTCATTAATCAAATACCTAAGCTTGAACATGGAACAGATGGATTTATTTACACAAAAGTGGAAGCACCTTATAAGCCTGGTACAGATGATGCGATGTGCGTTTGTCTGAATCACCACCCCCGACAGCTCTCCCTCCTCTGGGCTTCACTTCTGACGCCCGTATCGCAGATTGAAACAGTGTCGACTTTAGGCTGGAACTGAAGTTCCCTGAACTAGGGGACTCCGGACAACCCGATCTCCATGCAAAACCGTACTTCCCTCTTTTCGTTTGGGAAGGGAGCGGCCGGTATCGGTTGTTTGACATGCTGTCTGTGGGAAATGATGAGTGGGAGCGGTACGTTCTGCTGGTCCCAGACCCAGCTTTGGTGCCCAGGGCAATATTCTCACATGAAAAAACCCGTAAACAGGATGAAAAGAACGAAAGAACAATATGACGACCGGATCATCGAGGCGCGTTGGGACTTTGAGCAGCAAGCGTGGCGATTCATGAGGATCCGGAGCGATAAGGCCGACGCAAATCATATTAGTGTTGTGGAAAATATCATCAAGACGATTATTGAACCGGTTCATCAGAAAGATGTGCGTGTGTCCACCTTGATTTCTCTCCTTTCGCCTCGCTCGCAGCGCCTCTCCTCTGTCGTGTACCATCGAATATAGTACTTACCAAATACTATGGTTTGTAGCTCATTGAGCGAGGACCGCTCATCCGAACACGTTGGAAGGCGCGTGCGGCCGCCCCTCGCCCACCAAACCCGCCGCCTACCCAATCGCATTCCAACCCGGGTTATCCACGGCATCAAGGATACCAACAGTTCCACCCGCCTCCACCTTACAGCCACTCGCCTCCCATGCTACCCTTCCTTGGTGCACCGCATTATCAAGGAGGGTGTGTAGGCGTTGGGTTTGCGAAGGTCTCTGGGCCTCCGGTAGCGAGTGGGTGGATTCGTTAGTTGGCTCCCTGAGGTGCCTGGGGGCATTAGGTGCCCCATGCCTCCGACTTTTTCTTTTGAGTCTTTGTCAGGAGGTTACTAGCATATTTCTCTCCTATGTACTACTCATCGAGTTCCTTTTATCTAGTTTTCTTCCTTAGCCTCTCCACAGTTTTCGCCTTCGAGTCTCCAATTCAACAGCGAGGTAGCGAATGGAAAATGAATACAAGAAGCGACATTCCCAGGAAATGACCATAGAAGGCCCCAATGTGCTATATCCGTTGGGCGACTCAACCACGATTTGGCCAACAAGAGTAGCGTTGTACAATGTCCCCGTCTCCGGCAGCTTAAGATCGGCGTCCTCCGGCCATAGGCAATTTTCTATTTATATCTAAGTACGGAAAACCAGTTGTGCAATACGTGCCTTCCACTAAAAACGGATCTCCAGACAAGACAGGACGAGGGCCTCAAGACAGGTCGGAAGCTGGGTCGACGTACGAAAGTATACGGTGATATCGACCTTACCTAGGAGTAATTTTAGTGCCACAGCGAATCGGAGCGCTCACTTGTTGGGGTCACCCTCGATCGCTCGATCGCAATGGAATTGATCGGCGATGTTGACGATAGAGGCCCTGGACTATCCTTCCGTTATTCGCTTCCCCCCTCTTTCTACTGGAATTGAACGACATATTGCTTCTGCCCCGACCAGGGGTTGGTGACTCCATACCTCCGCCGCCATAGCCCGCGGGTGGGTATTCCATGAGCTTTCCCCACCATTCGTGGCCAAAGGTTCGTAAAAGGCATCTCGAGAGCGTCGACCTTTCTATTTTTATCTCGTGGCGATCCCAGTGGCGATATTGTGGCTGCCCTATTGGTATGTGAGCGTGGTTATTGAATCTGTACCGGTTGCCAGACGCCTTCTTCGCCTTCTTTGTGATAACTAGTGGCGCAATGGTCAGCCGACTTTCGACGGCGGAGAAGGCACGGCACGGCACGGCACGGCGGAGGCCAGAACACCGCCGGACACAGAGTTGGTTGGTCCAACTCGTGTATAATAGAAGACAACGGTAGACAAAGATAATATAGGGAGATTCAAATCCTGACAGAGAGACTCATCGACCTTAGGTCCACCTAGGCACAACAGTAGTCTCGAATCGGATTTGAACCGTACTTGTATAGAACATAATGAGGGACGGAGTTTCCCGAACACGAACTGTTTAACGAGGCACAAAAGGAACGAGGTCGTGAACCTGTGTGGACTAACTGTGCAAGAACCACGGATTTACGCCTAGTGACATGCACAAGACTCCGCGACAAGCGCCCCGTTTCAGAACCTCAGCGTGGGGTGTCACGATGCTTCGTTCTCTGGGTCGATGTGAAGACCATTCGAACCACCGTCTGAGCTATTAACGACTGCATCTCGGGTTGCTTTTCAAAGCCGTTACCAAAAATAGCTATGCTCTTTCTCCAGGAACGTCAACCCCTTCTACATTGCGCTCCAGCCGGAACCAAATGATGGCCGAATTCAATCCAGTGAACTCAATGTCTTCCGACCAGCTGACCAATGTGCAATATCGCGCAATCGATTGAATACAGTCAAATCGTCGACGCTATCTACCTTGGCGAGAGCGCTTGTCTGACTCATGATATATATGTCTCGGTCTGAGAGCAGGCCTGCTCAGGATCTTCGACGAGGACCACCTTAGCTACTTTGTCCAAATGCCCTTCAAGCTACCAGCAGACACAGATCTAAACTCCCCTCAAATCAAACTTATAAGCGAATGGAATGAGGGATTCTTGCAGCTGAATGTGGACACACTCGCGAAACATGTTCACAAGGACTTTCGCCGCATAGTTTACCCCCGATCTATCGGCCATCCTGAACAGAACAAAGAGGAGTGGATTCAGGAAATCACAGGGGTTATCGGCTTTACCACTGGGTTTGATGTGGGCGAAAACCCTTGCCACTCCAACTCCCTTCCGCCTTAAATTCCCTCTGCAGACGACCGTCCATTCCATCATAGACGCCCCGGGGAGAGTAGTAATTCACGTCCGTATTCCACCCCTTCTGATTAACCCCCGCATCTACCTAATGCATTCTCATAGACCACCAGCGAGGTTAAGAACACAGTGGGGTTGGAAACGGCCCACGAGTCGCTATTCATTGCCCACATCGTCACCGACGATGACGGCAGCCTGAAGATCAAGCAGCTCGAGGAGTTCCGCGACTCCAAAACCTATTTAGATCTTCGCAAGTCGATGGGGGAGGCGATAGCGGCGGCTCAAGCCAACAAGTAGTTTTGTTTTTTGTATTGTGTTCTTCCTGTGCCGCCTGATATGGGATTGGGACCGCGAACACGAAAGGAGTGCTTTCGGAGTGTACAATAATCGATCAGACAGAGTCACAAGATATGGCTTTTACAATAATTTGGCCATGATTGCATTCGGTACTTCGTGAACATGCCTTCGGATTGGTACTTGCAGTGTTCCAGCGTCTGGCACGCATACATAGGCCATCGTCGTCACAATGGAAATGTTGTTGACACACGAGCATAGCCGACAACTTCCCGGAAGCTTAAGCACTTCCAGGCTTGTTACGGCTGAGGCCTGTGGGAACGACGGCCATCGCTAGAAGGAAACCCGCTCGTTTCATAAGTACGACCTCCACAGTAGCTTGTGCAAAACCAAGGCCAAAACCCATATATTTTATCCACAGATGATGGCAGCCAAATCGCAGCCGCCTGGAAGGATTATGGTCTCCTCGTCACGTACGTCACAGCCTGCCGTCGTGAAACCCCCTGTTCCAGCTAAGCCTCCCCACAATATAATACTCCCTCAATGAGCCGCAGTCCTCCGTGATACTGCTACGAAATGCCAGACGGTATGCCCTCGAAACATCCCCTACTCTTTTCTTGACTGCGAGGAGCGCAGTCTCGGGATTGCCGGTGGCACATTTCTAATAGCCGCCGACTCTCATTGACGTGGCTCGTCTCCATCTCGTCCCTCCAGTCCATCTTTTACTCTCTGCATTCCCCGGAAATCGGTTCGAAGGACGTATGGATTTCATCGCGCTATATCATGGATTGGGGTTTGAACTACAGAACGGTTCTTATATGCAACTTGTGGTCGTCGTATCTAGATTTGTTAGAGGACAGTCGTAATGGAAGAGATTGCGATCCTGTCCAACGTCAGGCTCACCCACAACTTTGTCTTCAACGACACCACTTGAATAGCTTAGGTCGATGTATTGCAGAGCATGCGGTCATCCCTGGAAAGGATGGAAAACCTATCAAATCAACAGGTACGTTCAAACCGAAGCCCGTACCCGTGTAAGGATATGACCCACCACCGTTTCTATAGTGTTGTCGTGTTAGACTCCTCTCCAGGTGTCAGTTTTGACCGCCAAGTACCAAACACTTGGGGCTCTTTTTAATGGAGGTATTCAGCGTGCTCTCCAAAAAGGGTTTTATCCAGTCTTGATACCAACTTAATGATACCAACTTAAGTCGTCAGGTATCTAGATTTGAGGTTTGCGCATGCCCGACCAACTGGTTCGCGCGGCATGGCCGTTGGCAGAAGTGGCTGAGGTCACTCAGCGAGCAACAAGCAATCGAGTGCATTTGAGCTAAGAAGCCGGGGGAAAAATATGAAACATAGACTAGTAGTAGTTAAATATACTTGAAATCATCATGCAGACTGTCCGTATCTACCAATTCTCCATCATCTTCGTCCGATTGATTGAGCGATCTGGTGGCGTCGATTTCTAGCGTGACTCCTTGATCTATTGCACCATCTTGTAAGTGTCTTCAAGTCTATCTCGTGTCCTGTCATTTTTCACCTTGTTTAAGGCCATTTCCAGTCACACAACCAATCCTTTGGGCAGGGCATGCTTGTTGGGATGGAACGAGAGGAGTTTGTGGTGCTTTTTTTGCCATTGTACAGGCATGTGCGTTGTCTGAGGTGATTTTGGGAGTTACACCCGTCCCCTCACCAGGGTCGCAAAACTCAGACACGGCCATTTCTGATTGGCTGGCACTTACGGGGGTCGGCTTCTCTAAAAACGCACGCAGATGCAAAAGAACATAATCTACTATAGTTCTAACACCTATTGGGCCAAGGAAATCTTTTCTAGAGCCTATTGCTCGGTGACCGAGGGTGCTCGGTGACAGCTTAATTACTGTAATGACTTGTTTATCGGTGATGGTTTGTTGGCCCCACTGTGTCAGGCAATTTAACATGTGTTTGATGGCCATCGGTAGTCGGGTAACGGTAGGCTCGATGGCTGGGTCTGCTGGGTCGTAGGTGATGTACGGGTGGTTACTGGTGAACTGAAGGTAGCAAAAATTTTCAATAATATTGCTCTTTGTTCTCCCTCTAACACTAGTAGTGCTCCTGGTATCGCGGCTGTTCGGTTCAGGCCATTGACGAGGTGCGAATGGCTTTGAACATGCTCTCCCTGCAATCTATACGAATTTGTGGTGACTTCCAGGATGAAACACATGTCACGCGTCCGTCGTGGACTTTGGAGGAAGAAGTGGTTTGTATGGAGGAAGGATCGGCGATGAGGGGCTTGTGAGTTTGCAGCGCAATGGTCGAAATCAACTTGGGCATGTGGCGTGTCAACAAGTCCGAAGTCAGGAGCCGAAGTCGTGAGCTGTACCCGCACCCCGCGCCCGTGGTCACCGAACCGGGGCCCGAAGTCAGAAAGCCCCGAGACACGATAAAAGCGCTTGGGCTTGAGCTCAATCTCTCGACATCCTTCCAATACCCTTTCACCAAGCGTCACCGAGTGCACCAGGGCCGTCGTCCGGAGGACTCACAATCCAGGACACGATCGGCACCTTCGAGGGTGTGAGCTACCGCATTGACCACCGAGACAGTAACTCCATCCTTCATTTCACACTTCAACCTGGCTACGAAGTCAAAGGCAAGCCTGGTGCCATGGTCACTATGCAACCATCGGTCCAGATTCGAGACAATTTCAAGTTTTCGTTCAAGAAGATGGTCAGTGGCGGTGACATGTCCGAGTCCTGGTTCACAGGACCCGGTGACGTCATTCTAGCTCCAGAAGTGTGGGGCGATATCGTGCCAATTCAAGTAAGCAGGTCTTAGTACGTTCACACCTCCTCTTACTACCATCTCCTGGATCTCAGATTGAGCCTGATTCATCATGGAATCTCGGCAAGGGCACCTTCCTCGCGTGTACCAAAGGTGTCACGAGAACGACCAAGTCTCAGGGAGCAGGAAAGGGCATGTGTACGTACCCTTATTCTCCTCAGTTGCGTGGTGACTTGACTAAACCTCGTTGCATTTGTCCAGTTTCCGGCGAAGGGTTTTTCATCAGCAAGGTGTCGGGACAGGGGATCCTGTTCGTCCAGTCTCTAGGAGCTATCATTAAGCGTTCCCTTGCCGCTGGCGAGCAGCTCATCGTTGACAATGGGTACGCAACATCTCCGTCATTCATGCCAATTTCACCAGCACTGACCGCAGCTTGCTCCCAATAGCCATCTTGTGTGCTGGTCTGCCACTTACACTATGGAACGTATCAACGCTGCCGGAGGCGGTTTCTTCTCCGGAATGCATACAGGGGAGGGCCTTGTTTGTCGTTTCACCGGACCGGGGGACATATATATCCAGACTCGGAACCCCGAGGCGTTGGGTCAGTGGATTGCTTCTCAAGTTCCTGGGAGCGGTGAGTCCTCCCCCTTTTATCATGCGTCCTCTGATGGCTGATCGCCGGGGTGACTCTAGGTGCCTGATTGGGGTACAATGGCAAGTGGGAGCTCATTTAGCATACCTAGATAGGTCTCAACCTCTCGCTGTTAAGTGTGGGAGACTTCTTAGCTCGGTCGTAGGGCATGCGAAATAGGATGATTTATGTCCCACTAGCACTCTTTGGACAAATGTTTGAACCTCTTTATGGTGGTGTAGATAGTTGTCCGTGAATATCTCATGACGTCTTGAAATGGACCTTTGGGATTTGTTGTCGCCTTCCAGTCCTCGGAATGGCCCATGTTTTGATCTGAACACTGGCTTACTGCATGCGTGAGCCGGCTAGACTGATCGAGAAAGCATCCAAGTAATATATATCGTGAGTATCGGCCCCGAGGTATATACAGTAGGAGGTGGTGTATTGATAAGGTTTTTCTCCGCTCTGGATACTTTCTGCACTTCCATCCCCTATTAAACTCAGGTGTACTATGTCCCCACAAGTGTAATCAGGGAGGGGTTATGCATGGGTTTACATATTAGACACCACAAAGTACAGTCGAGTCGCTCATAATGGATAGTGTCGGTCAACGCTCAAAGCTATGCAGTATCGAGATTATACATTACTAGGGCTCCAACTGAATTGAAATGAATTGGTAGAGTAAACTCCCACGACCCGGAGGTAATGTATTATGCGATACGAGGTGATCCAGTATGAGCGACTCGACTGTAATCCTATTGGAATCCAAGGCGATAATCGATATTAAGCCTTACACATAATCTGAACATGATCAAGGAGTGCTCCTTGAATAAATTAATGCAAACCCCACTTGTATTCCTCTGATAAGCAAGAAATAATTCATAAATAATCATATGCCGCCCACTAATTCTGGATATCATAAGGTGCCAGAACTTGAATGAGGACTGTCGCGTGCAGGTCGAGCTGTGCTATTTGCAGGTACTCATCTGTAATAAAGTCATATTGCGGTACTCACTGGGAGCAGGATTTATTTTACCCTATATAGTCTGCTGCAATGCCCGTGTTAGTTGGTGTTTGTATCGCTTGCTACCTTGTTTGTTATCCATGGAATTTGGGCCTGACCACCCAGGGGCGCGTCCGGCAACGTTATCACCAACCCTGCGCGCGTGTCTCCATTTCTGTGGATCACGAATCTCTGACAGTCTATCGTAAAGCAAACTAGCCACACGGATATACAGGTACAGAACTCCAATCCTACAGGAATACGTACGTACAGTGCGGCGCGAAAGCGACACTAGTCTCCTGGGACAAACACCCGATATGCATTGGATATAGGCCTTCCTTTGCCTGTTAATGATCACATTTCGTCTTCCACATCGCCCTTACCTGTTTCCGATCCATATGCTTGAAGCTGGGTGACAATTCGATCCCATCCGGTGCTAATTTTTCGGCTATTCCGGTACAGTTGTATACATAGCTAGTGTTCGAGATGTAAATATGTCAAAGGGGGGCTTTCGTACAACAACCTTTGCTTTTTTGTTCCTGTATTTTCAATTTAGCAGAGCCAAGGGTCCATCTAAACCCTCTACATATGAAGGAAAGAACACATTAAATGACGAGGGTGCTCCCCATCCCCGGTATCTAAAACCAAGTTTGGTCCAACTTCTCCACCTATGTCCCTCGCCATCCTACTGTACCTGTGAATCCAGTTAGGTGTACGGAATCACATATTTGTTATTTATGTCAAATTTGAGGCCCACAAGCCATCCAGAGGGTGAGGAAGATGCTCATCGGTCAAGAGTTTGACATTTGTCTTCGCCATTACAAAAGGCGAAAATGAAGATGTGGCATAGCATACAAGCAGAAGGCATAGGAGCATATGGCAGCACAAGAAACCCGTTCGTACAAAAAATTACACCAAGAAAGCCCGGGCCCAAGGGCATACATGCACGCGTGTTGACTGTCCGCATCAGTCTATTCCATCAGTGCCATTACCAGCAAGCCGGTAAGTAATCATTATGCTTTCAGCGCGGCTGAAGTCCGCATCGTCAAATTCGCGCAGCGGTAGTTGGCATCGAATCGTAAGCCGCCGAAAAAGGGGTATCTTGAAGCTTGGTATCAATTATCTAGACGCCATCGGTTGGAACTCTACCTCCTTGAACACCCAGATCTCGCGTCTGCCTCGCAGACCGAACCATCCCCGAATGCCTTTGGCTCTGCCCATCGGCACGCTGGCGTCGAGCCGGTAGTTATGTGTAGTGAAGACTTTCATGAGATTTGATAACGTAGAGAGCATGTCCGAGTCTTCATTGCGAGGAAGGAAGAGTGGAACTGGGTGCAGCAGTGAGTTATGGAAAAGAGGAAAGAGACAGAATGCTTACTTTCGTTCTTGGGTCGTGTTACGGGGTGTCGGTTCTTCAAGCGCACTGTAAAGACACCGCGGCTCGTTGCTGTCCTTCCAGCGCCTCCAAAGTAGTCGTTTCGCTCGGCGACAATAGAGGCAGTCGACGCAGCCAAGGACCACGCCTTCTCATTCTCGCCGAAGGCTG
>WNFL01444375.1_pt1 | contig 10576 bp, 9 predicted proteins | sample 5400361 | NCBI WGS metagenome assembly WNFL01 (sample SAMN13153351, study PRJNA577476) | soil metagenome | isolation source: 40 cm soil on Douglas fir-dominated hillslope | place: USA:California | collected 2013-09-17 | reverse complement strand
CCCGGTGTTTCCCGGCGGCACGGGACAAACCGAGATGCAGGTCGCAGCGATGGCGAGTCTCAAGCCCGCGTGTTACATCGGCACGCCGTCGTTCCTGCGCATCATTCTCGAAAAGGGCGATGAACTCAAAGCCGATCTCTCAAGCATCAAAAAAGCACTGGTGTCGGCCGAAGCGCTGCCTGCGGCATTGCGCGCGTGGCTCAATACGCGCGGGGTCGGCACGCTGCAATGTTATGCGATCGCCGATCTCGGACTGGTCGCGTACGAATCCCCCGCGCAGGAAGGCATGATTGTCGACGAGGGCGTGATCGTCGAACTCGTGCGTCCCGGCACCGGCGAGCCGGTCGCCACGGGTGAAGTCGGCGAAGTGGTGGTGACGACGCTGACACCCGAATACCCGCTGATCCGCTTCGCGACCGGCGACCTGTCGGCTGCGCTCGCGGGTACGAGCCCGTGCGGGCGCACCAATATGCGCATCAAGGGCTGGCTGGGCCGCGCGGACCAGACGGCTAAAGTGAAGGGGATGTTCGTCAAGCCGTCGCAAATCGCGGACGTCGCCAGGCGCCATGCGGAAATCCGCAAGTACCGGCTGGTGATCGAGCACGATGACAGGAAAACCGACCGCATGACGCTGCATTGCGAAATCGCGGGTGCGCCGAGCGCGGCAATTGCCGCCGCCATCGCAGCAACGATGCGCGACGTCTGCAATCTGCGCGGCGAGGTCGCTTTTGACGCTGCGGGGGTGCTACCCAACGACGGCAAAGTCATCGACGACGTCAGAAAGTACGACTAACATGACGCAACCGGCGGCGCGCACTCCGGCGTGCTCAACCATTCCGCGTTTCAAGTACTCATGCAGATAAAAAACAGCGTATTCCTGATTCCCGGCGGCGCATCAGGCCTGGGTGCCGCGACTGCGCGGCATCTCGTCGCCGCGGGCGGCAAGGTCATGCTCGCCGACCTCAACCGCGACGCTGGCGAAAAATTCGCGGCGAGCCTTGGCAGCCTGGCGAAATTCGCGGTGGCTGACGTGACCAGCGAAAGCCAGCTCCAGCAGGCCATCGACGCCGCGATCGCCGCATTTGGCGCATTGCACGGCCTCATCAATTGCGCCGGCGTCGCGCCCGGCGAACGCGTGGTCGGCAAGAATGGCCCGCACACGCTCGAAACTTTCAGCCGCGTGATCAACATCAACCTGATTGGATCCTTCAACGCACTGCGGCTGGCGGCCAACGCGATGGCGAAAAACACGCCGAACGCCGACGGCGAGCGCGGCGTGATCATCAACACCGCATCGGTCGCCGCGTTCGAAGGCCAGATCGGGCAGGCCGCGTACAGCGCCTCCAAAGGCGGCATCGTCGCGATGGCGCTGCCGATCGCGCGCGAACTCGCCAAGCTCGGTATTCGCGTGAACACGATCGCGCCGGGCATCTTCGACACCCCGATGCTGCAGGGCATGAGCGAGGAGGTCCGCGCGTCGCTCGGCGCGCAAGTGCCGTTTCCCTCGCGGCTGGGCCAGCCGGAGGAGTATGCGCGGCTCGCCGCTTTCATCGTGGAAAATCCTATGCTTAATGCAGAGGTCATCCGCCTGGACGGTGCGATACGGATGACCGCCAAATAAATTCAGACTCCGGAAAGAACTCACCATGACGTATCAAAATCTGATTCTCGAACCCGCGGACAACGGCAAAGTCGCCGTGCTGACCGTCAACCGGCCGAAGGCGCTCAACGCGCTCAACGCGGACACGCTCGACGAAATCCTGCAGGCGGTCGCGCAGGTCGCCGCCGACAAGGAAGCGCGCGTGCTGCTGATTACCGGCGGCGGCGACAAGGCGTTCATCGCGGGCGCCGATATTGCCGCCATGCAGAACATGAGCGCGCTCGAAGGGCAGGCCTTTTCGGAACAGGGCCAGCGCGTGATGCAGGCGATCGAAGCCCTGCCCATCCCGGTAATCGCGCTCGTCAACGGCTACGCGCTCGGCGGCGGCTGCGAACTCGCGATGAGCTGCGACTGGATCATCGCCTCCGAGCGCGCGGTGTTCGGCCAACCCGAAGTCAACCTCGGCATCCCGCCGGGATTCGGCGGCACCCAGCGTCTCGCGCGCCTGGTCGGCCGCGCGCGCGCGCTCGAGTTCGTCACCACGGGCCGCTCCGTCAAGGCCGAGGAGGCGCTGCGCATCGGGCTCGTGAACGATGTGGTCGCCGCCGCGCAGTTGATGGAAAAAGGGCTCGAAGCGGCGCGCCTGGTGGCGGCGAAAGCGCCGGTGGCCGTGCGGGTCGCCAAGCAGGCCGTGCAGCGCGGACTCGACATGGATCTCGCCAACGGCTGCGTTCTCGAGACCACGCTGTTCGCGTTTGCGTTCGGTACGGAGGACCGCAAGGAAGGCATGACGGCGTTTCTCGCCAAGCGCGCGGCGAAATTCGAAGGCCGCTGACGTGAGCGCGCCGGCGATCAGCCGTTACCCGGTGCCTCAGCTGGCCGAGCTGCCGCCGGACGTGCGCGAGCGCATCGAGAAAGTCCAGGAGAAGGCCGGTTTCGTGCCCAATGTGTTTTTGACGCTCGCGCACCGGCCCGACGAGTTCCGCGCATTTTTCGCGTACCACGACGCGCTGCTCCTGAAAGAGGGCGGACTGACCAAGGCCGAGCGCGAGATGATCATCGTAGCGACGAGTGCCGCGAACCAGTGTCACTATTGCGTGATTGCGCACGGCGCGATTTTGCGCGTGTACGCGAAGAATCCGCTGATCGCCGACCAGATTGCGGTCAATTATCGCAAGGCCGATCTCGAACCGCATCAGAAAGTCATGCTCGATTTCGCGCTCAAGGTCGCGTTACATTCCCATGAAATCCAGGACGCCGATTTTCCGCCGTTGCGCGCGCACGGCTTCTCCGACGAGGACATCTGGGACATCGGCGCGATCGCGGCGCTGTTTGCGCTGTCGAACCGCATGGCGAACCTGATCAATATGCGGCCGAACGAGGAGTTCTATCTGCTGGGTCGCGCACCAAAAAAGTGATTTCGCGCCCCGTGACGCACGGGTTGGCGGCAAAGTCCGCGCTCAAATCGCGGCCTATATTGCGCGCCGCCGCAACGGCTCGGCGCATTGCGCAAAATGATGCACTGCATCCAATTCACGATGCTGGGACAGCGCATTTACGATGATATAATTGCTCTCAAAACCGGCGCCACAAGCACCGGATTCCACCCGATGAGTCCAGACCGGACGCTGCAAACCCCACGAAGGTGACGCCATGGATATGCAGGACATTCCTGATACCGATCCACAAGAAACCCAGGAGTGGCTCGAGGCGCTCGAGGGCGTGTTGAAGCACGAGGGCGCGCATCGCGCCCATTTTTTGATCGAGCAGCTGGTCGACAAGGCGCGGCGCAACGGCGCCTATATTCCGTTCAGCGCGAACACCGCGTACCTGAACACCATACCGCCGCAGCACGAAGAGCATATGCCGGGCGATGCGGAAATCGAAAATCGCATCCGCTCGTACGTGCGCTGGAACGCGATGGCGATGGTGGTGCGCGCCAACAAGCACACCAACGTCGGCGGGCACATCGCGAGTTTTGCGTCGGCGGCAACGCTCTACGACGTCGGCTTCAACCATTTCTGGCGCGCGCAAACCGACAAGTTCGGCGGCGACCTCGTGTTCGTGCAGGGCCATTCGGCGCCGGGCGTCTACGCGCGCGCGTTCATGCTGGGCCGCCTGAGCGCCGAGCAGATGGACAATTTCCGCCAGGAAGTCGACGGCAAGGGTCTCTCGTCGTACCCGCATCCGTGGCTGATGCCCGACTTCTGGCAGTTCCCGACCGTATCGATGGGCCTGGGGCCGCTGATGGCGATTTACCAGGCGCGCTTCATGCGCTATATGAAGGACCGCGGCCTGCTCGAAGCACAGGGGCGCAAGGTGTGGGCGTTCATGGGCGACGGCGAAATGGACGAGCCCGAATCGCTCGGCGCGATTTCGCTCGCCGGGCGCGAACGGCTCGACAACCTCATATTCGTGATCAACTGCAATTTGCAGCGGCTCGACGGGCCGGTGCGCGGCAACGGCAAGATCATCCAGGAACTGGAAAGCGATTTCCGCGGCGCCGGCTGGAACGTGATCAAGGTGATCTGGGGCGGCTACTGGGAGCCGCTGTTCATGCGCGACACCAAGGGCATCCTGTTGAAGCGCATGGCGGAGTGCGTCGACGGCGAATACCAGACGTTCAAGTCGAAAGACGGCGCCTACGTGCGCAAGCATTTTTTCGGCAAGTATCCGGAGTTGCTCGAGATGGTATCTACCATGTCGGACGACGACATCTGGCGCTTGAACCGCGGCGGGCACGATCCGCACAAGGTCTACGCCGCATACGCGGCGGCGATGAAGCACACGGGCCAGCCGACGGTGATACTCGCCAAGACGATCAAAGGCTACGGCATGGGCGAAGCCGGCGAGTCGCAGAACATTACGCACCAGCAGAAAAAGATGGGCACCTCGTCGATCAAGTCGTTTCGCGATCGCTTCGCGGTGCCGGTGCCGGACGACCAGCTCGAGGAAGTGCCATACGTCAATTTCCCCGAAGGCTCGCCCGAGCTTAAGTATATGCACGAGCGGCGGCAGACGCTGGGCGGCTATCAGCCCGCGCGCCGGCGTAAGGCGGAGCCGTTGGAGATTCCCCCGCTGGCGGCGTTCGAAACCTTATTGAAGGCGAGCGGCGCGGGGCGCGAACTCTCGACGACGATGGCGTTCGTGCGCATCCTGACCACGCTGGTGCGCGACAAGAAAATCGGCAAGTTCGTGGTGCCCATCGTGCCCGACGAATCGCGCACGTTCGGGATGGAGGGCATGTTCCGCCAGCTCGGCATCTATTCGCACGTCGGCCAGCTGTATACGCCGCAGGACGCGGATCAGCTCATGTTCTACAAGGAAGACCAGAAAGGCCAGGTGCTGCAGGAGGGCATCAACGAGCCGGGCGCGATGTCGTCATGGATCGCGGCGGCGACCGCGTACAGCACGCACGGGATTTCGATGATCCCGTTCTACATCTACTATTCGATGTTTGGCTTCCAGCGCGTGGGCGACCTCGCGTGGGCGGCGGGCGACATGCGCGCGCGCGGCTTTCTGCTGGGCGGCACCGCGGGCCGCACCACGTTGAACGGCGAGGGCCTGCAGCACGAAGACGGGCACAGCCACCTGCTCGCGGCGACGATCCCGAACTGTGTTGCCTACGATCCGACGTATGCGTACGAGCTGGCGGTCATCATCCAGGACGGGCTGCGCCGCATGTACCAGGAGCAGGAAGACGTCTATTACTACATCACCGTGATGAACGAGAATTACGAGCATCCGGCGATGCCCGAGGGCGTCGAGAAGGGCATCCTCAAAGGCATGTACCTGCTGCGCGAAGGCAAGGCGAAGAAGAACGCGCCCAAGGTGCAGCTGCTCGGCAGCGGCACCATCCTGCGCGAAGTCATCGCGGGCGCCGACCTGCTGGAGAAAGACTTCGGCGTCGCTGCCGACATCTGGAGTGTGACCAGCTTCAACGAACTGCGCCGCGACGGCATCGACGTGCAGCGCTGGAACATGCTGCACCCGGAAGCGGAACCGCGGGTTTCGCATATCGCGGCCTGCCTCAAGGACCGCGAGGGGCCGGTCATCGCGTCGACCGATTACATGAAAATGTTTGCCGACCAGGTGCGCGGCTGCCTGCCGACGCATCATTTCCACGCGCTCGGCGCCGATGGTTTCGGGCGCTCGGACACGCGTGAGAAATTGCGCCGATTTTTCGAAGTCGATCGCAATTACGTGGCGGTCGCGGCGATGAAGGCGCTTGCCGACATGGAACTGGTGCCGCGCAAGAAAGTCACCGAAGCGATCAAGAAGTACGGGATCGACCCTGAAAAGCCGAATCCGACGACTGTTTAAGGAGCGAGGAATGAGGATTGAGGATCGAGCAGTAAAGCGGCGCACATTGTGCGCCATGGGGAAACCTCAATTCTCGATCCTGAATCCTCATTCCTAGCGAATATCATGAGCTTACTCGAAGTCAAAGTCCCCGATATCGGCGATTTCAAGGAAATCCCGATCATCGAAATCCTGGTCAAACCGGGCGACAGCGTCAATGCGGAAGACCCGCTAATCGCGCTGGAGTCCGACAAGGCCACGATGGAAGTGCCGGCACCGCAGTCGGGCGTCGTCAAGGAAATCAAGGTCAAGGTCGGCGACAAGGTTTCCGAAGGCACGCTCGTGTTAATGCTCGATGCAGCGGAGTCCGCCGCCGCGCCGGCGGCGCAACCGGCGGCCGCACACCCCGCCAAAGCCCCGTCTTCGCCGCCTGCTGCAGCCGCGCAGCCGGCCGTTGCCGCGCAGCCCGCCGTTGCCGCGCCGTCGCCGGCGCCGGCAGCGACGAGTCCCACGGCGTCGCTCGAGCCGATCGACGAAACCAAAATGAAGTCGGCGCATGCGGGCCCGTCGGTGCGGCGTTTCGCGCGCGAGCTCGGCGCCGATCTATCCAAAGTCACCGGCAGCGGGCCGAAAGGCCGCATCCTGCGCGAGGACGTGCGGGCTTACGTGAAGACGGAACTCGCGCACCCGCGCGGCGCCGGCGGCGGTCTCGGATTCAACCTGTTGCCGATGCCGCAGGTCGATTTCGCGAAGTTCGGACCGGTGCAATTGCAGGCGCTGTCGCGGATCAAAAAGTTGTCAGGCGCCAACCTGCATCGCAACTGGGTCGCGATCCCGCACGTGACGCAGCAGGACGAAGCCGACATCACCGAGCTCGAGGAATTCCGCAAGTCGCAGACGGAGGCGGCGAAAAAAGAAGGCATCCGCTTTACGCTGCTCGCGTTCCTGATCAAGGCCGTGGTCGTGTCCTTGAAGCAGTACCCGAACTTCAATTCGTCGCTGTCGCCCGACGGCGAGAACCTGATCCTGAAACAGTATTTCCATATCGGCGTCGCGGTCGACACCCCGCTGGGGCTGGTGGTGCCCGTGATACGCGACGCCGAGAAAAAAGGGCTGCTCGAACTCGCGCGCGAACTGGGCACCATCAGCGCGCGCATGCGCGACGGTAAAATTAATTCTGCGGACCTGCAGGGCGGCTGTTTTTCGATTTCGAGCCTCGGCGGACTCGGCGGCACGTTTTTCACGCCCATCATCAATGCGCCGGAAGTAGCGATACTCGGGGTCGGCAAGTCGGTTATGAAGCCGGTGTGGGACGGCAAGCAATTCGCCCCGCGCCTGATGCTGCCGTTGTCGCTGTCGTACGATCATCGCGTCGTCGACGGCGCGCAGGGCGCGCGCTTCATCGCGTATTTGAGCAACGTGCTGTCGGACATCCGACGCTTAGTTCTGTGACGAGAGAGGCGAGAGGCGAAAGGCGAGAGGGGCAAAAGCCGGCAAGTGATGTTGCGGGTCTTCCGCCTCTCACCTCTCGCCTCACTCCTCTCCGAAGCGCTTGACGCATGGCGATCAGGCCAGTCGCCATTTTCGGCGGCACATTCGACCCGATCCACTTCGGCCATTTGCGCCTCGCGCAGGAACTCGCCGAGTCGATTCATCTCGAGGAAGTGCGGTTCATGCCCGGCGGCACGCCGCCGCACCGGGCGGCGCCGCAAGTCACCGCCGCGCAGCGCCTCGATATGGTTCGCCTGGCGCTCGGCGGCAACCCGCTGTTCAAGATCGACGACCGCGAAGTCAGGCGCAGCGGTCCCGGCTATACGGTCGACACGCTGACCGAAGTGCGGCGGGAACTCGGCGCGGAACGGCCGTTGTGCCTGTTGCTCGGCGCGGATGCATTTCTCGAACTCGCGACCTGGCACCGCTGGCACGAACTGTTTGCGCTCGCCCACATCGTCATCGCGCACCGGCCGGGATTCCCGCCCGAGTCGTGGCCCGCGCGCATGCCCGAACCGCTCGCGCGCGAATATGCGGCGCGGCTCATGCGCCAGCCCTTCGCGGTGCACCTGTCGCCCGCCGGCGGAATCGTGACGCAGGCGATCGCCGCGCTCGACATTTCGGCATCGATGATCCGCGACTCGCTCGCGCGCGATGTGAGTCCGCGCTATTTGCTTCCCGATCCGGTTCTCGACTATATTCGAAGCCATGGACTTTACGTTACGCAGGAGGTGAATGAGGCTCGATAGACTGGTTAAAGCCACCGTGGATGCGCTCGAAGACATCAAGGGGCGCGACATCGTGGTACTCGACGTGCGCCGCCTGACGGCGCTCTTCGACAAGGTGATCGTGGTAAGCGGCGACTCGACGCGGCAGAACAAGGCGCTTGCCAATCATGTTCAGGACAAGGTCAAGGCGCTCGGCGCCACCGTGCACGGCGTCGAAGGCACGGATTCCGGCGAATGGGTGTTGGTCGATCTGGGGTCCGTGGTGGTGCACATCATGCAGCCGGCGATACGCCAGCACTACAATCTCGAGGAACTATGGGGCGATGCAGCCGCCGTGCCCAGGCGGCGCGCGGCCGGCGCCCGCTAGGCAGTTCCGCCGACCATGAAATTGCGCATAGTGGCGGTCGGCCACAAGATGCCCGCATGGATCAATGCGGGCTACGCCGAATATGCGCAGCGCATGCCGCGCGAAGCGCGCGTCGAGTTGACTGAAATCAAGCCGGCGGCGCGCGCCGGCGGAAAATCCGCGCAGCAATGGCTGGACCTCGAGGCGCAGCGCATAAGCGCCGCGCTGCCCGCGCGCGCGCGCAAAGTGGTACTCGACGAGCGCGGCAAATCCCTGACCACGGCCGACCTCGCGCGCCGGCTCGAACGCTGGAAACAGGATGGCCTCGACGTCGCCTTCATCATCGGCGGCGCCGACGGCACGGCGCGCGCATTGCAACAGGACGCCGACCTGCTGTGGTCGCTGTCGCCGCTCACGCTGCCGCACGGCCTGTGCCGTGTGATACTCGCCGAGCAGCTCTATCGCGCGGCGTCGCTGCTGGCCGGGCACCCGTACCATCGAGAGTGAAAAGCAGGATTGAGGATTGAGGATTGAGCAAGCCTTAATGAGCTTTTCCTCAATCCTCATTCCTTTATCCTCAATCCTATGACGGTCATTTATCTCGCTTCGCGCAGCCCGCGCCGGCGCGAATTGCTCAACCAACTCGGCGTGGCGTTCGAAGAATTGCTCGGCCAAGAACTCCACGGCGCAGACGTCGACGAGACACCGCATGCGGGCGAGGCGCCTGAGGCGTACGTAGTGCGCGTCGCACGCGCCAAAGCCGAACTCGGCTGGCGCCAGGTGGCATCGCGCGCGCTCGCACCACTGCCGGTGCTGGCGGCGGACACCACCGTCGTGCTCGACCGCGAAATTCTCGGCAAACCCGCTGACGCCGGGCACGCGCTGCAGATGCTAGGCCGGTTGTCCGCGCATGCGCATTCGGTATTGACGGCGGTGGCGGTGGCGCGTGACGACCGAAGGGAAACTGCGCTGTCCGCCTCTACGGTAGAATTCCGCAACCTCGAAGATGCGGAAATCCGCGCTTACGTGGCGAGCGGCGAGCCGCTGGACAAGGCGGGCGCGTATGCGATACAGGGGAGGGCGGCGGTTTTCGTGCGCACACTCGCCGGCAGTTATTCCGGCATCATGGGCTTGCCGCTGATCGAGACCGCGGATTTATTATGGCGTTTCGGCATCGCATCGAACTGGGGACCGCGTGACTGAGGAAATCCTGATCAACGTCACCCCGCAGGAGACCCGGGTCGCCGTCGTCCAGCAAGGCGTCGTGCAGGAAGTGCAGGTCGAACGCGCGTCCGCGCGCGGCCTGGTCGGCAATATCTGCATGGGGCGCGTGGTGCGCGTGCTGCCCGGCATGCAGTCCGCATTCATCGACATCGGCGGCGCGCGCGCCGCGTTCCTGCACGTCGCCGACATCTGGGGCCATCGCGAAAACGGCGTCGACGCCAGGCCGATCGAGAAGTTGCTCGCGGAAGGGCAGAACCTGATGGTGCAGGTGGTCAAGGACCCGATCGGCACCAAAGGCGCGCGGCTTTCCACCCAGATCAGCATCGCCGGCCGCCTGCTCGTCTATCTGCCGCAGGAGTCGCGCATCGGCATCTCGCAGCGCATCGAAGCCGAGGCCGATCGCGAGCACCTGCGTGTACAGCTGCAGCAGTTGCTGCCGCCGGATTTCAAAGGTGGCTTCATCGTGCGCACGATGGCGGAAGCCGCGAGCGACCGCGAACTGGCCGCCGACGTCGAGTACCTCGCCAAGTGGTGGAAGGACATCCAGGACAGGGCGAAGTCGGCCGCGCCGGCCGCGCTGCTCTACCAGGATCTCAATCTCTCCCAGCGCGTGCTGCGCGATTTCGCCAACGAGGAAACCGCGCGCATCCTGATCGATTCGCGCGAGACGTTCCAGAAAGTCGAGGCGTTCGCACGCGAATTCATGCCGAACGTCGCTTCGCGTCTCGAGCACTATGCGGGTGAGCGGCCGATATTCGACTTGTACAGCGTCGAGGACGAAATCGAAAAAGCGCTCGCGCGGCGCGTCGATCTGAAGTCCGGCGGCTACCTGATCATCGACCAGACGGAAGCGCTGACGACCGTCGACGTGAACACCGGCGGCTT
>WNFL01061380.1_pt1 | contig 10576 bp, 6 predicted proteins | sample 5400361 | NCBI WGS metagenome assembly WNFL01 (sample SAMN13153351, study PRJNA577476) | soil metagenome | isolation source: 40 cm soil on Douglas fir-dominated hillslope | place: USA:California | collected 2013-09-17 | reverse complement strand
TTCAACCTCAACGCTTTTGACAACCAAATTTCTTTTCGCGGCTTCACGGTAAATATCATTGCAGTAACAGGTGGCAAGGGCTAGAAACAGTAGTTCACCGCCATTGGCGCTGGAACCGAGGCCGTCTGACTTTGGCGGAATCGTGATGGGGTGCTCGGTGTTATTGGTTTTTAAGACGACCTGATGACTCCCTTTTTGATTGATTGCCTGGGCAGTAATCTTGATCATAACGCCTCCATTATTATGTTTAACGATTATAACCAGACAGTGAAGTGTACATCTGTTCAACAAACCATCAATTTTAACTGTTGGGAGTCATTGGTTGAGTATGATCGGTCACAATGCTGTACGTGCCTAAATACAGGTTTTCTCCTCTACATGCCCTTATATATAGGGGCAGCCTATTGTTAAGTCTTATCGGTTCATTAAGACTTTATATCTATCATCACGTTTGTGTTGACCGGAATCCGAGTCCCGGCTAGAATAAGTTTTAATAACGGCGGCTGATGGTTGGGTACGACCACGAGTTTCCCTTCGCTTCCGGTAAAACAGATTCTGTGTATTGAAAACCGATAAAAACCACTGTGCCAGCCTGGGCAGAATTGATCGCGCCTCGGCTGAGTTTATCCGTAGGGATCGTCATTATGAATGCGAAGGATGCCTGGCTAGCAACCCTGGGCCAACTTCAAATCCAGCTTAAGCGCTCCACTTACGATACCTGGTTGCGCCATGCCGAAATGCTAGGCTACGAAGACGGGCGCTTTGTAGTAACCGTTCCCCATGCCTACGCCAAAGACTGGATCGAACGGCACCTGTTGGCTTCGATGACGCGCACCCTGAGTGATATTTTCCAGCGCGAGTCGGAGATTCAGGTAATCGTGTGGGATCCTATTGAAGAAGATAACAATGATCCCGCACCGCTGCTGGATTATCTGGATGCTCCGCAGCGATCCGAAGCGCTGGCGGGGCTGAATCCGGCAAACACTTTCGAGAATTTTGTGGTTGGACAGGCCAACCAGTATGCCTCACTGCTGGCAAAGGCGATTGTCGAGAATCCACCGGGAAAGTACAGCCCGGTTCTATTCTATGGCGATATGGGGATGGGCAAAACCCATCTGCTGCAAGCGATTGCTCGAAGCTTGCTTGAACGAGGCGACACGGTGATTTATGTCACTGCTGAAGATTTCACCAACGAGATGGTGAGTGCTATCCGTGACAAGGAGAATCTGGCCTTCCGCGAGAAATACCGCACTGCCGATGCCTTGATCATTGATGATTTGCAGTTTGTGGAAGGCAAGGTTGGCACACAGAGCGAGATTGTGGCAATTTGGGACGCGCTGCGTAATCGCCAGAAGACGATCATCTTTGCTTCGGATAGGCTGCCTGCCGACATGGCAAAAGTCAGCAAGGATGCCAGGAGCCGGTTCCAGGCGGGGCCAATCGCTACACTTGAGCCGCCCGATGCACAGTTACGCCGCGATATTCTGGATGCGCACATTACGCGGCGCGGAATGCAACTGCCAATCGAGGTCCGTGAGATGATTGTAGGGCAACCTAATATGAGTGCCCGCGACCTTGAAGGCGCAATCGAGCAATTGCATACCTACGCACAGTTGACACGCCAAACTATTACGCTGGCCGTCGCGCAGACTGTACTAAAATCTTTCACGATGCCAGCCGTGGTGCATAACAAGACATCACTTGAGGCGTTGCTTGAGGCAACTGCAAACTATTATCATCTGCCCGTAGCAGAGCTTGCCAGCCGCCACCGAACCAAGATCGTGGCGTTGGCCCGCCAGATGGCGATGTATCTTGCCCGTGAGGAAACTGGCGCATCGTTGCTCCAAATTGGCGCGGCACTCGGCGGGCGCGATCACAGCACGGTCATGCACGGCTGTTCACATATTGCGGAGATGATGTTCTCCGATCCAAAAATTGCCCAGGATGCAACCAACATCAGGCAGCGCTTGAGCGAAACACAGCGGAATATGGCAGAATATGTCCGCCCAACGGATAAACATCGGGTCTGAGGATTTGCCATGTCCAAAATTCTATTTTTCAATATTCCAACACAGGGACATATTAATCCGTCGCTGCCTGTGGTAGCTGAATTGGTGCGGCGTGGAACCGAGGTTATCTATTATCTGACCGAGGGACAGCGGCAACGGATTGAAGCGACGGGCGCGACTTTCCGGCCCTATGCCACGATCAACGATGATTACTTTGATATCTACAAACTAGACGGCAGCAATCCCCCGCTGACAGCCAGAACAATGGTTGAAACAACGCGGGAAGTTCTGCCAAATCTGCTGGATATTGTGAGACGTGAGAAGCCTGACATCATCATGCACGATGCGATGTGCCCGTGGGGTTGGTACGTGGCGCAGGTTGCTGGAATTCCCTCAGTGTCTTCGATGCCGCTGCTGATATTGACACCTAAAATGATCCTGCAATCCGGTCAGTTGCTCGATCTGATGGCACTCGGCATCAAAAATCTCCACCATATCCGGGCACTAAACCGAATCGCGGCGGAGATGGGACGGACCTACGGGATGAAAGCACCTGGCTTTCCTGATGCGCTGACCAGCACCGGGACAATAACGATCAACTACACCTCGGCGCTATTCCAACCTGATTCCGCCAGGTTGGACAAAAATATCAAGTTTGTCGGACCGTCAATCGAGCCTCGGCCTGACCAGACCAATTTTCCGCTCAACCAACTGGATAAGAAACCACTCATCTATATCTCGCTAGGGACGGTCATCAACGATAATCCGGATTTTTACAAGCAATGTATGCGTGTTTTTGGCAATACTGAATATCAAGTCGTGATGTCCGTCGGGCGCAGGATCGAGCTTGATCGCCTGGGGGAGATTCCGTCTAATTTCATTGTGCGCAATTTCGTGCCCCAGCTTGAAATATTGCAACGGGCAGCACTGTTTATCTCCCATGCGGGCATGAACAGCGTTCACGAGGGACTCTATTACAATGTGCCGCTGCTGCTGACTCCACAGCAATCGGAGCAAAATCTGGTCGCAGTGCGTGTGCAGCAACTCGGTGCAGGGATCAAGCTGCCCACGCCGCTTACCGATCAGCAATTGCGCGATGCGGCATACCGAATTCTCAACGATCCTAATTTCCGTGAACAAGCCTGTGTGGTAGGAGAGTCATTCCGCACAGCGGGCGGTCATCAGCGTGCCGCCGACGAGATTATGGCGCTGATAAGATGAATAGTTCCCAAGTCAGTGCCTGACTCTTTGCACTATCAATGCGGCGAGAAGTGTCAAGATCGCAAACGACGCAAGCACTAAACCAGCAAAAAATACGGCTGGGCGGAAATGAAATTCGACTTTATGTTCGCCAGGGCCGAGCGCAACTGCTCGCAAAACGCCGTCAGCACTGTAAAGGTGATCGGACTTACCATCCACAACCACTTCCCAGCCGGGGTAATAAAGATCCGAAAGAACCAGAAAGCCTGGTTGACTGAGTTTCGTCTGTATGGTGACATCGTTGTCAGAGCGAGAGATAAGCTGAGCCGACGGCTGTGTCCCGTCTTCGGAAGCGGAAGGATTCATAAATGCGTCGGGCGGGGTTTCTTCTAACAATACCGTGCGTCTTGGGTCAAAGTCTTTCGATCCTAGACGGTCAAAAACCTCGTTGATTGTTGATACCACCTCAGCCTTTGAGACAACAAATGCGCGTGGAAAGGCATCCGGATTTCGGAAAACATAAATCCCATCGGAATCAAAAGCTGGCTCAAAGGGTGCTTCAGAGTCAGTGCGTGCGGGTGGAATCGGGTGCGTCGTCAAGATGTATTTGACATTGAGAAGGTCCAGGTGCAAATCATAGTGCTGAAGTTGAAGAAACGCATTTGAACAAGTTAGGCGATCATTCGGAGTGATCGGAGGGACAAGAAACCGCTTACAGTAAGTTACGTAACGCACTGGATCAAGCGCGTTTTGGTAGCGAGCATCATCTAACTGGTAAGCAGTGGACTGATTAGGAAACAAGATATCTTGTTGATCCGTTGCGATACGGAAAGGAGGGTTTTGATTTTGTAAGTAGGTGATGAATGGCGGTACGGTAAAGGGATCGTAGCGCAGTGGTCTGCTCTCTAGAAAGCTGTTGAGGGTAGCTGGCTCAAGCACGACAAGCACGATAAAAAACAGGCCTACTTTGTTGGGGTCAGCAGTTCTTTTTAAAACGAAGCCAAGCAGAAATACCAACACGACGGCACTATCAAATACTAAAGATATGCCAATTTTCATGCGCGGAGCATTAGCACCGCCGCCAATGAGCACTATACCAACCAAAAACCCAACGAGAACCAATCCACTCATGCTATAGAACATTAATTTCCGGAGCGATGGTTTGAGTTCAAATGATAGGAAAAGATCTAAACCGATCCCACCAGCGCAGGCGACCAGGAACGCAACAATGGGCTGTATGTATTTACCAAGAATAACCATGTTGAGTAGAGGTAAATAGCTCAATTGACCGAACAACGGAGCATTGTATGATACGAGAAGTGCTACGATGGCTACCCCTACCAAGACCAACAAATTAATAAATAGCCTTCTGAGGCGCTCGTCGAGCGCAGCTTTCATGCCGAGGACCAGACCGATTGCTGAAAACATGAGTGGTACCAGAGCAAGTCGGGCAAATTCAATACGGGTTATAACAAATAACCCCCGCAGACTGGTCAAACCATAGTGAGCGACAGCCCCAGGCTTATGAAGGCTTGCTGCGCTCAGCAAGAACTGAACAAACGGTAATACCAGAAATGCACCCAACATCAAGCCCAGGAGGGTTGCAAGAACGTAGCGCAGCACCATATCTCGAACCGACTTCCATTTGTTCGCGGAATCCCGGACGGCCAGCACCGTCTGAAAACCGTACCAAGCCAACCCAAACCCAAATTGTAGTGGGTAAACTTCAGGTAGATCTGTCAGCAGCAGGAGCAAAATCGCGAATGCACAAAAGATCAATGTTCCTAGTGACCTTTGGACCGCCAGCCGATGATAGGCTAGGATGATTAAAGGGAAAAGCAGTTCAACTGGCACATGTGGCATATTTCCGTAGAGCAGAAAGTATGTAGAGAACATATATGCCAGACCAGCGGCAAGCGATGGCAGCACTTTTGCGCCAAGCGATCTAAGGAATAAGTACGTAAACAAACCACTCAAAAAATAACGCAGCAGCAATTGTGCATCCATGCCTAGTGACCAGAGTGGTATGGGGATCAAAGTTGCAAACAATACACGGATTGGATCAAACACGCCAACCTGTCCGGTTGCATAAAACGGTATACCAAGACCCTGGTGAGGATTCCAGAGTGGGATTTGTCCAGACTGATATGACAATGCCATAAAGCGACCACTCGGTTCAGTTTCTGCCGATTTGGAACCAATGTCATATTGATAGATGTCAATTGGACCCGAATAACGATACGGGCCTTGAGTTCCATCAGCGGATAATGGCATGGTTCCCTTCGTTGAGCCTTCGACCAGAAACGTATGGCCGCCAAAGACAACATCCCGATAAAAAACGCTAACGCGGCAATTAGGACGAGTGTAACGAAAACCCCTTCTCTTATTCGGTTGCCTATGTTGGGGGATGTGGTTTGCAACTCGCGTGGCTCCTCTGGTAGTCGGTACATTTGCTGGGGTCCATTTGACTTTGTAATCTTGCCACATGCTACGCGACATGCTACGCGACTTCTCAAATTCCTGGCTGGTTGTGCTTGAGTCATACTACGGCGCTTGCGGTCGGGGTGCCCCTGCCGCTACAATGTTCGGCAAGTGTGGCTCCTTAATCTGTCTCTTTCAGGAAAATATTACTTATGCGCAACGGCAAAGTGCTCAACTTTGTGGTTCTTGTGCTCGCATTGGCAACAAGTCCGCTGCGGTCAGCTTCAGCACAGGCGACCCCGCAGCCGATTGCCTATGGACAGACCGTTACCGGCGATCTAGCTCCAGACCGCACGGAAGCACTGTACGCTTTTACGGCACAAGCAGGCGACTCCATTACCATTACGATGGATACTGACGGCAACAGCGCACTCGATCCACTCGTGATTCTGGTGGACCAATCGCAGCAGACGGTGCTTGCGGTTGATAATGACAGCGGCGGCAACCGGAATGCCCGTCTGCGTTTCGTGATCCCGACAGCGGGCACATACGTGATCCGGGCCACGGGCGTCCAGGGTGTTGGCGAAATCTCCGGGAACTACAAGCTAGCGCTCTTGCTTGGCAATCCAACGCCGACTCCTTCGGGTTCGGCCAATGCTCCCATCCTGGCGGTTTTTGATCCTGCAAACGAGATGCACGGCGATTTAAGCGATGCAGTTCGTTTTCATCTTTACACTGTGAAGGCGAAAAAAGGCAGTCCCATTAGCGCCTCGCTCCAGATTCCTGACGGTTCGGATAAACTGCAAGCGGGGTTATATCTGTATACAGCCGATTTCCACGAGGTGTCGCGTGCCGAATTGGGAAGCACGCTGAATATCCAGGCTCCAGCAGATGGTTTATATTTTCTGATGGTAGCGCGCGCGGCTTCTGGCGGCACGGGAACTTATGTTTTGAAGCAGGGCGAGGCATCTTCGCCATCTACACCGACAATTGCTCCGGGACAGACTATTCACGGCACAATTGACGCGGGAACCGCAGTTAAGACCTACAGCCTGCAAGGCAGCGGCGGACAAACGATCTCGGTGCGTGAGCGGCGGCTCTCCGGCGATTTAGCGACCTATGTATATGTTGTCTCCGTTGATGACGGCAAAAGCCTGGCCCAGGCAACTGATCAGAACGGCATTGCGGAGTTAAGCGTGACCCTGCCTGCTTCCGGGACATATGCGGTTGTGGCGACTCGCGCCGGACAGCAAACAGGTACCACCACAGGTACCTTTGCGCTCACCGTGACTATTCCGAGCCAGACCACGCCTCTGCCACCTGCGTTTCAGAATTACACGTCTATTGACTACGGAGCTAATCTCAGTGGCGCTATCGACGATACCACTTACGCGGTCCCTTATGTTTTCAATGCACAGGCAGGCGATACGATCCAGGCTGTGATGAACGCGGACAAAGGCGGCAACCTGGTCCCATATCTTATTTTGCAGAACGCAAATGGTGATACGTTAGCCGAAGGGGGTACCGGTGCGAGTGCGGAGTTACAGGCGACGATTTCACAAAGTGGCCCCTATGCGCTGATCGCTACACGCGCCGATCTAGCGAAGGGTAAGACCAACGGCAAATTTACATTGGCTTTTGATACAATCAGTCCTCCACAAGTAAGTTCTGGTAACTACGGAACATTGCTCGTAGCGGGTCAAGCCCAGGCAAGTCTTGCCGATCTGCCTGTGGCGACGATATACCGCTTTGAGGCGCAGGCGAACACTGCGGCCAGTATTGATTTCGTTCCTACTGGCGGCTTCGAGGCCATGACAATTCTTGCGGACAGCGATTTTAGCCAGATCGCTGCCGCGACTGGCTCCATCCGTACTACGTCGCTGCCACACGCCGGAATCTATTATGTTCTGGTAGCACGCGCTGGGGGCGCTAACCAGGCACCCGCCGGAAGTTACACGATAACGCTGCGAGGCTCCGTCAACATTACTCCGACGGCAGAACCTGGGACCATCATCATCGGTCAGGCTGTGACAGGCACGATTACAAACGACATTTATCAGATGCGATACAAGCTTCAGGCGACGAAAGGTGAAACGCTCGTCGTGACGATGGATGCTGCCCCTGGCTCAACCCTTGATCCGCTGGTTGGGGTGGTGGATTCCAAGAATAGCCTGCTTGGTGTTAACGACGATGCAGCGAAGGGCCTCAAGAACGCCAGCCTTACAATTACCATCCCGGAGACTGGTACTTACAGCATCGTAGCAACCCGCGCGCAGGAAGCAACAGGGACGACCACTGGCAGCTACATTCTCAAAGTTGAGACTCAGAATACAACGCCGGATATTGTGCCTATCCGTTATGGTGGAACGGTCAGCGCAACGATTGATGCGCAGCACTTTTTGTACTATTACATGTTCCAGGGCAAGCAAGGCGATGTGCTAACAATTCACATGAGCCGTGTACCGGGCAGTGACCTTGATTCGGTGCTGTACCTGTACAATTACAGCACGGGACAGCCTGTGCTGGTTGCCAGCAATAACGACATCGCGCCCGATAATAAAGATGCTGCGATCACCAAGTTTGTTTTGCCGCAGACCGGACCCTATTTAATTGCGGCGACTCGCGTTGGCAATGCTCAGGGGCAATCAGCGGGCAATTTCATTCTGACGTTAGACAAAGATGGATGATATTGACGTGACTCGCTCCCCCCTATCCCCCGGTCCCTTTTCCCCCAGGCCGCAAAAAACGCGGCGCAAGCGGAGGGAAAGGGCCATAGGCGCGACATTTCATACCCTAATCCTTATTGGATGTCTGCTGTCGCTTTTGCCGCTTCAATCAATGCAAGCGCAAGGCACGAATACAATTGCCTATCAGCAGACGGTGGCGGGACGTATCACGAACGATATGTTCCGCGTGGTGTACACATTCCAGGGGCGCAAAGGCGATATCATTGATGCGACGCTATCGCAAACCGACGGTACACTCGATCCGGTATTGCTGCTCGCGGATGACCAGAACAATTTATTGGCGGTTGCTGATGATAGCGCCTCCGACTTCAATGCTTCGCTGTTATCGGTATCACTGCCCAATGACAGTACATACTTTCTAATCGTTACGCGGTTTGGACAGGAACGCGGCCTCACAGTCGGCGGCTATTCGCTGACGCTGGCCCTGGCAGGAGTCGCGGGCGGTCCCGATGTGTTCCTGCAATATGGCAACAGTCTTGTTGGTGAGATAGATAACACGCAGTTCCAGCATATCTATGCCTTCCGCGCCAATCGTGGCGATGTAATTGATATCACTATGCAGCGTATTTCGGGCAACCTTGACGCGTTGCTTATTCTGGCCGACGCGAATGGCAAAGTGCTGCTCTCGAACGATGAAGACGCCGACAGCCCTGGAACACTTGACGCGGGCATTCGCAATCTTCGCATCGAAGAAACGGGGAATTACGAATTGGTGGCGACACGCTTCGGCAAAGCGGCGGGCCAAAGTCACGGCGGATTCTCGCTGTCACTTAATCGGCTGCCGCCCGAAACGCTCGGCAAAGTTCCTGAAAAAGCAATTTTGCTCGATTACGGCACAACAACTAAAGGCGTCATCGATTCAAATAATGTGCTGCACTTCTACCTGATTGAAGCCAAACGCGGCGACATACTGACGATTGATGTCGAGCGGACGGACGGCAATCTGGACCCGATTCTGGCGCTATATACTGAAGACCTCAAAGAACTCGCAACCAACGATAGCGGCATACGCGGTCAAAACGCGCGAATTTCGGGCTATGCTGTGCCTGCTGATGGCAACTATATTTTGATGGTGTCACGCTTCAACCGCGATACCGGAATTACTGCGGGAAGTTTTTCCTTGTCGTTGACCGGGCGAACGGGCGTAACTGTGGGTGCAGGCGGCAAACTCACCCTGCAATATAGCAGCGCCGCCAACGCGATCATTAGCGATGGCAATGCTGCTCAGGAATATACCTTTGCCGCGAGTGCAGGCGACATAGTGTCGGTCAAAATGGATACAACCTCCGGCAATCTGCTGCCAGAATTGATACTGCTTGATCCGAGCGGGAAGCAAATCGCGCTGGATGATCCTGGCACGGACAGCGCAAAACTCACCAGGATAAAGATTCCGAGTGCAGGGAATTATGTGATTGTGGCGACACGGCGTGGGCGCGATAAGGGGACTACACAGGGCGCGTACGTGCTGACGCTCGACAATGGGCAGTGAAGCGTATTACAAAACATGGTCAAAAGTTAATCGTATTTCTCCCACGCACCGAGCTGCTGCTTTTGCGTCCATTTTCCGTCAACATAGGCGAGGATCATCCGCCCGCCTTCGCCAGTATCGTCGGCGACCCTGCGAAAATAATTCAGAACGATATCGCCATTAGCAAGCACATCCTCAATGAAGAATTCACATACCTCCATCGAATAGCCACCACCACGTGATTTTGCCGCACGCCGGAATTTTTCGTGATCCGTTTGGCTTATGGGGTAGTATTTCCTACCACTGTACAGCCAGGTAAGGATACTTCCATTGGGCAAGCGTCCGCGCACTAGCGCGCTGCTATCCAATCGGGGTTGTTCGAAGAATGTTGTGATGATGTAGTCAGCAAGGTCTTCCGACAGATTCCAGTGTGAGAGACTGGTTACGTCCAAAGCTTGATCCTTTACACGGGAAGGCGTGTATATCCTATACAATACCATCAAATTCGGTTACGAGTAAATATGGACATTATCTTGAGTATCCATATAAAGAAGCAAATCCGAAACTTATACCGATACTGTAAATACCATTACCGATTTGGTTTGATTCATCACCCCAACGAAAGGCAAAATCATGTCCAATTATCCAGAACTGAAGGGCAAAGTTGCCGTTGTGAGCGGGGCCACGGGTAATCTTGGCTCAGCCGTGGTACGTCGCTTATATTCGGAAGG
>WNFL01206761.1_pt2 | contig 10578 bp, 12 predicted proteins | sample 5400361 | NCBI WGS metagenome assembly WNFL01 (sample SAMN13153351, study PRJNA577476) | soil metagenome | isolation source: 40 cm soil on Douglas fir-dominated hillslope | place: USA:California | collected 2013-09-17 | reverse complement strand
TCACCTGCGACCCGGCATCGACATCCCCGCCCGTCACCACGTCGGCGATCAGCGAGCCGATGTCGTAGTCGTGCTGGCTGATGAAGCCGCCGTCGCGCATGTTGGCGAGCTGGCCCTGGATCGTGGCCTTCGCGCTGCGGCCGGCGACCGGGAAGGTGCGCTTTTGCGGCGGACGGTAACCGGCCTCGAACAGCGCCTTCGCTTCGGTGGTCGCGACGTACAGAAGCTCGTCCTTGTTCGGCACGATCGTGTCGCTGTCGAGCAGGTAGCCCAGCTTGCGCGACTCGATCGCGCTGGTGCCCACCTTCGCCATCGCGGCGTTCGTGAAGCCGTCGCGCAGGAACTGGAAGATGTCGGCATTGGCGTTGCCCGCCGCTGCCATCTCGGCCGCGCGGCGCGCGATGCAGGTGAGCCCGCCGCCGCCCGGGATCAGGCCGACGACCACTTCGACGAGACCGGCATAAGCCTCCATCGCGGCGACCCGCCTCGCCGAGTACACCGCGATCTCGCAACCGCCGCCGAGCGCGATGCCGCGAATCGCGGACACCACCGGCACCTGGGCATAGCGCAGCCGCAGCATCAGGTCCTGCAGCTTCTTCTCTTCCGGCGCGATGCCCTTGCCGCCGCTCTTCATGAACACCGGCATCAGCGCCTCGAGATTCGCGCCGGCCGAGAACACGTCGTCCGGCGACCAGATCACGAGCCCCTTGTACGACCGCTCGGCGAGCTCCAGCGCCTTCAGCAGGCCCTCGGTGACCGTCGGGCTGATGAGGTGCAGCTTCGCGGTGATGCTCGCGATCACGACCTCGTTGTCGAGCGTCCAGACCCGCACCTCGTCGTTCCTGAAGAGCTCGGTGCCGGCCTTGAGCGGCGGCACCGAGCCGTCGCCGGCCAGGCTCTCGCGGAAGAACTGCCGCTGGTACACCGGCAGGTTGCTGCGCGGGATGTAGCGCTTCTGCGCGGCGCTCCACGAGCCTTGCGGCGTGTGAACGCCGTCGCGTCCGTCGAACACCCACGCCGGCAGCGGCGCATCCGACAGCGCCTTGCCGGCCTCGATGTCGGCCTTGACCCATTCGGCGACCTGCTTCCAGCCGGCTTCCTGCCACAGCTCGAACGGCCCCTGGCTGGCGCCGAGGCCAGGTGCACCGCCACGTAGTGGAAGCTGTCGCGCAGGATGGCCCACAGGAACTGCGCCTGCGGATTGCTCGACTCGCGCAGCAGCTTCAGCCGCTCGGGCGCCGGCTTCTTCAGGATGCGCGCGACGATCTCTTCGGCCTTCCCGGCCGCCGGCACGTAGTCGCCGGTGGCGGGGTCGAGGCGCAGGATGTCCTTGCCGACCTTCTTGAAGAAGCCGGCGCCGCTCTTCTGGCCGAGCGCTCCCTTGTCGATCAGCTGCTCGAGCACCGGCGGCGTCGCGTACGACGCGAAGAACGGATCGTTGCCGAGGTTGTCCTGCAACGTCTTGATGACGTGCGCCAACGTGTCCAGGCCCACGACATCGGCCGTGCGGAAGGTGCCCGAGCTGGCGCGGCCGAGCTTCTTGCCGGTGAGGTCGTCGACGACGTCGTAGCCGAGGCCGAAGGTCTCGGCTTCCTTCATCGTCGCGAGCATCCCGGCGATGCCGACGCGGTTGGCGACGAAGTTCGGCGTGTCCTTGGCGCGCACCACGCCCTTGCCGAGCGTGCTGGTCAGAAAAGTCTCCAGCTGGTCGACCACGTCGGCTGCGGTCGCGACGGTCGGTATCAGCTCGACCAGGTGCATGTAGCGGGGCCGCATGTAGCGCGGCGGGTTGAAGAAATGGATGCCGCAGAAGCGCGGCTTGATCTCTTCGGGCAGCACCTCGGACAGCTTGGTGATCGACAGCCCCGACGTGTTCGATGCGACGATCGCATGCGGCGCGATCGCCGGGGCGATGCGCTTGTACAGGTCGAGCTTCCAGTCCATGCGCTCGGCGATGGCCTCGATGATGAGGTCGCAGCCCTTCAACTTGTCGAGGTGCTCCTCGTAGTTCGCCTGCTCGATCAGCGCCGCGTCTTCCGGCACGCCGAGCGGCGATGGCTTGAGCTTCTTCAGCCCTTCCACCGCCTTGGTGACGATGCCGTTCTTCGGGCCTTCCCTGGCCGGCAGGTCGAAGAGCACGACCGGGACCTTGACATTGACGAGGTGGGCTGCGATTTGCGCGCCCATCACGCCGGCGCCGAGCACGGCGACCTTGCGCACGGGAAATCGATTCATGGTCTTTCCTTGGGTTGTGTCTTCGATGGGCTCTACTCGGCGCGCAGCCACGTCTGCGTGCGATAGAAGGGGCCGATGTAGCCGCGCATCTGCAGCTTCCTGCCGCCTTCGATGGTGCGCACGCGTGCCCGATAGGTCTTGCCGTTGTTCGGGTCGGTCACGTCGCCGCCGTCCCACCACTCGGCGTCTTCGGCGTTGTGCTTCAGGTTGCGCAGGATGGTCAGCCCGACGATCGGCTTGTCCTTGCGCTCGTCGGTGCACTTGTCGCACACCGCATCGGCCTTGCTCGTCGGGTCGAGCACCTTCTCGATCCGACCCGTCAGCACGCCGCCGTTGTCGCTGATGCGCACGAGTGATTTCTCGGTCTTGCCGTCGTCGTCGATCGTCTTCCACAAGCCGACCGGCGTCGCCTGCGCGAACGCCGCGGCGTGCACGACGATGGCCGCCGCTGCGATGGCGAATCTCTGCGCGATGTTCATGTGCTCCTCCCGGTGGATGTGCTCGGCATTGCATCAGAACAGCGTGTCTTCCATTTCCATCAGGGAATTCGCGCCGGCGCGGGCGGTGCGGATGAGCGTGGCCGTCTCGGGCAGCAGCTTGGCGAAATAGAAACGCGCCGTCGCGAGCTTGGCCTTGTAGAACGGATCGCCGGAATCCACCTTCGCCAGCGCGACCTTCGCCATGCGGGCCCAGAAGTAGGCGAACACCAGGTGACCGCACACGCGCAGGTAGTCTCGGTGGTGAACTTGGTCATCTGGTCGCCCAGGTAGGCGATGGGATTGATGAACTCGGCCATCTTCTCGTTGACGCCCTCTTCCTCCACCAGTTGCGCCACCAGCTTGCCGAACTTCTTGAGCGAGGCGCCCTGGTTGCCCAGCACCTTGCGGCCCAGCAGGTCCAGCGCCTGGATGCCGTTCGTGCCTTCATAGATCATGTTGATGCGCGCATCGCGCACGAACTGCTCCATGCCCCATTCGGCGATGTAGCCATGGCCGCCGAACACCTGCATGCAGCTCGAGGTGGCGATCCAGGCGTTGTCGGTCAGGAAGGCCTTGACGATCGGCGTGGCCAGCGCCACGAGATCGGCGCTATCGCGGCGCTCGTTCTCGTCGGTGGAGGACAGCTCCTTGTCGATCTGCAGCGCGGTCCAGATGGCGAACGCGCGCCCGCCCTCGGCATAGGCACGCGCGGTCAGCAGCATCTTGCGTACGTCGGGGTGCACGATGATCGGGTCGGCCGGCTTGTCGGGCGCCTTCGGGCCCGACAGCGAGCGCATCTGGATGCGGTCCTTCGCATAGGCGGCCGCGTTCTGGTAGGCCACTTCGGTGAGCCCCAGCGACTGCATGCCCACGCCCAGTCGCGCCGCATTCATCATCACGAACATCGCCTGCAGGCCCTTGTGCGGCTCGCCGACGAGCGTGCCGATGGCGCCCTCGAGCACGATCTGCGCGGTGGCGTTGCCGTGGATGCCCATCTTGTGCTCGAGGCCGCCGCAGTACACGCCGTTGCGCCCGCCGATCCTGCCCTCCGGCGTGACGAGGAATTTCGGCACGATGAAAAGAGAGATGCCCTTGGAGCCCTGCGGCGCGTCCGGCAGGCGCGCCAGCACGAGGTGGACGATGTTCTCGGCCATGTCGTGTTCGCCCGCGGAGATGAAGATCTTGTTGCCGGTGATCTTGTACGTGCCGTCCGCCTGCGGCTCGGCCTTCGTGCGCAGCATGCCGAGGTCGGTGCCGCAATGCCCCTCGGTGAGGCACATGGTGCCGGTCCACTCGCCGCTCACGAGCTTGGGCAGGTACAGCTTCTTCTGCTCCGGCGTGCCGTGGGCATGCAGCGCTTCATATGCGCCGTGCGACAGGCCGGGGTACATCGTCCAGGCCTGGTTGGCCCCGTTCAGCATCTCGTAGAGGCACTGGTTCACGACGATGGGCAGGCCCTGCCCGCCGAACGCCGGGTCGCACGACAGCGCCGGCCAGCCGCCTTCCACGTACTGCATGTAGGCCTCCTTGAAGCCCTTCGGCGTGGTGACCTCGTGCGTCGCCTTGTCCAGGGTGCAGCCCTGCTCGTCGCCGATCCGGTTCAGCGGCGCGGTGACCTGCGACGCGAACTTGCCGCCTTCTTCCAGCACCGCGTTGAGGGTGTCGGCGTCGACCTCGGCATGCGCCGGCAGCGCCTTCAGCTCGTCCACGACGTTGAACAGTTCGTGCAGCACGAACTGCATGTCGCGCAACGGAGGGGTGTACTGGGCCATCGTGAAACTCCTTGTGGGAAAGCGGAAAAAGGGTGGGCGAAGGCTTCAGCCGCGCGTCTTGCGCTGCGGCTTGCCCGCGGCGCGCGGTGCGCCGCCCATGATCTGTTGACCGGGCGGTGTCGCGTACTGCCCGACCAGCCGTTCGAATGCCGTGCGCACACGCTCGATGGCGCCGGCGTTTCGCAGGAAGCGGGCGTCGTGATGCAGCGCGAGGATGAGCCCGTGCAGCTCGAACACCATCTGCAGAGGGTCCGTGTCGGGCTTCAGGTGCCCTTCCTCGACGGCGATCTGCACGGCACGTTCGAGCGCCCCCTGCCAGGCCTGGACCATCGAGGCGAGCGCGTCGCGCACCGGGCCGGGCCGATCGTCGAACTCGACCGCGCCGCTGATGTAGATGCACCCGGAGTCGAGCTCCATCGACACGCGCCGCACCCAGCGCTCGAACAGCGTCTTCAGCCGCGGCAGGCCGCGCGCCTCGCGCATCGCCGGGAAGAACACTTCCTCTTCGAACTTGGTGTGGTACTCGCGCACCACGGAGATCTGCAGCTCCTCGCGCGATCCGAAGTGCGCGAAGACGCCGGACTTGCTCATGTGCGTGACTTCGGCCAGGGCGCCGATCGACAGTCCCTCCAGCCCCATGTTGGCGGCCAGGCCCAAGGCCGCCTCGAGGATCGCGGCACGGGTCTGCTGCCCCTTCATCAGCGTGCGCTGCGGGGTTTGCGAATCGCGAAGAGGGGTCACGCTGGAGTCGCTCATGGGTCTCGGGGGCTGCTCGACTCAGAATCGAACGATCGTACTATTTTGCAGACTTCGACGCTTGAGCGCGAGGGGCAGTCGCCATTTTTCTAGGCATTCGTGCCTAGTTGTGCCTGGCTGGATGGGGAATCCGTCCGCTTCACGGGTTAACCCCCGACCGGTGTGGCGGCGCAGCCTCGCAATCCCCGTGCCTATTGAGTCTGCGCCGCGTATTGATTACGCTCGCACGAAGGAGTTTTGCGTGGAAGTTCTTCAACTCGACGTCTCCGGACGCCCGCAGGCCTGGATCTCCGCCAAGGAAGCGGCCTGCATCTATGCGAGCGACGGCATCGCCTGGACCCTGGGCAACGCCTTCTACGTGTTGCGCGGCGGCATGCAGCGCCGGACCGGACTGCAATCGCGCATCGAAGTGCATCCCATCATCGCCGTGCGCGGCGCGGTGCCCAGCCGGGCCTGGCGGCAAACGCCCGCGCTGTCGAACCCGAAGCTCTTCGCCCGCGACCGGCACGTCTGCGCCTACTGCGGCGGTCACTACCACGTCGACGATCTCACGCGCGAGCACATCACGCCCACCTCGCGCGGCGGCCGCGACACCTGGATGAACTGCATCACCGCCTGCCGGCCGTGCAACGGCCGCAAGGGCAACCGGCTGCCGGAAGAAGCGCACATGTCGCTCATGTACCTGCCCTACGTGCCCAACCTGCACGAGGACATGATCCTGCGCGGACGGCGCATCCTGGTCGACCAGATGGAGTTCCTGCTGGCCAGCGTGCCGCGGCACAGCCGCCTTCACGGGTGACGCCGCCACGGCCTTTTTCTCATCTTTACAGCGACGCGGAACTTCCGGCAGCGCAGACGGTTCAATATCCGGTTATGCGCGTCAACCTGCGACGCGCGACATCCGTTCGCTGACACACATTCCCCGAGGAGTTCGTCCATGAAGAAATCGCTCACCGCCCTGGCGGTGGCCCTCCTGGCCACGCTGGCCGCCTGCTCGACCACCAGTCCCGACGTGATCCAGAAGGGCGATGCGCAGCGCATGTCGCAGGTGCAGGATGCGACCGTCCTGTCGGTCCGACCCGTGGTGGTCGAAGGCAACCAGAGCGGCATCGGCGCTGCGGCCGGCGGTGTGGCCGGCGGCGTCGCGGGCTCCACGGTCGGCGGCCATCGCGAGCATGCCGTCGTCGGCGTGCTGGGCGCCGTGGCCGGCGCGGTGGTCGGCAATGCGGTCGAGCGCATGAGCACCCGCGAGGAAGCGGTCGAGGTCCTCGTCCAGCTGCGCAACGGCGAACGCCGCGCGATCGTGCAGGCCAAGGGCAACGAGACGCTGCAACCGGGCGACGCGGTCATCCTCGTCTCCACCGGCGGCAAGGCGCCGCCGGCGCGCTTTTTCTTTTGGGGCGCCCGATGGCGGTCGCCCATGCGGCACGAGAGGCCGGCACCCACGCCAAGCTCGCGATGCCGCGCCATGCCAGCCCGGCGCGCATCGCGGCCTGCCGCGCCGACGGCGCCGAGGTGCTGTTCACCGACACCGTGCACGACGCCTTCGCGCTCGCGCAGCAGCTCGTCGACGCGGAAGGCCGCACGATGATCCATCCGTTCGAGGGGCCGCTCACCGCGCTGGGAACGGGCACCGTCGGACTGGAGCTGATGCAGCAGGTGCGCGGTCTCGAGGCGGTGATCGTGCCGGTGGGCGGCGGCGGGCTGTGCGCGGGCATCGCGGCCGCGGTCAAGCAGATCGACGCGGCGTGCCGGGTCTTCGGCGTGGAGCCCACGGGCGCCGACGCGATGGCGCGCAGCTTCGAGGCCGGGCACACCGTGAAGCTGGACAAGGTCGACACGATCGCCGACAGCCTCGGGGCGCCCTACACGCTGCCCTACAGCTTCGGCGTGTGCCGGCGTTTCGTCGACCGCATCGTGCGCGTGAGCGACGACGACCTGCGCGAGGGCATGCGCCATCTGTTCAACGACATGAAGCTCGTCGCCGAACCGGCGGCCGCCGCCGCCACCGCGGCATTGCTCGGGCCGCTGCGCGGCGAGCTCGACGGGAAGCGCGTCGGGCTCATCGTGTGCGGGTCGAACATCGATCCGGAGCGCTTCGCGCAGCTCCTCGGGTGATGTTCACGCCCCGACCACCAGGTGTTGCCCGTGCACCGACACGGCCGCATCGGAGGCGAGGAACCCGATGGTCTGCGCCGCCACCGCCGTCGACACCCACGCCGAGCGATCGGCGTCCGGCATGGCCTGCCGGTTGGCCGGCGTGTCCATGATGGTCGGTGCGATGCTGTTGACGTTGATGCCCTTGCCGCGCACCTCCTGCGACAAGGCCTCGACCAGGCGCTGCAGCGCGCTCTTGGCCGCGCAATAGGCCGACATCTGCGCCAGGCCGTGCTCGGCCGAGCGGGCCGACACCGCGATCACCTTGCCCGCGCCGTCGCCCAGCATCTGCGGCACGAAGGCCCGGGTCACCGCGACGAAGGACCATGCGTTGAGGTTCATCATGCGGTCCCACGTGGCACGCGCCAGGCCGTGCACCGGATCGCCCATCTCGAAGCCGCCGGCCACATGCACCAGCACGTCGACGCGCCCCAGCGCCTGCTCGATGCGCACCGCCGCCGCCGCCATGCTCTGCTCCGACGTGACGTCGGCCGCCACGAGCAGGTGGGCGCCGGCGAAGACGCTCTTCAGCCGGCCTTCGTCCTGATCGATCAGGGCGAGCCGCGCACCTTCGGCGAGGAAGTGATGCGCGACGGCCCGGCCCAGCGCGCCGGCGGCGCCGGTGATCACGATGCTGCGGGAGGTGGGTGCGGTGTTCATGCGAGCAATGTACCGCCGCGGATCGGCGTCAGCGGCCTTTCGCCTCGCGCCAGGCGGCGAAATCGGCGCCCTCGTCGGCCTGCTGGATGTGGCGCGAGAACATCCAGCCGTCCGGCGCGACGCTCGTCCCAGAACTTCCAGCCGTCCGAGCCCGAGCCGAGCACCTGGCCGTTGTAGTTGCCGCGCAGCATCGGGCCGGCAGGCAGGTAGATGCACGGCAGGCCGGCGCTGACCGCGCCCATCAGCAGCCCGGGCGTGGTCTTGTCGCAGCCGCCCATCAGGACCGCGCCGTCGACCGGGTGGCTGCGCAGCAACTCCTCGGTCTCGATGGCGAGCAGGTTGCGGTACAGCATGGTCGTCGGCTTGACGAAGGCCTCGGCCAGCGAGATGGCCGGCAACTCGATCGGAAAGCCGCCCGCCTGCAGCACGCCACGCTTCACGTCCTCCACCCGCTGCTTGAAGTGTGCGTGGCAGGGGTTGATGTCGGACCAGGTGTTGACGATGGCGATCAGCGGGCGGCCCGCCCAGTCGTCGGGCGCATAGCCCATCTGCATCAGGCGCGAGCGGTGGCCGAAGGAGCGCAGGTCGTCGGGCGCGAACCAGCGCGCGCTGCGCAGCGAGTCGTAGGAACGGCGGATCATCGGGCGAGTAGAGCACTGATATATTAGTATGTCAACGCCGTCGCCGCACTAGAATCGGCTTCACGATGAGCGCCCATCCCAAAGCCCCGCCCTTGCGCCTCGACCGCTCGCGCCACGCCGCGCCGCAGGTGTTCGAGCGGCTGCGCGACGCCATCGTCTCGCTGCGGCTCGCGCCCGGCAGCCTGCTGTCGCGCAGCGAGCTCGCGGCGCAATTCGGCGTGAGCCAGACGCCGGTGCGCGAGGCGCTGATCCGCCTGGGCGAGGAGGGCCTCGTCGACATCTTTGCGCAGCATGCGACGGTGGTGAGCCGCATCGACTTGGCGTCGGCGAAGCAGGCGCACTTCCTGCGCCGCTCGATCGAGCTGGAGGTGGTGCGCACGCTCGCCGCCGCCGCGAGCGACGAGCTGGTCGACGGCCTGCGCGCCCACGTCGACGCCCAGGCAGCGGCGCTGCGGTCCCGCGCCTGCGGCGACTTCGTGGCGGCCGACGAAGCGTTCCACCGGCACATGTACGACGCCGCCGGCGTGCCCGACCTGTGGCACCTCGTGCGCGGCCGCAGCGGCCATGTCGATCGCCTGCGCCGGCTGCACTTGCCGGCGCCCGGCAAGGCGCAGGCGGCCGTGCGCGACCACCGCCGCATCGTCGATGCGATCGCGAAGCGCGATCCGGATGCGGCGCAGGCGCGCCTGCGCGAACACCTGTCGGGAACGCTCGGCCGCGTCGAGGAGATCCGCGCGCGGCACCCCGACTTCGTCGTCTGAAACCCATGGCCGCACTGATTTCCGCCGATTGCCTCACCCGCGTGTCCGCCCTGTTGTCCGCGGGCGGGCGCCGCCTGCTCGGGCTGGTGGGCGCACCGGGCAGCGGCAAGTCGACCCTGGCGCACGCGATCGCTGCGGCCTTCCCCGGCCGAACCATCGTCGTGCCCATGGACGGCTTCCATCTCGCCAACAGCGAGCTGGCGCGGCTCGAGCGCGCCGGGCGCAAGGGCGCGCCGGACACCTTCGATGCGGCCGGCTATGCGGCGCTTCTGCAGCGCCTCAAGCGGCAAGGAGCAAACGACGCGGTGGTCTACGCGCCCGAGTTCCGCCGCGAGATCGAAGAAGCGATCGCCGGCGCCATCGCCGTGGCGCCGGATGTTCCGCTGGTCATCACCGAAGGCAACTATCTCCTTCTCGAGCAGGACGCATGGGGCCAAGTGCGAACGCAGCTCGACGAAGCGTGGTTCGTCGAGGTCGACGACACGCTGCGCCGCGAGCGGCTGGCGCAGCGCCACATCGCGTTCGGCCGGTCGCCGCAGCAGGCGCACGACTGGGTCATGCGCACCGACGAGCCGAACGCCCGCCTGGTACAGGCGAGCGCGCACCGCGCCGACCGGCGCGTGCGCTGGTGATGGCGCCGGCCGGCGTCTTCAAGCGCCGGCCGTCGAACGAGCGATCAGCCGCCCTCGCGCGGATACGGCGTCAAGCCGTTGGTGTGCCCGGCCGCCGCGCCGGTGCTCGGCGCATCGGCGTTGATGGGCCCGCCGTGCGGGCGGTCGCGCGTGGTCAGCGCTTCGCCGCTCGCCGCTTCGCCCGCGTGCATGGCCGCCGTGCCGTCGGCCTGCACATCGGCGCGCGACCGCGGCACCGAAGAATCGCGGGCGTACGCACTGCCGACGACCCCGTAGCTGCTGGAGCCCGTCGTCGGCGCCACCGTGCTGTCCTGCGCGGGGCCGGGCGATGCCGGCACCGGGCCGTTGCCGGAAGTGGCGCTGCTGTCCGACGAGGTGCCGGCGCTCACGCCGGCATCGCTGGTCGGGCCCGTGCCTTGCGCATACGCGCCACCACCCAGGGCCGCGGCGATCAACGCGGAGAGAAGAAGAGAACGCTGCGTCAT
>WNFL01237729.1_pt1 | contig 10579 bp, 12 predicted proteins | sample 5400361 | NCBI WGS metagenome assembly WNFL01 (sample SAMN13153351, study PRJNA577476) | soil metagenome | isolation source: 40 cm soil on Douglas fir-dominated hillslope | place: USA:California | collected 2013-09-17 | reverse complement strand
GGAGGGTCGCTGGGGCTTGCGCTGTCACTCGAGCTGGAGTTTGTACGAGAGAGCTGGTTAAGCGGGGAATGCGGTCGCGAGCGGGATGGAGGAGGAGGAGGAGGCCTGGTAGAGAGGCGTCATAACGTGTATGCAGGTAACGTGACTTTGTAAGCGATGAGGCTTACACCTTTCGAGTGCACCCGATCGAATCTGAGGAAGGACGAGAAGCGGATAGGTTCATTACGCTGCTCAAAAGAAAAAGAAATTTGAGGATGGATGGACATTTAAGGCTGGAAATAGACGCTTACTCTATCTGGCCATCAGCCACATTAAGCGAATGTCGTCTGAGTCGTGATGGTAAGACCGGAGGGGTTCTACTGATGACAATTAGCGACATTTCAAACAAATATGTAGGAAGACGCACATTTTATGAGGCTTCAGTTGGTCGTCATTTACAGTGTCTCCCAAGGGAGGAGGGGGCGCCGGTCTCTCCAAAGCAGCACGGATAGAGAATTTGACTTGTTCAACCTCTCCTGGGGGATCCAATGGAGCCGATGTCGTTGCCTGAACTCGTGAAGATGAACAATGGCCGAGAGAGCCAGTCCGCTTCAAGGACGGAGCACAATTAACTGTATCAGAATTCGATTCTTGAGGATGTGCGGAAGCATTGAGAGAGGAAGATGATGAAGAGCGAGTTACTGAGTTCTTCGGAATGTGGATCGGGGTGGATACGACCCGTCGGGATGGCTCAGCTACTTCGTGAACGATGACAGTAGGAGTAGGAGGGCTATCCCCTACGAGTGATGATGTCGAAGGAACAGCAGGGTGTGACGAATTCCCTCGCCAACGGACAGCTCCTGCGTTCCCGGTCGATTTGCTACCAACTCCGCCCGCTAGAAAGGAAGAAGTTATCTTTGAGGGAGCGTTATTCGAATTGATTGCTGAATTTTTTCCAGCGCCTCCGTTTTGCTGAGCAGCGAGGGCTTCGAACCTGCTGCGGAGCGAACTAACTGGAGGTGGAGTTTCTTGCTCGATAGTGGGGTCCGACATGACTATATCGATCTAGATTTTTAGTCCTGGCAATGGGTGGGGTTCACCATGCGCGTTCAATGGTTGGCCTGCTGAGGTGGCAGGGGTGGCAGGGATCAGGCAATTCGAACCACCTGGCGGTTTGGTGGTTTCCCATGAAACCCTTTATGGAAATATTTTCATAATACGTAGATAGTTATAATAATGTAAGAGGATTATTATATTACCCGAGTATCAGCCTAGTTTCGGGACTTGCGTGATAATTGGAACCAGTCTAATGGATTCGCTCATTTGGTATCTTCTGACTGATAACTACTAGCGTCAATATCAGGGACATCCATTATATTAGTCCCCGATGCTGTTCACCTATGATCCACCTAGCAGACTACCTACCTGTGACCCTTCCATTGAGCCCAACGCGTCTCCTCGTGTATCAACCATTAGGTGTACTTATGAGCATTGCAAAGTCACTTGAACACAGAACACGGCAATCAATGTAAGCGGCTTCTTCAATTCGGTCTCTGCCCGCGTTCCATTCGACCTAATCTAAAGTATCTCACTAGTGATATCTTACACCCAACACGAACGAATAAAAGCGCGAGATCCAATCAGAGTCGCCACAAGAATGGTCCAATACCGACACAACCCCTGAAAGTGGGTGGGTCAAATTTCTGGTGGTAATCGAGAAAGGCGCGATAGAGATGGGCCACTCCCTCCTTGGCCATTTCCTGCACCATATGGCTGTACCGGCCGTGTAGTTGCGTACGGCCCATGCATGGATGTGTCTAACGGAGGCACGCGTGTGCCTGCGTACTGCATCAAGGGGACCGTGGAACTATATAGGGGATTCAGTACATGTCCGTAATCTATTTGTCGGTTGCATACGCACCCCATACTCATTGTGCTACCCGGATTCTCCGACGAATCTACAGTCCCAGGCACCGATAACGAATGGCGATAATCTATACCGTCGTCACCACGTCCCCAGGGACTTCCATAATTATGGGTAGAGAGCAGACTCTGTGCACTCATCGGGCTTATGGGGCTTATGGTTCTCGCGGGGGTACTACTAGGCGGAGGCGGACTCCACGGTGAGGGTAGCGGTGGTTCACTTTGTCCTTGGTTCGAGCTGCTATACCCACCAGAGAGTAAAGTATTCGGATGTTGTGAGGCAGAACTCAGCCCGGCTGCTGCTGCCATGCTCGGTGCGGCACTCGCTCTGGCTGAGGTCAATTGGCCCTTGCGCTTTTTCACGATGTAGACGATGAGCACGGTGGTTAGAAAGAGACCGATGATACCTCCAACTGTAACGCCTATGATTGTGATCATGGAGACGCCGCTTGAGTTGTTGTCCGGTGTTGTAGAGATCGGGGAAGAGGTTGAAGAGGGTGTAATGTTCCCGACCGTTGATTCCGGGAGGTTTACGTCTTGTGTCGCGCTGACCGGATCGAACATATCCGTCGTGACAATATCGAGGTATGCCCATGCCGGCACAGCAGTAGCCGGGCTAATATTATTCGGGTACCTGTCCTCTGATGTCAATTCCTGCCGAAAGAAGCAACGAGGGACACACTCGGATATTGAGACCATTGAACTAGGGCAATCTGTGCGCCATAAAGACCACCTAATGGTACCAAACGAACGCAAAGCACGAGAGAACGAAAAAATATATCACCAAATTGTCAGCGCTGGGAGGGAGATGAACACACTTTGGTGATGGATTCGCTTCGGCTATTGGTTTGTCCACTTGGCAAACCCCGCATGCACTTAGGAGGGAGTAAACTACTGACGAGCACAGACAACTATTGGCGTTGTTTTCATTTGGTGGATTGTAGTGCCTAGGTCGAACGAGATTAGTTCCGGTGGAGAGCAAGAGAGAATATACAGCGCACTGGTTTGGCAGTATTGCTGGTACATTATATTCTGAGATGCGACACGATGTGAGCACGAACATAATGGCAGGAGGCTACAGGCTACAGGACGCACGTCCGCCGCCACAAGGTGCGAGTAGGTATGCAGCAACTTGGGGACACAGATAACCTCATCAGATAAAGAAGAAGAAGAATTGGATGTAGTGGTGCATACCCAAACAAGGGCTCTGTTTTTTCGAATTCAAGGTCTGAGTGTTGCCTCAGCCGTCTACCTGTGGCCTGTGGCCTGTTGCTTGCTTACCCAAGTCCAGTTAGTACCGTTACACACAGCATCGGTCTAGGTACTACTGATCAGCGACTGGGTCCTTCGAGTCCTGACTAACGGACCGTTTGGCCCTTAGCTAGGTCCAGGTATACGGTTTCAAGCAAAAATGCTCCCAAAATCCACGGTGTTGGTAAAGGAGACTTGAAGTTGACCATCGTTAGTATTTCTGATGACGATTAATATTTTAACCCAGATGTGAGCCAGACCAAAGGACACCGGCGCTAGGAACCGATCGCCACGCTCCTGTACGTCGGATTTGGTATTCTTTGTTCTCCATCCTCCATATATGGTTTTAAATAGTCAAAAATAATAACATGATGTAATTTTGTAGTGAGTATAATAAGTAGTGAGTCTGACATGCAAATGAACATTGTAAGTGGAATAAATAAATTTTTGCCTAAATAAATTTTTGAAATGATTAGAAAAAATAATATAATCAAAACGCACAACAATAAGCCCCACAGGAAAATAAATAGTAATTGAACGCCTGGGCGTCACGTCCTTGTAATCGAGTTGGATGGGTTGAGTAAACCAAAAGTGCCCCGACGACGGGTGGAGCCCGCGACAGGCATCAAGCGGTGGAGCCATGTCGGGCGATGACAGACAATTAAGATCTTGAATTTGCCATTGGACATTGGCGCGTTACGGGGGGTAAATCGAGTACAATACGCTCAGGTGACGAGGACTCATGAACCCCTCGCATAATTAGTCGATCTCGTCAAGTGAGATATTATCAATCAAGTCCATGAGTCGTGCGGTTGATTAGATTCGAGTGACGAAGGAGCTACAGCACGAAACAAGATAACTTCCGACATATTGGATTATTATGGAATTAAAAGAGGTAAATAGATTCCGCGGAGTAGCCCTGTGCAAGACGAAACCCAACCACATTAGAAGTCATGCTCGAGAACTGCTCAGTGGGTCGACCGACCGTTTCGTCAGTACTGGGGTGTCTCAATTCAAAGTGCATTTACGTACCCCGTTACCAATAAACACCTCAGCCCAATTACCGACAGCCATGTCCACCCCTTGAGATACAGCACGTGCCGCATCGCTCAACACAAGATCCTTGCTCGCCCTGACACTCCCCCACCCGTCCTCCAATAGCAACTCTATCAGTCCCCCGACCCACTGTTCCTTCCCGTTCGTCATCAAATACACATCCTCCAGCTCCGGATGAACTCTCCGCACTGCAGCAAGCTTATCTCTGATCCCATCCAACCGCGGCCAGCAGTGCAGGTACCATAGTTGCTCTCTAGTAAGGATCGCTGGGTCGACTTTGCCCTCTGCGTCATGAGGGTGCGCGACCGAGTACGGCGGATCGAAGATCGAATCGGGGAGTCTAGGGTACGACGCATTGACGTAACGCGCGTCGATTTTAAATTCCTCCGGGTTGAATGCTTTTGGAAGCGTAGCGTTTTCGCGCGAATATGTGCCAAGGGCGTTCCAGGAATTCCAGAAGGTATTGTTTTCTGCTAGATACCTGCAATGTGGACCAAAGTCACCCCTTCGCACATGCACGGCGACTAACTTGCGCAGAACATATGGTGCAAAACTGGTAGCTGCGGGGCGAATGGATGAATACCATGGCACGGAACGCACGCAGCACTAGTACGCACCCCTTCCGTTTGAATCCCGGGCAGAAGGGCCCTTGAATGGATTTGTAAGCTCGTCGCGGGCCGCCTTGCACGCCCATGAATGCGTTGGGGGAAGTGATTTTCTTACGAAAGCACTGAGACTGTTTGAAGGTGGAGGAATCCCGTTCACCTCCAGGGCACTGTGGATCAAAGGGCTCCAATCCCAGTCCTTGAACAAAGGGGAGGATTCTAGAATTGACCATACCGGGAGTAGTCGTGCTTCCCCGAAATCACTGATCCCATTCTAAGTGCCGGCTCAAAACCAGTACCCGATTCAGTTCAAAAACTCACGTATACTGGAAAAGCGATCTCCCTCGAACGTCCACACAGGGTTGTTCCATCTCAGCCAGTTTCGTCCCCCAAGCCAAAATAATTTCCAATATGCTGTTGTGGTTCATATCGACACCCAACTCCTTGGCTGTCTCTTCGACTGAGAGCGCGACGGTTTCTTCTTCTGAACACACTGAGTGAAAATACTCCTCCGATACCGCCCTCGGGATGACCTCGTCCTGTGCGAGGCTCGACTCGTTTGGTGAGCCTCGAGTGCCAGCAAACGGTGCTCCGGTGATGGGCCCATAGGCGAAAGCACTGAACGGAACGACAAGGTCGGCAATTCTAGAAAATGGTCGGTGCTCGCGTGCGATATGCGGCGGAAAAACGTAGGCTCGTCGGGCGAGGAGAGCAAGATGGGCTGTGATGAGCCTACCCGGGATAGCATCAAGTCTGCTTCATACGGTGGTGTGAGATTCGGCAACGTACTGTTCTTGTAACACATTGTTCCAACCCCTTCCCCACGTATGGGCCGAGAAATTAATATATCTACGCAATGTATCAAGAGCGAGCTCTGCATGCATGCGAGCACACCACATACCGTCCTTTTCTTCCTTCAGGAAAAGGTAAGTTGATGTCATGTTGCGGCAAGGCTCTCTGGAACTCTAAAGCATCCTATGAAATAAAGGCATCAGTATCGTTCCTGGCCTAAAACAAAATGGAACCCACTTTAAAGATGGGGTTTTCTACAAGCAGTCCGTGTGCTGATTCTTTTTTTTGTTCTTCGGTTCCAGGATGTAGTTCAGAAGTTAGCAAAGGTCTCATAATGCAACATGCAAAGCAAAGCATAAACATCAAAAGCCCAATAGTGAATGCAGTTCGTGCCGTTGTTGGACAAAAAAGTGACTTAAAAGGTCCAAATAATCGTACCAACGAGGCGCGCATATGCCCCCTTGGTCGTGGGCGAGACCATCGCGGCGGTTTGCCATTTACGAACGGCGCGCAATCGTTTGCGCGTCCATTATATCGTCGTAAAGAGAGAGGAGTAATAGCCGGTGAGTACGGGTCCTTTTCGATGTCACCCTCGTCCGGTCCGAGAAGCCGGTGAGCTTCGCCCCTGGGCATCACAAGGAAAGTGGCAATCCGGATGTAATGGATGATAGATTAGGGTATGGCGGCTGTTATGGGTAGGAGGCCGTGAGCGAGGCGGAAAATCTATATGGTAAAGAGCGCCAACAGTTATTAGACGAAAATTAGACTAATGGAAGCACGGTGGATGACACATAGACTAAGGATTGGACTCACAGGTTAGAATAAGGGTGGTAAACAGCGCTGCCCCAGAGCCACCACCGAAGGCTTGGCTTTAAATGATTGTACCCTTGGGTATACGAAACAAGAGGTGAATCGAATCACGGACGAGTAGTTTATGAGATGTACAATCATCCGAAATCTATTGAGGTGTGCCCGCCCCCGTGACACGTTCCGTGTCCGACCGTTTTTCGCGGAGAGGCGAACCTGCAGGCGGATTCCTAACGCTTGGGACATCGGTACACGATGGGAGTGGTTTCCCATGAGAGCGTCTTGTATACAGATGTTTAGATTCTTGTGACGGAACGGCCACACGGAGCTCGGCTGGTAACAACAGGCCAGAAACGTAACTGCGCGACCGGCTTAAATATTTCTTTAAACCCCTCGGGCATATCACACCCTTTATACTCTGCGAAATCTGCATGTGCAACTATAAAGAGGTATCCAACCTGGCTTGCGAAGCTGACGTAACTCACATCCAAACATGTATGGCCCCGAACCACGTCAAAACGGCCAAATATAGTTCGGCAGATCACCCGACTCGACGTCTATTTCGGCAATATTGTTGGCCTGCCATTTGCTAAATTCGTCCAAAATTGCAATATATTTGTGCATGAGATGATCAGCTTCCACCTTTGAATAATATTGCCAGAACAACAATAAGATAACACCGCCAGCTTCTATCAGACTGGGTGTACTGAAATTTTTAAAAGAAGTAAATTTCATCGGCCGGGTAGCCCTGTGCAAGGCGGACCCAGACCGCATTGCACCACCACCCGTTTCGTCAGTAGTAGTATGTAACCCGTTACCAATGAACACCTCGCCGACCGCCATATCCACTCCTTGAGACACGGCGCGCACGGCATCGCTCGACACGAGCTCCCTGCTTAATCGGAAACCCTTCCTCCCGTCCTCCAGCGGCAGATACACCATTCCCGTGATCCCCGATCCCCCTCTGTTCGTCATCAAGCAGAGAATCTCCAACCCCGGATCAGTCTCTCCGCAGAGCAGCAAGTGTATCCATGATGTCGTCCATTCGCGGCCAACGGTGCAGGAAAACTAGTTGTACTCAAGTAAAAAATCCGTTGAGTCGGCTTTGCCCTCCATGTCGCGAGGTACGCAAGTCAGCACGGCTGCATGAATACACCCCGAAGGCGTTCCAGGAATTCCGAAAGGCTCTCCCTGTTTCCATATTTTGCAGCCTCCTTCATAGTCACCCATTCCCATACGTACGACGATTGGTTTGTGTATGAGTATGGCGCAAACTTGGAGGCTGTGGAGAGAATGAATTAAAACAGTGGCATTGACGTGTGCATGAATGCGCAATGATTTGAGTACAAGAGCACCGTGACTGTTCGAAAGCGGAGGAATCCCGATCGCCTCCAGGTGCTGTGGATCAATGGGCTGCGATCCAGTCTTTCTATATTGGAGGGGACTCCAGAATCGATCATCCTGGAAGGGGTGTGCTCCCTCCAAAAGCCCAGCTCAAAATAAGCAGTGTCGTCAATCTTGCGCTGTACGCGGTGGAAAGACGCAGGCTCGTCGGACGAGAATACCAAGGTAAGTGGTGACTGGTTTATCCTGGAGGTCATCTGCGCTATGCAAATTGTTTGTAACGAGCCATTGTGGTAAGGGGAAACCGTAAAATGTTCCTTACGCCCTTCAAGAAAAGGTGAGTTGGGGTTATGCTGCTGCGGCAAGGCGCTCTCCCAATTTCCAACACTACGAAAAAAGGCATAGGTGCTGTTCGTATCTTGAAGATGAGTTCCTTGGGTTTAAGCGTAGCCAAAGCTCTCGTCCAAAATGCAAGGCGAGTAAGAGTGTTAAAAGCCCCACAGAGCAAGCAGTTCGTGCATTTGATGAACAGAGGAGTGACTGGCGGATACAAACGAGGCATGACCACCCCAGCCTGAATGCCTGTGAATCGCAGTGGGTTACCTTTCGCAGACGTCGCATGGCTTTTCGCGCGTCGAGCTCCTCGGCATCATCCCTGTCCTGTCAGAGGGTCGGTAGGCTTCGCCTGCAAGTATTACACTGTGCGAAAGAAGGGTAGGTTAAGGACACGAGGGCTTTGGGATACTTGTTGCTAGCGTAGTCCCGTTATGCCAGGGCTGGAAAGCCCGCGTACTGGGGTCAAGGGTGATGGACGAACGATCCTTTTTTCCCAATGTCGACCACTCGGCTCTCCACTCAACCCCACAAGAGGACCACATGGTTGCCCCCGCTCGAGTGCGTCAAGGACCGGTGTACACTTGGTTCGAGGGAGAAAAGACACTTGGCCTCGCCTAGATTGAAACATTCATACGCAATGACTATTTGTGAGAGTCTAAAGGTCGAAAGCGGGAATGCAGCGGAACGAGGTGCGGTCAAATATCAACATGTTTGATGCGAGGAGAAACAACTGCAACCTCACATGTGAGATGTCTTATATATAGTATGGGTCGATGAATTATGCATGCACAATCTGCCGAAAGGTCAACGATATTCGTCCCTCCTTGACCTTAGCTTCCTTTGGAATTTCGTGCTATACAACAAGGTAGTCAAGCCCATTTGAGCTAATGAATTCAGAAATACGTACCTTCCAGTTGTTTTGAGTATCACCCTGCATCACTAGAAGGCTTCCGTTGCCCAAAATCCACTTCCGATCCCCGCAGCGAACCTTTGGGACGCCCTTTGACGATACGTGTGGGGTCATCACAAAAGTTCTCTCGGCACCGAGGCTCAGCACAGCGATGACCTGGTTTTCCTTGGTGTCCCTATGCCTTCCGATTCCAACGTTTCCAGATGGATAACGATTGAGCATAACATGGTCAAAGCCAACCCCCAAAGTACGCGAGATGAAGTCTTGGATCTGCTGTAGTATTAATGGGTAAGGGTGATGTATTATGACTTTGTGGTTAGAGTACTTTGGTGCAGGCAGAGAAGGGTCGACAACGTAAGCGGCGATGGAACGCGGTTGGGTATGTGGCCGGCCGTATACGGTCAGAGTCGGCTGGTACCCTGTGGTACTGTCAGAGGATGCAAAAACAACTAGATTCTATTTGACACCCACAGGTGTCGAGCGCATCCAATGCTTGATACCAGGCATTTGCAGCGTCGAGTGGGATAGCCTACAAGGTGGACCAGTAAGACTCATATGGCATGATATTATGTAGCTCCACGATAAGGCTCACTTGCGGATGATAGAAGACTTCGCCACCATCGATATCGTGACGACGCCAGGTCCGGGCCCACGGAGACGTGATATCCAAGGTGGTATTCATGTAGGACAATTCTTGGGTGGAGCACATTTGGCCCTCGCCGTCATCTGTCTGACTCTCCCCGAAAAATACCTCCTGAGAGTCACCTCCAATCGCCATTCCGACTTCCTGGGGGCTTTTCTGTTGATCAATGGCATACGGGAGCTGTGGCATTAGTTCATCGAGGTCGGTTCTCGTGGTCTGTGGAGGATTCGTGATGGACGTTGAGGCTTCCATTCTCTGTGGGTGCATCTGTGAGACGCCAGGTGAGGATAAGGGGTGCTCTGCTTACTTGGGTACCCCGAAGGTCGTCCCCTCGATACATCTTCTTGGAGCCGCGGGGACGTTCCTCGTCAAGAAGGGGTGACTGAGCACGGCGCTTCATGGTTGTGGAATCACTCTTGTAGGCGGTAGGCCGAGGGAAATAACTGTGATGTGGAACTGTTACGAAACGGGGCGCTGTGGTAGAAGCCAAGTTTGGAGATCAGAGGGTGTTGCGGCGGTGTCCTGGGTACCGTTGGCTTGCGACCCAGTATCGGGACTGGCTGATATATTCTGTAGAAAGACAGATCAAAACCTGACGCAATACACAGTACCGGCCCAACTGGCGCTGCGCTCGTTCGGTCACTCGATGGTTCGCACAGCTAGGCCCAAGCTAGGATGCCCTTTCTCTAGCGCAAACAATGGTATGAGGTCAAGTCGATAACATAATGGTAGCGAGTACTCATGTCAGAGTTAGTAAAGACTCGAGTTTTCATAGCTACGTAGCGTTACAAGTACGTACTCACTCCGGGGCCGCTCAGTTAACCAAGATATCCATCGGTTATAGGAGCAAGAGACAGTTAATTTGCTTGAGAGTGTTCCAAATAGGTTGGCCTGAGGCTGGATATCGTAGCTTAAACTCGTGGCCAACTCTTC
>WNFL01420557.1_pt2 | contig 10582 bp, 17 predicted proteins | sample 5400361 | NCBI WGS metagenome assembly WNFL01 (sample SAMN13153351, study PRJNA577476) | soil metagenome | isolation source: 40 cm soil on Douglas fir-dominated hillslope | place: USA:California | collected 2013-09-17 | reverse complement strand
CATGCAAGGAATGCCTATTGCGGTGGATGCGTTCCGATATGGGAAGATACCAGGTGTCACTGCATATTTATTAACGTGCGTCCGCACCTGATTAGCCTCAAACCCGAAAATGACGGTTACAGACAGGCATGCGCATTCCGATCATTACACGAACCTCTCTTCTAGCTGGAAAAATGGGCATATTTATTGTTCCAGTGTGTACTGCGTGAACCAAAGACAGCCATGTACTGATATGAAAGGGACGAGCAGAAGTAACCGCAAATTTAATCATACATATGCTCGGTGTGGATGAGGAGTGGGTCCATCCACTATGTATGAACTCAACAACCATCCTACCTGACACAGGTGGCGTAGAGGTCACATTGATCGAGGCGAACCATTGTATGTCGGCCCGTTATCGACTTTCCTTTATCTCATCCACGTATGCGTCAGGTCCTGGATCATGCCTCTTCCTTTTCTCCGGCAAGCAAACAATTAATGCGGGCGACTCGTCCTTCCATTCGCCCTTTGTCGGGACCGACCGTGTGTTCCGGTATCTCCACTGTGGCGATTTTCGTGCATGCCCAGAGCACGTTCTACATCCCGCTGTGATGGGGAAGAAATTGGACCTGATTTACCTCGATACGACGTATCTCGATCCGAAGGTGTGTTCTATTCGGATGTAACGAGGAGCAGCATTCATGTGGTTTATCTGCGCAGTATTGCTTCCCTCCGCAACGATTAGTAATCGATGCGTGTGCGGACCTGGCAAGGCGAATCGTACGTGAAGGTGGGAATGTCCGTTTAGACCAAAAGTCTCGTTTGGAACAGAAGGCTTCATTCGGTTCATGGATGAATGGTAATCCTAAGGGGAAAGCAAAGGTGGAGGTTGCGGAGGACAAACAGGATACAAATACGTCCAGGGTCCTTGTTGTCATCGGGTACAGTATCTCCCTTCTATCGCTCAGCACATACCTCACAAGTACCTCAGGACGTATTCAATCGGGAAGGAACGCATCGTGAAAGCGGTCGCACAAGCCCTCAACTCGCGTATCTACTGTGAAACGCGCAAACGGAAACTGTTTGAGTGTCAGGAAGACGAAAGTCTGATGGAGCTCCTCGATGATGATCCGAATAACTGCAGTGTGCATGTCATGCCATTACAGACGATCACATCTGATCGATTGCTCGAGTATTTGGAGCATTGGAAGGGGAGGTGGGATAAAGTGTTGGGTTTAAGACCTACTGGGTGGACGTCAGTATTCGATGGAGAAGTATATTTTGGATTATTGCTGATGGACCGCAGGTACACACCTCCTGCGGGAACGGATACTGGCAACCTCCAGAATATCATCAACCGCGACCAGAAAAGAGTGTATAGTTGGGCGAGTCTCCGCCCAATGCGCAATTCCAGTCCTTCGGTGATGTTGTATGGCGTGCCGTACTCTGAGCATAGGTTCGCCGATCCCCCCCCTTCCAAGCGCGATTGACGACCCCGGTTTCTAGTTCCTTCTTCGAACTTACGTGCTTTGCGCTGTCGATGCAGTATGTCGGGATGATTGCGACTGTCAATGTGGGCAGTGCGAAATCGAGAGCAAAGATGAACGGGTGGATCGAGAAGTGGGAGATCGAGCGGAGGAGGCGAGACAGAGAGAACGCGGATAATCACGGTGTTGTGACCTTTAGAGATAAGGAATATTGGTGATTTCACCTGTCAACACCTGACAAGGTGCTGGACGCATCTTATATTCAATTGTCGATCTGGGAGACAATCAATGTGAGACAAATTGAGTTACTTGAAATCGCTATTAGGATTACTTATGTGGAAGGGGGCCAATTCAGGCATATCAAGGATGCGGCAATGATAGCAGCCAAAGGATAGAAGCTAGACACAGGTTCAGGGACGAAGCCTACCAACACCACTGCTTTTGGGTTGAACTTAGTCAAGCGGTTATCTGCCCAAAGTTGTTGGAGTTCACGTTGTCTGCAGTATTACACCACTCACTGAGCACCCCTGGTCACTGAGCAGTGGGCTCCAAGAGACATCATACATTGCTCATTAAGTGTTTTGAATATAGAGAATTTTGTATTTTCTGTCCTGCCTGTGTTTGAAAACAAGGACCCACCTGCTAACACAGGTTGTGGTCAGTGGCTGTGTGAAAATGGCCTGCCTGAGTTTTGGGACTTGGGTGTGAGGCAGGTGAAGAGGCCATGAACCTCTGGTGAGGTGTCCACAAAGGTGAATAAAGTTCTTGAAACTTCTATCATCTCCTTGAGAGAAGGGGGCACCAGGGGGCACCACTTCAGGTTCATCAGAATCAGAATCAGAACTGACCTCTTCAATAATGTCACCTCTCACCTTTGCTTGAACCATCCCTACAATCTCCAAGCCAAGGTCTTGGCCTTCAAATGAATCAAGGCACTCCCCAATCTCTTGCTCCTCTATTGGGTCCAACATCTTGTCAAGTGTGAATGGCTGCCCAATAATGTGCCTCCATGCTTTCAGCTGAGCAACCAAATCCAGGAGCTCTTCCTTGCTCATCAGGGATCATGGCACTTCACACAACTCAGAGGGGCTGTCAGGCGCCCATTTAACACTCTGGCCCAACCTGAACAGGTACAGTTCCATATACCTATTCAGTCCCACCTATTCACTATCCACATGCAAGACCAACAACCTCCCTCATGTTGGTGCAACCCTTATTTCAACTAACAGACTCCCACCTCAGACCCTGGCTGCATGCTTGTAATGGTCTTGTGTATGTAACAAAACCTGTACTTAAAGACTTGACTTGGGGGATGCAAACCTCACTTGATGTCTCATAATACTAGACATGACTTTTGTGTGCCCCGCTTCGTGACCTAAGCTTGGACCCAACACTGACACTGCCAGCATGCATGCACACTTGCTGATTCCCCGGGCCCTTATGAGAACTACTTCCAATGGCAATCAGACAAACTTTTAGGAGAACTCCTTCTAATGGCGATTGGACAAGCCCCACAGGAGAACCTATTTCTGATGGCACTTGGAATGAGGATTCCATTGCAAAGCATGGCCTCCAAAAAGACTGCTGCTGCCCTGAGGAAGGCACTGAGAATCCTGGACTGTAATGTCAGTATCTAGAGTAGGGGAGAAAAGTCAATGTTCACCTGGTTGCAGGTAAGCATCTGAGAGTGTAAAATAGTGCACTCTGCTGGAGAAGGGTCACACCCACTCCAGCCCAGAATGTCGACCACCATAACCACACCACAGCGGACTTCAGCACTCAGGACACAATATCACTACTAAAGTCACACCGTAATAGTCCCTTTGACTTTCAGCCCGCCTCGCAAGGCGATCCAGATGGGAATTGCGATTCCTCTGCCGGCAATCACATTGGCGGCAGGCCAAAGAGAGCCAACCACACGTTCAAGAAGCCCTACTTTGGTTGGTGGCATTAAGGTCACAAGTAATGCGTGAGATACCAGTATGTCAAGTATCAGATCTCCGGGAGCGTTGTGCACCCATCAGCTATCGTTCTTCAGGTATTCTTGACACTTTGACCAACGGGTCCAGCGATATCCTTGAAGGGTTCAACACAGCCTTGCTCCTTGTTTGCTTGTGTTAGGTCCCATCTGCTGCTCTGCCACTGCTTGGACCGCATTCGGTCGACACCTTTGACATATGATATCCTAATGGAGTACGCCGCGAGATTTTCAACCAGGCGATACATTGTCGAAGACGAATTTATTACATACAGAACTAGGACAGTACTTTACCAATGAAGCCAGTCATAGACCATCGGAACCAGAGTTTTGAATGATACAACGCGAAACCGATGTGCAGGTTCGACCTCTATTGACCTCCCCCGAGTTGCCCTAGTTGTCGGTGTTCGTGCGATCTGTGCGCTGTCGGTCGAGTATCACATGGCACGTCTCGGGTATATAAGGTCTTGATCCTACACTTTGTATCGTTACGTGTTTGTAGCGGGCCCCAACAAACACGATATTTTTGCTTGGATTATCACTTGGGCGGAAATCTCAACACTAGTGATCGCTTCCTTTTTCCCGGTCGCTGTGGGGCACTGTCTTTCACCCTTACAAATAGAGAATGAAATGAAAAGCCCTCGTGGACAAGGCCCGCTTTCCATGTTGCCCATTGCTTTTGATAAAAGTAGCTCTCCGTGTCCTTGTGTCTGAGGGCTATCGTTATTTGGATGGGGAATATGAATGCTTCCTTGGAGACACGGTCAAGCTGTACCATAGCCGCATCGATACCTGGGTAATTGTACCGAGAGGGTATGAAGAGGAAGAGCTCAGTTTGTGGGTTTTCTGTTTTTTTTAACTAGTGCCGACCAAGCTGGGGTCTCGCTGAAGTATTCTACCTCGGACCAGCCGGAGAGTTTGTCATCGACCACGCCCAAGCCATGACGCCGGATAGCTGCAAGGCAAGCCTGCTCTGCGAGACAACCTCGTACGACGGGGTTCTGCGGAAAGGATAAAGTAGGGGTCCAGAGACTGTCATCCATGAGTTGGAATGCCTCTTTGCGAAACCTGACCAGCAGTGTTTGAAAGGCCATACCACAACTATGATGCGCGCAAAGGTATATGTCCCGATAGAAGTGACGTAGATCGACCAGAGAATTCTTGAAATCGGGCGAGCTTGTTTCGAACAGGCATGCTTGCATTATACTTTGGCATCTGCATGACAGTTAAAACGTGTGCGTGCGTTTGAAGAGACTGCGAACCGTTCGCGATTTTCCGCTGTTACGTTCTCGAGGGCGCGGTCGTAAAAGTCGTTGATATCTTCTTGGTCATCAACTAGTTCTTGGGAAAGGAGGAACGTGGCTTCGTTGAACGGTTTGTCCTTGAACCGAGGCAACGACCGAAGCAAGAGTGGCATACAGCCCGTAATGTGCTTTACAAAGTACAGGATTTCTTCATATATGTGAGGTAGTGAGGTGCGGTGGAGTGTGAACCAAGTATTTACTTCCTCCTGGGGACCATGAGATAAGGTGTTTGAAGAGGTGAGGACATACCTCGCCCAGTCCTGCCTGTAGAGAAAATTACCTGATGTTACTGGGCTGATGACTTGTACGCCGATCTGATCGGTGATTTGCCGACGCACAGAATATGTACAACGACGAATCACTCATAAGGCGAATGCACTCCCAAGCCTTGAGCTTTGCGCTCGCGTCAGAGTCGCGGTTTTCACCGTAATGGACCTCTTCTTAACACGTCGCGTCGATCCACGACGAGGTAAATCGGCCCTTCGGGTTGCCCTTGTACAAACTTCGTCCGTGCTCTTTGCTTTGGCAATCGTTTCGCATGAGTGATGGTTGTCATGATAGGCAAATAGAAGCGCGCGTCGGAGACATTCCCGGGTATCCCTGAGGAGGTGACGGCAATCTGGGATATAGATGACCCGTTCTTCTCCCGGACAAGCTGGCAGACAAGGGCCGCCAGTAGGTGCGATTTCCCCGAGTGACCATAGAGGTAGAGATCGTGGCTACCGAGGAGGAATTCCGAACCTCTTCCAGGAGGCTTGCAAAAATTGTTCGACCAAAAAACTGGAACATATTGAGGCCGCCCTGGAATTTGGTACGGCTAAAGAACTCGGGCATGCTGCTTATAGAGGGGAAAGGGAGGGAGATGACTCTGTGCAGATCGGAAAATTTGATATCAGGAGAGAGTGCCCAGATTGCGCAATGGATAGCGGATGTCTTCTTCGTAGTCTCCTTCAACAAGGCACCGTCGACGGCTTGCAGCGGAGAAGAAAACAAGGTGGTAAGGGACTGTGAACAATTTGAGAAAAATGAGTTTATGTTATACTCACTAGTCGAACTGATGAAGATAAAAGGTTTACATGATTAATACGGCATGTGAGGCGCGACAGAACATAATAACGCAAACTCACTCCGAAAGAACGAGCCCGAACCACATGGCAGTGGGTCTGTTCTACATCATGTGGCTAGAATTTTTCAGGCTAGGCACGATCGAGATGTTCTTGCACACCCTGTATTTTAGATCATTTGGGTGTTGATCTACCTGTTGTGGTGCAGTTCACCCACAATGACAAACCACCTCTGTCTATCGCATCTTTTTTTCACAAACCTCGGCACCTCGCACATGCGTCCCCACACCTTGTGGCCACCCCATTTTAGCCTGGGTTTTTAACATGTGCCCGTACTTTTGACCACAAAACCGAGTGGGCCATGTACCTCTGCCCGCAGTGATTCCCGATTAATGTGAGATTTGCAACCCTTGAGCGGGTCAGGAGATGTGTTTGACCCTTGAGGATTTAAGCTACTCTTGTTTGCACACTGTGTGTAAACTACAAAAATTATTAATTTAATCATGTTCACCAATGTGCCATTTCAAGCCCTGGCCTCAAACCCAACAGCCATCACACCATGGCGTCCACCATTTTCCGGCATTTATAGATGTAATAAAAAATATATATTATATATTAACAACGTTTACCAACACGCCTTTTCGAACAGCTGGCCGCAGCCTCAAAGCAGCCTTGAATGCAATGCGTGTCATGCCATTTTCCAACACTTGGATAGGTAATAAATTATTATTATTATTTTATTGATTATTACGGATTATTATTGATTATTTCAAATTATAAACCTAAAAATATTACCAACAGTTGTGCCTCAAACCCACCACCCGTCATGCTGTTATGCACCAGAATGCCCTCCTGTCAGTTGCTGTCAAACCGTCAATGCACCAGAACAGAGCACCGGTGATTAGCCTCAAGTACCAGACAACCGCATCAAGGCTCTAGAAAAATTAGAGCGCAGTCACCACTGTGAGGTCGTCTACCAGAATACCACCCATAAACTGAATCCTCCACGTGCTCCCCAGATCAACACCAGTGTCCACCGCACAGCCCCTGCACCTGTTACATCTCCTCTCCGGTGTAGCCCTGGACCCGCAGTACCGCATAGTCCACCGTTACAACCTAAAATACGACCCAGAGGGTTTCAATTTCAATACCTTGCCAGTATCCTCCCATGTCCCGTTAAGGTCTGGTTTGCGCAGATCATCCAGTGTGCGAGATAATCGTGCACTTTTCCGTCAAACTCAGCACCTCGATGACCACGCGACATCGTGGACTAAACGTCGTTACAGTCAAGCGACACAATGGAGGTCAATCGCCATTCCGCGACTCATACCAGCGTATTTTGCAAACCGCGGCGACCAAATCCGGTAGAGCACCACCACCATCGAGACCGGAGAACCAATTAAGGGGCTGGTAGGTATTCAAGCATACATTATTCGAAGTCTAGATGACAACCTGGACTGCTGTCTTGCGAGATAACTTGATAACTCCTTGACCTGCTTGAGTTGGCTTATAGAGTTAGGTATGTGGATGGGGAGCGACTCAGGAAATACCAGACACGCGAACAGCCACCAAACGATAGATGTAACGTATTCCGAGGGCAATGGCCTCCCAGCTCCATACAGGACGCAGAATGCAGTTTGCGATACTCGTCTCTCATTATGACGTACTTGAGCTGTTCCCGTTCGCTGGCGGTTGCGACGGTTGCGACGGCAGCGCTCCGTTCTTGAACCCACCAGGCGAAAGAGCAGCAACCAGTTTGGGATCCTGTACACCGTGCTCCATGAGTGCGTCCAAGAGCATACTGAAAATCTGTCAGAGAATGGTCTGCAATTGATAGGATGGACGACGCGCGCACTTGATTTCTTCTTGGAGGGCCTGCTGCTTGGCTTCCATAGTAGCCAGTTGGTTGTGATAGTCTCCATTCTTCTGTGGGTAAGTGGTCAGGCACCTATTCAAGGCGTCAGGACAGGCAAAGGAAACCCACGGCCGTCACACGGTCAAATCGATCACGAAGGTTCAAAAACCTAAAATCAGGGTTTGAGTGTGTCATTTGTACCCGATATTGAGGTATGGGACCCACTTGTTCTTATAACTAACGGCTGTTCGGCGTTGAGCCTCCAGCTAGGACGTGACGCTATCAGTCTACAGCGGCTTAGTGGAGTAATGCATCCAATATGCACCTTGGCTTGCTCAGAGAGCTGTCCAGAGGGAGGTGGCGGAGCGTTTGTATCTTGCATAGGTGTATCATCCATTGTGGTGGTGGTCAAGAGGCTAAGTCGTGTTATCACTGAGGTAACATATCTCGAATTCTTAGTTCTACGATTCTATCTGATCTACTATCACAATGACAGTCATTCTAAACGCGATGATTATGTGCGAGACCGAGTTTCATTCAGGCGCGGTCGTACTAGTGCAAGTATCAGCATTCATTCAAAAAAAAAACGGCAGTGTTCCTCACCTGGAGAAGCATTGACGTGGGCCACACCGACGCTTTCTGCTTCTGATCGATATAGAACCATGCCTTGGTCCCATGCAAGTCCTGCGCATAGCGGCGGAGTTTGCCCGACGGTCCCGGGGCGCGACGAATATTTTTTAGACTGAATACAGCCTTGAGGACGTGCGCGGTGGCCTTGAGAATAGGGGCGTCAGGAACGGGTTGAGTCGAAAGAGCTCAACGTACACGGAGGACAAACCTCTCGCCAAGCAGCGCAGCAACACCATCACCGAGGAAGAGAGGAGCCTCGCTTCTGATGTCCACTTCGAACCTGCGAACATCCGTCTTGATCTGCGGAAAGTCAGTCCGGATGCTGGAATGGAAATGATTTGCTCCTAACTCCGTCCATGTTCGCCTTCTTCAGGCTCAGGAACACTTGGTCGCCCGGCCGGAGGTCGATCGCTTCGCCGTACCCAGGAATCACCTTCGCCCTCACCTCACGCAAGACCCCAGGGCACACCGGATCCAGACGAATCGCCTCACGCGCGTACAGTTCGAGCACCTCCATCGCATCATGCGAACCACTCAAAACTGTCTCGACAATCTCCTTTTTGAACCGCTCATTAGCGTCCTCGAGGTAAAAGTTGACGGCGTGTACAAAGACTATGACAATCAGGGAAATTCAACCAAAATAAGAGGGGTCCACCCACTCATCGAGAGCTCTGCTGTTGCCAGCACCGCCAGCGCTAGTACGTCATTGACGATCTCCTCATTCGTCATACCGGACATCGCAAGCACCTTGTAAATATGATATCCACGAGGGTGGTTATCAACCGCAAGTGACCAGAGCAGGTCTTGGACCCATCCGATCGCGTACCCGAGCGTCTGTTGGGCGTTGGCAATAGCAGAGCGGAAGCGGAATCACGTACCCCGCTGTTGAGACTATGTGAATGAGTGCGTAAGTGATACTGGAGCATCCTCACATGTCGCTTCGCAGTGTCCTCAAGCTGATTGATTGTCGCTGCGTCATTCTCCATGAAGATGTATCTGGCAGAGTTGAACAACAAGTGATGAAAATAGTGTAGAACGCACGAGAAGATGCTTTTAAAAGCCTCGTCTGCCTGCTGCTCGAAAATCACCCCACGCGGCCGCTCCGCCGTCTTGAGGGGTAGCCCAATCTCGTCAGCAATCCAGTGGATCGGTGCTAGGTTCAGCACGTCATTGACAATGTCGATGTTCCGAGTTGAATTATCAACGAGCCCAAAAGACTTGCTGTGCAGGAGTGAGTGGACGTAGAGCTCAATCTGGTGGCATGCCTGTGTGTCGTCACTATGATTGAAGAGGGCTTTGGTGATGTGCCGGAAACTGCGGTGGTTGCTGACATCATCAATAGTTGTGAGGTATCCCTTGCCGTGGAGCAGATCCTTTGCGCGTCCGGCGTAACTGGTCTTGAAGTGCCTCGCGCCACGCCCCAGGAAGTCGGAGACGGTAGAGAAGGACTCGATCGGGAGGGGTGCGTGCGTAGGAATGGGGCGCTCAAATGAGTACCTACCTGCGATGGCACGTTGACACAATATCTCTTTCATGCGCTCCGGGGTGACCATCGGGAACCTGTGGCTCGGTAAGAAGGGCGGAGCACGAGCACGAGGAGACACACCAGGTGAAGACGGAGTCCGCTCGATAGTGGTGCGGGAGGGTGCGAAGCAGCAGCGGACCGAGCGCAGTCCCAAAGCCAGGGTTCGTCGGATCGCGGTGGCAATCGGCAAAACCCCAGCTAGTGTAATTGAACGGCGTCATGTTTTGCGTAAAGAAACGGTCTCCCCTTGTCAGCGAAATTGCGTCTGACAGGATGGCGCGGCTGATTGTGTATCCTAGAACCTGGTCAGAAGCTTGTGCTTAATCCACCACGAGGGACCAACCAGGGCAGAGCCCTGCGCCGGGCCCGGGAACCTTAGTCTCCTCCGCTTGCAGCCCGGGATAGAGCTCCAGGCGATCAATCGATTCATACAACTTCTGAGCTGCCTCCTGTAGACATATGAGCAATGATGACCAGGCCTCGGTCGGAAGTACACACCCAGATTTCCTTTCTTGGGTTCCACTCTTGGAACGATGTATATGCTGGGGAGGTGTCAGCCACTAGTAGAAGAGCACCGTAACATACTCACGCTTGAGGCCGAGGGAGACCCTGAACTCATTGAGCTATGGCTCGTCAGTACGTGGACACCCCAGAATGGGGTACACCCACCGTGCAGCAACCCCAAACCCTCGCCTGGTGGATCGACATCACCTCAATGACGCGCAGAGCGGCAGGGATCCCCCGAGCCTTGAACGCCCCC
>WNFL01415687.1_pt1 | contig 10582 bp, 5 predicted proteins | sample 5400361 | NCBI WGS metagenome assembly WNFL01 (sample SAMN13153351, study PRJNA577476) | soil metagenome | isolation source: 40 cm soil on Douglas fir-dominated hillslope | place: USA:California | collected 2013-09-17 | reverse complement strand
GTCGCGACGCTCGAGGGCGACCGTGTCACCCGGGTCGAGCCGCTCACGAAGAGCATCTTCGACGAGAGCTCGCCGGCGTGGCGGCCCGACGGGCGCGCGCTCCTGTATCTCCACAACGAGGAGGCCGAGGTCTCGATCCGGCGCGTGTTCGTCGTCTCGCACGCCGACCACGCCGTTGCCGATCGGCCGGGCGTCCACAACTCGATCCGCGTCGGCCCCGACGGCGACCAGGTCGCGTACGTGATGACCAGCGCGCGTGAGCCCTGGGACGTGTATGTCACGCGCGAGCGCATGACCGAGCCGCGGCGGCTCACGCGCTCGCTGCCGGCGAGCATCGACCCCGCGACGCTGGTCGAGCCGGTGCACGTTCGCTATCCGGGAGCGATGGGCAGCGAGATCCCCGCCCTCCTCTATATCCCTCATGCCGAGGCGATCCGCGGTGACGGGCCGCCGCCCGCGGTCATCCACGTCCACGGCGGGCCGACGAGCCAGCACTACCGGTGGTGGGATCGCGCGAGCCAGTGGTTCGCGAACAACGGCTACGTCGTGCTCGCGCCGAACGTGCGTGGATCGACCGGATACGGCCGCGAGTTCCAGGAGGGGAATCGCCAGGACTGGGGCGGCAAGGATCTCGAAGATGTGGTCAAGGGCATCGACTGGCTCGCGAAGCAGCGCATCGCCGACCCGAAGCGCGTCGGTATCTACGGCGGCAGCTACGGCGGCTACCTGACGCTCATGTCGCTCGCGATGTACCCCGATCGGTACGCCGCCGGCGTTTCGGTCGTGGGCGTGGTGTCCTGGAAGACGATGTACGACACGACCCGCGGCGACCTGCGCGAGTACCTGACCCGCGAGTTCGGCGACCCCAAGCGCGACGCGGAGCGTTATCGCGACCGCTCACCGCTCACCCACATATCGAAGATCGAGGCGCCGCTGATGATCCTTCAGGGCGAGAACGACCCGCGCGTCCCGCTGTCGGAAGCGGAGCAGGTCGTCGCGGCGCTGCGCTCGGCCGGCAAGATGCACGAGTACTACGTGTACAAGGGCGAGGGACACGGCTTCCGCACGCGCGAGAACATGATCGACTCGGTCCGGCGCGCGGGAGAGTGGTTCGGCCGCTACCTGCTGCGTGCCTGATGCGGTCGTCGTCGGAGCGGGTCCCAACGGCCTCGCCGCGGCCATCCAGATCGCGCGTGCCGGGCATTCGGTCGCGGTGTACGAGGCGAATCACGACATCGGTGGAGGCGCGCGCTCCGCTGAGCTGACGCTCCCCGGCTTCGTGCACGACGTCTGCTCAGCGATCCATCCGCTCGCGGTGATGTCGCCGTTCTTCAACGGACTGCCTCTGGCGAAGCACGGCCTCGAATGGATCCAGCCCGACGCGCCGCTCGCGCATCCGCTCGACGACGGCACCGCGGTGATGCTCGAGCGCACGGTCGACGCGACCGCGGCTGCGCTCGGCGCGGACGGCGATGCCTATCGCGGACTGCTATCCCCGCTCGTCTCGCGGTGGGATCAGCTCGCGAGCGAGGTCCTGCGTCCGGTCACGCACGTGCCGCGGCACCCACTGCTGCTGGCGCGCTTCGGTTTGCACGCCATGCGCTCGGCGCGTGGCCTCGCGTCGGCGTTCCACGGCGAGGCGGCGCGAGCGCTCATCGCGGGATGCGCCGCGCATTCATTCCTGCCGCTCCAGCGTCCGTTCACGGCCGCGTTCGCCCTCATGTTCCTCGTCACCGGGAACGCCGTGGGCTGGCCGCTTCCGCGTGGCGGATCGCGGCGGATCACCGACGCGCTCGCCTCGTATCTGCAGGAGCTCGGCGGCACGATCACGACCCGCCATCTCGTGCAGCAGCTCACCGATGTTCCGACGGCACGGGCATACGTCTTTGACACCTCGCCGTGGCATCTCGAGAGCATCGCTGCCGACCGGCTGCCCGCCGGCTATCGACGCGCGCTGCGCCGCTACCGTCGCGGTCCCGGCGTGTTCAAGGTCGATTACGCGCTCGATGGCGCGGTGCCGTGGCGCGCCGCCGAATGCCTGCGCGCCGGCACGGTGCACGTCGGCGGGACGTTCGACGACATCTCCGCGTCGGAGGCGGCGGTGTCGCGCGGCGAGCATCCGGAGCGGCCCTTCGTGCTGGTGGCTCAGCAGAGCCTCTTCGATCCGTCGCGCGCACCCACCGGTAAGCAGACGCTCTGGGCCTACTGCCACGTTCCGAACGGCTCGACGGTCGATATGACCGAACGCATCGAGGCGCAGCTGCGCGTGCTCGCGCGCGTCGCGATGAACACGCGCGATGTCGAGCACCGCAACGTGAACAACGCGGGCGGTGACATCTCGTGTGGATCGCATGCCGGACTGCAGCTCTTCATGCGACCGAACATCGCGATCGACCCATACGCGACACCGGCGCGTGACATCTACCTCTGCTCGTCCGCCACGCCGCCGGGCGGTGGCGTGCACGGGATGTGTGGTTACAACGCGGCGCGGAGCGTGATCGCGCGGAGCCTCAGCTGAGTCAGTCGATCAGCCGTCCCGGCGGGTCGCTCTTTTCGCGAAGTAGCCGAGCACCGGCGCGACGATCATGAGAGCAACGCCGTCGATGAGGAACAGACTTCCGAGCACAAGTAGGGTGGCGCGCTTAGTTGACGACTCGGGTGCGTACTCCGCGATCAGATAATCAGCGGCGAGAAGCCACGTGCCCACCACCGCCGCAACCGGCATTGACCAGAAGCTAACGACCGAGAGCGGCGGCGCGCCCTTTGGTCGGACCTTCCAGAACCGCCGGACCACAAGTAGACCCAACACTGGCATCAGGATTGCGAAGCCCGTAAGAAAATCCATCCGTTTCAGACCCTGTGCCGCGAGTGCATCGCGAAGCATTAGACCCGAACGGTCAGGTTCTCCACGGCCACACGCAGGGCTGTCGCGCTGAGACGCTCGGCGATCGCCTTCGCCTCGTCGCACTGCGCCTGGGCCTGCTCCTCGCGACCAGGCACATTGCGCAGCGCGCGCGCGAGATCGGCCAGGGCGACGGCGCGCTCGTAGTCGAGCTTGAGCGTCGCGAACGCCTGCACGGCGTCGAAGAGGAGCTTGGCGGCCTTGGCGTGCTCGCCCGCGTTGTAGATGCGGATCGCCTCCGCGTGCGTCAGGATCGCGCGGCCGCGTGCGTGCGACGTCCGCTCGACCACCGCCGCGACGCGGTCCTCGAACGCCTCGTCGGGAACGCGCCAGCGCGCCGCCGCGAGGACGAGCAGCGGTCCGAGCATCGTGAAGTCGATGATCGACTTCGGCTGCCCGGCACTGCGGACCGCGTGGTATGCGCTCTCGCTCTCGCGCAGCCCGTAGTAGGCCGCCAGGAAGTCCGCGAGCGCGATCTCGGCGGGCGACGCTTCCTGCTCGATGAGCAGGTCGCGGTACACCTTCTCCTCGGGTGACGACATCGCGGCCGCCGCGCCGATCGCCACACTGAGCGTTGACGGCCACTTCGTCGGCGTCGCGAATCTTTCGCGGCGCGCGGCAGCGGCGATCGTGCCGGGGAAGTCGCCGGCGAGCAGATGCGCGAGGGTCTCGGTCCGAAGGGCGTGTGCCCCGAGCCGTGGCTTCTCGGTCTCGATCGCCACCTCGCGGGCACTGGCCGCGTGGTCCATCGCCTCGTGCATGTCACCGAGCGACAGCGCGCAGATCGCGACCATCGTGTGCGCATCGATGAGCTCGTCGCTGTCCTGTAGCGACTGCGCGATCGGCAAGCGACGCTGGTTCGCGAGGTATGCCTCCCGGAAGTTACCCAGCTCGCGATAGGCGAAGCCCACCGCGTCGAGGCACAGCGAGCGCTCGCGCAGCAGGCCGAGCTCCTCGGCGATCGCGAGCGCCTCTTTCGCGGTCGCCAGCGACGCCTCCCAGTCGGAGTCGGTCGCCTTGGGCCCACGTCGTGGCATGAAGGACTTCGCCGCGAGGAGCAGGACGCGCTCGCGCGACTTCGCGTCCCCAACGATCGCGAGACCCCGCTCGATGAGCGCTTCCAGGTCCGGATGCTTCGCGTCCCACCGTGTGCAGAGCTCGGCCATGTACGCCAGGACGATCGCGACCTCACCGCTCTTCGGATCGCGTGTCTCAAGCAGCCCGAGCGCGCGCTCGTACGCCGTGAGGGCGGCGTCAGTCTCGCCGCGGTAGCGGCGCACGCGCGCGACGAGATACAGGGCTTCGACCGCCGCGTCGATCCGGTTGATCTTCTCGAACAGCTCGAGCGCCTGCTCGGCGAAGCGCAGCGCCTCGATGTAGGCGTGGATCGCCGTCGCCCGCTGCGCGGATTTCCATGAGTACTCGGCTGCCTTGTCCGGGACGTCGCCGATGAGGTAGTGGTGCGCGAGAGCGGGGTAGAACTCCTTGAGCTCGTCGCCGAGCACCTTCTCGTACGCGGCGGCGACGCGCCGGTGCAGCTCGACGCGGCGCCGCACGAGGAGCGTGTTGTATGCGACCTCCTGGACGACCGCATGTTTGAACCGGTAACGGCCCTCGCGCCGCTCACCCGGCGCGGCTTCGAGCACGAGGTCGGCGGCGATGAGCTGGTCAACCGCGTCGGCGATGCGGTCGCCGCCCGCTTCTCGCAGCACGCGGTCCCCGAAGCGCGTTCCGATGACCGCCGCGAGCTGGATGCACTCGCGCGCTGTCGGCGGTAGCCGGTCGATGCGCGACGCCACCACGGCGTGGAGCGTGGCCGGCACTTCAAGAGCGGCGGGCCGCTCGCGAAGATGCCATTCGCCGCTCGCGTCCTTCTCGGCCGCACCTGATTCCACAAGGGACCTGAGCGATTCTTCGATGAAGAACGGATTGCCGCCCGCGCGCGCGACGATCCGGTCGCGCAGCTCGTCGGGTACCCAATCGAGCGTCGCTTCGACGATGCGCGCGGCCTCTTCGTCGGACAGCGGCTCCAGCACCAGCTGGCTGTAGTTCGTGCGGCTCGGCTTCGGTTCCGGCGAACCCGGTCCGAGGCGCTGCGCGAGGAGGAACAGGATCGGCACACGCGATGCGCGCGACGTCAGGAACCACAGGAGGTCGAGCGACGCAGCGTCGGCGAAATGCAGGTCCTCGAGCACGTATAGGAGGGGATGCTGGCGCGCGAGCGCCGCGATGACGTCGTAGACGACGATGTACATCGAGCGCTTCCACTCTTCGGAGTCGCTCGCGGGTTCGTTCACGCCGGGAAGGTGGAGGAACTGCGCGAGCATCGGCGCCACCGCGGGACCGGGATTCGTGAAGCCGAGCTCCAGGAGCTTCTCGCCGATGCGCGTGACGCCTTCCGGGTCGGACGGCTGGAGGTTGAGCTCGACGAGGATCGGCTCGATGAAACCCGCGTAGCTGCGCTGGTTCACGCGCGAGAACGTCCAGCGCATGACGCGCGGCGCGTCGGCGGACTTCGCGCCTTCCTCGGCCGCGGTCGCGAGGCCGATGAACTCTGAAACGAGCCGGCTCTTGCCGATACCGGGCTCGCCGGCGATGAGCACCAGCTCGGTCCGGCCGAGGCGCGCGGACTGGTAGGCCAGGTCGAGGCGGGAGAGCTCCATCCAGCGACCGACCAGTGGCGCGGCGATCTCGATGCTCGGGCGCACGTCGGTTCGCTCGCCGATCAGCGCATAGGCGAGGATCGGCTTGTCCTTGCCCTTGAGCTCGATCGGACCGACCTCGCGGAAGCTGAACTCGCGGTTGGTCAAACGGAACGTGGTCTGCGTGACGTAGATCTCGCCCGGTCCGGCCGCGGACTGCAGGCGCGACGCGATGTTCACCGTGTCGCCCATGACGCCGTATTCCGCGACGCTCCGGACTGCGCCGGCGACGACCATGCCGGTGTGGATCCCGATGCGCAGGCCGAACTCGACCCCGCGCTCCTTCTTGACGCGCGCGGCGTGGTCGGCGAACACGCGCTGCATCGCGAGCGCCGTGCGCAGCGCCCGCTGCGGGTCGTCCTCATGTGCCACGGGTGCGCCGAACACGACGAAGATCGCGTCGCCGATGAACTTCTCGATGGTGCCGTCGTGCCGCACCGCCTCCTCAGCGAGGTCCTCGAAGATGCCCGAGACCAGCACCTGCAGCTCCTCCGGATCCATCTGATCGGCGAGCTCGGTGAATCCGGCGAAGTCGGCGAACAGCACCGTCACGAGACGGCGCTCCTGCGGCTGCTGCTCTAGCACTGCTGTGACCAGAGCTCGTTCTCGGTGATCAGCGGTGGTCCCTTCTCAGGTGCCTGCACCAGTCGTTCGACCCAGATGAGGTCGAAGCTCACGAGCGGCGACTGGCCGGGCCCCAGGTGCAGGTTGCGTGTCCGGCAGAAGTGGCGCGCGTACTCAGAACGATAGAGAGCATAGAAGTCGCTGGCGATGCGTTCGTGCACCTTGGTCCAGCGCGAGTAGAGAGGGTCACTGTATCGCTCAGTACGGTCGTCGGGGGCCCTCGAGCTGAGCAGATCCAGGCGCGATCCGTCGGCGAGCGTGCCCGGAGCGATCAGCCACCAATCCGATCGCGCCGCGTTCGGCGAGAACATGTCCCACCGTTGGTCGATCGATAGCCAATGCAGCGCCGATGCAACACCGCCGCTGGGTCGGATGGGCTCGAGCATGGATGGCACCGCCGTGATGAAGGCGGCCGCAGCTACGAGCAGCAGAGCGGCGCCCGCCAGGCGCGGTCGCGCGCGAGGCGGACTCGGCGCGATCGTGACCGTGTCGCGCATGATCCGGTGGATCCAGTCGGACGGAACGAAGAGGACGCCGGCGGCGAGCATGACGAGCGGAAAGTTGCCGACGTTCATCAGCAACAGGACCCCGAGCTGCATCGCTCCCGCGCCGAGCGCCGCCAGCAGCCGCGTTCGTTCCGATGGGAACATCGCGAGTGGAAGGAACAACAGCTCAACGGCGATCGTGTACCAGCTGATCAGGTGCGAGAGGATCGGATCGACGGCGAAAGCGTGTGCCCACGGACGCGCGAACGTGTGCTCGAGCTGAAGGGCGTAGTAGGCGGCGGTGCCGACCACCCAGTCGATCCCTCCGAGCTTCTCGAGACCCGTCGCGAGATAGATCCATGCGATCTGGAGCTCGAGGATCCGGATCGGAAGCGCCCAGCCGCGAACGACTGGCGCATCGTGCCGCCGTGCGTCGATCGACCAGCGCTCACCGGCGGGCGTGAACGCGAGCCAGAGCGGCACGAGACGAAAGACGAGATCGCTTCCGTCGAGGATGAGTGGGTCCCGCCAGGAGAAGCTCGACACCAGGACGAACGCCAGCAGGCTCATCACACGCGTGTGCCAACCCAGCGTCAGCGCGAGCGCGACAAGGCATGCGACGAGCCAGATGACCGCAACGAACGACCAGTCGCCGGAGAGGTTGAGCAGCGAAAGGCGATCGCCATCCGAGAGTGCCTGCGCGCGTCGAGGAAGGATCCCCTCGTCGGTGAAGAAGGCCGTGAGATTCGGGAACAGCTGCCAGAACCAGTTGAACAGCTGGGCCCCGAAGAGGATCCGGAAGAGAGCCACGGGCGCGATGTCGGCTTCGCCGAACCAGAACGCTCGAAGCCGCCCCATCGCGGCCTAGGGTCGCACGCGCACTCCCTTCGGCCAAGCGAGGAGCTCTTTCAGGCCGAGGCCCTCGATGACTCGCTCGAGGACGACCGCGACATCGATCGCGCTGTCAGGACGGCGCCGCGGTTCGCGAGCGAGACACGCCATCACCACCTGCTCGAACTCACGGGGCACGTCGACGACCTCCGATAAAGGCAGCGCGTCGTACTCGATCTGCGGATACTGGTCCGCTCGCGAGTCCGACTCCTCGTCACCCTCGGGGAATGGCAGCATCCGCGAAACGCTCTCATAGAGCGTCGCGCCGAGCGAGAAGAGATCGCTCTGTGGTGTCACCTCTCCGTATTCGCACTGCTCGGGAGGCATGTACTCCTTCGTCCCGATCGTGTGCCGCATCTTGAGCGGGCCCGAGAAGGTGCGCGCCAGGCTGAGATCGAGCAGCTTCGGCGGATCGCCCATCGTCACGTTGTACGGCTTCACGTCGAGATGAAGCGCCGAGTTGTTGTGCATGTGCTGGAGCGCGCCGGCCATCCGGATGCCAAGGAGGCAGGTCTCCGGGATGCTCACCGGTCCGATGTCCTGAAGGTGTGCGCCCAAGGTCTGCGCGTGCACGAACTCCATCACGAGGTACGGGCGCGGAGGCTTGGCGTTCCAGCGAAGGAACCGCACGAGGTATGGATGGCTCATGCGCATCCCGATCGTGACCTCGCGCTCGAAGCCCTCGATCGCGCGGTCGTCGCCCACGCGATGCGGGCGGACGACCTTCACCGCTGCCTCGCAGAACAGGACCCGGTCCCACGCCCGGTATGCCTCATAGCGCGTGCCCTCGCCGAGCTTCTCGATGACAACAAGGCTCGGATCGATCTCGGCGCCTCGCTTGAGATCCCAGCGGGGTAGGTCTGGCCCGGGTTCGGTGGACTCGATGTCGACTAGATCCTGTGCCACTCGCTCACACTCCGAACGGGCGAGCGGTGCACGACTCGTGCCCGTCGCCCGCGCTCGCACGAAAAGATGGAAGGGAGCCCGTTTCCGGGCTCCCTTCGCGCAAGGCAGGCCCCGTTCGGGCCTACGGGTCAGCCGATGTTGCGAGCCGGCTTGCGGAGCAGCCACACGCCGAGGCCGAGGAGGAGGCCGCCGAGCGCTGTCAGCGGGATGTTGCTCTCGGTGCTGGTCGAAGGAAGCGTCTGCACGCCGCCGACGACCGTCTGCGAGGTGGTGGTGCTCTGCGAGCCGGTCTGCGTCGTTTGCGTGGTCGCGGTCGTTGTTGGCGCTGTCTCGACGCCGTTGACGACCGTTGTTGTCGCGGAGGTCGTCCCGATCGCGCTAGTCGTGGTGTTGAGATTCGCGTTCGCCTGGGTCGCCGTGCTCGCTGCTGCATTGAGGTTGGCCGCCGCCTGCTGCGCGGCCTCCGCGGCTGCAGCGATCTCCGCGGCGTTGCCAGTGTTGATCGCGTTGTTGAGCGTGGTGAGGGCGTTCTGCGCTGCCGCGAGAGCCGCAGCGAGCTCCTTCTGAGCAGACAGAGCCGCCTGCACGGTTGCGTTCAGCGCCAGCTGCTGAGTGATGTTGAGTGCGCCTAGGCGCAGGGACAGCTGAGCGGCAGCGACTGTTGTCGCGAGCTGCGCAGCCGCCTTCTCGGCGTTCTTGATCGACGTTTCGAGCGCTGCCTGCGCTTGCGCGCCGACGTTGCTGTGCACGTTGCCGCTGCCACTGCCGTTGTTGTTGCTGTTACCGGTGCTGCCGGTGTTCCCAGTGCCGGTGGTGCCTTCTTGAGACTGGCTGTTCGTGCCGGCGACGCTTCCGCCACCGGCGCTGTTGGATGCGTTGCCAGTCACGCTGCCGGCGGCCCCGCTCGTTGATCCTGCGCCCTGGCTGCCGCCGTTCTTGCTCTTGGATCCGGTGCCGGTACGGCTGCCGCCGCCCTTGCTCTTTGAACCGGTGCCCGAGCGGCTTCCGCCGTTCGACTGCGAACCGGTCAGCGAGCCCTGCTGGGCGCCGCCGCCGCTTCCGCTGTTACCGCCACCGTTGCCGTTGCCATTTCCGTTGCCGTTGCCATTGCCGTTCCCGTTGCCGCCGGTGTCACCACAGACAGCAGCGAGTCCGGAGAGCATGGTGCTGAGGCTGGTCTTCGTCGTCGCTGACGCGGCCGCGGACACCTGCAGATTCGCCTTGGCCTGCTCGGCCAGAGCGACCTTGGCCGCGATGTCCGCCGCGTTTCCCGAAGCGATAGCGGTGTCGAGCGCCGCCAGAGCGGTGACCGCTGCCGCCAGCTTCAGGTCCAGGTCGGCCTTCGCGCCGACCGTTGCGTTCATCGAGTTCGTGAGCGAGGTGCGCTGAGTCGCCGTCAATGCGGTGCACGACAGGAGCGCTGCCGCGGCGGCCTCGATCTTCGCCGTGAGCTCGTTCCTGAGAATGGCCGCGCTGTTGATCGCTGCGCTGACGGCGCCCTGGGTCTCTTCGCCCGCGCCGCCGCTCGTCGTACCGCAGTCGATCTTGAAGACCTTCTTCTTCTCGCCACCGGGTGGGTCGTTCGGCAAGACCTGCCATGCCGATGCCTTGTAGTGGCCTGTCGGAAGTGTCATCACGCCAGTCCGCCAGTTGCCGTCCGAGTCTGAGGGACCCCAGGCTCCCGAGCCGAACGATCCGCTCGTCTGGCCCTGCCCCTCGATGTCCCAACGACCGCTCGAGTGACTGTCGAAGTTGAAGCCATCGATGTAGAAAGTGCAGCCGGGCTTCGGCTCATTGCGATGATCTTCCTGAGCCGTCGCCACCATGTGGATCTTGATGTCGCCGTTGTTCCCTGCAGGACTGTTCGAGGTGGTGTTCTGATCGGAGCTCGTCTTCGAGCTGCTCTTGTCAGAACCTCCCTTGTCATTTGAGCTACCGCTCGACTTCGCCGCGGCATCCGCCTTCGCCTTCGCGTCCGCGTCTGCTTTGGACTTCGCGTCCGCGTCGGCCTTGGCCTTTGCGTCCGCCTTGGCCTTCGCGTCCGCGTCGGCCTTGGCCTTTGCGTCTGCATC
>WNFL01237285.1_pt1 | contig 10583 bp, 8 predicted proteins | sample 5400361 | NCBI WGS metagenome assembly WNFL01 (sample SAMN13153351, study PRJNA577476) | soil metagenome | isolation source: 40 cm soil on Douglas fir-dominated hillslope | place: USA:California | collected 2013-09-17 | reverse complement strand
ACCATCTTTGGCCGCCTCTATGCGGTGGCGAATTTGCGCGAGCGGATCGAGAAACTCGCCGCCGATCTCGATCTCGGCGACTTGCTTGACCGCGCCAATGGCAAACTCTCCGCCGGGCAGAAGACGCGGGTAGCGCTGGCGAAGGCGCTGATCAACCAGCCCGAACTTCTGTTGCTGGACGAACCGACGGCTTCGCTCGATCCCGATACCGCCGACTGGATCAGGCGACATCTTGAGACCTATCGCAAGACTCATGGCGCGACCATCCTGCTGGCGTCGCATAACATGCTTGAAGTGGAGCGATTATGCGACCGCGTCATCATCATGAAACGCGGCCGCATCGAGGACGATGACACCCCGGACAGCATCATGGCGCGTTACAACCGGGCGACGTTAGAGGAAGTGTTTCTCGACGTCGCGCGTGGCCGCGTTCGGGAAAGCACGTCATGAGCAAACTCGTCATGCATTGGGATATTGCGCCTCATCGCATCGGCGCGATGATTCTGCGCTACTGGTATCTCTTGCTCTCGTCGTGGCCGCGTCTATTGGAATTGATCTATTGGCCGGCGTTGCAGATCGTCACCTGGGGGTTTTTGCAGATTTACATCGCGCAGAATGCCGGGTTTTTCGCACGCGCCGGCGGCACCCTGATCGGCGCCGTGATCCTGTGGGACATCCTCTTTCGCGGACAGCTCGGCTTTTCGATCTCGTTTCTCGAGGAGATGTGGGCGCGCAATCTCGGCAACCTGATGATGAGCCCGCTGAAGCCGATCGAGTTCCTGATCTCGCTAATGGTCATGAGCCTGATCCGGCTCGCGATCGGCGTCATTCCGATGACGCTGCTGGCGATGATCTTTTTCGATTTCAATTTTTACGGCATCGGGCTGCCGCTGATCGCCTTCTTCTGCAATCTGATCTTCACCAGCTGGTCGGTGGGGATTTTCGTCTCGGGGCTGGTGCTGCGCAACGGCCTGGGCGCGGAGAGCATCGTCTGGACGCTGATGTTCGGCGTGATGCCGCTGGCCTGCATTTACTACCCGGTAACGGTGCTGCCGCATTGGCTGCAGCATGTCGCCTGGGCGCTGCCGCCGACCTACGTCTTTGAGGGAATGCGGGCGTTGCTGATCGACCATGTGTTTCGGACCGATCTCATGGTCGAAGCGCTGCTGATCAACGTCGTGCTCTTTATTGCGTCATTTGCGATATTTCTTGCGCTTTTGCGCAGCGCCCGGCGCCACGGCTCGCTGATCGCCGGCAGCGAATAAACCAAGTTATCCCACGGAATTGAAGGGTCCGGGGCTTCCCAAGCCACGTAGATAAACCGATCTGTGCATTGACGCTTAATTACGCATTCGGCACTATGCTGCGACGCAAAAAAGGATTTGAGGGACAAATGCCGATTGGTGAGTTTGGCGGCGCACCGCCACTGGTGGCCGAAGGCAGTCCGGCGCTGACGACGCCGATGTATTGGATGTACGAAATGGCGCAGGCGTCGCTCAATCCGGCGCGCGCCATGACCGATGCGACAAAATTCCTGTTTCAGAATCCGCTTAACCCGTGGTCGCGCACCGAGTTTGGCAAATCCGTCGCCGCCGGGTGCGAATTGTTCGAGCGGACCACGCGCCGCTACGGCAAGCCCGAATGGGGCCTCACCGACACCGAGGTCAATGGCGTGCGCACGCCGATTGAGATCCGCTCCGTATGGGAAAAACCGTTCTGCCGCCTGCTGTACTTCGATCGCAAGCTGACGCGCCCGCTGCGCGCCCCGCAGCCGCGCGTGCTGATCGTGGCGCCAATGTCAGGCCACTACGCGACGCTGCTGCGCGGCACGGTCGAAGCCTTTCTGCCGACGCACGAGGTCTATATCACCGACTGGTCCGATGCCCGGATGGTTCCCTTGACCGAGGGCCGCTTCGATCTGGACGACTACGTCGATTACATCATCGAGATGCTGCACGCGCTCGGCGGCAACATGCACATCATCGCGGTGTGTCAGCCTTCCGTGCCGGTGGTGGCGGCGGTTTCCATCATGGAAGCCGAACGCGATCCCTATGTTCCGCTCTCGATGACGCTGATGGGCGGCCCGATCGATACCCGCCGCAATCCGACGGCGGTCAATAATCTCGCCGCCGAGCGCGGCATCGACTGGTTCCGCAGTCACGTCATCACCAAGGTGCCGTTTCCGCATCCAGGGGTCATGCGCGACGTCTATCCGGGCTTTTTGCAACTCAATGGCTTTATCAGCATGAATCTGGACCGCCACATGGATGCCCACAAGAACCTGTTCAAGAACCTTGTGAAGGGCGATGGCGATCTGGTCGACAAGCACCGGGACTTCTATGACGAATATCTCGCCGTCATGGATCTGACGGCGGAGTATTATTTGCAGACGGTCGACACCGTCTTCGTCAAACATGCCTTGCCCAAGGGCGAGATGACCCATCGCGGCAAGCGGGTCGATCCGTCGAAAATCACCCGCGTTGCGCTGATGACGGTGGAAGGCGAGAACGACGATATCTCGGGGCTTGGGCAAACCGAGGCGACGCACGCGCTGTGCAGCGCGATTCCGGCTCATCGCCGCGTGCATTACGTACAAAAAGGTGTTGGACACTACGGTGTGTTCAACGGATCCCGCTTCAAATCGGAAATCGTGCCACGCATCTCCGATTTTATGGTGTCGTCGGCGAACGCGAAGCCTTCGTTAGCCGCAGCGGCGGAGTAAACGCCGATCAAATGCATCGACGTTTCGCGATTGAAACGTCGATGCTGATTCGAGGGGACCGGGTAACCCTCTGAATAGGCCCACAGAAACCCCGATTCGCGGTTCCCTGAAGGAATGAGTTTTACCTCAGTCTTTGAGTGGCCGGTTTGGGGGTCTTTTCAGCCGATATTTCCTGTTTCGGCCCCATTCTGTAGGGGCGACTCGCCGGTCAGCCCCTGTATATTGGGCAAATGATTTGTTTTTGCGCCGAGCGATTTCACTGGCGGCAGATATGGCAGAATCCGGGCGAACTCCTGACGTCCGGACTGACAGACATGGCCTCTCGCGCCCTTCTTTATCGGCGGCCTGCCGATCCTTCTCGCCTTTTGGTCAAACATGGCTCGCAGATCTATTCGGTTAGGCTGCGCCGACACCGGCGTGCGCGCCGTTACACCTTGCGCATTCATCCAAGCGACCGTGAGGCGATCCTGACGATGCCGCCGCGCGGCACAATCGTCGACGCCAAGGATTTCGCGCAGCGTCACGGCGGCTGGATCGCCGCGCGCCTCGGCCGGCTGCCAAAGGCCGCACCGTTTCAACCGGGTACCGTGGTGCCGTTGCGTGGGCTTGCGCATCGGATCGTGCATCGGGCGGGTTCGCGCGGCACGGTGTGGATGGAGACGCGGGAAAGCGGCGAGCGGATTCTCTGCGTCGCCGGCGACGCCGAGCATATCGACCGGCGGATCCACGACTTCCTCAAACGCGAAGCGCGCAAGGACCTGCAGAAGGTCGCGCAATCCTATGCGCAGGCGCTGGGTGTCAGGGTGAAGCGGCTTTCGATCCGCGATCAGTCGAGCCGCTGGGGTTCGTGCACGTCAGCCGGCTCGTTGTCGTTCTCATGGCGGCTGATCCTCGCGCCGGCCTATGTGCTGGACTATCTCGCCGCCCATGAGGTCGCGCATCTCGTCGAAATGAACCATTCGGCCCGATTCTGGCGGGTCGTCGGCAGGGTCTGCGGTCACGTCGAGCGCGCCAAGAGCTGGCTCGATGCGCACGGCAACGATCTGCATCGTTACGGCATCGAGGATTAGCTGGCATCGTGTCCCGGACGCGGTGCAGCGTTTTTCACGCTGCTCCGCAGAGCCGGGACCTACTCGTGGCTGGACAAGATGGACCCCGGATCAGCAGCGCATCACAACGCAAGCGCGCGGCGCGACGCGCAGCATCCGGGGCACGCCGTGCTTCTAACGCCCGAACAGCCGATCCATCAGCCAGCCGTCCAATCCCGCCGCTGCCTCCGGGCGCACGGATGTTCGCGTCGGCGCCGGTCTCGCTGCGCCGCTTACAGCCTGCGGCGTAGCAGGCGTGGCGGCTGCGGGCGCGGAGGGTGTGCTGACCTGCGAAGCGGCCTGCGCGAGATTGGAGAAGAAACCGCCCGCTTGCGAGTTCGGCAAAGCTGCGACCGGCACGCCCTGATGGGCTGTTCGCATGAAGCGGGTCCAGACCTCCACCGGCAACCCGCCGCCGGTCGCCTTCCTGGTCGGCGAATTGTCGTCATTGCCGAGCCAGACGCCGGTCACGAGATTGGCGGTGTAGCCGATGAACCAGGCGTCACGGAAATCCTGGCTGGTCCCGGTCTTGCCGGCGGCCATCCAGCCCGGGATTTCGGCCTTGCGCGCGGTGCCGCTGAGCAGGGTCTCCTGCATCATGGTGTTCATCATCGCGACATTGCGCGGCTCGATCACCTGGCCCAACTGGTCCGGGAGCCGCGCGTAAAGCACCTTGCCCTCAGAGGTGCGGATCTTGGTCACCACATGCGGGGTGACGCCCTGGCCGCCATTGGCGAACGGCGCGTAAGCGCCGACCAGTTCGACGAGCGAGACTTCGGAAGTGCCCAGCGCGATCGAGGCATTGGTCTCAAGCTTCGATGAAATGCCGAGCCGGTGCGCGGTGCGCACGACGTTCTTAGCGCCGACTTCCAGTCCCAGCCGCACCGCGACGGTATTGAGCGACATCGCCAGCGCCTGCGTCAACGTCACCGCGCCGAAATACTCATGACCGTAGTTTTCCGGCTTCCAGCCCTTGACGTCGAGCGGGGCGTCTTGCCGGATCGTCTCCGGCGTCAGGCCGGCCTCGATCGCGGTGAGATAGACAAAGGGCTTGAACGCCGAGCCCGGCTGGCGTTTTGCAGTCACCGCGCGGTTGTACTGGCTTTCGGCATAATTGCGGCCGCCGACCATGGCGCGCACGGCGCCATCCGGCGTCATCGCCACCAGCGCGCCCTGGCTGACATTGAATTTTACGCTCTTCGCCGCGAGTTCGTCGATCACGGATGCCTCGGCAACCGCCTGCAGTTTCGGATCGATCGAGGTTTCGACCACGATGTTCTGCTCGACCGGGCCGATCAGATCGTCGAGCACTTCGCCGATCCAGTCCGCGACATAATTGACGGTGCCGGCGCCCGCCGCCTTCACATGGTAAGAGGGATGTCCGATCGAGGCCTGCGCCTGCGCTTCGGTAATGAATTTGGCGTCCGCCATGGCGGACAGCACGGTCTGGGCGCGTTTCTCGGCGCCTTCCGGATTGCGGTTCGGCGCCAGCCGCGTCGGTGATTTGACGAGCCCTGCAAGCATCGCGGCCTCCGCGATCGTGACGTTCTTGGCGGACTTGCCGAAATAACGTTGCGCGGCCGCCTCGACGCCATAGGCGCCGGAGCCGAAATAGACCCGGTTGAGGTAGAGTTCGAGAATCTCCGACTTGGAATGCTTGCGCTCGAGCCAGAGCGCGAGTTCGACCTCCTGCAATTTCCGCTGCAGCGTGCGCTCCTGCGTCAGAAACAGGTTCTTGGCGAGCTGCTGGGTCAGCGTGGAGCCGCCCTGCGAAACGCCGCGGTGCAGGATATTGGCGACTGCCGCGCGCGCGATGCCGATCGGATCGACGCCGTAATGCGAATAGAAACGGCGGTCCTCGATCGCAATGAAAGCCTTCGGTAAATAGGGCGGCAGGTCCTTCAGCGAGACATTGGCGCCGGCCATTTCGCCGCGTGTCGCCAGCACGCTGCCGTCGAAGCCGGTGATCTGGATCGTCGGCGGCCGTTTGGGGATTTCAAGCGACTGGATCGCCGGTAGATGCGCGCCCACCCAGACGATGACGCCAACCACCGCGATAGCGGCCCACAGGCCGAGCACCGCGCCCCAATAAAGCAGTCGTGAGATACCGATGCCGCCGCGCGTTTTCGAGCTGCGCTTGCGGCTCACCGAGTTTGGACGCGGCTTGCGCTCACGCGGAGCGTCGTCATCTGCGTCGCGGGCTTTGCGCTTGGGAGATGGCTTTTTTGGCTGCTCATCGTCGTCGCCATCGTCGTCGTTGGCCGCGGTCACGCGATCCTGCGGCCCGAGGCGCAATTCCGCGAGCGATGCGCCGAGCCCGAATTGCGGCTCCCGGCGTCCGCCGCCCTTTTTCCGTCCCCACGCCATACGCAAACGCCCACGCCACCTGACACGACAGAATAGCGGGCGGGGTTTAAGGCTGGGTTAAGCGATGATTAATGCTGATGCAGCGACGAGGTCGCAAGTGCCTGAGAAACAAGCATTTCAGGACTCTTAACCATATCGTGCGGGACCAGATTTCTCGTGAAATGAAGGTTGAAGACGAATCTGCCGGCGCGGTGGCAATGCACGGCGCCGGCAGAGATCAATTCGCTTGGTCGTGGTGGAAGGCCTTAGCCGGCAGCACCGACATCTTCGATGATCGGGCCGAACAGTTCCCAGCGCTCGCCGTTGAATTTCATCATCTGCAACTGCTTGTTGACCCGATAATCGTTCGGCGTGGTGTTGCCGAGGATTCCGGGCAGGGCCAGATCGAGCTGAACGTTCTTCAGGTTGGTGGCCTGCTTCAGCACGTTCTCGCGGGTCAGGTCGTCGCCGCACTGCTTGAGCACGTGGATCAAGAGCTGCGTGGTGCTGTAGCCATAGGTATTGAAGCTCGAGTTTTTGTCGCCCTCGGGATAATACTTCGCCATGAAGTCGAAATACTTCTTCATGCCGGCATCATCTTTCCAGGTCGGATCGGACGGATCCTTGCCGTAGTTGACGCTGATTACGCCCTTGGAAGCCTCCAGGCCTGCCGGCTGCATCACCGCGCCCACCGACGTGGCGTTGATGTCGAGGATATGCACCGGCTTCCAGCCGAGCTCGAAGTTTTTCTTGATGGCCTGCGCCGCGAATTTCGGCGTCGACGCGCTGAAGAACAGATCGGCGCCGGCCGACTTCAGCTTGAGGATCTGCGAGTCGATGGTCGGGTCGGAAACCTCGTAGGACGCTTCGGCCACCACCATTGTCGCCGCCTTGTCGCCAAGTCCGGCCTTGATGCCGTTCAGATAATCCTTGCCGAGGTCATCGTTCTGATAGAGCACGCCGACCTTGGCGTTCGGATATTGCTTCAGAATATATTGGCCGTAGATGCGGCCTTCGACGAAGTAGTTCGGGTTGAAGCCCAGCGTCCACGGAAAGTTTTTGGGATCGGTGAACTTGGACGCGCCGGTGGCCGCGAACAGTTGCGGCACCTTCTTCTGGTTGAGGTACTTCTGGACCGCTGCGTTGGAAGGGGTGCCGATGATCTGGAAGGTGAGCAACACTTCGTCGCTTTCGACCAGCTTGCGCACTTGCTCAACAGCCTTGGGCGGGCTGTAGGCGTCGTCATACTGAATAAGGTTGATCTTGCGCCCGTTTACGCCGCCCTGCTCGTTGATCATGTTGATATAGGCCGCCTGCGTCTTGCCGATGGTCGCATAGGCAGAGGCCGGTCCGCTGAACGGCACGGTCTGGCCGACCTTGATTTCGGTATCGGTGGCGCCGGTGTCGTATTTCTTTTGCGCATAGGCTGTCGAAGCCGACAGCGCGATGGCGACCGCTGCCCCCGTCGCCAGTTGAAAAATGCCGTTCCTCATATCGTTGCTTCCCTCATATGTGTGATTGTGCCGATGGTCTTGTCCAAAAGTCTTAGTAAGACCTTGGCGGGCGCCATCGCTCGCAAGATACTGGATGAACAGATGTGGCATTGCAAGACGATGCCAGCCCAGAAGGTGAACGAACTTACGCCAGCCAAAGCAAGGTTAATGCGATCGCGGCCGGCGCCGCCTGGACCAGCAGAATCCTGCGGCTGACGGTCGCGGCGCCGTAGACGCCGGCAATGATCACACAGAGCAGAAAGAACACCTTGATCTGGAACGCAAAGGCGGGAACGCCGTGAACCAGTCCCCAGACGAGGCCCGCGGCGAGAAAGCCGTTGTAGAGTCCCTGGTTGGCGGCCAGCACCGCGGAATCCGTTGCTTTCTCGATCGAGTTACGGAAGGTCTTCAGCCCCAGCGGTTTGGTCCAGAGAAACATCTCCAGAACCAGAAAATAGACATGCAGCACAGCGACCAGCGCCACCAGACCATTGGCGATCCAAATCATGTTGCGGTCCCCCCGAACCCGACCGGGTCAATTGTTCCCGTCAAGCTAGCACGCTCCGCTCGCGCGGCGCGATGGTTCGGGCCGTATTTCAGTTAAGATGATGATGTCCGAAAACCGCGAGACATGGTCGCCGCGATGGACGAGGCTCCGATGATGGATATGGACCGCACCGCTTGCTACCGCGCCATCTCGACCCGCGATGCCCGCTTCGACGGAAGGCTGTTCGTGGGCGTCAAGACCACCGGCATCTACTGCCGGCCGATTTGCCCGGCGCGCACCCCGAAATTCGAGAATGTATCGTTCTATCCCTCAGCGGCAGCGGCCCAGGAGGCCGGCTTTCGCCCGTGCCTGCGCTGCCGGCCGGAAACCTCGCCCGATCTCGCGTTCTGGCGCGGCACCAGCAACACCGTGTCCCGCGCGCTCGCTCTGATCGAAGCCGGCGGCCTCGATGAGGCCGATGTCGAGGGCCTCGCCAATCGCCTCGGCGTCGGCGCGCGCCAGTTGCGGCGGCTGTTTCACAGGCATGTCGGCGCGTCGCCGATTGCGGTGGCGCAGACGCGGCGGGTATTGCTCGCCAAGCAGTTGATCCACGAGACCTCGCTGCGGATGGCCGAGGTCGCGCTGGCGTCGGGTTTCAACAGCGTCCGCCGCTTCAACGAAACCTTTCTGCACCTGTTCGGACGTTCGCCGGCGACGCTGCGGCGTGTTCGCGACAAGACCAGGCGCGAAGCCGGCGCGCTGTCGGTCCGTCTCGCCTATCGGCCGCCCTATGACTGGGACGCGATGCTGTCATTTCTCGCCGCGCGCGCCATTCCCGGTGTTGAGTTTATCTCGGAGAATGTCTACCGGCGGACAATCGCGATTGGCGAGGAGTGCGGCGTCATCAGCGTCGCGCCGGCGGACAAACACAGGGTCAACGTATCGGTGCGATTTCCAAATATGGCCGCACTGCCACAGGTCATCGCGCGAGTGCGACGGGTGTTCGATCTGGCCGCCGATCCCGATATGATCGGGGAGCATCTTTCGCTCGATCCGGTGCTGGCGCCGCTGGTCTCGGCGCGGCCGGGCCTGCGTGTTCCCGGCGCGTGGGACGGTTTCGAACTCGCGGTGCGCGCGATCTTCGGTCAGCAGATCACCGTTCCGGCGGCGACCAGATTACTTGGCAAGCTCGTAGAGGCTCACGGCGCGCGGCTCCCCGCGACGACGACGGACGTCGAGGGTCTCAGCCATCTGTTTCCGTCGCCTGCACGTCTCGCCAGGACCGATATCGCTGCTCTCGGCATGCCCAATGCGCGCGCGTTGGCGGTGACGTCAATGGCGCAGGCCATTGCCTCCGATCCGACGATCTTCAGCCGAGGCGCCAGCCTCGAAGAGACGATTACGAAGCTGCGGTCGCTTCCGGGGATCGGCGAATGGACCGCGCAATACATCGCGATGCGCGAGCTGCGCGAACCCGACGCCTTCCCCGCCGCTGACATCGGATTGTTGCGCGCGATGGCTGCGGCTGACGGCCGCCGTCCGTCGTCCGCCGAATTGTTGGCGCGCGCCGAGCGCTGGCGGCCGTGGCGCGCTTATGCGGCCTTGCATCTGTGGGCCGCAGGCATTGCGCATCCAGTCGCACCGGGGAAAATACATGAACGCGAAGCCGCCTGAAACATTTGGCCTCGATCGGCTTGAAACGCCGATCGGCATTGCATTGCTCGTCACCGACGCGGATGGTGCGCTGCGCGCATTGGACTGGGAAGATTACGAGCCGCGCCTCAGAGAGCTTTTGCGGCTGCAGTATGGCGCGACGGCTCTGCAAAGCGCGCGGGCTCCGCATGATATCAGGGCGGCGCTGACTGGATATTTCTCCGGTGATCTTGATCGCCTGAACGGAATCAAATGGCGCGTCGCCGGCACGGCATTCCAGCGCAAGGTCTGGACCGCGCTGCGGACCATCCCGGCCGGCACGACGATGAGCTACGGCGCGCTGGCGGCGCAACTCGACATGCCCAAAGCGGTGCGCGCGCTTGGCCACGCCAACGGCTCCAATCCGATCAGTGTCGTCGTGCCCTGTCATCGCGTGATCGGCACCGACGGATCGCTGACCGGCTATGGCGGCGGGCTCAAGCGCAAGCAATGGCTGCTGGAGCACGAAGGCGTGGCGTTGAAGGCTGGATCCAGACGCGCTGCTTGATGGCGGCGTGATTTGCTGTTGAGAGCTTCCCGTCATTGCGAGGAGCCAACGGGTCGCGCGAATGCGCGCCCGATGACAGGCTCCGCGACGAAGCAATCCAGTCTTGTCTTCGCGCCTCCGGATTGCTTCGCGGAGCCTGTCATCGGGCGGCGCTTTGCGCCGACCCGTTGGCTCGCAATGACGATCCCTGAGAAATGTCACGTCCGTAAATCGCCAGACCAATTTCGACGATGCCGCTAGCGTCTCC
>WNFL01360277.1_pt1 | contig 10585 bp, 7 predicted proteins | sample 5400361 | NCBI WGS metagenome assembly WNFL01 (sample SAMN13153351, study PRJNA577476) | soil metagenome | isolation source: 40 cm soil on Douglas fir-dominated hillslope | place: USA:California | collected 2013-09-17 | reverse complement strand
GCCCGTCGCGCTGAAGGTCACAGCGTCGCCGTCGGGATCGCTCGCGGTGACGGGCAGGCTGATCGCCGCATTCTCCGCGCTCGTTTGATTCGCGATCGCGGTCACCAGCGGTGCGCGGTCCACGTTCGTCACCGCCCACGTGAAACTCGCAGTCCCCGTCAATGTCCCGGCCGTCGCCGTCACCGTCACGCTGGACGTCCCGGCACTCGTGTACGTCAGCGTCCCGCTCATCACACCTGTCGCCGTGTTGATCGTCAGCCCTTGCGGCAAGCCCGTCGCGCTGAAGGTCACAGCGTCGCCGTCGGGATCGCTCGCGGTGACCGGCAGGCTGATCACCGCATTCTCAGCGCTCGTTTGATTCGCGATCGCCGTCACCACCGGCGCGCGGTCCACGTTGGTGACTGTCCACGTGAAACTCGCAGTCCCCGTCAGGGCGCCCGCCGTTGCCGTCACCGTCACATTGGACGTCCCGGCACTCGTGTACGTCAGCGTCCCGCTGATCACGCCTGTCGCCGTGTTGATCGTCAGTCCTTGCGGCAAGCCCGTCGCGCTGAAGGTCACGGCGTCGCCGTCGGGATCGCTCGCGGTGACGGGCAGGCTGATCACCGCGTTCTCCGCATTCGTCTGATTCGCGATCGCCGTCACCACCGGCGCGCGGTCCACGTTGGTCACGGTCCACGTGAAGCTCCGGCTCGCACCGAGCGTCCCGTCGCTCACGGTGACGCTGACGGCGTACGCCCCAGCGCTCGTGTATGAGAGCGTCCCCGTCATTGAGCCCGTCGTCGTGTTGATCGTCAGGCCCGGCGGCAGCCCCGTCGCGCTGTACGTCAAGACGTCGTTGTCCGGATCGGCCCCGCTCACCGCCAGGTTGACGACGTTGTTCTCCGCGTTCGTCTGATTCGCGATCGCCGCCAGGGTCGGCGGCCGCAGCACGGTAAACGGCACCGCATTGCTCGCGACGCCGGCGACCGTGACGACGATCGTCCCGCTCGTCGCGCCCGCAGGCACCGGCACCAGGATGCTGGTGTTGCTCCATGTCGTTGGCGTGGCCGCAGTGCCGCTGAACATCACCGTGCTCGCGCCTTGCGTCGCGCCGAAGTTGAGGCCGGTGAGGGTCACCGCCATGCCGGCCGGTCCCACTGCCGGGGTGCGGGTGCCGATCGCCGGCCCACTGCCCGCGGCGCGGAAGGCCACGAGCTGCATGATCCACCAACCTGATTGGTTGAGAGGCGCGGTGGCGCTGTAGCTGCCCGTGGCGCTCACCACCTGATCCATCAGGATGTCGCCGTCCGGGTTCGTGATGACGCGCGAGGTGTAGCCGCTGCCGGCGCCCGTTGTCTTGTGGTTCACGAGGTTCGCCGCGACCAGGACATCACTCGCGTTGGTGGTGGTCACGACGCCGCTGTCGCTGGTTCCATTCGTTCCCTGCGCCGCAGCGACGACGTCGATCGGGTTCACGACATCCATCCCCGCGTACTCGGCAATCCGGACGTCCGGATACACGGCGGCGCCGTCGAATGTGACGGTGACCGAGTTCGTGTTTGCCGGGGCCGCGCCGACGTTCTTCGCGTAGTAGATCGACTGCGACGCCGAGCCGGCCACCACCGTTGGACCGACGGCGAGCAGGTAGACATTTCCGGTGTTGTCCGCCACTGATTGCACGTGCCGGGTCGCGTCGTTCCACCCCACGACGACGACGTTCAGGTCGCCGGCGCCCTGGGCGGCCAGATAGGGCACCGTCACCACGCTGGTCGGCGACTGCGGCACCGCCGAGTTGACCTGAACGAACGTCGGCGCGACTGGCGCACCCGCGATCATGGCGGGATCACTGGCCGCGTCATTCGTCGTGTTGATCTCGTTTCCGCTCACGGCGGCGGTGTTCGTCAGAATTGCCGGGGCGTTGATCGCGATGTTGACCGTCAGCGTGATCGGCGGGTAACTCGCTCCCGCTGCCGCCGTGTCGCTGCGTGTGCAGGTCAACGTTGCCACGCTGCAACTCCAGCCCGTTCCGACGAGTCCCGTCGTCGTCAGCCCGCTCGGCAACGTATCCGTAACCGTGACGGTGCCGCTGGTGGGCCCGTTGCCGCTGTTCGTGGCGGTCAGCAGGTAGGCTCCTGTCTGGCCCTGCGTGAACGTCCCCACGTGGGTGAGCGTCAGCGTCAAATCCGGCGTCACAGCGCCATGGACGACAATCGCTACGCCATTGATGATGCGAGGGGCGGGCAACGGCGAACTGGCCCAGCCGCTCGACGACACCGTGGGGAAATGTTCCAGGCTTCGTGGAAATCCAGAGGCTGGCGTCACCGTCTCCCTCCGCGATGTGCACTCCGTCGTTGGCGACCGAAGCTGATTTCTCTCCGCTGCCCAGCGTTCCCCTCGTGGCAAGAGCGTCGGCGATCACATGGACCACGAGGTCGCCCACGGCTGAGACCACGGTCTCGCTTTCGGCCGTGCGGGGAAGCACGGACACGTCGGTCGCGATGGCGCCCAATGGATTCGTTTGGTCGACGTTGCTCAGGAGAATCGCGGAGACCGCCAGCTCGTTCGACCCGATATACGAGTTCTGCACGACGATCGCGTTGAGACCTGGCGGGGGATTCAGCCAGTAATAGGTTCTGAACCGTTGATTGCCGGCCCCGCCTACATAGCCATTGAGGTTCGTGATCGGCGTGCCTGGCACGCCGTTGTCCTGCACTGACCAGTTCGTGTCGAAACCATCGAGTTCCGAGTGAAACGCGACGAGCAGGAGAGTGTTCGTGCCGCTGACAGTCAGCGAAAGATCGGCGCGATTCGGCTGGCTCGTGTTGCGATCGACCGCAAAATGCGTTTCCGTTACAACGACCGGCGGAGCCGCGAGGGCGCTGACCGCGATACCGAGCATGAGCGCGCTGGCCGCGCAGATCTGTAACGCGCGGACGCGAATGCGTGCGCCCGAGAGGCGTGATTCGTCGCTTCGGGGGTAAGTCGGCAAATTTACCAGCTCCGTCCACAGTGCAAGGAGAGCACCTGTAGAGCTTAGGAACCGGGCGGATGCCAGAACTTGCTGACAGCACTAGCCTTGAGCCTGTGGCTTCACGTAGCTGCGTGGGTTGGCGCGGGTTCGCGACACGAAAGCTGCGGGTTTTCGCGTCCGGGTGCCGGACAGCGCCCCAGGCACTCGCGCGTGAGTCAGCCGACTTGGCGGGGATGTCAGCCTAAAGTCTGCTCTTCGGAGACGTTTTGGCCGCCTTAAATGTCGGTCGAGATCTCTAAAAGAGCCTCTTGACACTCCACGAGGCGCCGCGTTCCCGGAAGTTGTGTTTTGGTCTCTCAGCGAGCGACTTGCGTCGCAGTTTTCAATGTGACGACGTCTGAATCGAAGCCGACCATTGGAGTCCAGAAACTGCGATGTCGTATGGCAGCTGATACTGGCCCGGCTGAAGAACTGTCGCACCAAGTTGACGATACGGATTGCGGCCAGGACCGACGCCGGCGGCGGTGTCATACGGAAACGGATCATCGATGGTTATCAGGAACTGACTCGATGAGGGTGCTGAATAGCCAATCAGCACGACGTCGTGACCCGCCTGGCCCTGGAACGGTTCACCAACTGTGATTCCAAGTTCGACTGGATGGCCAGCGTCAATCTCTTGTTGGATCTCCGCCATCGTCAGACGCCGCTCGAGAAGCTGGGGCGACACCTGATGGCGGGATACGCCGCCAGAACGTTAGCGCTCGCAGCGTCGCTTCCTGATCCAAACACGCATGCGGCGCAGTTGTAGAAGCAGATATGGCGCTGGAAGCCAACCCATTGGCCGCACTAGGCAAGTCAGCGAATCTTGCCGTATCCTCCGTCTGGGATGGCAGCCACCGTGTTGATCGTTGATGACGATCCGCAGACCGTCGTCCATTTCTCGCGGATCCTCACACTGTCGGGGTATGACGTCATCACCGCCGCGGACGGGCCGGAGGGCCTCCGTCAGGCGTCGGTGCATCCACCAGATCTGGTGATTGTCGACTGGCGAATGCCCGGCATGGACGGGGCGGACCTCCTGGCGCAATTTCGGCAGATGCCGCATCTGCGCGACGTGCCGGCCGTAATCGTCACCGGTGATTATTCTCTCGACGACGCGCTCCAGACGCGGTTTCGCGAGCTCGGAGCCGAGGTGAGATTCAAGCCGCTCTGGCTCGAGGACCTGGTCGGCATCGTCACCGCGCTACTGCCGGGGCAACCTCCAACACATCGCTGAGCTGCTGCAGGGTCCGCTGATGTACTGCGGTCGTCCGCGTCCGTCGATGAATTGCTCCGCCCACAACTCGAGTGCTACCAGGATCCAGAATCCTTCGGTGGTGGACGGCGCCGACAGCGCGCGGCGCCACCAGCGGCGAACGACGCTGACGTCGACGAGGCCGCGCGACGCCATGCCCGGCAGCAGGCGCTCCTCCATCAACGCCACGAACGGGCCGCTGCGGAAGTACTGCGCCAGCGGGAGATTGAATGCCGACTTGCGGCGGTCGACGAATGCCGCGTCGAAGCTGCGCCTGGCGAGCTCCTTGACCACGATCTTGGTGCTTTGTGCGTCCACCAGGTGTTCGGCCGGCAGGGCGCGCGCAAACTCGATCACCTGCCGGCTGAGAAACGGCACCCGGTTCTCGACCCCATGCGCCATCGTCATCTTGTCCTGGCGCATCAGCAGGTCGACGAGGTGCGTCCGCATTTCGTACTTCAGGCAATTCGAGAGATGGTCGGCGTGGCCCTCCTGAAAGAGGCTCCGGCGTTTTTCGATCGCCGGCCGCAGATTCGCCGCGGGCCGGAGCTTCGAGAGACGGGCTTCGGAATGAAACTGAGACGCGCGAATGAATGCGTCGACGGGATCGTGCCCACGAGGGCGGCGCGAGCCATTGGCCGCCGCATGTGCATCCAGGAAGCGCGCGTACCCGCCGAATAGTTCGTCGGCACCTTCGCCGCTCAGCAGTACCGTGGCATGCTCGCGCGAACGCTGAGCCAGCAGCCAGAGTGCCAGCGAGTTGGGATGGCCGATCGGCTGATCCATCTGCCAGCTGGCGCTATCGAGCGCGCCGATGAAGGCGGCCTCATCGAACACAAAACGGTGGCTGTCGACGCGCGCCGTGCCCGCGGCTACCAGGATCCATTGCTCTTCCGAGAACTTCGGCTCGTCGAAGACAATCGAGAAAGCACTCAAATCAGCATCGTGATGTGAACGCGCCAGCACGGTAACCAGCGACGAGTCGACGCCACCAGACAACTGGCACCCGAGGCTCACGTCGCTCCGTAATTGCGATTGCACGCTGCGGCCAAGCAGATCGCCGAGGCGATCGACGGCGTCTTCCCGTGAGAGGCGCAGCTTCTCCGGGTGGTCGGGAATGCGAAAGTAGCGCGACTCCCTGACACCCTCCGGCGTGATCGTCAGGCGATGGCCTGGCTGGACGTGGCGCACGCCCTTGAGCAGCGAGGCTTCACCCGCCACATAGCGGAATGCCAGGAGCTCATCGACTTGGGCCGGATCGATCTCGGCGCGGAATGCGGGATACGCCAGAAACGCCTTCGCTTCTGACGCAAACAGCACGGTCCTTCCGCACAGCGTCCAGTACAACGGCTTGATGCCGACACGATCGCGGATCAGGTGGACGGCGCCGCTGCGCGTGTCCGCAATCACGATGGCGAACATGCCATCGAGCCGTTCGAGCATCCGCTCGAGCCCCCGGCGCTCGTAGAGCGCCAGGATGACTTCGGTATCTGTGCCGGTGCGGAAACGGTAGCCGTCGCGCTCGAGTTCGGCCTTGTGGTCGAACGCGTCGTAGATCTCGCCGTTGAAGAGCAGCGCGGTCGAGCCGTCGCGGCTGGTCATCGGCTGGTGCCCGCCGGCCGAGAGGTCGAGGATCTTCAGCCGGTGGAAACCCAGCGCCGTGTCAGGAATGCCGCCGCGCAGTGCCAGGCAGAGTGTTCCGCGATCGTCTGGACCGCGATGACCAATCATGTCCGTCATCGCTTCGAGCACGCGGGCGTCCGCCGGCGCACCATCCAGGTTGACGAACCCCGCGATTCCGCACATTTGTGAGGGTGATCAAGGTACCAGAGCAAGGCTGGCCACGAAAGCCCTCCATTTCACTACCGCTTCCGTGTCCGGTATCGCCAAATCACCACAAAAGCTACCCAGCCAACAAAGACCACAGCAACCACCACCACAACCGGCGCAGGCACAAGTCAATCCTCCGTTTAAAGGGAACGTGTGACCGTCCATCAATCCAAGCAGCCAGCCCTCGACACGTTCAGTCCGGCGCCGGTTTCTCGACGTGATCGATCACAAGCACATCGGCCGGGCCTCTGGTCGATTCGAGTTTCAACCCGAGCTGTTCCTGAATGGCGGTGAAGATCGACGTTCCGTTTGGATCGACCGGCCGTTCACGATCCGGTGACGCCGTTCTATCTTGGAACTGGTCCGGTGTCCAATTCAGCGTGTAGTCGAACGTGCCGACTAGTCGTGTTCTATCGACAGTCGTCCGGCCCACCATGGGCGACAACAGTCCCAGTAGCTGGGAGAGGGTGGCGTCTCCGGCGGTAATGGTGCCGCCCGTGATGCCTATCCCACAAGGCTTGCCATCAGATCGCTCCGATGCTGATCTTGACGAGCGGCCCGCGACACACTCGGCCGATGCTGCTGACGGTGTCCGCGTGATATGCGGTCCAAGCGCTCCGTTTGAACGATCCACGACAAGTGCATAGATCGGCATCTCTCGTATCTCGCTGTGGGTTGCCAAGGCGAAACGGTCTCGAAGTAGCGTCTGCAGCATTCCGGGCACGGCTGCTACATCGACACCACTCGGTGATTTGGCGGTCACGTCAAATCGGTCTACGTCAGTCCAAGATGGTGCCCCAACAATTTGAAAGTCCTGAAGGCGATACGCCTGTCGAATAAACATACGAGCCGTAGCATTCGTAAGCCGATACGAACCGTCTGGTGTTATCGAGAAGGTCTGTGTGCCGTCTCCGGCATGGTTCTCCTTCACGGACGCGACTTCAAACGCGAGTGCTTTCTGGTCCGCCGGTTGCGGGGCTTGGGCGCGCAGCAGAACGGGCGTTCCGATTGCGCAGACAGTGAGAAGCAGGACGCGTCGGGCGAGCCAACCGCGCATGTCGCACCTCTTCAATCCGGCGTCGGCTTCTCTACGTGATCGATTACGACGACGTCCACAGGGCCTCTGGTTGATTCCAATTTCAGGCCGAGTTGCTGTTGCAGCGCCGTGAAAATGGATGGTCCCTCTGGATCGAACGGGACGCCATTGACTCGCGGCAATGTATTTGGCGGAAGGTCAGGCGACGCTTTGAAGTCCCGCAGTTGATCTGGCGTCCACTGAACCTTGACGTCGTAAACACCCACAAGCCCCGTGTGATCGACCGCTGGCCGGCCGAGCAGCCTTGATAATGCAGCAATCAACTCCGTCATCGAGACCCGCGTGCCATCGATGAGCGCGGGGCGCGCCGTAAAGAATGTTCTCGGGCCTGTTGACTCACTGAGCTTTGAGCCTGACTTCGACCACCAACTCGTACGCGTTCATCTCTTTCGACTCGTGATGCACGACGAGCCTGAAACGATCTGCCAGTAGCGCCTGGAGCAACGGCTGCAACTGCGACTGGGTGCCGGCTGCCGGCTTGGCGACCACATCGTAGCGCACCGTGTCGAGCCAGCCAGGGCCGGAGAATTGATAATCGCGGACTCCGTACGCCGCCTCGATCAAGGCTTTGAGTGGCAGGTTTTCAACCCGAACCAATCCCGGCGTTTCCTCGATTCCCGAGCGTTCGTTGATGCCGCTCGTGGTGTGCAGTTTCACCGACGCGACTTCAAACGCCGGAGCCTTCTGGTCAGAGCTTTGTGCAGCCTGACTGTGCAGTCCAGGAAGGGGAACGGCGATAGCCGCGAGGAGCAGCGCGGTCAGGAGACGGCGCATATCGCACTCGATGCTACACCTGTGTGGCCCTAGCGAGCAGCGGGATTATCGCATCAGCTACTTTCGGCGCTCGAACTCGTGGAGATCATGCAGGTGCAACTGTTGCACGCACCCGCCGAGAACGCGCTTCAACCAGTTGGAACCGCATCGGCCAATGGCTCAGACACGTTGACGGACTTCGACAGCGGCCTGAACCGTCCGCCGCTGCTCGCGCCCGCGCCGTAGGTAAACGCTGCAGCGTTTTGCGTGAGTTAATGCGTGTTAGGCTTCCCTCCGTTAGGTGGGGCGATGTCAAATGTGCGAAGACACACTTCGCGACCACACCATGGCGGCGAGGACAACATGACGACGAGTCGAATTAGTGCCGTGGCAATCGCGCTGAGTATTGCGTTCGGATTTGTTGGCGGCGCCGGCTCGACGCCGGGTTCAGTGAAAGACCTGAACCTGTCCGGCACGATCGCTTCTTCCAAACGGATGGCGGACGGTAAAGAGTGGACGACTGCCAATCTGAACGTCAACACGTCCTCATCCTATTGTTACGACGATGCGGAACCGAACTGCCGTCGATATGGCCGCTTGTATTCGTGGGAATCGGCGCAGCGAGGATGTCAGTCGCTAGGAGTTGGATGGCGGTTGCCGACCGACGACGAATGGCGTCAGATGGCGAAGCACTATGGTGGAGTTGGGAACGATTCGCCTGACAAGGGTAGAGCGGCGTATACGGCACTCCTGAGCAGAGGGACGTCAGGCTTCAATGCCGTGCTGGGTGGCAATCGCTTTATTGATGGAAAGTACGACCGGCTGGAGGCACACGGATTTTACTGGACGGTATCCGAAAACGATCGGATCACCGCACCGTTCTATAATTTCGGCAAAGGCAGTCAAGCGCTCTATCGTCAGCCCCAGGGCCAGAAGCAGATGGCAGTTTCCGTGCGTTGCGTCAGGGAGTGACCGCTCAAAATTCGGGCCCGCGAGATCCAATCGTAGTGGAACGCATCCGAGCGTCAGTACGCAGGCCTCGTGGGCCTCATTAAGCCCAACCCTGAGCCGAGCATGGCCTCCGACGTCCTCTCTGGCGAAGAGGTTGCCGTCCTCGCTCTCAAGGTTGCCTCGCCCTGTCGAACGCACATAGGCGGCCCGCGTGGCTCCACGATGGGCCGCTCCCATGATGCACATTGCTTCTCCCGGAGAACACGAACTCCAGCCGCAGACGGAGCGGCGCACAAAGTTCAGGTCGGCGACCGTGTGCGCGTCAACGATAAAACACCAAATGACCACGAAGATCGTGTCGGTACCATCACTGAGATATGGGCGTCGAATGGCGCGATTGAGGCGTCGACGAGTACGACGACACGACCCTGGCTCTCACCCCTCGCCAGACCGCAACGGCCCACGTGATTCAGTCGGAGATCCTCTGACGAAAGTGCCTGCGTGCGAACTCGCGCCCCGAGCCCGTCTTCAGGTACTTTTCGAACGCCATCGCGGGCAGCTCCTCATCGAATTCGACGACGACCAGACGCCGCCAGGGGCGGGCCTCAGCGGTGTGAGGGGACAGGCCAGCGTTGTGCGCTTCTAGTCGTTTCTCCAGGTCCGACGTCACACCGGCGTAATAGGCGCCAGCTGTGTTGACGCTCTTGATGATGTAGACGAATCGCTTGGGTTCAGCCACGACACGAGGAGAGCAATGCCTTTGCCCAGTGTCTGCGCACGAAATCCTTCGAGTCTCCGCATTCGACTAAGGACGCGTTGCAATCCGCGCACGATAGAGAATACGACGGGTGTGCACAATCTGCGATCCGTCGAAAGGGGAAAGAGCGTAGCTCGGTTAGCGTGCCAGCCGTAGTCTCGTTCGGGAGCGACGTCGGCCCGCCTACGCGGCGTGTGATTGAGCGCCGACTCTGGCGGGCAGCCTCGCGTGCATTCGTGAGCGAAGGCGAGTGGATGGCTTGCCAGCCGTAGTCTCTCCATCGAGCGGGAAGGTCCGCCTACGCGGGCGTGTGAGCGTGCGCCGGCTCCGGCGGACAGCCTCCGCGAGAAACGAGAGCGGAGGCTGGTGAGCCGGGAGGGAATCGAACCCTCAACCCGCAGATTAAGAGTCTGCTGCTCTGCCAATTGAGCTACCGGCCCACGGTAGAAGACGTGCGTGCAATCGGCAGGGACGAAACCACGATCCTATCACCGGGGAGGGCTTTTCGACACCTCCCGCGCTCGTCTCGTGCGGGATGGGCACCGACTCGTCGCCAAGGCAACATTCAGTTCCCCACCAGCACCGCCAGCGCCATTACGTGTCGATCGGCCCGCCAAAAACAGTCATCAAGCGCCGGTACAGATATTTCACCCGTGGAATCGCGATCACATCGCCGTAAGGCGCTGTTGGCCGCCATAACGCATCGATCGGCTCGTTGATGGAGGTCATCGGGCCGCGCTCCGCGCGTTTCATCCGTTGATTGGCCGCCTTCAGTCCGTAAGAGCTGAATCTTGTCGTTGATTGACGCGCGTCAGTCGTTAAGAGGGTTGCACAGTGACATTTGCACGCGTTTGTTTCGTTGATGCACGGATCCTGTGGGATTTTCTGGTGACTGGCACGCCAAATCGACGCGCGTGACGTGAGGTGGTGCGCCCGGCAGGATTCGAACCT
>WNFL01236953.1_pt1 | contig 10587 bp, 5 predicted proteins | sample 5400361 | NCBI WGS metagenome assembly WNFL01 (sample SAMN13153351, study PRJNA577476) | soil metagenome | isolation source: 40 cm soil on Douglas fir-dominated hillslope | place: USA:California | collected 2013-09-17 | reverse complement strand
CCACACGTCTTGGCAGAGCATAGTTAAACCCGATCCCGTTTTCATAGATCGTTGTGACGCCAGAGGCGACATGCAGAACTCATCCCATCTGATTAACGCGTGATCCGGGAGCAATCGGGATCACCGTCCATATCCCGACGTTACTAATGCGGTCAATTTCATCGAAGCTCGTTTCTGGATCGCGGCGGAGCCTGACGCCGGGCTGAGGCAACTCCGATTTGGCCAGCAAGCAATAACAACCCAAGAGCCAAATTACTTCTGGGCTAGCGCGAGTAGCGCGTTAGCGCCAGGGCTTGATCAGGGTAAAGAGCCGGACAGGCTGCTGACGTGGCGTGGAATTGCCTCGGTGAAGGTCATGCGGATTCCGTGCTCCGGTCGCAAGATCACCATCGGGCGTGCTTTGATTGTCTGGCCCGGAACCAGACAGAAATCGTATTTTCGGAGCAGAGCACTCAGAATCATGAGGATCTGCAGCATGGCGTAGTTGCCGCCGATACAGCCCCGCGGCCCAGCCCCGAAGGGCAAATAGGCGAAGGGCCTGTGAAGCTTCTCCTTCGCTTTGGTGAAGCGTTCCTCGTCGAAAGTCTCCGGGTTCTCCCAGTACTGCGGCGAATGGTGCGCGCCGTAAACGAACACAACGACCGTCGAACCCTGGGATATCGTGAGATCCCCTACTCGGTCGTCTGCGAGAGCCATTCGGTCGACCATCCAAAACGGCGGATAAAGGCGCAGTGCCTCCAGAATCACCTGAGTTGTAAACTCGAACTTCGGAACGTCTGCGTAACTCAGAGGCCTTTCGCCCAGCACAGAATCGAACTCCCGCCGTACCCGGTCGACACAATCCGGACGCGAGCTTAGCAGGTAGAGAAGCCACGATAAAGCATTCGACGACGTTTCGTGGCCAGCGACCAGCAGTTGCATGCTCTCGCTGAGGACCAACTCATCGCTCATGCTTTTGCCGTCGCTGTAGCGAGCATCCATCAAGATCTGCAGTAAATCGTGGCCGGGGGACTCCTTGCGCCGCCTCCGAATGTAGTCGAGGAGAATGCCGTCGGCGTCGGTTCGCATTTCCTCGTGTTTGCGCAGCACACCCGAGACAGCAAACCAAGGATTAAGGTAGGGCTGAATGGTTTGCCGAACTATAAATTCCTGGACGGTCGAGATGGTCAGGCTGATGAGGTGGATGTCTTCATCTTTCAACCGGGCGCCAAACAGAGATCTGCCTACCATCCCGAAGGTAATCTTCATCATGTGGGGATAGATATCGACAGGGCCGATACGAGTTTGTCTGTCGAAGTCCCGCAGCGAGTCGGCAAGGGAGTCCTGCATGATCGAGGACAAAGCTTCGAGCTGCTTTCGCTCAAAACCCGTCTGGATGAGTCGACGTTGCGTGCGCCAGGCTTCCCCATGAGTGGTGAGAAGACCCTTGCCCAGGAAATGGCCCATGCGCTTCACTTGAATCTCGGACTTGTGGTAGTTTTCCGCGTTCGTCTTCAGCACGTGCTGAATGATGGCGGGATTGACGGTGACAATGGCCTCCTTGACGCCGCCAAAATAGAACCGGAAGGTGTGGCCATAGAGTTCGGTGTACTTCGAGAGAACCCGCACAGGATTAAGGGCCATCGCGCGCGAATCCAGGAAGGAGCGGAATCGAGGGACGACGGGCACGCTTTGCGGCAAGCTCACGCCTCGCTATCCAGACGCTTCAGGAGAGAAACACGCATGAAGTTAGCATCCAGCGACTTGGGCGGAACTGTGGTAAATCCCGCGTGGTCTGCCTGAATTGATAGCACGACCATATATATAGTTAAATGCTGGGAAATTCGTCTTCGTTACCCAATTCCTTCAAAAGTATCAGATGATGTTTGATCGCTCGCCTCATTGTGGGATGTTGCCGATAGGGAACTCCATACTCGTCGGCGGTCTCTTTTACAATCCGGGTCAGCGAAGCATAGTGGGTGTGGCACACAAAAGGGCACAGATGATGGACTATATGATGGTTGAGCCCGCCAGCAAGCCAACCAACGAGCGGATTGGTCGTCGCGTAGTCGGCCGTTGTTGCGAAGATATGATAGATCCCGTTGTCAAACTCGCTGCGGCTCGAGGGAAAGTAAGTGCTGTCGACCGAGTGTGTGGTCTGGAATACGAGGGCTACACTCAAACCGATAATGAAATGGGCAAGCACGAAAGCCAAACCGACCAGCAGAGGCGATTTCCCCAGCAACACGACTGGCAAGATGAGCATGTAGGTGAGGTAGAATGCTTTACCTGCAAAGAGGATGGCGTATTCTCGCGCCGGATGTTTCCTATTTTTCAGATATTCGTGGGATGAGAAGAAAAAGCACTCAAAGTCCCTCAGGAACACATAATCGAGAGAAAATAGCGCGTAAAAGAACAGCGCATAGATGTGCTGGAACCGCTGAAGGCGCGTCCGGGGTTCGTGGGGCGTAAACCGTAAGACGCGGCGTCCCGTAAGCGCGTCGTCTTCACCGTGGAGATTGATGCAGGAGTGGTGGCCCCGATGATGGAGGATACGCCACATGTATGAGCTGATCCCACAAACATCAAAAACATAGTTCAGGGCTTTGTTTACAGACCGGACCGACGAGATAGCATTGTGGTTGCTGTCGTGCGCGATGTTGAGCAAAAGAAATGTCTGGGCGAGGCCATTTAAAAGGTAGAGGCCGACAAACCGCCACGAATCCGGCTTAAGCCAGTAAAGAGCAATCCAACTGCCTGCGAGCACTGCCAGACCGACCGCGATTTTGACCCACATTGCGTGGTTGGCTTTGGGAGAAATGTTTCCGTCGGAAAAGAAATCGTCAAGGCGGCGGCGCAATACTTTCGGGAATGAAGACACGCGCTCTGGGTCGCCAACGGAGTGCTGCGGCGAGGCCTCCGACGCTACTAGATGATCAATGTCCTGTTTCAGACTAATAACTGCCTCACTGTCGACACAATGTCAGACCAGCTCGATGTATCCGGGACCCGTTGCGGAGGGTCAACTAGGGCAGCGGCGGATTTTGTTGTCCAAACACCGCCTCTGGCGCAAGCGTCAGAAGTCGATGTTAGCTCGAAAACTTAAAGAACACCAAGAGAATCGCATAGTGTGTACTTGTATGAAGCAATATGGGTAGTGCTCCTTCCCAGCTTTCCAAGTCTTTGTTAGCATAGGCCGATCAGTTGTATGACAAAGACGTTTTCAGTCGGGCGATCCGACGCCCGGCGGAGCTATACGGGGATTCCTCGTCTCGCTTCCAGCGGGACTTGCGCTATATGGGCTTCGAGGCACTGCAGGCTCTTTCGGCGTCGGACGACGGCAGGCAGATTCCGACTACCCTCGATGCGTGGCGACGAAGGTTGCGGCAAAATCGGCGGACGTGTTGTTGCAGACAGCAAGCAAGCAGCAACTGCGGCGGTTTCGTCCGCCAACGGTTTAGCCCGTACCTGTTCTCGAAGTCGCTCTGCCCCCTGTGCACGGGGAGCAGCGGGGCTTTTGTTTTCTTATAAGGAGTTTTTTCATTCAACCAGGAGGTTAGCGAATGGCGGTGCCACCGCCATGAGTATAGAGCCGATCTATGACAGCCTCGATTTTGGACAAGCTGGGTAGTCTAGGGGATCAGCACCCGCACAGAATTCTCTATTCCTATATTGACTTAAACGGGAATCAGATTGGAGGCTACACATACGAGTCATTTCTCCACCGGACGAAGGTGATCGCCGGACATCTGCGCAAGGAGTATAGTTTCGCGTCGCAGGACCGGCTTCTGCTCGCGTACCCGCCGGGGCTAGAAATGATTTGCGCGTTTTTTGGCTGCGTGCGCGCGGGATTAATCCCCGTACCCGTCTATCCCCCAAGTTCTCGTGGCTTTCAAAGTGCCCTGTACAAAATGGTCCACATCGCAAAGGATTGCCAGGCGACCGGCATTCTAACGAGCAAAGACTACCTCGGGTCCCTGAAGACAAATCTTGCCAGAAGCGGAGTCTCGGCATCCGGAGTCGACGTCGACTACATTTCCGGTCTTCGTTGGCTTGCAACTGAGGACTTTGTCGATACGATTTCGAACGAAACTTTCAACGGCGCTTCGAGCAACGGCGCTTCGAAGATTCTGTTTCTCCAGTACACGTCGGGGTCGACTCGAGATCCTAAAGGCGTGATGGTGACGCACGAAAACATATTGCATAACTGCCCGCTGGTGATCGACCATCCCGAGCCGGTAGTCGTATCCTGGCTTCCGCAATATCACGATATGGGACTTATTGGGTGCTACCTTTATCCCGCGCTTACAGGCGGCACGACCTACGGATTCGCTCCCACGGATTTCATTCAGCGCCCCACCCTGTGGTTCGACGCGATTAAGACTTATAGAGCCAGCGCCTCAGCGGCACCTAACTTCGCTTACGACTATTGCTTGCGCTCCGGGCGGCTTTCGAAGGAGAGTTTGGAGACTTGCGATCTTAGCTCGCTCAGGTTGCTGATGGTTGCCGCAGAACCTGTTAAACCGGACACTTATAAACGGTTTCTGCAGGCCTTTCAGCCCCATGGACTTAGGTCGGAAAGCTTTTCCGTTGCGTACGGGCTGGCCGAGAATACTCTGGCGGTTTCGCTCGGTGGCCGCAATATTATCTCAGTCAACAAAAACGCCATCGCGCTGGGGAAAGCCCGCATGACCACGGAGGTTTCCGAAATCGGCGCGGCCACTCAGATCGTCAGTTGCGGAACTCCGCTGCCGGGCCTCACGGTAAAAATCGTCGATCCGGAGAAGCACGTCGCTCTGGAGCCTGGTCGAATCGGCGAGATTTGGATCGCTGGAAGGAGCAAGTGCCTAGGTTGCTGGAATAATCCGGAACTGACGCTTAAGCAGTTTCACGCCCGACTGGTGGACGACAGCCCCTATGACGATGGCTATCTTCGGACCGGCGATATGGGTTTTTTCCACGACGGCGAACTCTTCGTCTGCGGCCGTATCAAGGACATGATTATTATCCGCGGGCAGAACTATTACCCGCAGGATATCGAGGCAGTGGTGGAGAAAGCGTCCGGCCTGATCCGGACTAATTGCGTTGCCGCGTTCCAGATTCACGAAGACAGCGAGGCGGCGCTGGCGATTGTCGCCGAGGCGAAAAATCCAAAAGCGCTTCCGGACGCGCTGAAGATTGCAGCCGCCGTCCGGAATTACGTCAATGTGGAAGCGGCACTGATTTCTTTTATCGCACCCCGTGGAATACCGAGAACAAGTTCGGGCAAGATCATGCGCCAGAAGACCAAGCACATGTGGCTGCAAGGTCAACTTACGGTTCTCTCCGAGGTTTCGCGGGAAAAAGACGCTGGACCCGCAACATCCGGCTCTGTAGGCCGGTCGTCTTTCGACGGATTGAAAGCCCGTTACAACCTGACGGGCACGGAATCGTACAACCTCGTCGAAGCCGGCCTCGATTCCCTGGATCTTGTTGTGTTCATGCACGAGATCAAGGAACTTTTAAAGGACAAAGACGCCGATATGCTGGCGAGGCAGGTGGATATCGGTCTCGTTCAGCGTGTGAGCATAGCCGAGTTGTTTCGACTGGTCGAACAGTTGGAGCGTGCTCCCGAAGAAGCGTTGGTTCCGCTGCGGCATTCCTTGGCGGCTTTCCGCGAAGAGCAGCGCTCGGCGGAAAAGCTGATGATGAGCAACGATAGGAAGCTCATCTTCGAGCCTCCAGCGCCTGCGCTATTGCCCGAAATACCAATCCTAAATCATGTTCTACTCACGGGCGGTACCGGCTTCATCGGACCGTTCCTCATGAAAAGTCTGCTGGAACAAACGCGTGCGAAGATCCACGTTCTCGTCAGGTCCTCCGACGGGCATCAGGGCAAGCAAAGACTGAGGGCGGCGATGGAATCGATGGGGCCTTGCCCGGCGGAACTGATGCAGATGTTCGAGGCTCGCGTGATTCCCGTCTGCGGAGATCTTGGCCAGAAGGAGCTGGGATTGACGCGGAGGGTATGGGATTTCCTGGCGAATGAAATTGATACGGTGTTCCATAACGGCGCGACCGTAAACTACTTGCTCAACTACGACCGGATGCGTGACGCGAACGTGCTGGGGACGAATGAGGTCTTGAAACTGGCGTTCGAAGGACGGCCCAAGAGCTTCAATTACATCTCGACTACTTTCGTGTTTGGGTGGGCGGTTAAGAAAGTTCTATATGAGACCGACTCGAATGAGGATATGGAGCTTCTCGATTTTGGATACAGCCAGTCCAAGTGGGTATCGGAGCAAGTGGTTATGGACGCGCGCCGCCGCGGGCTTGTTACGCGGATCTTCCGGCCCGCTCTTGTGAGTCCCTCCATTACCGGCGGAGGCAATAACTTCGACATAGCCGTTCGCTTAGTGGCGTTCATGGTGAATCATGGCATTGGAGTCGATGCTCTGAACCAGGTTAGTTTTGTTCCCGCAGACATTACGGCTAACAATATCGTTGCGATTTCTACAACTCCCGGCACGGCTAATAAGACTTATCATGTTACGAGGGACGAATACGCGAATATGCTGGATATTACCGGACTCATTACGAAGGCGACCGGCCGGCAATTTGAAGTGTTTAGTCTTCCCGACTTCGTTCCCGAGCTTATCAGGAGATGCACGAAAGAAGACCTACTCTATCCGCTGCTGGACTTTCTGGTGGGCTCCGTGGACAACATCTCGGCGATGGAGTTCAAACGCTACGACAGTTCCTGCTATCAAGCGGCTCGAAATGCTTCCACCTGGGGCAAGGTGGATCCGTCTCTCGAAGATACAGTCAATGGCATCCTGCGATTTATGCAGCGAAAGGGAATCATCTCGATTGCGGCTGGCACGTTCGATGCTGTGGGTAACTACCGGTAAGCGGTTGACCCGCGGATGCATCGGGCGCAGCGACGTTACTGCTTCCGAAATACCATTGTCTCTCTTACTTGCTGGCCAGTCTCCAAGGTGCCTGTCGTGGTTACCGTCATCTCTTCTCCGTCGGCGGAAACCACCCACCGATCCCTTTGAGCGATTTGGTCAGCTCGCCGGTAAATCGAATCGACTGTGTGAGCGTCGACAAGTTGGAGGGTCACGGTATCGTTGTTGGAGTTTTTCAGATCGTATTCCTTGCCGTCAAAGCGGGCGCTGTAGCTGAACTTACCCGAGAAGCGGACCCCTTCCTTTCCGTCCGCCTCGATCTTGAGCACCAACCCTTGCCGCAATCGAGTCTTGGTCAGATCCTCGGTCCACTCACCAGCGAATAAGTCATTGGCAGCCTTCTTTCCCCCGCTGCGCGTCCACACGGTAATCCGGTCGGCACGGCCTTTCTGTGAAGTCCGACTCGTTAACTCGTTACCATCGCTCGAAAGTTTGTCAAGAATCGTCGCCACCAGGACTCCATCCTTCTTCTCTTTGACCTCGACTTGTTGCTTATTGATCTTCCGCAACTCGATTTTATTAAATGCCGGATTGCCTTGTACCGACGCTTCATGGCCGTTCAATTTCGCCGTAAAATCGACGTGGGTCTCGCCTGAACTCACTACGTGCACTTCATCGTGTCGAGACGTGATGGAGAGTTTGTTGGGGGGATCCAGGGCAGACTGCGCAGAGATGAGCACCCAGGAGCCGATGCGGGGGTCCACAGCACCAAGTTGAATGGCGGTAACCAACCCGAGCAACGCGAGTTTGTGCATTTGTCCTCTGAGAAATCGTATATGCTTGCCAACTATAATGCGATCCCATCCGCCACGCGAATCCGTCCGCACCGGGTTAGTCGGAGACAGAACCTTCCAATGAAGATTGATCCGGAACTCCGAACCGGCGTATTCACGATGTTAATTTACACATTTCGCGTCACATTATGAATCTCGAGCATGTGCGCCGTTTCTGGCTGGCCGGGGTAGTCCTTGCCGCCGTCCTTGCGCTCCTTCCATTTTCCTTTCACGCCGGACAGCATCTGGAGACTGCAACGCGCATCGAAGGCAGCGAAGCGGGAAGTGTTGCGCAGGAGCTGGCCACTCGCTTTCGTTCGCCATTCGTTGACCGCGTGGTCCTGGTGATTCGAGGACTCCCCGCTGCCGATTCGGAGGAGGGCGAGCAAGCGTTAGCAACAATTGAAGACCGACTGAAAGAGGAACCCGGCGTGTCCGGAGTCGTTTCCTATCTTGATTTTCGCGATCCAATTTTCCTAGGCAGGGGAGGAGGAACTTTTATTCTGGTGGGACTCGCTTCAACCGAGGGTCCCGTGGAGTCGCTCGTCCCTAAGCTTCACCAGCTGGAGGGCTCTCTTCAAAACCAATTGCGGAGCCGTTATCCGGGGGTGCAGCTCGAATTGACGGGAGAAACACCACTTAATTTCGACATTCGGAAAGCTAGCGCCGATGACGTACAACACGCCGAAAGTCTCGTGATTCCTGGCACACTCGCACTTCTGCTGGTGGCTTTCGGAAGTTTGGTGGCGGCCCTGATTCCAGTAGCGATCGGTCAGCTTGCCATCGCGAGCGCTCTGGCGATGGCGGGATTCCTAGCTCTGCATTGGCACTTGTCCGTCCTGGTTCAGAATTTGGCGACGATGCTCGGGCTAGGCTTGGGAATCGACTACGCGCTCCTCATGGTCAGTCGCTTCCGGGAAGCGATTGCCGTCGAGCAAAACGGACTCAAAGCCTCGATCATCGCGGCACGTCAGGCAGGTCGTACACTCCTGATTTCAGCTTCGACTGTGGCTATCGGATTTCTAGCCCTCTTGACCGTCCCCATCAGCGAAGTCCGTTCCATCGGTGTGGCTGGATTCCTGGTTGCGGGAACCAGTGTGTTGCTGGCAAATACTCTCGTTCCGGGGCTGCTGGCAGCTCTCGGTCCGCGAATTAATGCTGGCCGGTTGCCCCTTATTGCAAGTTGGGATGCGGATCGGGCAGCACGCGCGGAAAACCGCTGGAGGCGATGGGGGAAAGTGATTGTCGACCATCCATGGCTTGCCATTTCTCTGGCTGGCGCCCCCTTGCTTCTGCTCGCCTCGCAGGCCGCGCGGCTCGATACCAGCGTCCCCAGAGGGGATTGGCTTCCATCAACGGCGGAATCGGTTCGCGGCCTTCACACTCTTGAACAAATGGATCGGGCTGGCATTGTTTACTCATTGCGTTTGATTCTCGAACTTCCAACGGACTCCATTGCGCAGACGGACTCGGGGTGGAATGCACTTAATCGTTTCACTAACTGGCTCGCGAGCGACCCTCGTTCCGACCGCGTGATATCCATCACAACGATGGCGGAGAGTGACCGGTCTGGCCTCGGCAATCTCTCGCGTGAGACACACCGAACGTTCTTGAGTCGCGATGGACGAGCGGCGCTGATTGAAGTGTTGCCCGCGGCCTCCGTTTCCCTAAATGATCAGGTCAACTGGGTGCGGGAACTGCGGAAAGCTGGCTTGGCAACTATCACAGGAATACCCGGCGCCACGGTGCGCATCGGAGGCATCCCGGCGCTAACCGCCGATTATCAGACTATTGTCAAGGGGCGGCTCGCTTCGGTAATGGCACTCGTGGTGGGAGGGACGCTCATGGCGCTTCTTGGCGGCTTCCGATCGCTTTTCGCCGCGGTGAAGGCCATTGCTCTGAACTTGCTCTCGGTTGCGGCCTCCTTTGGAGCGTTGGTTCTAGTGTTTCAGGAGGGACACGGAAGTAGCTTCCTGGGAGTTCCCGAGGGAACGGGCAGCATATTTCCCATTGTGCCGATCGTCGCCTTTGCCATCGTCTTCGGACTGAGCATGGATTACGAAGTGTTTTTGGTGGCGCGAGTCCTCGAAGCGAGGAGGAGCGGGCTGAGTGAATTGGAGGCAATCCCCGAGGGGCTAGCCAAAACCGCAGGACTGATTACGAGCGCCGCCGCGATCATGATTGTGGTATTCGCGGCATTCACCTTTGGGAACTTCCTAGTGGTTAAGATGCTCGGATTTACACTGGCGGTAGCCGTGCTAATTGACGCAACATTCGTTCGCATTGTAATTGGACCTGCGCTTCTTCGGATTGCAGGCGATTGGAATTGGTGGCCTGGAGGGATCGCCGCCGCTCGCACTGCACCGGTGATCACCAGCGGCGAATGACGCAACTCGATTCGCGCAGTTCAACGCATTCCGAACCCGTCCGTTTTGGGCGGGCCCCATTTGAAGTCCGTGGGGCGAGGACACATTGGTGACACAATAAGGGGTTTCCAAGCGGGTGGCCCAATCCAACGTGGCCACGGCACATTCCTAGGAACCCGCATAATCTCGGCGCGAATTCAAGATTACAGGGGAATCTAAGATTGTGGTTCGCCAAAACTCTGGCCGACTTTGAAATCAATAACATAGCCGCTGTCCCTCGAAATCCAAAATGACGACCGACTATGAAATCAGACAGCTTGGGCAGAGACCTGTAACATTGTTAAAGGGATGAAGCTGAGTACTGTGCCCGAGCTTTGGCGAGAGACTGGGCGAAGAATTCGCGATTTTTCTTGCGTGGTAGAGGGTCGGTGAACAGCCCAAAGCATATTCTGCAATAAATCGAAGTTTCCCTCCACGGCCATCCGCGCTGCCGCTAGTTGGCGGCATAAGCGGAGGCGG
>WNFL01440425.1_pt1 | contig 10588 bp, 8 predicted proteins | sample 5400361 | NCBI WGS metagenome assembly WNFL01 (sample SAMN13153351, study PRJNA577476) | soil metagenome | isolation source: 40 cm soil on Douglas fir-dominated hillslope | place: USA:California | collected 2013-09-17 | reverse complement strand
GATTTCGCCGAGCTCAAGCGCCGGCTCAAGCAGCCGCTGGTATTCGATGGGCGCAATCTGTACGACCCCGCACTGGCACGCGCTGCGGGGCTTGAATACTTCGGGATCGGCCGCCCTTAGCGGCAGATCCAAACGGAGCGCACTGCGTATGGCTAGCCAACCGTTTGCTATTTACCGCGACGCGGTCGCACGCACCCGGCTGCTCGTGGTCGGCGACGTCATGCTGGACCGCTACTGGTTCGGCGACGTCGAGCGCATTTCGCCGGAAGCGCCGGTGCCGATCGTCAAAGTCGCGCGCAACGAGGAGCGCCCCGGCGGGGCCGGCAATGTGGCGCGCAGTGCCGCCGCGCTCGGCGCGCAGGTCATGCTGATCAGCGTGGTCGGCGACGACGAGGCGGGACGAACGCTGGAACGGCTGCTCGCGGCCGCGCAGGTACATACATCGCTGCACCGCGACGCAACACTGCCGACCACGGTCAAGCTGCGTGTCATCGGTCGTCAACAGCAACTGCTGCGCATCGACTTCGAAACCGTGCCGTCGCACGAGATCCTGGCGACCAAGCTCGCCGACTATGAGCGGGTGTTTCCGGAATTCGACGCCGTCGTCCTTTCCGACTATGGCAAGGGCGGCCTGGCACACATCGAGCGGATGATCGAACAGGCGAGAGCACGCAACATCCCGGTGCTCGTCGACCCGAAGGGCGAGGACTACCACCGGTACCATGGCGCGACGCTCCTGACGCCCAACCGCGCCGAGTTCCGGCAGGTGGCAGGGAGCTGGCGCACGGAAGCCGAGCTGGCGAGCAAGGCGCAGCAAATGCGTGCCGAGTTGGCGCTCGGTGCGCTGCTGATCACGCGCGCTGAGGAAGGAATGTCTCTGTTCACGGACGCCGGTTCCCTGAACTTTCCCGCCGAAGCTCGCGAGGTCTACGACGTGTCCGGCGCAGGCGACACCGTGATCGCGACGCTTGGTGCACTCCTCGGGGCGCACGCCGACCTCGCGAGCGCCGTGCGCATCGCCAACCACGCGGCCGGCATCGTCGTGGGCAAACTTGGTACGGCGGTCGTGCATCCGGACGAGCTCGCATGATTCGGGCACGATAGNCAAAGCCCAAAACCGCCTACGCCTGCACCGAATGCGGCGGCCGCAGCAGCAAGTGGCAGGGCCAATGCCCGCATTGCAGCGCTTGGAATACATTGGTCGAGACCGTTGCCGTGCCCGCGGCGACGCGCTTCAGGACCGTGGCCGGCGCGGTTGCAGATGTTCGGACACTCGCCAGCGTAGAGACGCGCGCGGAGCCGCGCTCTCCAACCGGCCTCGAGGAATTCGACCGCGTTCTTGGGGGCGGTTTGGTTCCCGGTGCGGTAATCCTGCTCGGCGGCGATCCCGGGATCGGCAAGTCAACGCTGCTGCTGCAGGCGATGGCCGCCATCGGCGCGACGCGCCGCGCTCTGTACGTCACGGGCGAAGAGTCGCCCGAGCAGATCGCGATGCGCGCCCAGCGGCTGGGGTTGGTCAACGCACCCGTCGAGCTGACGGACGCGACAGCCCGAGGTGGTCGTCATCGATTCGATCCAGACGATGTACACGGAGGCGCTGGAATCGGCACCCGGAAGCGTCGCGCAGGTGCGGGAGTGCGCAGCGCAGCTCACCCGGCTCGCCAAGCAGAGCGCGATCACCGTCATTCTGGTCGGGCACGTCACCAAGGAAGGTGCGATCGCTGGCCCGCGTGTGCTGGAGCATATCGTCGATACCGTGCTCTACTTCGAGGGCGACACGCACTCGAGCTTCCGGCTCGTGCGCGCGATCAAGAACCGGTTCGGCGCAGCCAACGAGCTCGGCGTCTTCGCCATGACCGAGCGCGGCCTCAAGGGTGTCGCCAATCCGTCCGCGCTCTTCCTGTCGCAGCACGCCGAAGCAGTTCCGGGAAGTTGCATCCTGGCTACGATGGAGGGCTCGCGCCCGCTCCTGGTCGAAGTGCAGGCCTTGGTCGACGCCGTACAGGGAGGCCTCGCGCGTCGCCTCGCAGTCGGCCTCGATCCGCAACGGCTTGCCCTTCTGCTGGCGGTGCTGCACCGCCATGGCGGCGTCGAAACCTCTGCCTTTGACGTCTTCGTCAACGCGGTCGGCGGGGTCCGAATCAGCGAGCCGGCCGCCGATCTCGCCGTCTTGGCGGCAATCTATTCATCTATTAAAAACAATGCATTACATCCAAAATCTCTTGTATTCGGTGAAGTTGGCCTGGCGGGAGAAATCCGCCCCGTGCAGCGTGGGCAGGAACGGCTACGCGAAGCGGCCAAGCTCGGCTTCAAGCGCGCCATTATCCCGGTCGGAAACCGCCCGAAGCAGGCGATCGAGGGGATGGAGATCGTTCCGGTCGGGCGCATCGGCGAGGCGCTCGAGCGACTGCGCGGCTGATCCGGGACTGCTTGCCAACGGCTTCGTTCGATGGCCTCGATGCGAACTATGCACGCGATGGTTCTCGATGCCCCCGGGCGAGCTCTGCGCCTCGCGACCCTGCCGCGGCCGCAACCTGGTCCGGGCCAGGTGCTCCTCGCCGTTCGTGCCTGCGGCGTTTGTCGCACGGACCTGCACGTCGTCGACGGCGAGCTGCCTGATCCCAAGCTGCCGATAATTCCCGGCCACGAGATTGTCGGCACGGTGGTCGAGCGCGGCCAGGGGGTCAGCGAGCATCAGTTGGGCGCGCGGATCGGCGTGCCATGGCTCGGCGGCACCTGCGGCCACTGCGGCTATTGCACCGGCGGCCGCGAGAATCTCTGCGGCGAGGCGCGCTTTACGGGCTACCAGCTCGATGGCGGGTATGCGGAATACGCGCTCGCCGACGCGCGCTTCTGTTTCGCCCTGCCGGATCGCTATGACGACGTCGAGGCCGCACCGTTGCTGTGCGCGGGCCTGATCGGCTACCGCGCGTATCGGCTGGCAGGCGAAGCGCGAACATTGGGGATCTATGGGTTCGGCGCGGCAGCGCACCTGGTCGCGCAAGTAGCCATCGCGCAAGGTCGGAAGGTATTCGCGTTTACCCGGCATGGCGACGTTGCAGGCCAGGCGCTTGCCTTGAGCCTCGATGCATGCTGGGTTGGCGACAGCGAGGAAGCCCCGCCGGAGGCGGTCGACGCAGCCCTGATTTTCGCGCCGGTCGGCGCTCTGGTGCCCACCGCCCTGGCCGCCGTCGGTCGCGGCGGGACCGTCGTTTGTGCCGGCATCCACATGAGCGATGTGCCGTCTTTCCCGTATCGTCTGCTCTGGGGCGAACGCTGCGTCCGCTCGGTCGCCAATCTCACCCGTCGGGACGCGCAGGAGTTCCTCGCGCTCGCCGCTTCGAGCTCGCTCGCCGTTCATACCCGCGCCTACCCCCTTGCGGCCGCGAATAGCGCGCTTGCTGACCTGCGCGCGGGCTTGATCGACGGCGCGGCAGTGTTGACGATCGAGCGCTGAAAGCGTCGAATAGGTAACGCGGTCGGCGGTTGCGGGCCGCGCCCGCGATGGCGGCGCAAGGCGCCGACCAAAATCCAAGTAAAGGAGCGTTCACCATGGCCAGAAAGTCGTCGCCGAAATCCACCCGGAGCACCGCCAAGCGAGCCAAGCGCCCCGCCAGGGCGACTGCGGCGCCGAAGGCCGCGGCTGGCTTCAAGATCCCGGCCGCGAATCTCGGGGACCTGTCCAAGATGGCGAAAGTGTTGACGCCTGAACAGGCGTTCGATTTGTATCGCGCCAATGCCCGCATGGCGCTCGACGTGATCGACGCCGCGATCGAGAGCACGGCGAAGTTGCGCAAGCATCAATTTGCGGGCGAGGAAGAGGCGCGCTCGATGCAGAAGAAAGCGCTGCGGCATGCTGCGGAAGCCACGGATCCCCAGACGTTCATGGCTGCCGGTCAAAGCGTGACCCAGGAAGCCGTCGAGAAGGCGATGCGCTACTGGGGGGAGATGTTCGACATGATCGTCGAGATGCAGAAGCGCTTGTTCGCGCTGATGGAAGAACAGATGGCCGGCATGCCGGGCGCGAAAGAAGCGAAGGCGGCGATGGCGATGATGCCCGACCTGCGTCAGGCGCAGAACCTGGTTAAGGCGATGCAGGGCGTGATGTCGTCGGGCGGCTCGACGTTCGAATCGATGCAGCGCGTCATGGGCGACTTCACGCGTTACGTGAAGCCTTGAACCGCTTGGCAGGCACGGGCCAGCGCGGCTGCTGAAGGTCATGGGACGCTGCGTTCGCCTTGGCGCGGTTCGGCCGCGCCTCGGTGCAGCGCTTCACGTCCTGCGCCAAGGATAGAGAGACGGGAGGAATCGCTGCCCCCCAAGGCGGGCGATGTGCTTGCGCGATGCACAACGCGCAACGCACTGCAAGGGATTATTCAACGCTGCCGCCGGGGAGTATCCGCTGGAAGCCGGGGCGGGCTGCACCCAGAGTACGTCGGTGCGCAGACGTATGGTCGATTGCCGGGCCGCAGGGCAAGACAAGTTGACGAAATCCGTCACCATCGGCGCGACGACCGGCTGAGGTGCCGGACACCGGTAGCGTGACCTGACGAGGCGAAAGAACAAGGTTCGCGGACACTGTCCACATATGGCATGTGTCTTGCTTAGCCCTTGAAGCTTCAGGAAAAACCGAGGGATGCACCGATACGATCCGGCCCAAGGTCAAGCGATGAAGGGGACACCGATTCCGATGAAGCTCCGCGCACAGCCGATCAGGGGCACGTGACGGCAGCGGAGCAGGGGGCAACATAGCCCCCAGGGGCGAGACCCAATCGAAAATCTTGCGGGTCAGGGCACGCGGTTGCGCGACGCGTGTCGGGGGGGAGGGAAAAATTACGTAGTCGGTAGTTGTGACGGCTCGAAAAGCGAAGACGACAAGAACACAACCATGACGTCAGCCATGACGCTACGTAATTCCCGTGCCACGGGTGGCTCGGACAATCTCGGCGACCTTGGCCGCGATCGGTACCGATGTCGAACCCCATGAGCACCCCGTTACGTCAGTACGGAGGCGGTGTCGCTTTCCTGCAGCTCGGGCTGGAGTTGGGCTGGCTCGTTGCGGCAGTGGTGCTCGCGGTGAGGTATCAGAGCGCGCTGTCGTCGCTGAGTGTCGTCACCCCGGCGCTGGTCTTTGCCGTGCTGATGGTCGGCCTCAATGCCGCCTTCGGCCTTTACCGTCGAGACCGGCGGGTGGCCTTCGGCGAATACGCGGTGAGACAGTCGGCCGCGCTGGTGATCGGGTTGCCGATCGCCTACCTTTCCTCACACATCCTTCCCGGCGGGGTTTTCTTCCAGGAGGCGTTCGGTCCGGTCGTCCTGATCGCGCTCGGCGGCCTGCTGGCGGTGCGGCAGATCACCGTGTCCCCGGTGGCACGGATGCTGTTGCCGTACCGGGTTCTCGTGCTCGGGACGGGCCCTGAGGCGCTTGCCGTCGAAACTTCGCTTGAAATGGCCAATCCGCCGGGTCTGGAGCTGGCCGGCTTCTATCCGCTCGAAAAAGTCCCTGTCAGAAGTGTGGCCGCGACTCGGATCGTCTCGAATCATCTGACGCTCGAGCAGACGGTGGCCCACCTCGCCATCGACGAAATCATCGTCGCCGTGCGCGAGCAGCGTGGCGGGGTTCTCCCGCTGCGAGAATTGCTGGAATGCCGTCTGGCCGGCACCCAGGTTACCGATCTCCCGCGATTCTTCGAGCGTGTGCACGGTCGTGTGCCGATCGAGTCGCTCAAGGCAAGCTGGCTCATCTACGGAAACGGATTCCGTCAAAGCTGGCCGCGCAATGTCGTGAAGCGCTGTTTCGACATCTGTGTCGTGGCGATAATGCTGCCGATCGCCCTGCCGATCATGGCAGCGATGGCAGTGCTGATCTCGCTTGATGGCGGCACCCCGATCATTTACCGGCAGGAAAGAGTCGGTCGTCATGGGCAGAAGTTCACGCTGCTCAAGTTCCGAAGCATGACCAAGGACGCCGAAAAGGACGGGCGACCGTCCTGGGCGAGCGTCAACGATTCGCGCATTACCGCCGTGGGGCGATTCATGCGCCACACGCGCATCGACGAACTGCCGCAGCTGATCAACGTCCTGCGCGGAGAGATGAGTTTCGTCGGTCCGCGACCCGAGCGGCCCGCGTTTGTCGGCACCCTCGCCGAGAAGATTCCGTTCTACGCGGTCCGGCACAGCGTCAAGCCCGGGCTGACCGGTTGGGCGCAAGTGCGCTATACCTACGGCGGCAATCTGGAGGAATCGGTCAAGAAGCTCGAGTACGATCTTTTCTACGTCAAGAACCACTCGCTCCTGCTCGATCTGCTGATCCTCATCAAGACCATCAGAGTCGTGCTCCTCGGCGAAGGAGCTCGGTGAGCGACGGATGCCTCGGAAGAAGCTGTCCGTGGCGTTCGAAGCGGCGCCGAGGCGTCGCATCCACCGCGGTCGGCGCAATACGGTAGTGGCCGAAATCCGAGTCGCCCGCGCACGAATCAGCGCTGGCGAGCCTTCGCCACACCGTCCGATCCGCGGTAAAGTTCAACCCTCTTTCACGCAGCGAATTTTCTTCTGTGACTGCAAGTAATCTCCTGACCGCCGCAATCTGGAGCTACGGCTTGGCCGCAGCCGCGTTCTGCGCGCTCGCGTTGCGGATGGCGCTGGGATGGCGCGCCGGGTTGCGAGCAGCGCTTCTCGTTTCGGTTACGGTCGCCAGCGCCCTGTGGGCGGCCGCGGAGCTCGCGCTCACGCTTTGGCCGAGCACTGCCACCTTTGTGACTTCCAACAGCGTGGACACCGTACGCTACGCGCTATGGTTCGCGTTTCTCTACAGCCTCGTCGGCCGCCTGGGGGCAAACGCGGCCGGCGGTAGCGCAAGGATCGTGTCCGTGCCATGGTGGCTCATCGGCAGCGTTGCTCTCGGACTGGTCACCGGCATTGCCGTCCCGGACGGGGAGGCGCTTGGTGTGTTCGGCGATCGAGCCGGCATGATTGCATTCGCGGTGCGCGTCGGACTCGCCGTGGTCGGATTGGTCCTGGTCGAGCGCCTGTTTCGCAGTACCGCCGCGCACGCGCGGTGGGCGGTAAAGCCGTTGTGCCTGGGGCTTACGGCGCTCTTCGGTTTCGATCTGTTTTTCTATTCCGACGCGATGCTGTTTGGTCATTATGACTCGAACCTGTGGGCGTCACGTGGTATGGCGCACGCGCTGGTGATTCCGTTCCTCGCGGTTGCGGCGGCGAGAAATCCGGCGTGGACGATCGAGATGCATCTGTCGCGCGGCGCCGTCATGCGCTCGACCGCGCTGCTCGTGTCGGGCCTGTTTCTTCTCGCAGTCGCGGGGGCCGGTTATTTCGTGCGTTTTGTCGGTGGGGAATTCGGCCAGGTCTTGCAGATTGAATTCCTGTTCGCGGCGTTGTTGCTGTTTGCGTTGGCGGTGTTCTCCGGAAGCTTCAGATCCAAGCTCAAGGTCTTCGTCAGCAAGCATTTCTTCTCCTATCGCTACGACCATCGCGAAGAGTGGCTGCGTCTCACGCGGACGCTGTCCGCGGACAGATCTCCGCAGGGCATCCAGCAGCGAAGCATCAATGCGCTCGCGGACCTCGTCGAGAGTCCTGCGGGCGCACTGTGGCTTAGGCACGGGGACCAATCGTTCCGGCCTGGCGCCCGCTGGAACATGTCGGCAGTGAACGCCGTGGAACCGGCGGACGGTGCGCTCGGGAAGTTCCTTGAGCGCACGAACTGGGTCATCGATCTGTGCGAATACGCCGCGTCACCGGAACGGTATCCGGGCCTCTCCGTGCCTCAGTGGCTTCTTTCGCTGCCGGGAGCGTGGCTGGTTGTGCCGCTGCCGTCACCCACCGGCCTCGTGGGGTTCGTCGTGCTCGTTACAGCGCGCGCTTCGATCAAGATGGATTGGGAAGTGCTGGATCTGCTGAAGACTGCGGGCAGCCAGGCAGCGAGCTATCTCGGTCAGATTCAAGCGACCGAAGCCCTGCTCGAAGCGCGCAAGTTCGATGCGTTCAATCGCATGTCGGCTTTTGTAGTGCACGATCTGAAAAACCTGATAGCGCAATTGTCGCTGCTGTTGCGGAATGCGGAGCGCCACCGCAACAACCCGGAGTTCCAGCGCGACATGCTCCTTACCGTGGTCAACGTCGTCGAACGAATGAACAAGCTGATGCTTCAATTGAGGACCGGGGCGACGCCGGTCGAGAAACCGCGCTCGGCCAAGTCGGAGCAGAACACGTCGATCGACATGGATCTGACGCCGGGCATCTCGGCGATGGGTCACGCCGATCAACTCGAGCACGTGATCGGTCATTTGGTGCAAAATGCGCTCGATGCAACCAGCGGGCAAGGTAAGGTTGTTGTACGCTCGCGTCGCGAGAACGATGCCGCGGTGATCGAAGTCACCGATAGCGGCGTGGGCATGACACCGGAATTCATCCGCGACCGGTTGTTCAGGCCTTTCCAGACGACCAAGGAGACGGGCATGGGGGTGGCGGTCTACGAGAGCTCGCAGTACGGGACGGGGCTCGGCGGACAAATCCTGATCGATAGCACGCCCGATGTGGGAACGCGAGTGCGCGTGGTGTTGCCGCTGGGACATGACGCTGCGACGCCCGATCTCGAGCCCAAAGAAGCCGCATGAGCGAAGCGCGCAGACCCTTGCTCATTGTCGAAGACGATCCGGCGTTGCAGAAGCAGATGTGCTGGGCATTCGATCAATACGATACGATTGTCGCCGGCGATCGCGAGTCCGCGGTCGCATCGATTCGTCGCCACGAGCCGCCGGTCGTTACGATGGACCTGGGTCTGCCACCGCGTCCGGATGATCCGACCGAGGGCTTGCAACTCCTCGAAGAAGTCCACGCTCTGTCGCCGGACACCAAGGTCATCGTGCTTACGGGGCAGAATGACCGTGCCAACGCTCTCAAGGCCATTTCGCTTGGGGCCTACGATTTTTGCGAGAAGCCTTTCGAGCCCGCACTGCTCGGGTTGATGCTCGAGCGAGCATTCCGCGTCCACGATCTCCAGGAAGAAAACCGACGCCTGCAGTCCCTGCAGCAGGCGCCCGCCATGTCCGGAATCGTCACGCGCGATCCGGGCATGCAGAAGATTTGTCGAACCGTAGAGAAGATCGCCCCAACCTCCGCAACCCTCATGATCATCGGCGAGTCGGGTACCGGCAAGGAGCTCCTGGCGCGCGCTTTGCACGACCTCTCGCCGCGAAGAGGCAACCGGTTTGTCGCGATCAACTGCGCGGCGATTCCAGAGACGTTGCTCGAAAGCGAGCTTTTCGGATACGAGAAGGGCGCGTTCACCGGTGCCGCGAAACAGACCCTGGGCAAGTTTGAGACTGCCCACGGTGGGACGCTGTTCCTCGACGAAATCGGCGATCTGTCGCTCGCCTTGCAGGTGAAACTGCTGCGCTTCCTGCAGGAACGCGTGATCGAACGGATCGGAGGGCGGCAGGAGATCCCGATCGATGTGCGCATCGTCTGCGCCACCAATCAGAATCTGAAGGATCTCACCACGGCCGGGAAGTTTCGTGAGGATCTATACTACCGGCTGGCGGAAATCGTCCTGGAGGTTCCGCCGCTGCGCGCGCGCAACGGAGACCCGGCGTTGCTCGCGCACGGGTTCGTACATCGCTTCGGCAGCGAGCTGAAACGGGGTTCGATGATATTGCTGCCGGACGCGGTCGCCGCGATCGAATCCCATGCCTGGCCCGGGAACGTGCGCGAGCTGGAGAACGTCATCCGGCGAGCGGTGATCATGGCCGATGGGCTGGGCATCGGTGCCGCCGACATCGGCATCCTGTCCGAGCAACAGGACCAAGCGCCCGTGCAGCTCAACTTGCGGCAGGTGCGCGAGGAGGCGGAGAAGCATGCCGTCCTTCGCGCGCTGGGCAGAGTCAACGGCAATCTCAGCAAGGCGGCCGATTTGCTCGGTGTCAGCCGCCCCACGCTCTACGAGCTCATGCACCGGTTCGGACTCAAGTGACAACGTTCAAAGCAGTGAGACTCCCGATAAGCGAAAGCGCCATGAAAATGAAGCAATCTCGATGGAACGTTCCCGTGAAGCTCGGCGTGGTCGCCGGGCTCTGTATCGTGCTGCTCGCTGCGTGCGGCGGCGATTCGCCCGAACTGCTGATCAAGTCGGCCAGGGATTATCTGGCCAAGGACGATTCGAACGCGGCTGTGATCCAGCTCAGGAATGCGTTGCAGAAGGCGCCCAACAATGCCGAGGCGCGTTACCTTCTCGGGACGGCCATGACCGCGCGTCGCGATCCCGCGGGCGCGGTAAAGGAGCTTCGCATGGCGCTCCAACTTGGTTATCCGGCGGACCAGACACTTCCAGCGCTGGCCCGCGCGCTCGTCGATGACGGTGACGCCATGGAGTTGGTGGTCGAGTTCAGCGGGAAAACGCTTGGCACTCCGGACGCCCAGGCCGATTTCAAGACCATCATCGGCAACGCCTGGCTCTCTCTGGGGAAACCAAGGGAGGCCGAAGCCGCATTTGCCGCTGCGCTCGCGGCCAAGCCGGACTTTCCCGACGCGTCGCTCGGGATCGCAACGTTGCGCGCCGGAAGCCGAAATTTCG
>WNFL01086872.1_pt1 | contig 10588 bp, 8 predicted proteins | sample 5400361 | NCBI WGS metagenome assembly WNFL01 (sample SAMN13153351, study PRJNA577476) | soil metagenome | isolation source: 40 cm soil on Douglas fir-dominated hillslope | place: USA:California | collected 2013-09-17 | reverse complement strand
TCGGGCTCTTGTCGTCGGCCGAATAGGAAATCGCCACCGTCTCGAAGCGGCTCTTGTCGTGCTGTTCAAACACGCCGGCCATAAGGAACGCCGTTGCATGGGCACGAAAATCCGCCGACAGATAGGCGATGCGGACCTTGTCGTGGCGATAGCGTTCGCCGGTCCACAACGGTGCTGCAGGCGGATACCTTTGGGCGAAAATACGCGCGCAACGCAATTGATCCTGCAGTGAATCGGAGATGAAGGCATTTCCAGTCGGATCGACCACGAACTCGCCGGCTGCCAACGAGGCGGCAATTTTGGGGCGTTCTTCCGCAAGAAACCGCCAGTCGCAGCAATGCAGGCGGCAAATCGTGAGATAACCGCGCACCCAAGCGGGCGCGGTATCACCCTCAAGCAACAACTCGTAATCGCGCGCCGCTGCCTCGAAGCGCTCAAGCTCGAACAGCATGCCGGCGCGGCTGGCGCGCCATTCGCGATTGTCGGGCGCGAATTCCAACGCCCTATCGAAACACAAAAGTGCCTCAGGCCGGCGCTTCAGCATCTGCAGCGCAAATCCGCGCGCGTGCCAAGCCGCCGAATCATCGGGTTTCAACGCGAGGTATTTCTCATATGCAGCCGACGCTTCTTCGGTCCGATTTAACAGCGCGAGCAAATCGGCCCGCCGCCCGAATAGGCCAGGATCGTTTGGCGCGAATGAAAGCGCCTTGTCGGCGGCTTCCAGGGCTTCCTCATGGCGCCGCAGGATGGTCAGCAATATGCAACGGTTCTTCCACGCTTCGGCGTAGTTCGGCTTGAGTGCTAGCGCGCGATCATAGGCCTCAAGCGCTTCCTCGTTGCGTTCGAGAATCTGAAGCACTCCGCCGTGATTGTTCCATGCCTCGGCAAAGTTCGGCTTGAGGGCGACCACTGAAGCGGAATTCGCCAGTGCCTCGTCATAGCGCTTCAGTGCCGAAAGGACAGCGCCGCGGTTCACCAGAGCCTCCAGATAGTCCGGCCGGATGGCGAGCGCGCGGTTGAAAGAGACGAGCGCCTCTTCCCAGCGATTCAGCCGTTGCAGAAGACAGGCGTGGTTATAAGCGGCATCGGCGGCCTTCGGATTGACGCTTGAGGCCTCGCCGATCAAACGCTCGGCTTCTTCCAAGCGCCCGCTCTGATAGCGCAGAATCCCCAGCGCATGCAGGGCCTCGAAATGTTTCGGTTCGCTGCGCAGCACCTCGCCATAGAGCTCGGCGGCTTGCGCAAGCTTCCCGGCGCGTCGCAGGCGAAGCGCGTCCTGCAACAGCGCCTCGTTCATGGCACGCTCTCGATCGCGAAGCTGGCGGGAGGAAGGCCGCGCTGCGAACGGTCCCACATCGCCTCGTAGGCCCTCTCCAGATTGCGCGTGAAGCGGGCAGTATCGAACAAAGGCTGAGTGTCGCGCTGGCGCGCGAGCTTAGCTTTGAGCGCCGAAAGCTCCGACGGATTGCCGGCCAATTGCAAGGCGCGTTGCTCATAATCCGCGAGCGAGGGAGCAATCAGTTCCTTCATGCCGATCGCATGGAGGAGACTCGCCGCGACGCGGCCGGGGAAGCTCGCACCTGCAACCGCTAGAACCGGCACGCCTGCCCAGAGCGCATCGCTGGCGGTGGCGTGCGCGTTATAGGGAAGCGTGTCGAGAAAGAGATCGGCGAGGCTCAATCTCGCGAGGTGGTCTTCATCGCGCGGTACATAGGAGGTGAAGACCAGCCGTTCCGGGGAAACGCCCTTCGACGCGGCGTCGCGCCTGAGTTTGTTTATCACGGACGCATTGGGATATGAGAGCCACAATACGCTCCCTTTCACCGTATTCAGCAGCCGCATCCAAACATCGAATAGAGCCGGGGTGATCTTGTAATTGTTGTTGAAGCAACAGAAGACGAAGCCGTGATCGGGCAAGCCGGCTTCGGCGCGCGAAGGCAGCAGCGGAGAAATCTTGCGCTTGTTGTCTGCGGGCAGATAGGCGTCCGGCAAGCGGACCACTTTCTCGCGGTAGTGCGGCTCTTGTTCCGGCGGAATGACCATTGAATCCACCAGAATGTAATCCATCCAAGCCGCGCCCAACGTTCCAGGATAGCCAAGATAGTTCACTTGCACGGGCGCCGGACGGAAGCCGAGAATCCCGGGGCGGCATCCTTGCGTGAAACCCATCAGATCGACGGCGATGTCGGCCTCGACCTCGCGCAATCGCTGTGCGATTTGCTCTTCGGTCTGGGTGCGAACATCGACGAAATGATCGAACGCGGCCGTCAAACGGGCACGCAAGGGACCCTTGTCTTCGGGGCCAAAGGAGAACGCATAGGTTTCGAAGCGGCGCCGGTCATGGTGTTCCGGCACACCTGCCATCAGGCGCGCAACCGCATGATCGTGGAAATTTGCGGAAATATACGCAACCCGGATCTTGTCGTGCCGGTAAAGCTCGCCGCGCCAAAGCGGTCCTGAGGAAAACGGACCGGCGAGCTCCGTCCAAAGTCGTGCCGCGCTATAGGCGTCGGCGGGGTCTTCCGACAAAACGAGCGCCTGAAAAGGTGGGGAAACCAATCGGCCTTCGCGCAAACCGGACCGAACTCTCTCGACATCGGCGTCGTGATCCTGCCAGTCGCAGACGCACAGCTTCGCGAACGCCAAATTGCCGGCTGCGTATCGGTAATCCGGGCGAAGGCGGAGCAGTTCTGCATAATCGCGCGCTGCCTCCTCGAACCTTCTCAACAGCATCAAATTGCTGGCGCGATTGTGCAGCGCGTCGATGCTCCCGGGCCTTAAGTCGAGCAGCCGGTCATAGCTCGCGAGGGCTTCTTCGCGCCGGTTCAACTCGGCCAGGGCATTGGCGCGCTGCTCCCACGAATCCGCATCGCGTGAGTCGAAGGCGAGCGCTTGATCCGCATCGGCCAACGCATCGGCAAATCGCTGCAGCGCGAACGAAACCGATCCCCGGCCCCTTCGCGCGTCGGGATAATTGGAGCGAATCGCCAGGGCCTTTCCATAACTCGCATGAGCTTCCTCATAGCGTTTCAATTTGTGCAGGGCGCCAGCGTGATTGCCCCAGGCTTCCGCGAGGCCAGGCTTCAAACCTGTAAGGCGATCGTAATCCGCAAGCGCTTCGCTGGGGCGCCCAAGCTCCATCAAGACGGCTCCACGATTGCCCAGCGCCTCGGCATAACCGGGCTTGATCGCCAGCGCCTGTCCGAAACAGGAAAGCGCCTCTTGGAAGCGTCTCAGCTTCAGCAATAGCGATCCCCGATTGTAGAGCGCATCGGCAGCGTGCGGGTTGACGATGATCGCTTCGCCGATCAGACGCTCGGCCTGTTCCAATTCGCCACACTGGTAGCGCAGGATGCCGAGCGCGTGGAGAGCCTCGAAGTTCTTCGGCTCGACACGAAGAATTTCACCGTAGATTTGTGCCGCTTCCGCGAGCCTTCCGGCGCGGCGCAAGGCAAGCGCATTCTGCAGCACCTCGCTCATGACGCCGCCTCGACAGCAAAGCTTCGGGGCGGGAGCGCGCTCTGATGTTGCTCGGCCATGCGCGTGAAGGCTTTCTCCAGACTTCGCGTAAACCGCGCGGTGTCGAACAATGCATGGGTGTAACGATTGCGTGCGAGCTTTGCTTTGACCGCGCCGAGCGCGTCGGCATCCCGGGCCATATGCAATGCCAACGCTTCGTATTCGTCGGGCCTCGCTGTCACCAGTTCCGGCAGTCCGACGGCATGGAGAAGACTTGCCGCCACCCGCGAGGCAAAGGTGGGACCAAGATAGGTCACGACCGGCAGTCCGACCCAAAGCGCATCGCTGCACGTGGTGTGCGCCGTATAAGGCGACGTATCCAGGAAAAGATCACCCAGGCGTTGCCGTGCCAGATGCTCGGCGGGGGTGGTGCGGGCCGCGAAAACCAGGCGCTCGGGCGCGATGCCTCTCGCTTGCGCCTCCCGGCGAAGATTCGCCGCCGCCGTCGCGTTGTCCTGCAGCAGCCAGAGCACGCTGCCCTCGACCTCCCGCAGCAGTCGCATCCAGATGTCGAACATCTCCGGCATGATCTTGTAATTGTTGTTGAAGCAGCAGAACACGAAGCCGCTGTCGGGCAATCCCGCGGCGGCGCGCGTTGGGGTCTGCTCCGCGACCCGGCGCTTGGAATCATTGGCCTGATAGGTATCGGGAAGATAGACCACCGCTTCTGCGTAATAACGCTGTTGGTCCTCGGGGATCAGGATGCGATCGGCGAGAATATAATCCATGTGGGCCGCGCCCATCGTCCCCGGGAAACCGAGAAAGTTCACCTGAACGGGCGCCGGGCGTTGGGCGAGGATCGCCGGCCGGCAGCCCTCGGTGAAAGCCATCAGGTCCACCGCGATGTCGACTTCCATCCGCTTGAGAAGGGCAGCGACTTCGCCGTCGCCCGAGCTGCGAACATCGAAGAAATGCTCGAAACCCGCCGCGATGCGGGCGTGGATCTCGCTCTCGGTCCCGGGGCCGAAGGAAATCCCGATGGTCTCGAAGCGGCTTTTGTCATGGTGCTCGAACACACCCGCAACCAGAAATGCCACCGGATGAGGACGGAAATCGGCAGTGAGATATGCCACCCGAATGCGTTCATGCGAATAACGCTCGCCACGCCAGAGCGGCGGACCCGCCGTTTCGTCCGCCATGAAAATGCGCGCGCATTGCAGCTGGTCTTCAGGGGAGCGCGATATGGCAAGGTTGCCCTGCGGATCGATGATCGGCTTGCCGGCCGCCAGCCCGGCATACAAGGTTCGCCGGTCATCTTCCAAACTGCGCCAGTTACACACGCGCATCCGGCATTGAATGAGGAAGCCCTCGACATACGGAAGCTCGGGCGCAAGCTGCAGCACACGTTCATAGGCGCGTGCCGCTTCTTCGAAACGCTTCAGCTCGAACAACACGTTCGCCCGATTGTTCCAGGCATCGCTGTGACCAGGATCGAGGGCTATGGCCTTATCGAAGGAAACAAGGGCTTCGGCGTGACGTTGCAATTCGACCAGGGCCACGCCTCTGAGATTCCACGCCTCGGCATGGCCCGGCTCAAGCGCCAGAAATGCCTCATAAGCGAGTACCGCCTCGCTATGGCGCTTCAACCAAAGCAGGAGATCGGCGCGCTTAAAGAGCGACTCGGGATTCTTCGGCTCCAGCTCCACGGCCTTGTCCAAAGACGCAAGCGCATCGGCGTGCCGATCAAGCGCGAGCAGACTGGCCGCACGGTCCTTCCAGACCTGGGCATGATCAGGCCTCAGCGCGAGGGCACGGTCGTAGCTGGAAAGCGCATCCGCCGGACGATTCAAGGCAAGCAGCGCACCGGCATGGTTGGCCCAGGCTTGGGTCAATCCCGGCCGCATGGCGGTGACCTTCTCCGCGTCCGCCAGCGCTTCGGGGACGCGGCCCAGACGCAGGAGCGCGCTTCCGCGATTGCCAAGCGCTTCGACATAGTCCGGTTTGAGCGCGATGGCCCGATCGAAACACTGCACCGCCTCATCGACCCGGTTCAGTTTCAACAACAGGGAACCGCGGTTGTAGAGCGCATCGCAGGCTCTGGGGTTGACCACGACCGCTTCCCCGATCAACCGCTCCGCCTCTTCCAGCTGACCCGATTGGTAGTGAAGGATGCCGAGCGCATGCAGGGCCTCGAAATGGCGCGGATCGCTGCGCAGCAGCTCGCTGTAAAGCTGCGCCGCCTCCGCGAATTTGCCGGCGCGGCGCAGGCGAAGCGCGTTCTGCAGCACGGTGTCGTTCATGGCGCCCGTTTGCTCGAAACAGTCATGTGGTCGGCCCGGCAAGGCCAGGGTTGACCGGACGCGCCGCCGATCCCGCGGGTCAGGCTCCTAATAGGGCAAGCCTGTCGCCGGATTGGTCGGGGTTTGCGTCGTCGACCCGTCGGGCGCCATGCCTGCTGCCTTCGTCGGAGCCGTGCGCGGGGCGATAGGCATCGAGGGCCCGCGCAGCTCGAGCTGCGAAACTCGTCCGTCCTTGGTCCTGTCGGCGAGGTCGAAATAGGACCGCACCGTGTTGCCGAACTCACGCGCATCCACGCAGCCATCGAGGTTCCAATCGACCAGAGGCGAGGCCTGCGCTCCGTCGCGTGCCAGCCTGCGCTCGTTTTCGGCGCGGACCTCCCCCGGATCAAGACAGTCGTTGTGATTGGAATCCGCGGCTGCAAAGTCCGCTTTCAGCCCTGCCTCCATCTCTGCCTTGGTGATGTTGCCGTCATGGTCCGCGTCATAGCGCAGCAGAAGCGCCGCGCTGGCCGGCAACCCGGCGGGCAGACGCTCAACGGCTTGACTGACTGCGGCGGTGAGAACGGCCGCCAACGCTCCGGCGGCCAAAGGCCCGGCAATGATTTTCATGACTGACGCCTCCACGACAAGGAAAACTACATCAGTTGGTTGGCCCGGGGAAAGACGGTCTAACGACCCCGCGTTAGCGTTCTCGGCCGCCCCCGGGCGGAGCCTCCATGGGCGGCGGGCGTCCGCGGCCGGGAGGAACCAGCCGAAGCTCGTCGGAGGTCAATTTGCCGTCCATATTCCGATCGAGCTCCGCGAACAAAGAGCGCGCCGTCGTTGCGAATTCGTCGAAATCGATTTCACCGTTCTGGTTCCAGTCGATCAACGGCGAGGCTCCAGCCCCGTTTACCCTGAAACGGCGGTCGTTTTCGGCCTGCATCTCCCGAAGATCGATGTGCCCATCATGATTCGTGTCGCAAGCCGCGAATTGGCGCCGCAACGCGGCCTCCATCTCGTCGCGCGTGACCGTGCCATCGCTGTCCCCGTCGAAGGACAGCATCAGCCTGATATTCTGTTCCTGCTCGCTTAGGGGACGGATTCCCGCATTGGGCCCACCTGCGCCGGGCGGCGGGCCGCCACGCATTCCCCCGCAGGCTGCCACAACAACGAGAACCACACTGCCAATGAGGAATCGGGCGACGCGCGTCATGAGCGAACGGCCATACAACACCACCTCTTCTATCCCGCCGGTGCGAGCCGGAATATGAATTCGTCGCAAGCTCGCAAATTCCAGAGGGCAAGCTTGGCTCCCCGAGCTGCGAGGCTCGCTTATCATTGCCGCCCATGCCCAGTTTTTGCCGGAACAGGGTTCCAAACCTACCATAGCCTCTTCTTGGCGAAAGCGTGGCCTGAACCGGATTTTAGGTAACGCTCGAAGGTCTGTGCTTTTCTCCCATCGGAGAACGCGAGGTAAGCCACCAATTTCCATGGAGCGAATTTAGACGTATGCGGCGATTTTCCGGCATTGTGGTCAGCAAGGCGCTGCTTCAGGTCGGATGTAACTCCGACATAGCGTTCTCTCACGAACACTTCGCTTTGTAGCAGGTAGACGTAGCGCATTCAGATGCCCTCCTTCGCCAAGGCTACGGAGGGCATCCAGCTTCGCTGATCAACGTCGGAGCAAAATCCTGCGAAGCCCGCAGGGCGAAGCAGGATGGTGGGCGGTGACGGATTCGAACCGCCGACTCCTTCGGTGTAAACGAAGTGCTCTACCAGCTGAGCTAACCGCCCGGCCCTGCGCGCCAGCATAGCGCAATCCGCAGCCATTCCCGCCGCGGGGTCAAGCCCGGCGATTCCGGGGTTTATCCGTTCAACGCATCTTTCAGCGGTTTGCCGGCACGGAAGCGCGCCGCCTTGGACGCTTTGATGACAATCTCTTCGCCGGTCTGAGGATTGCGTCCCTTGCCACCTGCGCGCGATGAAACCACGAAGACGCCGAAGCCGGTAACACGGACCTCTTCCCCGCTCTTAAGTGACTCAGTGATCAATTCGAACACGCCGTCGACAGCCTTTTGCGCGTCCATCTTGGAAAGTCCGGTCCGCTCGGCCAGTTTTTGGACAAGATCGTTTTTGTTCACGGGCGTTCTCCTCTGGCGGGACTCTCCCCGCAGACTCCAAGATTAAGGCGGGTTTTCAGGCGTCGTCAAAGCTTGTACGGCAAAAAAACACCCTCGCAGGAAGAAATCCCGCGAGGGTGTGAACGATTTGGTGAAGAAGGCCCTAATGGGTGACCACGGCGTCTTCGGCGCCGTCTTCCGCCCGCCGGGTGGCCGGAGGCTCCTCCGGCTCTTCCCAGACGACCGGAATCGGCGCCCGGACGAGGGCGATCTTCAGCACCTCCTCCATATTGGCCACCGGGACGATCTCAAGTCCCTTCTTCACATTGTCGGGTATGTCCGCGAGATCCTTCTCATTTTCGGATGGGATGATGACCGTCTTGAGGCCGGTCCGAAGGGCCGCCAGCAACTTTTCCTTGAGGCCGCCGATCGGCAAAACCCGCCCGCGCAGGGTGATCTCTCCGGTCATCGCGACATCGCGCCTCACCGGAATCCCGGTCAGGACCGAAATGATCGAGGTTGCCATGCCGACCCCCGCCGAGGGCCCGTCTTTCGGGGTTGCCCCTTCCGGAACGTGGACATGGATGTCCTTGCGATCGAACAAAGGCGGCTTGATACCGAAGGTGATCGCCCGCGAGCGTGCATAGGAGCGCGCGGCATCGATCGATTCCTTCATCACGTCGCCAAGCTTGCCGGTCGCTTGGAAGCGTCCCTTGCCCGGCACCATGACGGATTCGATCGTCAGCGTTTCGCCGCCCACTTCCGTCCATGCCAGCCCGGTGACGACACCAACCTGGTCCTCGCCCTCCATCTCGCCATAGCGGAACTTCCTGACGCCGCCATATTCGCCGAGATTTTCCGCGGTGACCTCGATGGTGGTCGCTTTGCCCGAGACAATCGCCTTCACCGCCTTGCGCGCGAGATTTGCCAATTCGCGTTCAAGATTGCGGACGCCCGCTTCGCGCGTGTAGTAGCGAATCAGGTCGCGGAGCGCCGCGTCGGTGATCGACCATTCGTGGTCCTTAAGGCCATGCGACTTGATCTGCTTGGGCAGCAGATGACGCTTGGCGATCTCGACCTTTTCATCCTCGGTGTAGCCGGGGATGCGGATGATCTCCATGCGGTCCATCAGCGGCTGCGGCATGCGCAGCGTGTTGGCCGTTGTTATGAACATCACGTCCGACAGGTCGAAATCGACCTCGAGATAGTGATCGTTGAAGGCGTGGTTTTGCTCGGGGTCGAGCACTTCCAAAAGCGCCGCCGAAGGATCACCGCGCCAATCGGCACCGAGCTTGTCGATCTCGTCCAAGAGGAAAAGCGGGTTCGCCGACTTCGCCTTCTTCATCGACTGCACGATCTTGCCGGGCATCGAGCCGATATAGGTGCGCCGGTGACCGCGGATTTCCGCTTCGTCGCGCACGCCGCCCAGCGACATGCGCACGAATTCACGGCCGGTCGCACGCGCGATCGACTTGCCGAGCGAGGTCTTGCCCACGCCCGGGGGTCCGACCAGGCACAGGATCGGGCCTTTCATCTTCCCGGCGCGGCTCTGCACGGCGAGATATTCCAGGATGCGCTCCTTGACCTTGTCGAGACCGTAATGGTCTTCGTGCAGCACTTTCTCCGCGAGGCCGATATCCTTCTTGATCTTGGATTTCTTGCCCCAAGGGAGCGACAGCATCCAGTCGAGATAGTTGCGCACCACCGTCGCTTCGGCGGACATCGGGCTCATGGAACGCAGCTTCTTGACCTCGGCTTGCGCTTTTTCGCGAGCCTCCTTCGAAAGCTTGGTCTTCTTGATGCGCTCTTCCAGCTCGGCCAGCTCGTCGCGGCCTTCTTCGCCTTCGCCAAGTTCCTTCTGGATCGCCTTCAGCTGCTCGTTCAAATAATATTCGCGCTGCGTCTTCTCCATCTGGCGCTTCACGCGGCTGCGGATCTTGCGCTCGACCTGCAGCACGCCGATCTCGCCCTCGATGAGAGCAAGCACGCGCTCCAGCCGTTCGACCGTATTCAGGGTCTCCAGCAATTGCTGGCGGTCGGGGATCTTCACCGTCAGATGCGACGCGACCGTGTCGGCGAGCTTCGCCGGATCTTCGATCTGAGCAACGGAGGCGAGCGTTTCTGCCGGCACCTTCTTGTTGAGCTTGATGTAGCCCTCGAAATTGGTCTTCACCGAGCGCACCAACGCCTCGATCTCCTGGGCGTTGCCCGATTCTTCGGCGATCGGTTCGATCATCGCCTGAAAGAAATCGGTTCGCGGCGAAAACGTCTTGACGCGGGCGCGCGTCTTGCCCTCGACCAGAACCCGCACGGTCTGGTCCGGGAGCTTCAGAAGCTGCAGCACGGTCGCAAGCGTGCCCACGCGGTAGAGGCCTTCGGGAGACGGGTCATCCTCGCCCGCGTTCTTCTGCGTCAGCAGAAGGATCTGCTTCTCTTCGGTCATGACCTCTTCCAGCGCGCGGACAGACTTCTCGCGGCCGACGAAGAGGGGAACGATCATATGCGGAAAGACAACGATATCGCGCAGCGGCAGAACGGCCGCCAATTGGCCTTCAGCTGCGGGAGGTTCGCTGGGTTGTTCGGGAATCAGATTCGACTCAGGCATTGCGTGCTCCTTGCCCGGGACACTAGCACGCAAGCCTTAAACTTTTGCCTGTGGCATCATGATCGGGCGGGTTTCCATGCCCCGAAATGGGCGCATGAAGATTAACGGCGCCCCTCCTAGGC
>WNFL01430557.1_pt1 | contig 10590 bp, 9 predicted proteins | sample 5400361 | NCBI WGS metagenome assembly WNFL01 (sample SAMN13153351, study PRJNA577476) | soil metagenome | isolation source: 40 cm soil on Douglas fir-dominated hillslope | place: USA:California | collected 2013-09-17 | reverse complement strand
GCCACCGCACGCCGCCTCGCGCTTGTCTGCGTCCTCTTCCTCGCCGCAGGAGCGCTGCTCTTGCCCACGCCCGGGGGAAAGCAGTGGGGGCCGCGTTATCTCTTGGTCCTCGTCCCCGCCGCTGCCGCCGTCGCCGGCTCCCTCGCGGCTGGACTTGAGCTCCGGAGCCGTGCCGGGGCCGCCATTGCGCTCCTGCTCGCCGCCGCCGCTGCCGAGGGCGTCTGGGTCAACACCGTCGTGGGTACGCGCCGCGTGGAAGCGGATTATGCACAGCGAGTCGCCCTGCTTGAGTTCCTGGAAGCACAGCCCTCCCCGGTGGCGGTCACGCACCAGTGGATCGCGCAGGATCTCGCCTTTCTCATCCCGCAGCATCCACTCTTCCGCCTGCAGGGCCTCGCGACCCAGCCATATCAATTGCCCAACCAGGACGCCTCGGCGCCACCGCTTCAAAGCGCTCGAACGCTGGCGCGAGGGCTCCTCGCGGCGGGCGTCGATCGCTACTGGTTGATCGCGTTCCGGGAGCAGCGACTGCCCCCCGGCGTCGAGGGCGACGAAACGCGCACCTCCTACTCGCCCGCGAGGCTGCTCGGCGGGTATGCGGTGTACCTTGCTCGCGTCGAACCCAGTCGTCCGCGGTGAGCTCGAGAGTGTATGTGCAGGTGGCGAAAGAGTCCGCGCGCGCAGCTCCGTAGGCGCTTTCTTGGCGACTCTCCGAGCCGCGGGGCACACTGCCCCGATGCGCCGGTACTTTGGGTTCTTCCTCCTGTCCGGGTTCGCCGGGCTCGTTTACGAGACGGTCTGGCTGCGGCTCGCGATGGCGGAGTACGGCGTCACCGCGGTCTCGCTCTCGATCGTCCTCTCCGTCTTCATGGGAGGGCTCGCGCTCGGCGCGTGGCTCGTGGCCCGGCTCCGCGGACGCCTGGAGCAGCTCGATGCGCGCGGCGCCGCGCTCCTCTACGCAGCGTGCGAGGTGGCGATCGCGGTGTTCGGCTGGTTCGTTCCGGGAGCGTTCCGCGGGCTCGCCTCGGCGACTGCACGCGCGCTGCGCGGGGCGGGGCCGTGGGCCTGGTACGCTGCGGAAACGGTCGAAGTGGCGCTCGCGATGCTCCCCGCCTGCACGGCCATGGGCGCGACGCTGCCGCTCGGCGTGTTCGCCCTGGCCCGCGGCGGCGGTCCCGTGCGCCGCTTCAGCTACCTGTACCTCGCCAACGTGCTCGGCGCGGTGCTGGGCACCCTGCTCTCCGCCTTCGTCTTCATCGAGCTCGTGGGCTTCCGCGGGACGCTCCAGATCGCGGCGCTCGCGAACGCGGTCGTGGCGGCTCTCTGCCTCGCGCTCGCGCGCCACAGGTTTGCCCCGGGCCCCGTCGTGTCGCAACGGCCCGAGCCCGATGCCGAGCCAGTGACGGACCGGCGCATCCTCGTCGCGCTCTTCTTCTCCGGGCTCTGCAGCATGGGCCTCGAGGTGGTCTGGACGCGGCTCTACACCCCGTTCGTGGGAACGGTGGTCTACTCGTTCGCCTCCATCCTCGCCCTCTATCTCGCGAGCACCTTCGCCGGATCGATGGCGTATCGCGTTCTGCGGCCCTCGGGCTCTCCCCTGCGCGGGCTCGTGTGGGCTGCCGTGGCGGTGATGGCCGCGGCCCCGCTGCTCGCGACCGATTGGGCGCACTTCGCCGATCTGCGCCATTTCAACCAGTGGCAGGTCCAGGGCTTCGGTTGGCGTGGAGTCGCGCGCGTCGCGTGCGGAGTCGCGCCGGCGAGCTTCGCCCTCGGCTTCCTCACGCCCCACCTCGTCGATCGCTGGTCGGGAGGGAGCTCGTCCCGCACGGGCGTCGCGTACGCGGTGAACACGATCGGCTGCATCCTCGGGCCGCTGGTCGCGGGATTCGTCCTGTTGCCGCTCGTGAGCGAGCGCGCCGCCTTGATCCTGCTCTGCGTCCCCTGGCTCGCGCTCGCGCTCGGCCGGCGCGACGAGAAACCCTTGTGGCGCTGGTCCCCGGCGGCAGTCGCTGCCGCGCTGCTCGTCGGCGTGGCGAATTTCACCTCGGGATTGGAGCAGGCGCTTCACGCGCGCAACGTCCAGCGCGATCACACCGCGACCACGCTGGCATACGGCGAGGGCATGAACAAGCGGCTCCTCGTGAACGGCGTGGGGATGACGTCGCTCACGCCAATCACGAAGGCGATGGCACACCTTCCGTTCGCCGCCCTCGGCCGGACGCCGCGCAACGCCCTCATCATCTGCTTCGGAATGGGGACCACGTTCCGCTCCGCCCGCAGCTGGGACGTGCCCACCACTGCCGTCGAGCTGGTCCCCGGCGTCCCCCGGCTGTTCAGCTACTTCCACGGCGACGCCGAGCGGATCCTCTCGCGCCCCGGCGCGCGCATCGTCGTCGACGACGGCCGCCGCTTCGTCGACGCGACGGACGAGACCTTCGACATCGTCATCCTCGATCCGCCGCCACCCGTGCAAGCGGCCAGCTCGAGCCTCCTCTATTCGCGCGAGTTCTACGAGCACGTCCGGGCGCGTCTCGCTCCCGACGGCATCCTCCAGCAATGGATTCCGGGCGGCGACACGACGACGCTGCACGCGATGGGGCTCTCGATCGCGGGAGCGTTCCCGCACGTGCGCGCGTTCCGCGGCTTCGGGTTCGGCTTTCACATCCTCGCGAGCGAGCGGCCGATCCTGCTCCCCGACCCTGGGGCGCTGGCGGGGCGCCTGCCGCCCGCGGCGGCGGCGGACTTCGTCGAATGGGGACCCATGCGCACTCCGCAGGCGCAGTTCCAGCTGCTGCTCCGCCGCGAGCTGCCGCTGCGCGAGTTCCTCGCCAGCTTCGCGGGCGTGCCCGAGCTCTCCGACGACCGGCCGGTGAACGAGTACGACTTCCTGCGGTCCAGGTACGGAATCGGGCCGATCGCAAGCCCCCTCGCCGCTCCCCGGACCGCATCGCGCGAAGGGCCGTAGACCAGATCTCCAGACTGGATCGCCACATCCGGATAGTCGAAGGGCCCGGCTCCAGGGGCCTTCACCTCTGAGAACCGGGCCCCTCAGATGGTCGGGGCGACTGGATTTGAACCAGCGACCACTTGCACCCCAAGAGCCGCCAGTAGCCGCACAGAGATCACCGGCGGTTCCTAACTCTTCGTCACCGCCTCGTTCTCGGATCTCACGACCGAGTGCAAATTTGCTACCGCCGATCGAGCGCCTCCTCACCGTGCGCCAGGTCGCGGCGCAGTTCGGCGTCTGCACCGCAACGGTCTACAAGTGGGCCGTGGATGGCGTCCTCCCGCACGTCCGCATCGTGAATGTCGTCCGCGTTCGGCCTGAGGACTTGACCACCTTTATCGCCGAACGCCTGGCGCGAGCTATAGCGCGCCGAGTCCGTGCTGCATGCCTAATGTCCGGCGTCGCATTCGCCGCCTCGGAAGGCGGGAGACGACGGGAGGACCGATATGCGCAAGCTGCTCGGGATGCAGAGGATACGACGGTCCACGATACTGGCCGCGGTGATGTTGGCACTGGTCTTGCCGGCCGGGAGGGCAGGTGCGCAGGCGACCGTCGACAGACATTTGCCGGTGACCTTGGCCGGTACGAATCCAGGAGATGGTGCAGTTCATCCGCCAGGCGGAGGATGGCTCCTTCGTGATGGGCGATGACTTCATTTTCCGGTTTTCCGCGCACTTCACCTATAACGGCAACGGCGACCTCACCGCCTCGTTCTCGGATCTCACGACCGAGTGCAGGTAACCGCGGCGTGTGAGCCCGGACGTAGGCGTGAGGCTATTCGTGATCCGATTGCTCTGACGGCGGACAGCCTTCGCTTGGCCTGGCGCTGACCTTCGACGCCAGCCAGTCGGAGATGCGCTGCATCACCTCATCGATGTGCGAGGCTCCGGCCGCGTCCTGCAGCGCGGGCCCTGGAAGGACTCTACCGGCAGGTCCTGGCGGCGCCGGACCGAGCGGAGCTCAGGGATTCGCTCGCCTGAGCGTCATCTCGACGGTCGTGATGGAGTAGGGCTCGACCGTGAGGTCCAGCCTTCCGTTCGCGCTCCCAGGCGCGGGACGCGCGGCGAATCCGCTCGCGTTCCCCGTATACGAGAAGGCGCGCACCGCGGAGACCGTCCCGCAGCTTTCGAGCCCGACCTCGGCGCGCAGCGGCGAGCCGGGATCGTGATTGAGCAGGACGGCGACGACCCGTCCTCCCGCCTCGTCGCGAGACGCGAAGAGGGACGCGAGCGGCGCGCTGCCGTTCACCGGCGCGGACCGGTCCAGGAAGCGCGCGCCCTTCTCGTCGAAGTTCCGGTACGCTCGGAACGCCCAGTACGGCGGCGAGCGATCTGGAGGATACGTCCAGTAGTAGGCCGAGTAGATCCCTTCGGTTCCGAAATGGCCGAGCGCTTCGGCTACCGCGAGACCGCTGCTCATGTCGTCTTCGGCGCCGAAGTTCCATTCTCCAATGGAGATCTTGCGCCCCGGGTAGTTCTCCTCGATCCACCTGCGGAGCAGCGGCAAGACCTGGATCGGCTCGTCGATCCAGGACTCATCCACGTAGCTCGGATCCCAGAGCGATCGCGTGGTGCGGATCCGCAGCGCTGCCGAGGCCGGGTCCGTGGGCCCTCCCCGGGGCGGGCCCACGTCCGCCATCGGGTAGAAGTGAACGTCGACGACGTCGAGCACGCGTGTGCCGGTCCGCTTCTCGTGATCGCGGAGCTTGCGCAGGTACCAGGGAAGCAGCGGCACGTTCCAATGGCGGAGACGATCCGGCCGTACCCGCACGCCGGCCTCGACGTCTTTGCCCGAGAAGTAATAATTCAGCCAGCAACACTCCGCCGGCCCCGCAATCAGCGCATCCGGGTCCGCCCGGCGGACGGCGGTGCCGTACGCGATCGTCCGCTCCAGCAGCTCGTCGTAACCCGGCGGCTCTGGATGGACGTCGCGATGGGTCCGGTGCCAGATCATCGGCTCGTTGTCGAGGATGTAGAGGTCGACACCGGGTCCGCCGGCGTCCCTTCTCTCCCGCAGGCGGCGTATCCACCGCTCGATGCATTCCGGTGGGCAAGAGACGCTCGTGGTCGTCGGTGGCGGCGACGGGATCGGCTTGCCGTCCAGCCGCAACCCGTTGCCGTCGTCGGGCAGGTCCCAGGCGACCGTTTGCTGAGGCCCGTACACGGAAACCGGGAAGGAATAGGACCTGGTGTCCTTCGCGACCCAACCCAGGAGGGGCACGGTGAGCGCCGACTTGAGGCCGTGGACGCGGTTCTCCTCCAGGAAGGATTCGGCGCTCCTCACCGGGGCGTTGCGGAAGAACCAGTCCTGGTCGAGGTTCCAGGCATGGAGGTCCGGGTTGTACCGGCTGGAGTGGTTCCCGCCCCATCGACGCGCCGTGGCCCCCAACGTCCACTGCTGTTCGCCCGAATCCCCGAAGTACGTGCCGATCCCGTAGATGAGCGGACTGATGGGGTGACCGGGCGCGCGGCAGTCGACCTGGAAGCGTCCCGTCCGTGCAGGCTTTGGCGGTGGTGGCGGCGCCGCCGTGAGGCCGACGGCGGCGAGCTGGACGCGCTCCGGACCGACGCTCCGCCAGGCATGGAAGACGATCTTCTCGAATCGTCTGCCCTGCGGGTTGAGCTCGCGCATCGGAATCCAGACCTCGGCGAATCCATCGGCCTGCGGAGCCGCGCGCGCCTGGATCGCGCGCACCGGGTCCAGCTTGACGCCGCCCGGAGCTTCGAGCCGGACCTCGAGGAAGTCGCCGAATGCCTCCGGGGCGCGGTAGCGAAAGAGAAGCCCGCCGTACCAACCCGGCAGGCCGGGACGGGCCAGGACCAGGCCCCCGAACCCGGAAAGGTCGAGGCTCGCCGGCTTTCCCGCGGTCAGATCGTGGGGAGACCACCCGTGGTCCCACCACCCCTGCGCGAGGCCCTTGGCGGCGTCGAAGATGGGCTCCGAGACGGGAAGCCGGACGTCGGGACCAGGATCGAACCGGGCACCGGCGGCGGCAAGCCGCTCGGCATTCCGCTGCTCGCGCATCACCCGGCGCTTCTCTGAAATCACCACCTTCGCCTTGCGCGCCAGGCGGCGCGCGACACCCGTCGCCACGAGGAGCGCGCCGAAACCGATTGCCATCACCGCGATCGCGGCGATCGCACGCCTTTGAGGATTCATGATGCGCAGGAGGAGAGCCAGATTTCATTCTGCGGGTCGAGCGCTTCGTCGTCGAGCGGCGCATTTCCGACAATGGAGGTTTGCGCCGGGCAGCTCGCGCACCTGGGCGGGTTAGAAATGTAGCGCCTCGATACGTAGGTTGCGGACGAGGTCGATTCATGCAGCGGTCGACATTCCTCGACAGCGTCTTCGAGCGCACGGCCACGCGCTTCCTGCGGCGCATCCACCGCGTCACGCACCGCATGCCAGTGAAGCTGCGCGCCGTGGAAAAGCAGCGCGTCCTCGTCGTCGCGCCGCATCCCGACGACGAGGTCATCGCCGTCGGCGGGACGCTGGCGCTCGACCAGCGAGCGGGCAGCGAGGTGCTCACGCTGTTCGTCACCCTCGACGCTCCCGCCGCGGATGGCTCCATCGTCCGGAAGGGCGAGGCCGAGCGCGCCGCTCGCCTGCTCGGCTTCGAACCCCGCTTCCTGGGCTTCCCCGACGGCTCGGTCTCGCTGCACGAGCCGGACGTCGCAAGCGCGATTCCCCTCATCGACGCGATCGTGGAGCTGGTCCGGGCGGGGCTCGGGTCGGGCTCGTGTCTCGTTGGGCGGTGGCCCCGCACGAGGCGAGCGGCCAGATCGTCACGCGGCCATTCACCAAGGCCGGGATGAAGGAGCGCTGGTCGGCTGTCTACAATCGACGTGACGCCGGGCCGCGTCTGATCCTCGCCCGCTTCGCCGAGCTGCTTCGTGCGACGCCGCCAACCTCGAGCGCGCGAGCGCGCCTTGCTTGAACGAAATGGCCGGCAACGCCACCCCGGTCAGATAGCGGTGTTAGACGGCACATGCCAGGCGCGGCCCCAGGACAGGTCGGACTGCGCGACGGCGACGAGTGTTCGCGCCACGTCCTGCGTGTAGGTCCAGCTGTGCGCGGCATCGAGATCGCCGTGGTAGCTGGCTGCCTCGCCGCGAAGGATGCGCGGCAAGAGCATCAGCGTGAAGAGCGAGCCTGCGCCGTGCCCCAGAAAGTCACTGGCCCTGACTTCGGTCGCGCGGGCACCGCCGGCGCGCGCAGTCTCCCACATCGCGGCGCGCACGCACCCCTTGACCGTGTGGGGCGCCAGGGGCAGGGACTCGGTGAATGGACCTTTCACCCGGCCATAGCCATAGACGTTGCTCAGGGTGACCAGGTCCGCGCCCGAGCGCTCCGAGAACCGTAGGAGTGATAACCGCTGTTTCGTCTCCTCGGCGGGCACTGGTTGGGACTATGCCACGATCAAATATGATGGAACCACCGGGACCCAGCTCTGGATTGCCCGATACAACGGCCCGGCCAATAGAGACGACTATTCCTGGGCATTGGCCTTGGATGCTGATGGAAACGTTTTTGTGATCGGCGCGGTCGATGGTGCCGGGACAGAGCGCTGGGAAGTAATCAGGGACGAACTCAACCGGTACTTACGAGGATGGGGAGCGTACTTCGCCTACGACTCGCACTGGCCGTCCTTTCGGAAGCTCGATCAGCACGTCTGGGACCGAGCCCGCAATTTCCTCAGGAGGCGACACCGACTGCCGTCCGGAACGGCGCGCTTCAGCTACGCCGAGGTGTTTCACGGCCTCGGTGTGCTGGAGATGAAGGGCCTGCTACGCTGAATGCTTCTGCAGAAGTCTCTGTCCGAGAGCCGGATGCTGGAGAGCCGCACGTCCGGTTCGATGAGCGGCGTGGAGGAAACGGACCGTGGGTGCGACTCGGCGAGAGGGGCGAACGAAAGCAAGTCCCTCGCAGCAGGCGCCGACAATCCCGAGCGGAACCGCGCCTCCCGCCGACTCTACTCTATGATCTCGGCGAGCTCGGTCAGGGACTGATCGTAACCACGAGACTATTGGCCGTAGTGACGGGTGGCGGTGACGAGGGCCCGGTGACGTAGATTCCCACGCTCTGGAGGAACGTCAACGTGGGCTGACCCGGCGCCTGAGAGCCTGTCGGGTCCGGGACGAAACCCGTAAAGACGACTTTGTAGTCGTTTTGGGCGGGATTGAAGACGACAGGGGTGGACCCGCCCGGAGTGCCCGTGAACGTCGAGCCATCGGGCGCCACCCACGTGAATAGGATGGCGAGCTCCACCTGGCCGGTCGGACCGGAACCGCCGATCGGGTAGGTCTGCATCCTGAGGACCGCCTTGAACGGCTTTCCCGCGGTGTCCGTGTCACCGTTCGCGAATCCCGGTCCTGACCAATCCGTCGGCGGGAGGTCATCACCGGCCGATGCGATGAGGTGGAAGTTATTGCCGCCCACAGCGAACGGGGGGAACGGCGGCAGCTGTTCCTTGCTGTAGCCGCTCAGACGCGTGATGTTCGGACCGGGAGGGCCGACGGGGCCTGGAGGGCCAGCGGGACCTTGCGGACCGGCGGGGCCGGGAGGGCCGGCCGGACCCTGCGGACCTATGGGGCCGGGAGGGCCAGCGGGACCTTGCGGACCGGCGGGGCCGGGAGGGCCGGCCCGATCCTCCGGACCTACGTCGTCCGCGCGGGCCTTTCCCGTCCCGAACGCGAGCGCCGGGAGAATCGCGAGCGTCAGCACGATCGCCCACCGTCCGACCCAATTGCGAGCCACCATGTTTCCTCCTTCAGGTTGATCGAGGATCGGGCACTTTCCTGCTAGGGCAGGAAGTTCGAGGAGGCTATGGGCGCCTGTGCGATCGCCGTGCCGGGAAGCGCGGCCAGGATCAGAGCGCCGAAGAATCGGCCCATCGCATGGCGCCAGGACAACGCGTCGCGGTCAGCGAGGTTCACAGGAACGCCTCCTCTGACAAAATCATTCGGCTCTTGAGCAACACCCATGCCAGAGCCCGGGAGCGGCGTTCGTGGCGTCGGCAAGAATGCCTACAGAGGATTTTCTTGAATTTCTTGCCCGCATCCGGGCGCGCGCCCGGGACTGTGCAAAGTGCTTCCCTGTAAAAGATATTGGAATCGAGTTCGAGGTTCACCGGACTTATTACGGCTCGGTCGCACGTTTTTGCTGAGGGAGCCGCAGTTCCCTATCTAACCAACTCCTCCTCTCTACCACCGCTTCACCAACTCCAACCTTTTCATCGACTCCAACCTCTTTACCAACTTCAACCTCTTCACCAACTCCAACCTCTTCACCAACAGGTGTGCAATCACCCTTGCAGTCAGGCGGAGGAGGGGGGGTCGGGGCCAGTCGCTTCGGCCACTTGCGACGTTTTGCCTGCCTCGCAGGGTGCCCTCCCGGGTGCCGCGCCGTGTGCCTTGTTTGACGGGCACCCTGTAAGGCACCCCCTGTGGCACGCGCGAAGGCACCCTGCGAGGCACCCGCGTCGGTACATGTCAATAGATCGCTGACACCTTTCGGCGGCTCATTGACGCAGGCGAGGTCCTGGCACGGAGGTGGTCGCGCATGGCAGCGATCACGCGCTGGCGCTCAGGACCTGGTGCGAGGCGACGGAGCTGCTTGGCGTACGACCTTACGGACTCCCCCGCCGAGGAGTGGAAATCGATCTCAACTCCCATCGCGCTGGCGACGCGGTTGAGCGTGTCGATCGTCGGATTGGAGTCCGGGCTTCCGAGCTGGGCGATCGCGGGCTGGGTGACGCCGGCGAGCTTCGCGAGCTCGGCCTGGGTCAGGCCGAGATCCTCGCGAATCCAGCGCAGTTCGAGCTTGACGGCGAGTTTCGGTTCGACGGGCACCCAGAGCACCGTGCCCTTTCGGGTCTTGAGCGTGCGCGGCGGGCGTGGCGGGAGCATGCGCTCCTGCAAGTTCGACTCGAGCCACAGCTCCAGCGCTTCCTTCGCCTCGTCCTCGATGTCGTGGCCTGGAGGCGCGCGGGAAGCTGCTCCTCGGTGGCGCTGCAGCTGCGCTACCGCCGCTGCTCAACTCCAAGACCGGCGAGCTCTCGCCGTCGACCCTGAACCATCTGCGCGGAGATGACCATGCGCTACCCGGCCGTCGTGACCAAGGAGTGCCCTGCGCCGTGGCGAGCTGCTGGCTCTGCAGAGGGAAGACGTCGATCTGCGGGACTGGACGATCACGGTGCGCCGCTCGAACGATGCCGACGTGACGAAGGGCGGGACGATGGCACGGTGCCGATTCCCGAGCCGCTGCGGCCTTACCTCGACGCGGCGATCAAGCTGTCGCCCTCCAAGTGGGTCTTCCCCGCAGCGGACGGCAAGCAGCGCGCCGCGGACACGAACCTGAAAGCCGTCCTGCGGCGAGCTCTCGGCCGGGCCGGCATCGTAGACGGCTACGAGCATCGGTGCCGCAAGCCAGGCTGCGGACACGTCGAGCTGGCGACCGAAGACGCGAACCGCCGCTGCCCGAAGTACGATCGCGCGCTCTGGATCCGGCCGCTCCCGAGGAAGGGCATCGTCTTCCACTCGCTGCGCCACACGACGGCAACGTTGCTCGCACGCGCGAAGGTG
>WNFL01372011.1_pt1 | contig 10592 bp, 8 predicted proteins | sample 5400361 | NCBI WGS metagenome assembly WNFL01 (sample SAMN13153351, study PRJNA577476) | soil metagenome | isolation source: 40 cm soil on Douglas fir-dominated hillslope | place: USA:California | collected 2013-09-17 | reverse complement strand
ATTTTCTGCGAGCGCGCCGGTCCACGCCATCTCATTCGAGTTGATGTAAATGATGCCCGTCTGCCGATCGATCGCCGGCCCGCCCCATTCCGCCCCGCCGTCATATCCGGGAAACACCACCGTCTCCTTGCCGATGCTGAGCGGAACGAATTGGCCCTCGCTGCGAAGCTCCGCAAATCTCTCAGCAGCCCACCTCTTAACTACGGCCGTGCGCTCCGTCAGTAGTTTGTCGGTCAAAAGTTGCCGCGCAAACGGCGCCGGCTTCGTCGGAAGCAGTTGCTCCGCCGCCGCAACTTCTCCCGGCACCGTGCTCGCCGGATATTTGCGGCTCTCGATTGGAAACAGCGGTGCACCCGTCGCTCGATCTAATAAGTAGACAAATCCCTGCTTCGAAGTCTGCGCTACCGCGTCCACTTCTTTGCTGTCGCGTCGAACCGCAAGCAGCGCCGGCGCCGACGGAAAATCGCGGTCCCAAATATCGTGGCGCACGCCCTGAAAGTGCCAGACACGCTTGCCGGTCTCCGCATCGAGCGCGAGGAGGGAATTGGCAAACACATCGTCGCCAATGCGGTCACCGCCGTAAAAATCAAATGCCGCCGAGCCGGTCGGCGCATAGACAATTCCGCGCACGGGATCGAGAGACATTCCTGCCCAATTATTCGCTGCGCCACTCGTTTTCCACGCATCGGCAGGCCACGTCTCGTAGCCGAACTCTCCCGGATGCGGAATCGTGTGGAAGGACCACCGCAATTCGCCGGTCCGGACGTCGAAGCCGCGAATGTCTCCCGGCGCCGCCGGAAGCGTCTCCGGATACCGGCCGCCGGCAATGAATAGGTCTTTATAAACAATCACGGGGCTCGTCAGGAAAATGGATTGCTCTTCCGCCGGCTCACGACCGAGATTCTTGCGCAAGTCAACGCGGCCAGCTTCGCCGAAACTAGGTATCGGCTTTCCCGTCGCTGTATCCAGCGCGTACACAAAATTCAAGACTCCAACGAGAATCCGCGACGACTTTCCATCGCTCCAATACGCGAGCCCACGGTCAGGTTGAGCGCCCTTGATCCCGGAATCGAATTTCCAACGCAATGCCCCTGTCGCGGCATCGAGCGCAAAGATTTTCTGCGTCGGTGTGACTCCGTAGAGAACTCCGTCGACGATAAGTGGACTCGATTGCAAGCCCCCAGGCTCGCCGGTATCAAACGTCCAGGCCACTTGAAGCTGGCCCACATTCTCGCGGTTGATCTGTGCGAGCGGTGAGTAGTGGTCGTTCAGCGGCCCGCCGCCGTACGCTGCCCAATCTTGCCGTTCCGGCGCGGATGACGAGGCCTTCCCCCGCTGTCCCGCCCGCAGCAAATGCGTTCCCGCAGTAGAAGCTGCGATGAGGGCGACAACATATGCCACCAACTTTAACGTCCGTCCGCGCATGGAAAACCTCGTCGGGGACTATACCTCTTCTGCGCCGAAGACGTAAAACGCCTAAGTCGCACAATCCGGCGATTGAGAGGATTGCGGATTTGATTTGGAAGATATTTTGGAGGCGCGTGGCGGAATCGAACCGCCGATAAAGGTTTTGCAGACCTTTGCCTTACCACTTGGCGAACGCGCCCCATGAAACGAAAAACCCACCAGCCGGGGAACTTCTGGCGGTGGGTGTCGGTTCGGCTGATTTGAACTTTACTTAGTTAAAGATCAAGCCTCCTTCGCCAGAAGAAACCTGTCCACAACACGAACAACACTGTTGCGGGAAAGCAGTCGCTTTGGCGATCCAATTCATTGCACTATTTTGCCCGGTCCCATAATCGGAGTCAAAACCGAATATCGGCATCCGAGCATTCAAACTTTAGATGCGTCGGGAAGCCCGCTAGTTAGGCCGCTTCAATCCCGCCGCCTCTGCCGTCACGTCGGTATACTTGAGCCCTGAACCCGTGTTGAACAGTACGACTTTGTCTTCCGGCTTCAAGTAGCCTGTTCGAATCAAATGGTCGTACGCCGCGGTCGAGGCCGCCCCTTCTGGTGACAGAAAAATCCCCTCATTTTTTGCCCAATCTTTGAGCGACGCGAGGATCTGCTGATCCGGAAACGCCAGCGCAACGCCTCCGGACTCCTTCAGAATCTCCAGCATGATGTAATCGCCGTAAGGCTTCGGCACGCGAAGCCCCGATGCAAACGTCTCCGCGTTTTGCCACATTTGGCTGGCTTTCTCTCCCTCGTCGAAAGCCTTTGCCATTGGAGCGCACCCGGAAGATTGCACGGCAATCATTTCCGGCCGCTTGCCCGGTTTGACCCAGCCCAATTCTTCAAGTTCGATGAACGCCTTCCACATTCCGATCAATCCGACACCGCCGCCCGTCGGATAGAAAACCGCCGCTGGATACTCCCACCCAAGCTGCTCGACGAGCTCATAGCCCATCGTTTTCTTGCCCTCGACGCGAAAAGGTTCCTTCAGCGTTGAGATATCGAACCAGCCCTCTTTCTCCTTTCGCTCCGCCACCATTCGTCCGCAGTCCGAAATCAATCCATCCACCAACGTCACATTCGCGCCATACAAAACCGCCTCGACATAATTCGCAAAGGGAACATCCTTCGGCATAAAAATATTCGCCTCGATGCCTGCAGCGGCCGCGTACGCCGCCAGCGCCCCTGCCGCGTTTCCCGCCGAGGGCACCGCAAGTTTCGTCAGCCCAAAATGCTTTGCCATCGTCACGGCTAGGGCCAACCCGCGCGCCTTAAAACTTCCCGTCGGATTCGCGCCCTCTTCTTTCAAATAAACATTCGTGTAGCGCTTGCCGCGCAGCATCGGAGTCCAGCCTTCGCCGAGCGTCACCGGCGTGACGTCCGGAAGCACCGCGCGATAACGCCACATGCCAGGCCACGGCGCACGCGCTGCATCCTTCGCGATCAGGTCGCGCGTTGCAGCTCCCCGCGCTGCCGAGAGGTCATATCGGACGTACAACGAGCCCGCGCAATCAGGACAAAGCGTCTGCGGTTTATCTGCGGGAACCGTTTTCTTGCACCGTGAGCATTCGAAATGGCTTATTTTTGGCATGAACCGAAGATAGCAGCGCCGCACCGGCAGCGGCAAGTTTCGCGCAAGCTTTTGCACATAGTTTGCTCGCAACTCCGAAGAAAAATCGCGCTCCTGTCTCGCAAGCACGTTAAGATGTCGCGGCCCGAATTCCCCATGGAAATAAACCAACAAGCAACGGGGTCCGCCGACGGCTCTTCGAACCGCATATCGTTTCTGCTCCGAGCTGTCGGCTTCGTGTTTCTCGTCCTGGGCTTTGCATTAATTCATTTCGTGCCGAATCACATGGTGACCGCTGCGATCCGCTGGTCTGCGCTCGCGCTATTGGGCGTCGCCGGTCTGCGCAGGCGCACGCTCACGTTCTGGATCTTCCTAGCGATGCTCGTCGGCCTGGAGGTCGGCCTCGACTGGCCCACGCTCGCCGCTCAACTCAAAATCCTCAGTGATATTTTCTTGCGATTGATCAAACTCATCGTCGCGCCGCTGATCCTCGGCACGTTGATTACGGGCGTCGCCGGCCATGGTGATGTCCGCAAAGTTGGCCGCATCGGCTGGAAGAGCCTGCTCTACTTCGAAGTCATCACGACGATCGCCCTCGTCTTGGGAGTAGCGTCCATCAATCTCACCCGCGCGGGCGAAGGTCTCCCGCTTCCCGCCGCCTCTGTCGCAGCAACGCCGCAGACGGTCGCGCCCCTAAAGTGGGACGACTTCGTCCTGCACATTTTTCCCGAAAACATCGTCAAGTCCGTCGGCGAAAATCAAATTCTGCAGGTCGCCGTATTCGCAATCCTTTTCGCGCTCGCCCTGACCCGCATCGCGGATAAATATCGCGCTCCGATGCTCACTCTCGCAGAATCATTGACCCAAGTCATGTTCAGCCTTACAAAAATCGTGATGTACTACGCACCGATCGGTGTTGGTGCTGCCATGGCCTACACTGTCGGCCACATGGGCACCGGCGTCTTGCTGCCGTTAGCCAAACTCGTCCTTACTGCGTACGCGGCTCTTCTTGCTTTTCTACTGCTCGTGCTGCTGCCAATTGCGCTGTTTGCGCGCGTTCCCCTCAAGCGCTTTCTCGGGGCTGTCGCCGAACCCGCCACCATCGCGTTCGCCACCAGCACCTCGGAAGCGGCTCTGCCCCGCGCCATGGAGTGCATGGAAGAGTTCGGCGTGTCGCGCCGCATCGTGGCTTTCGTCATTCCTGCAGGCTATAGCTTCAATCTTGACGGCTCCACGCTCTACCTCGCCGTCGCGTCCGTCTTCGTTGCTCAGGTCGCCGGTATTCACATGTCCTGGCGTGAACAACTCTTCATGGTTTTCGCGTTGATGCTCACCAGCAAGGGCATCGCCGGCGTCCCGCGCGCGGTGCTGGTCGTTTTACTCGCGACTTCTTCTCTATTTCACCTGCCCACTGAACCGATTTTTATCATTCTCGGAGTGGACACACTCGTAGACATGGCCAGAACTTCCGTCAATGTAATCGGGAATTGCCTCGCAAGTGCAGTAATCGCCCGGTGGGAAGGTGAATTAAATCAATCGGGACCCGGCGAAGCTTAGGTCTCTTCTCATCACTGCCGCAGATTGCCTGTCCTCGGCTTAACTTCCGGCTTCGCATATGCCGCCGCACGTTTTCCGGTGCAACCCTGATTTACGCCGCTCACGCACAATCCATCACCGCCAAGCCGGTTTGCATCTGCGCGATGAATAAATTCTCCCGCCCACAGCATGATGTCCAGCAGCCGGGCCTTTTGCAGATTGCTGAGCGACTCCGAGCGGAGAGAAACGTTCAAAGCTCCATGCAGGCACGCGTTCACTGATTCTTTTAGCCTGGTTGTGAATAGGAAATCGTTGCGGCTCTTCGCCCGTTCTGCATCAATCTGCTCTAGGAACTCGTAACTACGCAAGACAAAATGATCGCAGCACAAATCTTCATCGCCAAGGGCAGTAACTCCAAGCTCCACGCAAGCAACATAACGGCAAGGTTTGTGATGACGCATCGCACGTAGTTCCCCCGGATCCCTGTTCCCCTGCTTTTCACGTCCTCTTACCGGTACGGCCATAACTTTCCTCCGGATAAGTCGTGCACTTTCGGTAGGAATCGTATCTGCAAATATGCGGCTAATTTGTGGCGGCCCGCGCTTCGCAATGCGTTGAATAGCTGTCCACCAGCGAAACCGTCTGCGCCGGCGTCGCTTCCTGCCTGGCCTCGGTCACCCGCGCGCTGTAAGTCTGCACACGCAAGGTTTGATCCACATACGGCGCCAGTTTTTGCCGTAGCCAGTTCACGCGGCGTTCACGCGCTTCGCCAAAGCCGTCTGACCGCCAAAACGTCAGCACCGTCACCAACCGCGACTCAAGCTCGGACACCAGCACCAGCGCCTGCAGGAATTCTCCGCCGCCGAACGAGTTTTCCAATATCGCGTCGATCGTTTCGCAGACTCTCTCTTCCTGCCCCGGCTTCAACACAAATTCTGCCCGCAACGCCACGACCTGTTCGCGTTGCCTCTGTCTCGGTTTTCTCTGTTTTCTGGAGTTTGAAACGAAGGCTGGTTCGGTCCCAAATTCCCCAACGGATGGCTCTCGCAACGGTGCTCTCCTCTACTGCTCCCCAAACAAAAAGGGAGGCGGATCGGGATTGGCTCTCCCACTCAACCCCGGTCCGCCGCCTCAGGGGCACTCAGGGAACGATTTCTCGCTCCAAGGGTGAAGGATTCCGATCTTCAGGATTCCCATGGCCGGGTAGTGCGCCCCGCGTCATTACCGTTACAAAAACTTTTTCGCACAAAACGAACGATTCATTGCCGACTCTCAAAGTCGCGGCTATACTTCCCAGTCCTAGAGCTCTCCCAGTGGAACTGTATCTATTTGATGCCGACTACGTTCAGCGTCTCCGCGATAGCCATCCCGAGACGGAAACCCACTTTGTCGGCTATTTTCGCCAGCTCTTGCGTATCAAGCTGCGCGCGCGCTACCTCTCCGCCGACGTCATCGACGATGTTCAGCAGGAAACCTTTATCCGTGTTTTCCGCGCACTGCGAACCGAAAACGGCATCCGCCACCCTGAACGCATCGGATCCTATGTCAATTCTGTTTGCAACTTCGTGTTGCAGGAGTTCTACCGCAAGCTGGGCAAGACCCAGCCGGGCGAGGACGCCGACACCGAAATTCCAGATAAGGTACTGAATCTTGAGAAGTTAGCGATTGCAGAGGAAGTGAATGAGCGCGTCCGCGAAGCGGTCAAGTCTCTCTCCCCGCGCGAGCGCGATCTCATTCGCCGCGTCTTCTTCGAGGAAAGGGAGAAGGACGAAGTCTGTGCCGAACTCGGCGTCAGCCGCGACTATCTGCGTGTGTTAATGCACCGCGCTATGGAACACCTCCGGGAGCTGTTGGAAAATAAGGACTTATGGGAGAAACCCCGCGAGCCGGTCAAGAAGAGACGGTGAAACGTTTTACCGGGCCTCTGCACTATACCTTCGGATGGAGAACATGGACCACACGGAAGCAGTGCGGATGCAAGCTGTTGAAAAATATATACTTGGTGAGCTTTCGCCCTTTCACCGCGCCCAGTTTGAGGAGCACTATTTCGATTGCGCCGATTGTGCGCTGAATCTCCGTGCTGGCGTAGCCTTCGCTGCTGCCAGCCGCCAGTATTTTGCCGAGTCAACGACCAACGAGAAAACCGCCAATGCTCCCCGCACCGGCTGGTTCGATTGGCTTAAGCCCCTCGTCGCTGTCCCCACCTTCGCCGCTCTGATCGCCGTCATCGCCTACCAGAACGCAGTCAGCATTCCACGCTTGAAGCAGGAAATCGCCTCGCAGGTGTCCTCGGCTTCTACGGTTCCTCCCTTGTTTTCGCTGCTCAAGGTCGGCTCTCACGGGTCTTCCGACTCTTCCGGCGCGCGCGTTGAAATTCAGCCAAACCAGGCCTTTTTCCTGTTCTTCGATATCCCGCAAGCCGCCCGCCCGGCCGATTCGGTAGTGTTGTTGCAGGTTCAAGACGCTGCGGGCAAGACGCTCATCGCCTCGAGCGTTTCCACTGAGCGTGCGGATAAAGGAGTTGTGCTTCCCATTCCTCCAGGCTTCCGGGAAGGCGACTACAAGCTTGTAATACTGAATCAAGCCGCCAGGGGCTCCACCCCTGCCGGTGTGTTCCCATTTACAGTTGCATTTTCGAAATAAATTTTGCAGCATTAACCGATCAGTGGTTACGTTCAAGAGGTGATACGTATGTCCCCTAAGACACCCCGTACGTTTCAATATCATGCTTGTGCTCACGCCTTCAGTGCGCAGTTCACTCGCCCATTCCATCACCAAATTGATGTGCAGGCGCAGAGTGCTCTGCCCGTGATTGGCGGCCACGGCCACGCCCGCGTCGAGAATTTTCAGTTTCGTGAATTTATTTCTTTCAAGGCTGGCTATAGCCACGTTTCCGGCGGACATCAGGCCGATGACGATAGCAACAACACTTTGAGTACTGCAGTTCTGGAGGGCCTCAACATGTTAGACGTGTTGACCGCGGACCGCGTCGTCTCGCGGCTCTACTCCAAGCACCTCGCAAAGTCCCGTGAGGGTAACATTTCATATATCGGTAGCAAGTTTGAAAATCTACGCATCGCTGGCTTTCCCGTCCACTTCAAGATCAATTGCGAAGTCCACGACGACATCATCAACTTCGAATCCGCTGAGAAAGCCTTTGCCCGCAACGGAGAATTTAAGAAAATAGCCGAAGATCCGTTCGAAACTGGCGATAAACTCAAGCCTGCCGATATCGACGGAGTTTTTCTTTGTTCAATCGTAAAAGATCTGAAAACCGATTGCCCGGGCGTCAAGGTTCAGGGCCACTCGCTTTATGTACCCGGCTTCGGCAGGGTTTTTCTCGGCGAACTCCTCGTCAAACACGGCGAGAAAACTCTCACCATGCTTCGCTTCGACTTAGGGTCTTCGACCAGTGGCAGCGGCACCGGCGGCGGCACGAAAACCAACGGCCAGCCCTGGTAATTCTTTTTCTCTTCGTCGGCATCATCTTCAGTGCGACATCCTGCCAATCGACTTCGTCGGCGCGAGTCGGCAAATTTACCGATGCCCTGAAACACGTCGAACTCGGTCTTCAACGATTCAAGGATCCCACCTCCGAGTGGCATTGGCGTTTCCGTGGCCTCAAAGCAGAAATCCTCATGCGCAGCGGGCGCCATGAGGAAGCCCTCGCATTGCTTGCGCCCGAGCTTCCGCCCGCCCTCGCAAGTTCCGATGTTGCCGTTCGCCGCAAACTCACTCAATGTGGCGCCTTTTCCTTCCTGGGACGTTTTGCCGAAGCCTCCGAAGCTCTCGTGACTGCTCAGCGGCTTATCGCCCAACATCACCCGGAGTTGGCGGGCGAAGCTGCTCTTCGCCAGGGCACTTTGGCGTTTCGCCAAGGCGACTTGGAGAACGCCCAGCGCTCCTTCCGTTCCGCTCTCGACATTGCCAAACAGCAGGGGAACATCTTTCTGGAAATCGCCGGCCTCGGCAGCCTCGGCCTCGCCGCGATTCGCCTCGAGCGCTTCGACGAATCCTTGGATCTAAACAAGCGCGCATTGGAACTTGCGAATGCGGCCGGCGACTTAGATTCAATCGCTAGGATCGAAGGCAATATGGGATGGGCCTCCCGCGTAATGGGTGACTTGAAAAGTGCGCTCGATCATGACAACGCTGCCGCGGCGCAAAACCTTGCCAATGGTTCCCCGGGTCGCCGTATCACCTGGCTTTCGGCAGCCGGTGACGTCTTTTACGACATGCGCGACTACGCTTCCGCCGAATCCAAATCCGCCGAGGCCTTGCAACTCGCCGATTCTTTGCATGACACCGACGACGCCATTTATTCTCTCCAGAATCTCGCGCGCATTTCGCTCTCGCGCCATCAGTACGATGCCGCCAGAAGAAATGTCGACGACGCGCTCGGGCGTGAAGGCTCGTCGCCCATTCACGATCGCCAGCTCGACTCCCGACTGATCGCCGCACAACTCGCCGCGGCAACTCACAGCTTCAGTGCCGCGGCATCGGCTTATTCGCAAATCATCGCGGACCATGGCGCATCGACTGCCATAAAATGGGAAGCGCTCGCTAGTCTGGCGCAACTGCACGCAGCGAGAGGAAGGACGGTGGTCGCGGAACAGGAATTTCATCGATCCATCGTCACCATCTCCAAAGCAGAAGACAGCATCCAGGACGAAGAGGCGCGCCTCGCATTTCTCTCCGTCGCAATCCGTTTTTACGATCAGTACATCAATTTCCTCGTTACACTTAAGCGTCCCCTCGACGCTCTCAAAATCGCCGATCTCAGCCGTGCCCGCACGCTCGAACACGGTCTTTCTTTAACCACATCCGCCAATGGTACGAAGAGTTCTGCTGCGTCGCGCGACACTCGCTCAGCCCCTCGAGACATTGCGCGCCGTCAGAACGAGGTTCTTCTCTTTTATTGGCTTGGTGAGGAGCGTTCCTATCTATGGGCGATCACGCCGGCAGGGATTTCGGTGTTCCCGTTGCCTGCAGGGCCGGAAATTGATGCTCTCGCCCTTTCTTATCGTGAATCATTCTTTGGACCTCGCGATCCACTTGATTCCTCTGATGGTCCCGGTCAAAAGCTCTACGACATTCTCGTCCGTCCCGCCCAGAAATTGATTCCCCCGAATTCACGGATCGTTGTGCTTCCAGATAGCAAGCTGAACGGCCTCAATTTCGATACGCTCATCGTTAACCGGCCGCGGATACATTACTGGGTGGAAGACGTAACCATCACTGTCGCGAATTCGCTTGCCCTGCTAGCCCGTTCCCGTCACGTGCCTCCGCCGAGGGCGCCCGAACTTCTCCTCTTCGGTGAAACTCTCTTCGCGACGAAGGAATTTCCTCCGCTCGCCGATGCGCAACAAGAAATGGAAGCCCTGAAAAAGCATTTTCCGGAAACTCGTCGCCGCGTGTTCACTGGCGGACAAGCCATCGCATCGAACTATCTTTCCAGCAATCCTGCCCGTTATTCCTTCCTGCATTTCGCTACTCATGGCACTGCGAGCACTTCGCGCCCGCTCGAGTCCGCGATCATCCTTTCTCCTGAAGGCGATTACTATAAGCTCTACGCCCGGGACATCATGCGCCAACCTTTGAACGCTTACTTAGTGTCGATCTCCGCCTGTAACGGCGTCGGCGAACGTCAACTCGCTGGCGAAGGCCTCGTCGGTTTGTCCTGGGCCTTCCTCCGCGCCGGTGCGCACAATGTCGTCGCCGGCCTCTGGGAAGTCAGCACCGCTACCGCGCCACAAATCATGGACGATCTCTACAAGGGGGTTACCGCAGGGCAAGATCCAGCAACGGCACTGCGCAACGCAAAGCTGAACCTACTTCACTCAAAAGGACCCTACCGTCGCCCCTTCTACTGGGCCCCGTTCCAGCTCTATTCCGGCTCTTAATTTCCGGTGGCACAGCCATTCTTGGCCGTGCTCTTACGATCGCAATCTCGAAGCGCAGCGGCTTTCGTTGCCGGATCGCAAACCTTTCAGCCGCGGCGGTGCTCCGGTGAACTCCAAACTCCCGCCCG
>WNFL01010467.1_pt2 | contig 10592 bp, 9 predicted proteins | sample 5400361 | NCBI WGS metagenome assembly WNFL01 (sample SAMN13153351, study PRJNA577476) | soil metagenome | isolation source: 40 cm soil on Douglas fir-dominated hillslope | place: USA:California | collected 2013-09-17 | reverse complement strand
TCAGGCTTGGTCTCGCCGCACATGTAGCAGGTGAGCACGGTCGCCTCCGAGGGACCGCGGCGAACACCTCAGGTCGGCCTCTAGAACGCATGTTCTACCACAACGTGGCAGCGCGCACAAGGGAATTTCGCGCGCCCAAGTCTTGTCATGCTTCACACATGCGCTTCAACAAGGATCTCGAGATCGAACGCGCGATGGTCATCTACGCGCACCCCGATGACGCCGAGTTCAGCGTGGCCGGCACGGTCGCGAAATGGGCGAAGGCAGGCGTCGAGATCACGTACTGCATGGTCACGAATGGCGCATCGGGCTCGCAGGACCCGGAGATGACGCGCGAGAAGCTCCGCGACATGCGGTACGCGGAGCAGCGCGAGGCGGCGAAGGTCCTCGGCGTGAAGAACGTCGTCTTCCTCGGCTATGAGGACGGCTACCTCTATCCGACGCTGGAAGTCCGCAAGGACGTCGCGCGCCAGGTCCGCATCCACAAGCCCGATGTGATCCTGGCCATGGACCCGCGCTTCCGCGTCGCGGACGAGGGATACATCAACCATCCCGACCACATCGCCGCGGGCGAGGTCGCGCTTCGCACGATCAACCCCGATGCGTCGACACGACAGATGTTCCCCGAGCTCTGGCGCGACGAGAAGCTCGAGCCGCACAAGCCGAAGGCGCTTTTCCTCGAGGCGTTCGGCGACGGCGGCACGGTCATCGACATCAGCGACACGATGGCGACGAAGATCAAGGCGCTCCTGTTGCATCGCTCACAGCTCGGACCTGAGGCGGAGGGGTTCGTCCGCGACTGGAACAAGCGCACCGGCAAGTCCGCCGGCTACAAGTTCGGCGAGTCCTTCAAAGTCATCATGCTCGACCGACCACCCGCCGCCGAGACGAAGCCGCGCCGCCGCGCTCTTTCGGCAAGCGCGGCGTCCAAAGATGGCGCGCGAGCGCGACGTGCCGCCCCGCGAACGTCACGCCCTCGTGCTGGAGGCGCGCGCGCTGCGAAACGAAGCGGGGTGCGAGGCCGCCGCTCGCGTTGACGACACGGTGGCATGGGACGCTCGGGTCCTCGCAGTGATGCATCGCGAGTCCGGCGAAACGCGCGGCGCGCGGATAGCCGGCGACCATCGCGACCATTCCGTACGTCGCGACGCGGCCGCGCGGGATGCGGCGCACGACGTCATAGATCCGTTCGTACCGATCACCTTTCACGCGACGAGCATGCGCTCCGTTGCGGCAACGCGTTAGCTGACCGGCAACGCATTAGCGAAGGGACGCGTCAGCGGACGGGCAGCCTCCGCGCGGCGACAGATGGCGCGGGCTCGTCTTCGACCTCTGGACGCTGGGTCGCCCCGATGATCACGCCAGTGGCTGTCGCGAATGCGACGCCCACCATCGCCGAGACGAGAAGGACGCTGTCAGAGGGCCGTCCGGCCGCGTGGTCGAGCGGGCCCCACGTCACGAACAGCAGGTAGAGGATCCCCGCGCCCGACATCACGCCGGCGAACTGCGCTGCGACGTACATCGAGAACCACCGCTGCGGCCGGCGCAGGAGCGTGTCGAAGAACGTTCGCAGCAGGCGTGTCATCGACCACACGGTGAGTGCGGCGATCGTCCAGGCGATCACGGTCGCGAGCGCTGCCACATCCGCGCTCACGATCCGCGACACGAACGCGGACATCTGAGCGATGAGCGTCTCCGGCATCATGATCTCGCCCAGCGAGCTTCCTCGACCCTGCAGGAGGCCGCAGCGTGAATCCGGTCTGCACGAAGGGCCCGAAGGATTGCTCCCCGGCAGCGATCGCGAAGACCACGGTGATGAGCGCGCCCCAACCTGCGGTGACAACGCCCATCAGGCCGTCGACCGCGGCGGCGGTGAGGATGAACGCAGGGGCCAGGCCGAGCGGCGCGGCGACGGGCATCGCCATCGCCATGATCGCCTGCTCGCTGCGCACGTCGCGGATCCACACCCAGATACCCATGAGCGCGAACAGCACCGCAAGTCCTGGGACGAACAGGAAGATGAGCACGGTCTCGATGACCCACCCGATGGCGAGAGCGACACCGAGCTGACCGGCGAACGCGACGACCGCGACGAGGCCTGCCGCGGCGAGAGAGGTGATCAGCCCGAACTGGGCCATCAGCATCAGCGCGAAGACCGGGAGCGCGGCGAACAGCGCGAAGAACAGGCGGCGGATCGGAGCGCCGTAATTCGACAAGAGCGCGACCACTGGGCTCTGATCGACGGTCGGCATGAAGTCGGTCAGCGGCTCGGTCATCACCGGCGTGATGCGCGTGGTCGCGAGCTCCTTGTCGATGTTCTCGATCGATGCAAGAGCCTTCGCGAAGTCGCTGGCCTTCTGGTAACGAAGGTTCGGCTGCTTCGCGAGCGCCTTCAAGATGATGGTGTCGAGCTCCTTCGGCAGCGATGGCCGCAGGTGGCTCGGTGGCACCGGCATGCGCACGACGTGGTCACGCATGAGGACGCCGGCGTTCGTGCTCGTGAACGGCGGCTTGCCGACGAGCGCCTCGTAGAGGACGAGGCCGAGACCGTAGACGTCACTTTGGACGGTGGCCTGTTTGCCCTCGACCCGCTCTGGCGCGACATACATCGCGGTCGCGTAGAGCTCCGGCGTCGCGGCATCCTCTTTCGGTGTGCGCGCGATGCCGAAGTCGGCGATCTTCGCGTGGTCGTTCGCGTCGAACAGGATGTTCGACGGCTTCAGGTCGGAATGAATGATGCCCTTCGAGTGCGTGAACGCGAGGCCGTTCGCGATCTCGATCGCGATCCGGACGGCGTCGCCGGCTTTGAGTGGACCGGCGCGCTCGATCCGCGCCTTGAGCGACCCGCCCGCGAGGTGTTCCATCACGATGTACGGAAGGTTGTCGACCTCGCCGACGTCGTACACGGACACGACGTTCGCGTGGGAGATCTGGGCGAGCGAACGCGCTTCCTTCACGAAGTTGCGGCGCAGCGTGGCGTCGGCGGCGGCCGCGGTGTCGAGGACCTTGATAGCGACCTCGCGATTGAGCGCGGTGTCCTTCGCCAGGTACACCTGGGAGGAACCACCGGCGCCTAGCGGTTGGGAGATCTGGTAGCGCTTATCCAGTACACGCTCCTGAGCGAGTTCGCCGTGCCGGTCGCGGGCCGACTATACCGCCCGAACTCCGGCCAGCCTGTGAAGAGAAAACGCCCCGGCGACCATGGTCGTTACCACCCGCTGGCGAGCTTCGCTGTCAGCGGCTGCTCGCCACCGAACGGATACCGGACGGTGCTCGCTCTAGCGCTTGAAGATCGCGGTCGGGCCCTTGCGGTCGACGAGCGCCGTCACCGCCGAGCCCACCTGTCCCTTGAGCGCGGCAGCCGCCGCAGCGGTGACCTTTCCGTCGGTCACGGCCTTGTCGATCCTCGTGTTGGCAGCCGTCGTGAGCTGCGCGACGAGCCCGTCCCGGTTCTTGCCGGCGGTCGCGTTCGCGATGTCGCCGAGGCTCTTGCCTTCGCGCACCGCCTTCGCGAGGTCGGCCTGCGAGATGCCGAGGTAGTCACGCGCGACCCCGATGGCATCGCCGACGAACTCGGCGACCTTGGGGACGCGCGTCGTCGTGTTCGGCGCCGGCCGCTGCTCGTAGACATGGTCGACGAACTTGGCGATCTGCCCGGGCGCATCGGCCTTTGCCTTATCGCTCTGGTCCTTCGTGATCGCGTTCGCGGCGAGAGCCTTGTCGATCGCGGCGTTCACTGAGCTCTGCAGATCGGCAACGAGACCGGCGCGGCTCTTTCCAGGCGTTGCGTTCGCGATCGCACCGAGGCTCGTTCCCGGAAGCTTCGTCTTGAGGTCACCCATGGTGAGACCGAGGTACTTCGCGGAGCCATCGAGGAGGCTCGCGAGGATCCGCTTGAGCTCACCGGCGCCGCGCGCCGGGCTGGCGTCACGAGCGGCGGTGAGGATCGCGTCCTCCTGCGCACTGGTGATCACGCCCTTGGCCACGAGAGCGTCGAGGATCGTCTTGAGCTTGTCAGTCCCACTGTTCGCCGGCGCGGCGATACCGAGCTGCGCCTCGACCGCGCTGACCGGGTCGTAATCCGTCACGGGAGCGAAGGCCGCCAGCGCCGCGCCGCCGAGCAGTACCGCTGTCAGGGCTGCGGCGCCCGCCGCCACAAGAACTTTCTTACTGCGGAACGAAACGCTCACGGGATCCTCCTTGAATGCGCTACCACCTGTACCCAATTGTCTAACGAGCAGGTGCCACTCGACGTACGGTTTCGGTCTCGAAGCGGCATCTCCTTACATCTCGTTAACATCCGGTGGCTCGTGCAGATCGTCTTTGCGGCCGCCGAGGCCGCCCCGTACGCAAAAGTCGGCGGCCTCGCTGACGTCTCGCGGCTCTCGGCCACGACGTCACCCTGTACCTGCCGCTTCACCGGACGATCGATCGCGCGAAGTTCGAGATCACGGATCGCGCGCCATCGCGCTCGGTGCCATACGGAAGAGCGAAAGTGCGGGTCTCGTATCCCAGCGTGATGCGCGATGGCGTGCGTGTCGTGTTCGTTCTGAGCGATCAGCGGATCGGCCGCGACAAGGTCTATGGCGAACCGGACGATGCGAAGCGCTACGCGTTCTTCTGCCGCGCGGTATTCGAGGACCTTCTCGGCTCGCCACCCGACGTCGTTCACGCGCACGACTGGCACGCCGCGCTTCTCGTTCCGCTCGTCGCGCGTAGTCGAGCGCTCGGCGCGACGTGCACGGTCTTTACGATCCACAACCTCGCCTACCAGGGGCGGACCGACGCGAGCGTGCTCGCCCTCATCGGTCTTCCTCGCGCGCGCTTGCCGATCGAGGACCCGAACGAGGCGAACCCGATGGCGCGCGCGATCGTCAGCGCCGACGTCGTCAGTACCGTGAGCGAGCGCTACGCGCAGGAGATCCTGACCGCCCAGTTCGGCGAGCGCCTCCAGGGCCTCCTGCGGGAGCGGCGCCGACGCCTATTCGGCATCGTGAATGGCATCGACACGGTCGCCTTCGATCCGGCAACGGATCGCAGCATCGCGGCGCACTACAGCGCCAACGACCCGAGCGGCAAGGCCGCCTGCAAGGCCGCGCTTCAGAAGGAAGGCGGGCTCACCGCGGACGCGCGTGCGCCGATCTTCGGGGTCGTGGGGCGACTGGTCGAGCAGAAGGGCGTCGATCTCCTGACCGCGTCGGCGCCGAAGCTCCTCGATTCCGGCGGACAGCTGGTCGTCCTTGGAAGCGGCGACCCCGCGTACGAAGCGAAGTGGAAGGCACTCGCAGCGCGCTACGCGGGAAAGCTCTGGCTCACGCTGGGTTTCGATGCCGCGCTCGCCCAGCGCATCTACGCCGGCTCCGATCTCTTCCTCATGCCGTCGCGCTTCGAGCCGTGCGGTCTCGGGCAGCTCATCTCGTTCCGCTACGGGACGGTCCCGGTCGTGCACGAGGTCGGAGGATTGGCCGAGACGGTGCACGATCTCGATCGCGACCCAGAGCGCGGTAATGGCTTCTCGTTCGCGGAGTACTCGCCGGCAGCGTTCGACGACGCGATCGCGCGCGCGATGCGAACGTACCGGAGCGGCGCGGAGAACTGGATCGCTCTGGCGCGGCGCGTGATGCGCGAGGACCACTCATGGGACGCCTCGGCGAAGCGTTACGTCGATCTGTACAAGAAGGCGTCGAGAGCGCGCAAAGCCGCGTGACGGCATCGATCGTCGATCTCGAGGAGGCTGTCGCCTCGCTCCCCGCGGCCGCGCGTGCCGCTGCCGGGCGCATCCTCACGATCTCGACGACGACAGGGCACCTCGAGCCGCCGCCCGAGATGCACGAGTGGATCCGCAAGTTCTTCGGGTCCGTCGATGCGGTCCGAGAGCAACGCATAGTGCGCGTGAGCAATCAGGTCACGTTCGAGGGCGCACTCTTCAACGAGCTGCGTGCGCTGCGGCCGATGGAGGTCAAGGGCGGAGACGAGGTGCGCGCGACGATCGCGTCATCGGCGAACGATCCGTTCTGCCGGCCCGAGACCGGCACGCCCGCGGACGTCTTCGGACGGGTCGAAGGTTCTCACGGGATCACCGCGTCGAACGTCGCGAAGTACGACGCCTTTCACGGCGTGCTCGTCTTCAAAGAGCACGACCCGCTGGCGCCCATGGATGCGGGCGTCATCCGCGACCACCTGACGACCGCGCGCCGGTGGGCCGAGCGAGCGCTCGAGGCGGATCCGGCGGCGCGTTACTACTTCCTGATGTGGAACTGCCTCTGGCGCGCCGGTGGATCGATCGTCCACGGCCACATGCAGATGACCGCCACCCGTGGCATGCACTACCCGAAGATCGAGCTCCTACGTCGTCAGGCGCTGGCGTACGACGCGCTTCACGGAAGCGACTACTTCGAGGATCTGTGGGTGGTTCACCGGGCGCTCGGCCTCGGCGTCGAGGCGGACGGCGTCCGAACGTTCGCCTCGCTCGTCCCGATCAAGGAGCGCGAGGTCCTCATTCTGGGCCGGCCGGGAGCCGACGAATCGTCACTCGCGGCCGCGATCGCGAAGGCCGTCGCTGCCTATCGCGCAGCGGGTGTCGTCTCGTACAACATGGCGCTGTACGTGCCGCCCCTGTCACCTGATGGGGAGGACTGGCGGCGCTTTCCGCCGCTCGCGCGTCTGGTCGACCGCGGCGACCCCGCGAACAAGACGAGCGACATCGGAGCCATGGAGCTGTACGCCGCCTCGGTGATCGCCGCCGACCCGTTCCGGGTCGCCGAAACCCTGCGCGCCTGACTGCTAACACCAATCCGCCACCCTCTTTGCCACGCGGGCTATTGACGCGACGGTCGCTGTCCTGCTTACTTTTGCGCCAATGGCGGATCTGACCTTCGTATCTCGCCGAGACTCGAGCTTCAAAGAGTTCCCGCCCGCCTCCGCCCAGATCGCCATGGTCCTTCCCTTCTACGGAAACCTCACCGTCTGGATGCGGACGCCCGATGCGGGGGGCTGGCACTTCCCGACGAGCGCGCGCCGCTCAGGCGAGACGATCCTCGAGGTGGCGCGGCGCGAGCTCTGGGACGCGGCGCGCATCGTTGCCAATCGTCTCGATCTCCTCGGAGCGATCCGCTACGAGCTTCCCAAGCCGACGACCGCGTATGTGTACATGTGCGAGCTGGATCGGCTGTCGTGGTGGTACGACCTACCCGACAAAGAGAAGTGCGCGGAGCTTGGTGTCTTCGCGCGACTGCCCAATCCGATCGCGTCCGAGGCTGTCGAGATCGTCCTCGAGGCCGCCCTCCGCGCCCGCCGCACCGGCCTCCGCTAGCCCCCACTCACGCAACAATTCCCTAACGGAACCATTGAGGCCGCTTGCCCGGCCGGTCTTTCGGCCAGCGACTTGCGGCACGGCTAAATCGCTATGGCGCACGACGAGGAAGCCGAACGGGCGATAGAGCGCTGGGTTCGCTTGGGCGATGACGTTGTGTCCGGAAAGAAGGGCGGCGAACGCGAAGACAGCGGGTCGCGTTCCTGCGCCGGCTGCGGCACGACGTTCAACATCCTGGCGAGCGACAACCGCGCGCTGTGCGCGCGGTGTTTTTTGGAGCGGGGGACTAGTCGAACGCCCGAGTGATGGCGCGCACCAGTGCGTCACCCTCGAGCCAGTCGCCCAGATAGTCGTCGCCGACGCGTATCTCGAAGTGCAGATGGGGTCCGCCCTCTTCGAAGCCAGAGCTCCCGACGGTGCCGATGACCTGTCCGCGGGTCACTGCCTCGCCGACGCGTAGATCCGTGACCGAGTCAAGGTGCGCGTAGCGCGTCACGAGGTGGCGGCCGTGATCGATCCAGACCTGGCGGCCGCGGATGCGGTCGAGCGTCTCATCAGGCGTGTAGCCGAGGACGATCGCGGCCTGGAGCGCGGCATCGAGCGTGGCCGGGTCCCAGTCGACGAAGTCACGGTCGACGCGCACGATCGTGCCCGACGCCGCTGCGCGTACCGCGGTGCCGCGGTCGGCGGGAAAGTCGACTCCCTCGTGCCAGCCGGCGCGATACTCGCGGGCTGAGTTCGGCATGAGCTCGGGCGCGGTCGGGATCTCCGCGCCTTCGATCGGGATCAAGAGACCTCGAACAACGGGGGATATCCCCCTCCCCTGACCGGGGGAACTTCCCATCTCGTGGCCGAGGTCCACGCGTGCGCCATTCGATGGATCTGCGGTGGCCCGCGGGCTCACATTTTGCGCGCCTGCAGGCACTTTCGACGCTGTTCCAGCCGCGGTCGAAGCGACCGCGATGGCCGCGAACGCGAGTACTACGAGTACAGCCAGCAGCGGTCGCATATACGAAGACGCTACCGCAGCGAACCGATAATGCACTCGTGGCACAGGAGCATTCGGTCTTCACTTGGGACCCGGTAGGTCAGCGCTGGATCCACGAACGTGGTCCGGAGATGACGACGCCGCCGGTGCCGCCGGACATCCACGCCATCCAGACGTACTTCTACGACGAGGACGGCAAAGAGTGGATCGCGACGGTCCTCGCGCCACGCGGTCGCGAGCTCGCCGCGCAGTGGCAGGGTGCGTACAAGATCCCAGAAGGCCCCGCAGCGGCGACGACGACGGGCAAGAAGAGCAGCCCAGCGCCGCTCTTCGCGGTCGTCCTCGTCCTTCTCATCGTTGGTGGCGGTGCGGCTGCCGTGGTCGCAGGCACGCAGAACGCGAGCGCCCTACCGACGTACTCACCCGCGGTCACGACGAATCCATCAGCGCCCGTTGCGGTCTCCGGTGATCCGACCGCCACGCCAGATGTCGATGACACACCCGCGCCAACGCAGCGTCCTGGTGGCACGCCCGTGCCGACGCAGCCGGCGCGCACTCCGGCGCCGACGGTCGCACCGCCGGTCGGAACATCGCTCACGCTCGCTGACGGCAGCGTCGTTACCTACAGCGGCCCCGCGCGCGTGAATATCGGAGCCGGCTTCACCGTGACGTTCACGGTCCGGAACAAGAACAACACGGCGGGCACCGGCACGTTCCTCGTGAGCTTCGGCAACGCAAGCACCGGTGGCGCGAAGACGTCGTCGGGCACGCTCAACGGAAGCGGCCAGCTGGTGATGAACTTCGGAGGCTCATCGCTCCCGGGGAACTACCCGTTCACGGTCAACTACAAGGGACAGCAGGGCGTCGTCGCGATCCTCCGCGTCGGCTAACTCGCGGAGCGCGGACCTCTCCGGCATACTTCTCTAAGACATCCCTTTAACGACCGGTCCTGTGAGGCCGGGAAGGAGTCAAGCCTGACCACGCTGCTCGGCGCGGAAGATGTTCGTCGCGCCATTTCGCGGATCGCGCACGAGATCGTCGAACGCGACCGCGAGCTCTCCACCCTCGCCATCGTCGGTATCCGCTCGCGCGGCGATGTCCTGGCCGCCCGGCTGCGCGACGCGATCCGCGCGAACGAGAACGCCGCTGTTCCGCTCGGCTCGCTCGACATCACGCTCTATCGGGACGACCTCACGCGCATCGGATACGCGCCGATCGTGCGCGAGTCGGCGCTGGACTTTCCCGTCGACGACAAGGTCGTCGTCCTCGTGGACGACGTGCTGTTCACGGGACGCACGATCCGCGCCGCGATGGACGCCCTCGTCGACTACGGCCGGCCCCGCGCGATCCGGCTCGCGGTGCTCGTCGATCGCGGCCACCGCGAGCTCCCGATAAGGGCTGACTTCGTGGGAAAGAACGTGCCGACGAAACCGTCCGACGACGTCCGCGTGCATCTGACCGAGGTCGATGGTCGCGACGAGGTCGAGCTCATCGCGCGGGAACGGGTGAGCGCATGAGGTGGTCGCGACGACACGTCCTCGACACAGACGACTGGTCGACGGAAGAGATCGAGGCCGTGCTCGACACCACCGGCGCGATGGTCGAGGTCCTCTCGCGACCGGTGCGCCGCGCGCCACCGCTCCGCGGGAAGACCGTGGTGCTGTTCTTCGCCGAGTCGTCGACACGCACGCGCGTGTCCTTCGAGCTCGCGGCACGGACGCTCTCCGCCGACGTCGTCAACATCTCGGCCAGCGGCTCGTCCGTGGAGAAGGGGGAGTCGCTGTTCGACACGGTGCGCACGCTGCAAGCGCTCGGTGGCGACATCGTCGTGATGCGGCACAGCTCGTCTGGCGCGCCGTATTTCGTGTCGGAGCGCACCGACGCTGCGGTGATCAACGCCGGCGATGGCTGGCACGCGCATCCGACGCAGGGGCTGCTCGACGCATACACGCTGCGCGGCGCGCTGGGCGACCTCGCGAAGACGCGGATCGTGATCGTCGGCGACGTCGTGCACAGCCGTGTCGCACGGTCCGACATCAACACGCTCGTCCCGCTTGGCGCGACGATCACGCTCTCCGGTCCGCCGACGCTCATGCCCAGCGCGTGGCGGTGCGGACAGGCGCCCGCCGGCACGACGTACGAGCCGGACCTCGACCGTGCCCTCGACGGCGCGGACGGAGTGATCGCGCTGCGGCTGCAGAAGGAGCGGCAAGAGGGCGGCCTGCTCCCATCACTTCGCGAGTACACACGTGTGTGGGGACTGACCGAGGCGCGGGTGTCGCGGATGCGGCC
>WNFL01392708.1_pt1 | contig 10593 bp, 13 predicted proteins | sample 5400361 | NCBI WGS metagenome assembly WNFL01 (sample SAMN13153351, study PRJNA577476) | soil metagenome | isolation source: 40 cm soil on Douglas fir-dominated hillslope | place: USA:California | collected 2013-09-17 | reverse complement strand
GTTATACAGGGCGGGGTTATTGCTGAACGCGCCGAACCTGGGACGAGAGGGTGAAGCCGACGATAAAGTGGTCACCGGATTAATATGACTGGGTGCCATATCTCGTTCCTTCCAGACATTCAAGCCCTTCTCGCCTCCGTAGGGTGCTGTAATGACTAAAACCGTACCACTGCTGTAATGGGTATCAAAATTTGGCAGTACTCAGTAGGCATACGACACCCACATCATATATAGAAGCACAATATGCAGTGTCCTGAAAAGGACGATAAGGCACCTGGAGTGTTTCACATCGAACTCTAAATCGATTTGATTGCCAAATTTGGCCTTGAATTGATCAGGCGTGAAGATGAGCTAGTAGAGAAGGTGAATTGACTCACCGCTGGAGAACCTTTCGTACTTGTGGCAGCCGTGTCCATTCTTTGTCCTGTCCAACTACGCAGAACTCCTCAGCAGATGCGAGAGAAGCCCCAACGAGGAGAATAACAGGAACAGAGAGCTTCATAGTTGAGGTCTATTCTTGGAGAGTGTATATTGGAGTGGTGGAAAGTTGGATGACAGAGGGCCGGCGAGATGAAAAAAGTGGAGCGAGTGTACTAGAGGTTATCGGAGAGGCCAAACACTTCCTTGGCCGGATGGATAAGTAGCCACCCGGCTTGTTGACCCATAGAGATCTGAACGACTGCACAAGATCAAGGTACACAAAAGGCGGGAGTGCAATGGTAATCTTATCATCACTCCTAGGGGGCTTGTCCGATGTTTCTTCCAAAGCGCTTACTGGAAGCAGGCGAATAAAGCCGATCACATCTTCGCCATTTCGCCCGCTTGACTTTTTTGTGACCCAACGCTTGAACGAAGACTAGGATGAAGTACTTTTCGACTCGTGGGGGATCAGAAGAGCTTTCTTTCGAAGAGGTGCGCCGCCGATCTGCTACTTGCTTACAGCTGCCGATTTCTGACCTGACCGCCAGACAGTGTTAGCGGGTCTAGCACCGGACGGTGGTCTCTACATCCCCGTCTCTATACCCCCTCTACCGGAGAATTGGGAATCAGTATGGAAGGATTACTCATTCCAACAGCTTTCGTTCGCCATCCTCAGCCTGTATATCGAAGAAATACCCCCAGCGGACTTGAAAGCTCTCGTTGAAAAGAGCTACTCGGCTTTTAGAAATGATACTATTACCCCACTTCACACCTACTCCCCACAACTGCACATCTTGGAACTCTTCCACGGACCAACATACGCATTTAAAGACGTAGCGCTCCAATTCCTTGGGAATCTATTCGAATATTTTCTCTCACGCCGGAACGCTCGTCTCCCACCGGACGCGGAACCAGAAACGATCACGATTCTCGGTGCTACTTCCGGAGACACTGGGAGCGCGGCGATCTATGGCCTTCGTTCCAAACCTAGCATAACCATCTTCATCCTCCATCCCCGCGGCCGCGTATCACCTATCCAAGAAGCCCAGATGACCACCGTCCTAGATGGCAACGTAAACAATCTCGCAGTACAAGGAACGTTCGACGACTGCCAAGATATCGTCAAGCAACTTTTCAATGACGCGGAGTTCAGGACGAAGTATAAGCTCGGGGCGGTCAACTCGATCAACTGGGCAAGGATCCTTGCGCAGATCGTTTACTACTTCTCCGCGTACTTCCAGGCGCGGCGGGCGGGCGTCTCTGGCGAACTACAATTCGTGGTCCCGACGGGTAATTTTGGTGACGTGCTTGCGGGTTGGTATGCTAAGAAAATGGGGCTACCGATGAACAAACTCGGCATCGCAACAAATGCGAATGATATCCTGGCGCGGTTCTGGAAGAAAGAAGAATTCTCCAAGGGAGATGAAGGTGTGTTGGAGACCCACAGCCCGGCGATGGATATAGTCGTGTCGAGCAACTTTGAGCGATTGCTTTGGTATCTCGCGTACGACTCGCTTGAGGGAGAGGAGGAGAGGAGGCTGAGGGCTGGTGCACTCGTCAATGGATGGATGGGTCTGCTTAAGGAGGACGGGAAGGTTCCAATGCCCACAAAGGTCCTCGCGCTGTCGAAGGACGACTTTGTAGCGGAGAGCGTGTCTAATGATCAGGTATGTGAGTAAGAGATCAATGAATACAACCTCTGACACCTAGCGTAGACACTGGCTGCCATCAAGGAATACTATAGCTCACCCAATGCTCCATATATAGCTGATCCACATACAGCGGTAGCATTGTTTGCTGCCACCGAATTAGCGAAACAAGTGTAAGTTGTTTTTTCATGATTTGAAGACTCCTGCTTACTGGCACCCTTTTGAAGCCCACCCGATGTCGTACAAATCGTCCTCTCCACAGCACATCCCGCAAAATTTTCCGAGGCTGTTGAAACCGCCCTCGAAGGCTATTCTGAATTTGATTTCGACCGCGATGTCCTCCCAGAAGAGTTCAAGGGTCTGCTTTCCCTCCCACAGAGGGTTATCGATGTGTGGAAAGTAGATGCAGAGCAGGTGAAAAGAATCATCGCAAGGACGGCTGTGAGAGATGTGGAGTTTGCTGCCGCTGTTGCTGCAGCGCAGGGTTCTTCACAGGCCGTTGTATAGTCCAGGTTTTCCTGTACGCAAAATCAAATGGTGCAACCATTGTTTCGCCTTAATAAACTGATTCAATATTGCTTCCCTACTCATGTCACGGGGTATCTCGTGTTCGTACAGAAGAACCGTCGTGACTCTACGGTCACTTCGACGGTATTGCCTGTCAGATTGCAGTCATGCATTGTCCATGCACTCGATTGGCTATTATATCCTCTGATCTGCAAAAAAATTCACCTCCTTACTGTGTTCCATCATTATCGACACCCTCACGAAGCCGCTAACCAAACTCAAATTCACAATCTCCGTTCCATGTTCGGGCTACGGCCTTAAGTTTACATGATCAAGGGTCGTATTAGGTTTGGTTGGTTTGCTATCCCCAATTATTTATATTATTGGGTCGGAGGTGACATGTCGCCCTCATGAGCCTCATGAGGGCGCATCAGTACTACTGTCCCCGACGCCGTTGGGGGTGGCGAAGTAGTCAGCAAGCCGGCCAGCAAGGGTATTGGGGAGATAACGACCCTGCTCGCCTATGAAGTAGAGTGCAAAGCCAGCAACATGAGCATTGATTGTTAACGAAATACTGAAGGGGCCAAGGACCTTAGCAAGATGTTACTCACGCGACCATCCTAGTACCAGACCGCATGACAAGGCCGCAGGTCGCATTGAAGTCGGCAGCGAGGATATCGACTCTAGAGCCAAAGTGAATGGAGAATAGAGCGCATCGTTGGTGCAAGCACCAACAGTGATCGTTGTAGGGACATGAGCAGGGGAGACCTTGTTCGCGTCTTTGCTGTGGCAATATTGATGGGGATTCCTCGCCTAGGACAAAGTACTCCAAATGAGTCTCCGCGTCACCCGATAGAGAGCAATTCCTAAAATAAAACAACTATAGGTACAGTGGCGTTTAGACTATGACGATCCTGTTTATTATAACAACATTAGTAGCCCGTTCCATTTGGGTGATAGTCTGGACTCAGGTCTTTGAGAAACAGGCATTTGCATATCCTCTCGATCGGTTCTCTCATCGTACTGTAGTCGGGGTCTGCGTTACTGAAGTCCGTGCAGCGAAGATCAACTCCTCTTGTTCTGCAAGCCTCTGTCAAGTTGCTGTAGTCTAGTTCATACTGGACTGAAGACTGCCAGCGATCTGAAACCACCAGAGTCTGCAGACCAGGAAAGGCACCACCACCCATCAACTTGATGAAGTGTGCACTCGCCATTCTTGTAGCAACGAGGATTTTGGTGTGAATGGGTTGTAAACATTCCATTTCCCATGGCAGAAAATGGTCGAGGTCCAACTTTTCGAGCTGCGCGCCTGCCCAACCGAGGCTAGTTGGCGGACGCAGGTCCGTCCGGTCAGTCTTAGCACCGGTCATCCACAGAGCGACGGTTTCAAGATTTAAACCAAGGCATCCGCGCATAAGCGCCGTCACTATGTGAGCGACGTGGGGAGCGCAGAGATAGAGTTGCAGATGACGGAGATAAGGGGCACAACTCCAGACCACCGGCTTTGTAAAGCTGTCACCAGGTAATGCCCTACGAATTTCCAAGGTGTGCAACTTGCACGCATTGTCTCGGAGAGAACAATACAGTTCGTCGTTGAGTATGATACGTCCGCGGATAGCAAGTGAACGGAGAGAGGTAGAGTAATATGAGAGGAGTACTCTAAGGATCTCGTTCCGAGGTGTATGTGCCTCCACTGTAATTTTGGTCATTCGCCGGGCATCATCTCCCTCCCAAAACTCGACTGCTTCTAGCTCTTTGACCTCGGCCAAGGCGTCATGTAAAAAGTGGTGAGGGGAGATATCACCGTGAGCGTAGAAGAACTTCAGGGAGCGAAGATGAGGAGCGTGCTTCAGAATGGTGGCACAAGCTGTGTCGTAAAGGTTAGCATTGGAGTGACTTCGTGGAACCGGTATTTGTATTGTCAAATGTCGTAGATGATGGCCGAGGATTGGAGCCAGCCTGGCCAGCTTTTGGGCGCTCTCAGCAGCTTCTACATGCTTCACGCGTATGTACGACCCGCCGCGAGAGAGGTCAAGCTTTCGGAAGAGAACCAAGGCACATAACTCAGCCATGTATTTGCAAGTGCTGTTCAAGCTGATTAAGTATCCATTCTTACGTACAAACTCGTTGGTAAGCTGCTTACAGGCGCAGATTCGTCAACGGATGTGGTTGTTCATGTTTTTCCTTCCCTACATAGGCTTCATGAGCCACCTCAATGACATTCAATAGTATCTCTTGTGGAAAGTGGAGGAAGCGAAATCCATCACTTGCGGTGTCGAGTGTTAGGGACGCCAATGCCTCGTTCATGCCTGGAATGGTGGTAGAGAAGGGGTGGGAGTGAGGATGGAAGAGCTTGGGGTGAGGTTATAGATCGTTGTCAGATGTGTCCGGCGAGAAGCCTATGCCTTGAGGGTGGTGAGATGTTTACAAGATAGTGGTGTTTTCTCACTCACTCAATAGTCCGTGTTAGGTCTAAAGAAGGCAATGCATAAGATTTCGTGCACTCCGAGGTCACGGTGGAGAGCAACTCCTTTGGGTCGTCGAATCCAGAGACTTCGATCGACTAAACCCGCTTCCTTGAGATATCTGCTTGGTTATCTCAAGGAAAGAGTCAACCCCTCTCTGATGGGCTCAACTCAGTCCGTTGATATCATCGAGCATCGAGATGGCTGTGCTTATAGCTAGGCTCTTTATTATAGGCGAGTTAGATTGACCATACCTGGCTCGTCTCTGGCCCCGCTCCTGGCCGCAGTTCTATCACCTATCGGCCCTCAACTCGTTCATTCCAAATCACTATTTCGAGCTATGCACATCTGTTACGAGAATCTGTTATCGTCTAGTAATCACCACAAAACGTGGAGCCCTCTCTCGGCTTGAAGACAAGTGGTACCTTCTTAGGACTGAGTAGAATGCCTGTACGGTTTGCGCCTAAGATGCGTCCTCGTCGGTCTTCTACGGTCTCGTTGAAGAACTGAGGCTCCTCCATTACCTCAATTCTGTACTTGAGCAGTATCGTCGTGAGGATAGCGAGTTGTTCAACCTCGGAAAACCTAATGTCGCATAAAGTACCGTTCAACGATGCCTGGGAACTTCTTACCTACGACCGATACATCCTCGAGCTCCCATCGAGAACGGTAGAAAGGCATTCTGGTTGTACTCTCCTAAGAACCGGTCAGGTTTGAAGGTTGAAGGTTGAACCCAATGCTTGGCTGGTCCCATGGAATTAGATTGGACCAAATGGCGTGCATTTGTACATACGATTATAATGCAACGCAATGACCATCTGAGCGACTTGGGTTCCTTTAGGCACCGAGATACCTCTACCATCCGAGGTTGGAAGCACGCAATCTTCCGTGGCTTCCTTATTGAACGAGTTAACCTATCAATGATAAGACGATCGCATACAGTAGACACGAAACCTCGAGGGGCCTACTATCGGATAGAGACGCAAGGTCTCGTAAATCCATGATAGGACTGGAGCAAGCTTGTGTATGTCACTGTATGTCTGGAAAGTGTTGAAACTCCGTTCCAGCAAGTTACGTCAACCTGCGTACTGGCAAATGGCCATCAGGAATTGCAATACGAATACTCTTGTAAAGCTTCTCTTGCTCCTCTGGATACATCGCCATAAGGATCAATGCAAAGGCGAGTGAGTGTGCCGACGAATCGTGCTGGTGCACTGGCATTAGTACCATGATTTAGAGCCAGTACCCTGCTTACACCTGCGAAGAGGAAGACGAATATATTTGCTAGAGCAAATAAGGCATTATCGCCCTGTACCATCGGCTTCATGGCTCACCTATAACATCTTGGTGAGTAAACTGGGGGCGGACGCCATCACGATTCCTTTCGCTCTTCTCTTCCTCTTGAGCCGCTCGGATCAAGTTTGTTAAGAGATCCTTGCGGTCTTCGGATGCAGACATCTGCCTTTCTTCAATCATCTTCAGTATATATGCCTAGATAATCAGAGCACCTATGAGCAATACAATCACCATTTACGTGGTGAACGATGTTATACTTCTATATCGTCGAATGCCTGGATAGTACGCCTGCCCCTTGGAAACAATCGCAGCATCCAACCAGGGAACACTGCGTGTGTGGGCACATTGTCGATAGCCTCACGCAGAGCAGAGCGAAAGCTCTAGTATCATGCGCAGGTATTAGTACCTGTTTCATACAGGTGTTCGACCCTGGTTACTTACCATACTTCGTCCCTCCGCAATTCTGTCGTGACCTGCATCTGGTTCGACAGGATAGCCAAACCCTAGGAAAAATTGAATTCAGAGGAAGGAGAATGAGAGGCCTCTTACCGGCACTACAGAAAACCATTAGTGCCACTTGCTCGGTCCACTCGCCTACATCATTGACCGTCACTGTATCCTTTCCTTCCTTGATCCATTTGTGAAAGAAACCAACAATGGTCTCTACTGATGTATCCCAGACAAGTCGATAGTTTGATTCATTAAAGCTTGGGTTGGCAATCCGTCGATGACGGCGCCATTCAGCGCCTTCACTCCCAAGGATATTAGATCCGAATATCCGTAGGACAGCAAAGACGGCATATGGCTTGGGAAATCGGCTGTGATTCTGTCCGATTGCCTGGGTGCCCGCTTCAGCACTCGCCCTTCTGCTGTCTCGGCACATGTACACACCTTGACGGCCACCGGATCTGCGATAAATAAACAGGGCTTCGTGGTTGGATAAACTGACTGAACGGCTACTATGTCGCGCTGAGATCCACCGAACAAACCTAATGCCCGCCTCGATAAGCCAAGTGAGGAGAACGTATTAGAGATCTCACCCTCATAGCGCAGTCTCCATGTCCATTCGTTGACCCAAGCTAGGCCAGGGATTGCAAAGGAAAAGAGCCGAGTCGCGATTGCCGACGGTGCAACGAAGACGAACTTGGTTTCGATATCAGGGAAGGAGGTGTTCACCTGGAGGACCTTCCATAAGAGCCATGTGAACGGTGTCAAACAAGCAACGGCGACTAGAAGGTTGGATGGGACGATGGACTGCAAAAACGACGACATCTCCAGACCTTGGTCGGGTTCAAGGTTGGCTCAATTGACCTACGTCATGAGTCAGCTAGATGTGGAGATTGCCCCACGTCTTCCGAGGCGGCCCATACACTCTCACTTCTACTGTCAATGCTTATTATCCGAACCAAAAATGGGGTGGGGCAGGAACCGCGAGACTGCAGCCTCCGCAGTCCTTGGACCCCATTCTGGACTGCCACGCCGGAACAGGTACTTCTGCCCCCAGACCGGCCCTGGGGTCAGTGACCACAGAAGAGGCAAACCATAATGAGAAACCAGAAGCGCCGGTAATGTGGAAAGTCACAGGGGATGACGGATAATACGGACTTTTTGTGCCAGCGATTTGGAAGTATAGTTCTGGGTGGTCGGGCGCGGTTTCTCATGTTGAGTGGGGCGCATAATGCTATTTAGAAGTTTAGTGGTTTGATGTTTGAATTCATTTCTTCCCTGAGATCAAACGACAGGATGAGACATGGGTACAATATCACAGCGAGGCAAGGTTAGATCATAGCCTTTTCAATAGCATTCTGGATCGTGCGGATTTGACTGGCAAGCTCCTGCGACTCGCTCTTGGTTACCGAGGCAGCGATTACTGGGCGGGTAACATTGCAGGCTCGTCCCAGAGCAGCCTTCGAAGGAATGAAGATATAGGGAACGTTCTGCCGATTCAATCAGGGTCCGCATGTCACCGATGAGGACAGAACACACCTTGTCCTCGCAAAGCAACGGGAGATGCATCAGGATTTCGATGGGTTCCGTATCAGCGGTGAGAACAATAAACTCTGCGATACCGCGATTCAAGGTTTTCGTAGCTGTAAACCAGACCAGCAAGAATGCTCAGCCAAAAAAAAATTCTCGATCGAGAGATGGAACTGGTAGCGGCAATTGACCTTCGTTAGCACCCTTCTTGAGCTGCTTGTAGTTCGAGGCTTGCTGCACGAGATCCAAGATCTGAGGAAGACTAGTAAGATCCACCGAGGATCGCGAGTAGGTTTCTTACCTGGTCCGTGAGGACAGCGTCGGCGAGGGGCCAAGCTTTGCCTCTAATGTCATCTTCCATCTTGTCGTACACGAAGATTGTGTCGAATTTGAGGCGACCTCACAACAGCGGATCACAGGCCGGGTTCAAGTTCTTTTACAAAAGAATTGACCAAATAAACCCTTCACTTAGACAGTCCCACGTCCAGTCCCATGTCCATGTGAACACAACAATGGTACCACAAACTGCCAGTTTATGTGCTTGGAACTCCTCAGAAAAGTGAATTCGCGCCGCAACAAGGCACTGGATGCTTTATCCAGTTCTTCCGTTTCAGTCACCATTTGACCACTAATACAACTTTGAACCAATATTACAACTTATTTGATACCGGTGGGAGTCCCTTTACTGCACTGTTGAAAGCATCGCTCTAAGTACGATGCAGCGCACACGCAGCGCACACGCAGCGTGTAATCGGAGTACTTTGACATCCCAACGGACGGAATGCGCGCCATGGCGCGATTGGAGGTTGCAAATCTCACGTTGAGGACGCAGGGGGAGCATGTTGGTTGGACTCTGAGCCGCACCAGGTGTGTGTTATATATCTCGCGGTTTATCCTCCTTCTGAGTCACACTAGCTATTCTAGCAGGTTATGAGCCTTCGCCCTTCTGGCGCATAAATATCCCCCCCTGTTCCCCTGTACAGCTAGCTTCGCGGCTCTCCTCTCGCTATGTCCGACCTCGAAACCGTATCGGTGGGCCACCATCGTCTACCCGTCCTATCGCACGACAATTTCGCAGACTGGGAGATCGTGATCACCTCTTTCCTCACGGGCGCGTCCGACCATGTGCGCGTAATCGAACAGCGCCCTGACGCCAAGAACAACGAGAACAGCCTGGTCGATCCAGTTCGTCCCACTACCCCCACTGACGATGTGGCCAAATGGGGGGAGTCATCATGTCGACTGCGTCCAAGCTCCACCGCAAGGTGATCCTCAAGCACCGCGCGGAGAGGAAGCCCATCTACGAGCTCTGGACGAAGATTTGGGACTCGCACCAGTCCCACGACTACTCGGTGTACGTGTACTGGCGCGGCGACGTGGGGATCTTCTATGTGGACGACCTGCTTCTCGCATCCAATTCGTCGGCTGCACTTAAAAAGGTCAAGGTTGACTTAGCTGCGCACTTCACGATCCACGATCAGGGCCCCATTACATCGATTCTCGGGATCAAGGTCGAGCGCGATCGTGGCGCGCGCACCATTTCTCTCTCGCAGCCCGGCTACATCCAGTCCATTCTCAATGAGTTCAATATGACCCGGTTTCCACGCCAATGGAAGAAAACGCCAGGCTATCCGTCCGTATGTGGCCGGATGACACTGAGCGGAGGGCACAGATGGCTAGGGTGCCCTATCGCGAACTTATCGGGAAACTCCTCTATCTCGCTGTGGCTACGCGGCCCGACATCTCGTATGCGATCGGTGTACTGTGCCGTTTTGGGGAGAACCTGGGCCCGGAGCACTGGGGTGCTGCAAATCGCGTTTTGCATTACCTGAAGGGGTCCATTGGCCTGAAGCTCGTCTACTCGCACTCGACGAGCAATGGCCAGTTCGTTACCTATTCGGATGCGGACCTTAGCAGGAATCCTGACATAGTCGTTCAACTAGCAGTTTCGCGATCTGTATGGGTGGTGGCACCGTGCAGTGGGGCAGTCGCCTTCAGCCACATGTCTCGCTGTCATCTACGGACTCGGAGTACACTATCGCGTCGAAGGTTGCACGCGAGGTTATGTGGATGAGGTATTTTTTCGAAGTGATCAGCTACGATGTGGCACACCCCTCCCCAGCTCTAGTCGACAACCAGTCTGCCATACAGGTGGCCAAGCATCCCGAGCATCAAAGCACGATGAAGCATGTCCACCGGGCGTACCACTGGATTCGCAATCACGTCGAACCGGGTCTCATTGCCATTTCACCGTCCCTGGTGACCTTAACCCTGCGGAC
>WNFL01339327.1_pt1 | contig 10593 bp, 9 predicted proteins | sample 5400361 | NCBI WGS metagenome assembly WNFL01 (sample SAMN13153351, study PRJNA577476) | soil metagenome | isolation source: 40 cm soil on Douglas fir-dominated hillslope | place: USA:California | collected 2013-09-17 | reverse complement strand
GAGACGTGCTCCAGGTCGATGCGATCGAACGGCGCGGGCGGCTCGGCGAGTGCCGGTTCCCGCGCGGGCGCGAGCGCGCTGAACTCCTCCCAGTCCTCGAGGAAGAGGCTCGCTTCATAGAGCTGGGACATGTTGTTCACGACGCCGGCGAGCTGACTCCCGAGCTGCTGGCTCGCGACGACGGCCGCACCCGCCTCGGCCACACCGATCCGGTGCTCGATCACAAGGTATGCGAGCGCTCCGTACGTGAGCGCCGTCACAAGCGAGGACGCGCCGGTCCCCAGGATCTGATAACGCGTGCGCTTGCGCAGGTTCGCGGCGAGCTCCTTCAGGCGCTCGTTCGAGAGCCGCTCATACAACCCCCGCATGTATGGAGCCAGGGCGAATGCGCGCAGCTCCTTCGCGTACTCGCGGCTTGTGAAGAGTCCGAAGATGTAGTTCCGCATCCGCTCGTTCGGCGTCATCGATCGCCAGAAGCGATAGGTTTGGCGGCTGCTCGCCGCGCTCGCCAGCCACATAGGTACGAAGCCAACGATCGCGAGCACGAGCAGGATCGGCTGGAGGATGTAGAGGGCGGCGCCGACACCGATGATGAGAAAAAGGCTTCGCGCGAGGCCGATCGCCGAAGTGGAGACTCCGATCATCCGGCTCATCGCGTTCGTCGCCCGGCGCAGGAGGTCCCGATCGAGCAGGACCGAGTTCGTGTGCCGCTCAACGATCGCCGAAAGCATCGCCTGCTGCTGGTTCTGGACGAGGCCGGCCGCGCTGGATATCACGGTCAGACCGATCATTTCGGCAAGCAGCGTGGTGACGCGCCCAAGATCGCCGCCGCTGCCGGTCGCGAGGACCGCGGCGATGAGGTCTCTTGTGACGATGAGCTGCGCTCCGGTCGTGATCGCGCTCACGACCTGCGGCGCGAGGCTCGCGAGGAACCGCCCGGGCGCCGCGTCCCACACGAGCCGGAACGACGATCCGAGGACACGCGGGATCCGACGAGCCTGGCGCCGCTCGGGCGGTGGCTCGATCCGTTCGCCGCGACCTCTGAAGATCAAGGAATCAGGCTATCGCGTGGCGTGTCAATTGACGCGATACGAAACCAACTGGCTGATGCCGTGGTATCCAAGCCCGCGGAGCGCGTCGTGAGCCGGCTTTGGACCGCCATGAGCGGCGGCGTCTTCTTCGCGTAGGGCGGCTGCGAGCGCTCCCGCGAACTTTGATCCGCGATGTGCGCGCCCGTCGAGCCGGGCGAGGAGCGGCTCGATCTCTTTCCATTGCCGGCGTGCGACATGGGCGATGGCCCAATGCATCTCGGTGAGATCCCAGACCTGCTCCCGCGAGAAGATCGGCGTCTCGGGTGCGTACGCGCGATGGGCCTCGTCCTCGGCCACTTCTCGTGATGACATGACCAGCGGCACGAGGAGGCTCGCCGCGCGGATCCCGGGCGAGTCTGGGATCACCCGCAGCATGAGAGGCTCGAGATCGTCGGAAGGCCGTCCCGCATCGAGGATCTGAGCGATCGCGCCGTCGGCAATCCCGCTCGCGCCGATGATGCAAAAGGTGTCGTCCGGATATTCCTGGAACAGAGACCGCAGAGCGTCGGCCTTCTCGATCACGCCCGCCCAGTCACCTCGTCCGAGAAGGACCCGCGCCTTCGTGCCCAATCCGTGCTGTCGGGTATGCGGACTCATGGTGCGGCTGATCTCAAGGAGACGATCCGCGTCCGCTTCGGCGCGCCCGAGGTCGCCCGCGTGGAAGAGCGCGTTCGCCCGCCACATGAGGGCCTCCGGTAGGTTGAGGGCCGCACCCGCCTCGCCCAAACGGACGGCTTGGTCGAGCGCATCGAGGGCCAGATCGAAGTCTTCGGTGACACCGAAGTGCATGACTGCGAGGCGCCAGAGCGGATCGGCCCGCGTGGAGAAGTCCGCCCCGTTCTGCAGCAGGCGAGAGATCTCGGGAAGCACATCGGCTCTGTTCAGGAAGACGCCCCTCTGCACCAGGAGCCGGAGAAGGCTGGCGGGGTCCGACCGCTCGCGCGCGTTCGAGATTCCCTCGTCGATAAGGCCGACGATCTCCTCGACGCTGCGCATGTGCTGGAAATATCCCCAGTTGAAGACCGGCAGGTCGAGCGTGTCGGCGTAGAGGCTCACCGGCGGCGGTACGTTGGCCTCTCGGTAGAGCTCGATCGCGCGGAGCCGGTGCTCCGTCGCCTCGTCGCCTTTGGCATTCCTCGCATATGCCAGTCCGAAAGCCTCCTCCACGCGCGCCGCTTCGATTGGCCCTGCCGCGAGGGTGAGCGCGCGACGGAAGATCTCGGTTGCTCGATCGAGGGCGAGACGATCGGCGAGGCTCGCTCCCGCGGCGAGATGGGCGCGAAGGCCGTCCCGTCGCATCGCCTCACGCTCGGCCTCATCGTCCCAGACCCATGTTGCGTCGTCGGAACCGAGCGCCTCCCACCAGTGATGCGCCAGCGTCTCGACATCGTCCGCGCGCAAGCCCTCGCGCGCGTACTGCGCGTGGAGTCGTAGACGACTCCCAATAGGCAGACGACCGTAGGCGATGTCGTGGACGAGCGCGTGCTGGAAGCGGAACTCGCCATCGATCGCATGCACATATCGGAGATGCGCAAGACGACCCAGAGTTCCGGCGACCTCAGCGGGATCACGCCCTGCTAGCAGGGCAGCGCCGCGAACGTCGAACGTCTCACCGATCACCGACGAGCTCTGCAGGAGCTCCCGGTCGGCCGGGGCAAGCTCGTCGAGACGTGCGCTGATCGCCGCCTGCAACGTCACGGGAAGAGTCTCGAGAGAGCCGCGCGCCCGGGCGAGCTCGACGATGAAGAGGGGATGACCCTCAGCGCGCGCGATATCGACGTCGCGGGCTCCGGCCGCCTCCGCGAGAGCGCTCGCGGCAGCGGGGTCGAGGGGCTGCAGCTCGACGAACGAACGACCGTCGCTCGGCCGGAGCAGCGGCATGCCGGGGAACTCCGGCCGTGCCGTCGCGAGCACCATCAATCGGAGACCGGGACCGAAGGTCAGATGATCGATGAGCCGAACGAGCTCGCTCTCTCCCCAGTGAAGGTCCTCAACGGAGATCACCACCGGCCGCTCGCGCGCGAGCTCCGCGAGATATTCCCGCCACGCGTTTTGGATCGTGGTCCGCCGATCTAGTCCGTTCAGCGCTAGAAGCCGTCCATCCGTCCGCAGACCCGCGCTATACGCGACGGCGGATGGGATGGCCGCTGGGTCGACGTTCGCAAGCAGCTGACGCAGCGGCGACGCGCCTACCTCCGTGCCAGGGCGGCAGCGGGTCTCAAGGAGCGTTGCTTCGGCCGCGACAGACCGAGCGAACTCCTCGGTGATCCTGGTCTTCCCGATTCCCGGCGGGCCCGTGAGTATCGCGAGTCCCGCATCGCCACGAGCGGCGCGGTCGAATAGTCTTCGGAGCAGCGCGAGCTCGGGACCCCGGCCGACCAGGGGGAGCCGATCCTCATGACTATCGGTGAGAGCTTTCAGCCGCCAAGCCGCGACGCGCCCAAGCCCTTTTAGCTCCAGGGATCCAAGCTCTTCGAACTCCGCGGCTCCTGTCGCCGCGGCGAACGTGGTCGGACCGACGACCACGGCATTAGGGTCGGCTTGCGCCATGAGGCGTGCCGCGATGTTCACGCACGCGCCGACCGCCATTCTCTGGCGCTCGCCCACTGCCTCGAGATCGACGAGCGCTTCGCCTGTTTCGATCCCAACGCGAACGCTCACCGGGCTCGTCGCGGTCGATGCCCAGCGGACGCTCGACTCGGCAACGCGGAGGGCGCGCATGACGTCGTCCGAATGGGCCGCGGGCGCACCGAAGAGAACGAAGACCTCGTCACCGATGTATTTCTCGATGGTTCCACCCGCGGCCGTCGCAAGAGCGCTGATCTCACGGAAGCTGTCGGTCAGGAGTCGCTGCATCCGCTCGGGACCAAGACGCTGTCCGAGATTCGTCGACCCGACGATGTCGATGAATACGCAGGTGACCAGGCGGCGCTCGGATCGATGTTCCACTTCCCGCTCCCCGCGGGAATGCTAGACGTCTATGCCTTCGGTGGTGGCGCCGGTATCCGCTTGCCGCGAATGTCCACGAACGTGCGCTTCGGCGTCTGAACGATCCGGATCATTACGGTGGAGCACGCGGTGCAACGGAGCACGATGCCCGGCGCGTGGACGTACGCGATGAGAGCACCGATGTGATCGACCTGTCCGCAACTGGCGCATTCGGCGAGGACCGTGGTCATGTCGTCCCCGTAGATCTCCGACAGTCGTAGATCTCCGACAGTGCGCCCGCGACCGCGTTGCCATCAAGCACGAGGTCATCTTCCTGCCCGGTGGTCATGGGCCGGTCGGTCCGAAACGCTCGGTGCGGATGTGTTCTGCGGGCAGCCCGACGCGTTCGAGTCCATCGGCGGCCACCTCGACGAGAGCGGTCGGTCCACAGATGTAGGCGAGCGCGTCGGGTCCCAGAGGTCCGCTCACTTCCCTCAGCATCGCATCGTCGATCCGCCGCGTGTAGCCCTTCCAACCCGGGGGCTGGCTGCGGGTCAGCGCATACGAGACGGTCAGGCCATCCTTTCGCGCGAGCGCCTCCAGCTCGTCCCTGTAGATGATCTGCTCGTACGTGCGCGCGCTGTACAGGAGCCGCGCCGGATCGTTGATACCGGCGGCGGCGCGGTGCCGGAGCATCGCCATCAGCGGCACGACTCCGGATCCACCCGCGACCAGCAGGAGTGGGCCGCCGATGGACCCGTCCCAGACGAAATAGCCTCCGATCGGCCCGCGCACCTCGAAGCGGTCGCCCACAGCGACGGCGTCATCCAGGAACCGGGACACTTCGCCGTCCGCGAGCCGCTCGACGGTGAGGTCGATCTCTCCGGTGCGCTCCGGCTCGGAGGCGACCGAGTAGCTCCGCTGCGCCGAATAGCCGTCCGCGGCGGTGAGGCGAACGTCGTAGTGCTGTCCGGGTCGATGCGCGGTCCAATCCGGAAGGGCGAGCGTGAGCGTCTTCACATCGGGCGTTTCGGGTCGAATCGCTACCGCTCTTCCTTCCAGGGGTCGCCGTGGTTGTTGTAGCCAAGCGACTCCCAGAAGCCGGGCTCGTCACGCTCCATCACGCGCAGGCCCCGCACCCATTTCGCGCTCTTCCAGAAATAGAGATGTGGCACGACGAGGCGCGCGGGTCCGCCGTGTTCGGGTGCGAGCGGCTTGCCCTCGTATTCGTACGCGACGAACGCCTGACCGTCGATAAGGTCGGGGAGCGGAACGTTCGTGGTGTATCCGCCGTCGGAGAACGCGGTCACGAACGCAGCGCGCCGATCGAGCTCGACATGCTCGAGCAGGGTGTCGACACTCACGCCTCGCCAATGTGTGTCGAGCTTCGTCCACTTCGTCACGCACGAGATGTCTTTCGTGAACTCTTGCGCGGGAAGCCTCTGGAAGTCATCCCATCCCCACGAGACCGGATCCTTGACGAGCCCTTCGATCTTGAACGACCACGATGCGAGAGGCGTCCGCGGCGTCGGGCCGGCCGATAAGACGGGGAAGTCTTTGACCAGGTGCTGCCCGGGTGGGATCCGAGCTGCTTGGTCGGACCCTAGAGGCTCGCGACGCCCGACGAATCCACGAGTGACGAACCGGTCCGGCACTTTCCAGCAGCCTAGTCGTACGCGCTATGATCAGTACGTTCAGTTGAAACAGAATCTAATGCACGCAAGCGAGACCCGACATCAGTTCATAGAGGATCTCGGCCACACGATGGTCACATGGGGGCTGACGCGCACCACCGGCAGGATCTATGCGTTTCTGCTGCTGCGAAGCGCCCCCGCGTCTCTCGACGACATGACCGATGAGCTCGACATCGCGAAGAGTGGCGCCAGCGTGGCGGCACGGCAGCTGGTCGCGATCGGCCTCGCGCGGACCATCGGCGCGCGAGGCTCCCGACGGCTCCTATACGAGGCGCTTCTGGACCCCGACAACATCATGGCCGCGCGCAACGCGCAAACGCGGATCTTCGCGGACCGCCTGCGGCAGGGCGCCCACGCCGCCGGTCCGGGCCTCGCGCGCCGCCGTCTGGACGAGATGGCTGGCATCGTCGAGGACCTGAGCGCGGAACTACCCGCACTTGTTCGCCGCGTTCGCGAGAGGAGACGGAAGTGACGACGGCTATCGAGACGAAGGGACTCACAAAGGACTACGGAGCTGGTCATGGCATCTTTGACCTCGACCTCACCGTTCTGGAGGGCGAGGTCTTTGGTTACCTCGGACCGAACGGGGCGGGGAAGACGACGACGATCAAGCTTCTCATGGGCATGATCCACGCAACGAGAGGGTCGGCAACGATCCTCGGGCTCGACGCCGACCGTGACGCCGTCCCGCTCAAACGCAAGATCGGCTACGTCCCGGGCGAGCTGCCGCAGTTCGGGGGATGGCGAGGCTCGGAGATCGTGGCGTATATCGCGGGTCTTCGCGGTGACCTTACCGACAGCGAGGTCGAGGCCGTCGCGAAACGTCTTGATCTCGACCTCGGCCGCAAGTACCGGGAGTATTCACACGGAAACAAGCAGAAGCTGGCGCTGCTCCTGGCGTTCGCGCCGAAGTCCGCCCTGCTCATCCTCGACGAACCGACGAGCGGCCTCGATCCGCTCCACCAGCAGGAGTTCTACGGACTGGTCCGCGACGCTCGGGCGCGAGGCGCGACGATCCTCATCTCGTCGCATGTCCTGTCCGAGGTCGAGCACGTCTGCGATCGGGTCGGCATCGTGCGCGAAGGCCACCTCGCGACAGTCGGTCAGCTCGACCAGCTGGCCGGAATGCGCGCGCACCGCATCGAGATCGTCTTCGCGGGGACTCCGCCAGTCGAGCGGATCCGCAGGATCCCCGGATTCGAGCAGGTCGCGGTCGAAGATCACCGCGTGACCGGGATGTTCCGCGGCGACTTCGAGCCTCTCTTGGCAGCGCTTGCGAGCTCGCGCGTCACCAAATTCGAAAGCCGCGAGCCCTCGCTCGAGGAGATCTTCCTAGGGTTTTATCGGTGACCACCCTTCTCCGGCTCGCGCTGCGATCGCACCGAACTGGCCTTCTTGCGACCGGGATGGTCGTAGCGGCGGGCGGGTTCATCAACGCGGTCGGGTTCGCGCAGACCGCGGGCGACAATAACAGATGGAGCTTCTCGCTCGGCAGCTCACGTACCTGCTTCCCGCTCCGGCCCAGCTCGACACGATGGCCGGCTACCTGACCTGGCGCTGGTTCGGCTCGGCCGTGCTTATCTACGCCTTTTGGGCACTTTTGGCAGGCACCGGCGCCGGGCGCGGCGACGAAGAGCGCGGGTTGGTGGAGCTCTGGCTGTCGACCGGTGTTTCCCGCTTGCGCCTTATCGCGGTGCGCGTCGGGGGTTTCGCGGCGATGGCCGCGGGCTCGATCGCCGCGATGCTCGTCGTGACCGACATCGGCGCGGCCGTTAGCAACGAGCCGCTGCCCATCGGACCTCTGGTCCTCGAGGGCCTCGCCACGTGGACCCTCACGCTCTTTGTCTTCGCGTTCGCGCTTTTCGTCGCACAGCTTGTGACGACGAGGCGAGGCGCGACCGGCATCGCCGGAATCGTGGTGCTCGCGCTCTTCATGCTCAATGCTGCCGCCCGATCCGGCGTCGACGTCGGGGCGATCCGCTGGCTGTCACCCTTCTATCTCTTCGACCGGAGCAACCCGCTCCTGCGCGGAGGCTCACTCGATGTGCCCGCCACAGCAGCGTTGGCGGTCGGGTCGCTCGCGCTCGCCGCCATCGCGGTCGTCGCGTTCGTTCGTCGCGACCTCGGTGGTCCGCTCCTCCGCGGGGCGGCCCGCAGGTCCCGTGTGTTGTGGCGTCCGGCCGGCGACCCGCTACTTCGAACACCGGTCCTCGCGATCGTCGACCAGCAGCGCGTCTGGATCATCGGATGGGCGCTCGGACTGGCGGTGCTGGCCGGATTCCTCACCTCGCTCACCAAGACGATGGTCGACGCGTTCGGAAACTCGGACATTCCGATGCTCCGCGCCTACTTTGAGCGCGCCGGGATCAATGCATACGCCGATTTCGTCGGCGTGATCTGGTTCTCGACGCTGCTGCTGCTCATTTCGCTCTTCGTCGCCGTCCAGGTGAACGGCTGGGCCGCCGACGACGCCGAGGGCCGCCTCGAGATGATCCTCAGCGCGCCGGTTTCGCGTGCGCGCGTGGTCGTCGAGCGCATCGCCGCTGTCGTAGTCGCGAGCGCCGTCCTCGTCGGCGCGAGCTCGCTCGCCGTCTACCTGACGGCGAGTTCGACAGGTATCAGCCTCCCCGGCGGCCGCTTCGTGTTCGCGTCGGCGGCTGTGCTCCCTGTCGCCTACGCGTTCTCAGGCATCGGCCACGCGCTTGTGGGCTGGCGTCCGCGCGTCGCCGTCGCCATCCTCGGCGCCCTCTCGGTGGTGGGCTACTTCGCGCAGCAGTTCGTTCCACTTTTCCAGTGGCCTGATTGGGTGACCAACATCTCGCTCTACGCGTTGTACGGAACGCCCATGGCGAAGGACGATTGGGGCGGGATCGCGACCCTCGTCGCTATCGGCCTCGCCGGGACGGCCGTAGCCATCGTCGCTATGCGTCGCAGGGATGTGGGACGCTAGAGCGGTGCGCCGTATCGGACATCGAGGGGCCAGGGGACATCCGCCGCCTGAGAACACGATCGAATCGTTCGAGAAGGCGCTCGCGCTCGGGTGTGATGAGGTCGAGACCGACGTATGGCTCGCCGACGACGGTCGCCTCCTGATCAGCCACGACCGACCGGGGCCCGACCTGAAGCTCACGCTGGTAGAGGTGCTCGACTTCTGCCGCGGCAAGATGGGGGTGAACGTCGAGCTCAAGGGTGAGATGAGCGAGAAGGCCGCACAGGAGACCGGTGGCCAGGTCGGAAAACTTCTGGCCGAGCGCCGCGATCCCGATGCCTACGTCTCGAGCTTCTGGTGGGCCGCCCTCGAGGGGGGTCGGGTCGCCGGACCCGCCGTGCGCCGCGCGTTCATCTTCGCAGACTCGCCCGATCGATCGTCACTTATGGAGAGCGCGCGTGGCATGCGGCTCTGGGCGCTCCATCCGAACCGCAACTACGTGACGCCGGAGATCGTCAAGGCAGCGCACTCGACCGGCGTGAAGATGAACGTGTGGACGGTGAACGAGCCGCGCGAGATCGCGCTCTTCGCCGAGTGGGGCGTCGACGGGATCATGTCGGACTTTCCGGAGCGCGTGCCGAAGAACTAGGGCAGGGCCCACCCGCGCGATCGTTCGACCGCCCGCAGCCATCCGGCGTATCGCGCGTCACGTTCGTCGGCCGACATGCGCGGCTCGTATCGGGCAGCGACGGTCCGCCGACGGCGCAGTTCATCCGATGTCTTCCATACCGCCGTCGCGAGGCCGGCGAGAAACGCCGCACCGAGCGCGGTCGTCTCCTGGACTTTGGCGACCTCGACCGGGATCCCCGCGATGTCCGCTTGGAACTGCATGAGGAAACCGTTGGCCGTTCCACCACCGTCGACGCGAAGTACCTCGATCGTCTGTCCGGCGCCGCGCATCGCTTCGACGAGATCGCGCGTCTGATAGGCGATGCTTTCGAGCGTCGCACGCGCGAGGTGCGCGCGCGTAGTCCCACGCTCGATCCCGATCAGCAGACCGCGCGCGTACATGTCCCAGTGCGGCGCGCCGAGTCCGGTGAACGCGGGCACGAGGTACACGTTGTCGTTGCCGGAGAGGCTTTTGGCGAGCGCGTCGGTCTCGTCCGCGGTCGCGATGATCCCGAGGCCGTCGCGCAGCCACTGCACCGCAGCCCCCGTGGTGAACGCGCTCCCCTCGAGCGCGTAGCGGACGCCGGCGCCGATGTCCCACGCGATCGTCGTGAGCAGGCCGCCGCTCGCCGACGCCGCGCTCTCACCGGTGTTCACGAGAAGAAAGCAGCCGGTCCCGTAGGTGTTCTTCGCCTCTCCCGCGGCGAAACAGGTTTGACCGAACAGCGCGGCCTGCTGGTCTCCGGCGATCCCGGCGATCGGCACAGGCGTGCCGAAATGCCGTGCATCGGTCTCGGCGATGAGGCCGCTGGACCGCACCGGCGTCGCCATCATCGACCGCGGGATACCGAGCAGCTTGAGAAGGTCGTCGTCCCATGTTTGGCGATGGATATCGAAGACGAGGGTGCGCGCCGTGGCATGCGTGCGACCGCCGGTGAGATTCCAGATGAGCCACGTGTCGATCGTCCCGCCCGCGAGCTCGCCGGCTTCGGCACGCTTCTGCGCGCCCGGAACCTGGTCCAGGATCCACCGGATCTTCGTTCCTGAGAAGTACGCGTCGATCACGAGCCCGGTGCGCTCGCGCACCAGCTTCTCGTGACCCTCCGCGCGAAGGCGCTCGCAGATGGCGGCGCTCGCCCGACTCTGCCAAACAACGGCGGGGTGGATCGGACGGCCTGTCGCGCGCTCCCAGACGACCGTCGTTTCTCGCTGGTTGGTGATGCCGATGGCGGCGAGGTCCGTCGCGGCGATGCCGGCGCGGGCGAGCGCATCGCGTCCGACC
>WNFL01060136.1_pt1 | contig 10596 bp, 8 predicted proteins | sample 5400361 | NCBI WGS metagenome assembly WNFL01 (sample SAMN13153351, study PRJNA577476) | soil metagenome | isolation source: 40 cm soil on Douglas fir-dominated hillslope | place: USA:California | collected 2013-09-17 | reverse complement strand
TGTTCGTCCCTCGACGGACCGGTGGAGAGGAGTGCGAGCAGGCGCAGAACCTCTTCGCGCTCGACGGAATCACGGAACATGAAGCGTACGCCCATGCCAAAACCGGGATGTGCGGTCAGCACCTGACCTGCAATTCTTAATTTCGTGTCGGCGGTGCGGACCAGAATCTCCACTCCTGACCGCCCGGAAAATGGGGATGGCATTTCGACGTAGCAGCCGCCTTCGCTGATGTCAGACAGGATGCAGCGATTGGGAACCTTGGTGCCGAGACGGTAGACTTCCGCTCCGAGTTTGCAGGCAAAACGATGCTCCCCTCGGCGGTTGCCAGCATTGGCAAAACGATGCTCTGCGCGGCGGTTGGGACCAGGGACAACGGCGGAATCTTCTGGCTCAGGCGCCTTCTTGGACAAAGGGCCTGACTGGGTTGCAGACGGCTGAGTTGCAGTTGGCTGGTTTGCCGACAACTGAGCAGGCCGTCCAGCTGCCGGGGGGGCATTGTTCTGCTGGAGCCACGTCTGCATGAGCCGGCGCGAAGACTGGGGCACATCGAGGAAACGAATTCCCGTGCGGCCGCTGGCGTCCTGCCACGCAACCTCACCCGACAAGCGGACCCGCTGCTGCTGACCGGGAAGTGCGAACTCGAAATAGACCTTGCATGCGGGCGGAAGGCGGTTGGTGGTTTGGATTGACGTTCCGCCGTCGCTGAGGTCGGTCAAGACGGCGCTCTGTTCGGGCGCTCCAGGGTAGGCGACGTTGGCGGTCGAACTAACGGCTGAGCGGGGAGCGCGCCGGCGTTCGCGGCGCAAGAGGCCACGGGCGGCGCGGAGGCTGATGCGTGTGCGCTCGGAAGAGAGCGGGCGATAGAGCACAAAGTTGGCGCCGAGCCCGAACACGGGACGGGCGTTGAAGTTGCCATCGACAACTGCAATCAGCATGCTGGCGCGATTTTTAGGGGACTGACGCAAGCGCGCGAAGAATTCCTCGGAACTCTGGTCAGTGCGATAGTCGAGGATAATGGCGTCGAAGTGCTGGCTGTCCAGCAATTCCAAGCCGCGAGAAATCACTGGCGTATGCGTGGCCGCCATCCCCAGTTCGGACAGGATGAGCGTGAGCAGGCTGGCTGAGTCCTGATCCGGACACACCACGAGGGCGCGGAGATCCATAGTGACAACATGGTAAGAGAGGGTCGACGGCACCGACAAGTTACCTGCGTCACGTGTAGGCCGCCACTACGATTGTTTTCTAAATGTTTTTTTGACGGGTCTGTTTGGGATGTGACTGGTTCATCGTCGTTCCTTGTCGCGTAGTTTTCTTCCCTATTTTAAAGCGCAGCAGTCACACCTTCAGTCCACTTGCGATTTCTGCTGGTGTGGTATGCCTGACAGCACGTGTGCGGGATTTTCGTTGATACCAAGAGCAAGTGTGAGGAAAAGCGCGGATTCAAGAACGAACTATGACACGATCGTAACTTCCCTTGGATTACCTTACCAACGAGCAGGGCATGGAGGGTCGATGTACCCCGGTACTTTGACGTATTGGGGGGTAGTTCCTACCATCAAGGGGCAGATGAGGGGGCAGTGATCCGCAAAGGTCGAGGGAGATCCGTCTGACGATTCCACTCACACAAATTGAGTCCAGTTACACACATTTCGGGCGGAGGAACCGCAGGTAGGTAAAACGGTTATGAAAAGCCTGGAAACAAATGCGGGACATCGGCATCGGGGACATCGAGCGAAGGGCTTCACTTTGATTGAGATGGTGTCGGTGCTCGCGATCATCGTCGTTCTGGCGGCAATTTCGTTCGTCAGCCTGGTGCCGCTGATGAAGCAGCAGCGCGTGGTCAATGCGTATAACACGACGCTGTCGGCAATGCGCCAGGCGCGCGATAACGCGGTGTCGCAGCGAACATCGTACAGTGTGACTTTTGCCACGAGCACATCGCCGGTCACGAACACAATCACGGTAGCGCCGATGTTGACGACATTTCAGGGGGCGCAGAATTCAGTGACCTATCAATTGCCGACGGATGTGTCCTTTCTTGCGCAATCGGGGCTCCCGGCGACGGCTCCCGACGGTTACGGATCGGGGCTGGTAGCGATTGATTTGGGTTACACGGCGCATGCCAACGGTGGAGCACAGACGATTTACTTCTGCCCGGACGGTTCAGCGCAGGATGACAGCACAGGGAATTGCGCGGGCAACTGGGATGGAGGCGTGGTGTATATCGCACGTGCGGGAGATCTCATGAGCTCCCGAGCGATAACGCTGTGGGGCGGGACGGGCCGGATTCGCGGATGGCGACTGTACGGCAGCGGGGCGGGAGGCTATCAATGGCTACGTCAGTAATCAGGCGCGGCGGGGACTCGCTAACGCCGAAGCGAGCGGAGGGCGGATTTTCACTGCTCGAAGTGGTGATCTCGATGGCGGTGCTGACGGTGGGACTGGTGAGTCTGCTCGGTGTGTTCGGACTGGCCATGGCTTCGACGCAGACCTCGCAGCAGGACATGATCGCCAAGCAACTGGCGAACGAAGAACTAGAGAGCATCGTGACGGCGCGCAACACGTCGCAGCTAGTCTGGGACGACATCCAAAATGTCGGTTCCACAACCTGCAGCAGCGGCGCCAGCAACTGTGGCATCTTCCTGGTGGGGATGAACCCGATCTACAACTCAGGAACAGATGGAATCTTTGGGACCGGCGATGACACCACTGCGGGCGAGCAAACTCTTCAACAACCGGGGCCCGATGGGATCTATGGGAGCGCGGACGATGTGAAGATTCCTTTGACTGGCTATCAGCGCAAGATTCTGATCTCACCGGTGTATGACGCGAACGGCAACCTGGTAATTTCGCTGCGAGGTGTGAATGTCACCGTGCAGTATGCGACGACCCAGGCAAATCTGCCGAAAACGTACGTTCTGAGTTCGTTCATTTCGCAGTACCAGTAAAGGGGAGCTATGAGCGATTGCTCAAGCAAAGGCGCGAGGGGATTCAGCCTGCTGGAAATGGCGATCGCCATGGCCCTGGGAACGATTGTGCTGGGCGCGGCAGTGCAGCTTTACAGCCAGGGCGTGGCGGCGACCTGGACGGTCACCCAGCGGGCGGAGTTGCAACAGGATTTTCGGGCCGCCTCGAACATGCTGACGCGGGACCTGAGCCTGGCCGGGGCGGGTCTGAGTAATGGCGCAGCGATCGCCCTGCCGGCCGGAACCACCCCTGTATACGGATGCGACCAGGCAGCGAAGTGCTACATCAACGGCTCCTCGGCAGCGTATCCCAAGCAGGGCACCACGCCTTATCTTTACGGGCTCATCCCGGGCTGGAAATACGGGCCGACGCTCAACGCGTCGCAGGGAGCGACCGACGTGGTCACGGTGGTGTACACCGACTCCACTTTCTACTTGAACTGCTACACGGCGACTGTCACATCCTCCACAGTGGTGACCTTCACGCTACCCTCGCCGCTGACTTGTGTATTGCCGAGCGGCGTGACCACCCCGCAAAGCGTCAACGATTCGGTGGTTGGGCTGGCGCCAGGCGATCTAGTCTTGTTCAGTTTCAGCCCCAATGTGGTGGCCGAAGTTACCGCCGTCAATAACAATGTCATCACCTTCGCCACCGGCGATGTGCTGAACATGAATTCGACAACCGCCGCCAGCGGGAACCTGGCGCACGCGTCTGGTGCGGGAATGGGAACGCGAATACTGGTGATCACTTATTACGTCGACAACACGATTAACCCGCCGCGACTGATGCGGCAGGTGAGCGGACACACTCCGATGCCGGTAGCGGAGAACCTGGCTTATCTGCAGTTCAGCTATGACCTTTTTGACGACGCCACGAATACACCGTCGCCTAACCAGGCCGACGGAGGCGCTGGACTGACCCCTCCTTTGCTGCCCAACCAGATCACCAAGATCAATATCAAGCACATGGCGATGGACAGCACGCTGAAGGGCGCGCGGGGCGGTTATCAGGGATTGGATTTGGAGACATCGGTAAGCGCGCGGAATCTGACCTACAGCAACGGTTATCCCCAGTAGAGGGCGGAGATGACAGGAGCAAGTAACAAGACGACGGGGAGCGAGACGATGGGTAGTGACATCATGACGAGTTACGGCATGACGAGAGCAGGGCGGCAGACCAAGGGATTCACGCTAATTGCGTCCTTGCTCCTGCTGTTGCTGCTGTCGGGGATCGCGATCGGGCTGATGATGATGGTCAACACCGAAGGCAAGGTGGGCGGGACCGATCTGCAGAATAATGCCGCTTATCACATCGCCGAAGGCGGAATTGAGAAGATGAACTCCGATCTGGCGGCGACGTTTCAGAACGCACAATCTCCCACAGCCGCTCAAATCTGCAATCTGGGAACTTTTCAGCCAAACATCGGCGGAGTCACCTGGAAAGAATATCAGGTAACGCCGGGGGCGTTGGGGGCGGCTTGCCCCGCAACGCTTACGGGGCTCACGCAGTGGGGACAGATCATATCTGGACCGAACCAGGGTTTGTGGGCGCAGATTATTCCGGTGCAGATGCTGGCGACAGCGGCCTTATCGGGCGGGCAGGAGGTCAGCATGATGCGGAAGTCTCAGGTGGCGCTGATTCCGGTGTTCCAGTTCGGAGTGTTCTCGGACAGCGATCTCGCCTTCTTCCCCGGTTCGAATCTTGATTTTGCGGGCCGCGTGCACACCAACGGGGACTTATATCCTTTCGCTGGGACTGGCGCGAATCTGACCTTTCACTACAAGGTATCAGCATTTGGTAACGTGATCCGGACTCGATTGCCGAACGGATACAGCGCAAGCACCAAGTATGCTGGCAACGTATACGTTCCGACCGCCGACACTAATTGTCCGAGCCCGGGGACGGCATCGAGTACTTGCAGGCTGATGGATCCGCCGACTACCTCGGGGACATACGGAGACGGCAGTGTGCAAGGGGCGGGAGGAAACCCGCCGACGTCGACCTATAACACCAGCACCTGGAATACTTTTTCGAAGACGACCGCCAACTACGAACTCATCAACGGGAACTATGGAAATGCCACCAACCCGGGAACCGGAGCTAAGAACCTGTCGATGCCCTTTGTCGGCGGGGGGGCCTTGGCAAACGAAATCATTCGCCGGCCGAAGGCGGGTGAGGACCCCACATCCCCGCTGGGCGCGTCGCGGGAATATAACATGGCGCAGATTCGCGTGCTGTTGAGCGACGACCCGAAGGACTTGCCGGGCGGCGCGTCGGATACAACGAACAATATACGGTTGGCGAATGTAGCGGGCGCCAACGGCAATCCATATGGAATTGCAACGTCGCTTCCGGCGGGGCTTCCGGCGCTGGGGGCAGGAAACACTTACAACACATATTTTGCCGCGGGGTCGAATGCGATGCCGGATCTGACCACTTGCGCGGGCAATGTGTGCACTTCCTCGGACTGGCCCTTCGCACCGGCGGCACAAACGCAAGGAACCCCACTTCCCGCGCTGCAGCCTGCGGGCGCTCCGATCAACTCCAATAATGGCACGCCAGCAATTAGCCTGTGCCCGCCAGCAGGCGTGAATTCGTCCAGTACGCCGGCGCCAACTGCCAACTGTCCGTGGACGGGCGCATACCCCTACTTTGCTCCACCAAACGGCGCGGCGCCCTCCAACTCGGCCAGTTCCAAGACCTGGAACCTGATCGATGGCTGGCTGCGGGTGGAATACAAGGATGCTTCCGGAAACTGGCACCCGGCAACCATGGAATGGCTGCAACTGGGATTTGCGCGCGGCCTCACGCCGCCTACAACTCCGGGAAGTAACCCGGTGAATCCGAACGCGATTCTGCTGCTCCAGGAGCCAGCGGATCGCGATGCTACCGGCGCGATGAACACTGCCGGGACTGCCCCGACCTGTACGGCCACGATCCTCGGAGTCTGCAAAACGTGGATCGGCGGCGTGCCGCCAGAAGTTCCGGCGGATACGGCCGGGTTAGCGGCAGCGGGTTGGTGGCAGTATGGCATCACCAATTCCGCGACAGCTACGCAGAGCATCACCCAGTACAACTGGTATCCCGTCAACTTCTACGACGTCCGGGAAGGGGAAGTTCGGGACATCGCTGTGACGGATAACAGTTGCACAACCAACGGAGTAATGAACGCGGTTGAAATCGATGTGGGCAACCTGAAGAAATGGCTTGCGGGAACCATCGGCAGCAGCGGCACGAGCGTGGACTATCTCGAGCAGAATGGATACGTGCTGTATTTCTCCGATCGCCGGGGCATGCTGTATAACCCGAATGCTTCTACCACGAATACCAGGACTGGAGAAGCTGGCTTGGAAGACATAGTTAACTCCTCCAGTGGCACGGGCACACCCGATGGATCGCTGGATCCGAAGAACGGCGCCGCCTTTTCTCCCGAAGACGTCAATAAGAATACTTTCCTTGATAACTGGGGTGAGCAGGATCTGGGATTGGGCTTCTGGAACAGCGCTGCCCAGAACCTGAATGTGGTCATCGCGGCTGCTAATGATCCTTACACGCAGCGCATCAATAGTTGCAGCACCACTGCCCGCAAGAACTGGGTGAGCGGGCCGCGCCACGTTTTGAAACTGGTGGATGGCTCGCTCGGCAACATTCCCGTGAGAACGGACGCCGCTGCAACTCTAGCGAGTCCCGGCGGATTCACGGTGGCATCGGAAAACCCGGTGTACATCCAGGGCGATTACAACAGCAACGCGGCGGACACAACTTGGAACGCGACCCCTACGAATCAGACGGGACACGCGGCCGCCGCTGTCATTGCCGACGCCGTTACGCTCCTCTCGGACGATTGGACGGACTTGAAGAGCATGGTGGGCGTGATTACCGACAAGACGGCAAATCGAAACCCCAGTCATGACAGCTACTACCGGGTGGCGATCGCGGGCGGGAAAAACATGACTTTCCAGCAGCCAGCAGGTACCTCCCAAGATTTCGGCACCGACGGCGGGTTGCACAACTTCATGCGCTACCTGGAAGACTGGAGCGGACAAACCGTGCATTACAAGGGCTCGCTGGTGAGCCTGTACTACTCAACCTATAACACCGGCGTGTTCAAGTGCTGTACCGTCGTATATGGAGTGCCCTCGCGAAACTATGTTTTCGACGCAGACTTTTCCAGTCCGGGAGGCCTACCGCCCGGAACGCCTCTGTTCCGCGACGTCAACAGCCTGGGCTATCGGCAGCTGTTTACGGCACGTAACAGTTCCAACTAAATCCACTGGTCAGTGAATCCATTCAACCCCGATCCGCCAGGATCGGGGTTTTGTCTTGGGCTGAAAATGCTATCCTCATTTCCATCTAGTGGACACTCGCGTGGCCATAGAGAGCATGAATCGTCGGGGTTAAGCTTCTCATGGTGATTCGATCTGAGAATCGTGTTGATGCGAATCGCGGGCTGTGGCTGATGTTTCTTTCGCTGGCGATCCTTTCTCTGAGCCTGTTTCTGATTCCGGCGTTTGTCATCCGGCCATTCCGTCATCAGTCGGAGAATGCGCTGGGGCTGGCGATTGCGGTGAAGCGGATCGCGCCGGCACTTACGATTGCCGCCTCGGCCGCTGTGCTGGCGCTGGGCTGGCAACTGTGGCGAAGCTCGTCGAGAGTGTTGCGGGCCGGCATCGTGATAGCGCTAGTGCTAAGCGCGGCGTCGGCGGTGATGGTCCGGCAGAATTATTTTGAATGGATGTTCCGCCCGATCAAGGCGGCGGGGTTCGTCCCGCCTGGCGATGTTCACCTCGGCGACAAGGAAATGGTGATGGCGGTGCGAATCGGGCGGGAAGCGCGCGCTTATCCTATCGTGCAGATGGCCTACCACCACATTCTGAACGACACGGTTGCCGAGATACCGATCGTCGTCACCTATTGAACGCTTTGTCACACCGGTCTGGTGTGGAAGAGAACAGCGCGGGGACGCGAGCTGCATTTCTATCTGGCGGGAATCAACAACCAGAATTTTCTGATGCGCGACCGCGAGACTGGTTCGTGGTGGCAGCAGGTCACGGGGCGCGCCATCACGGGCGAACTGGCGGGCAGCGTGCTGGAACTACTGCCGAATGACGAACTCACGTTCGCATTGTGGAAGTCCGAATCGTCGAATGAGCACGGGCATGGTTTGGTGCTCGCGCCGGTTGCCGGACACGAAAAGGACTATGACAAGGAATGGGAGAAGGAAGTTGCGAAGTATCCGGTGCCGCTGACTTTTCCAGGGCAGGGACTGCAGGATCGCGACGTGGTTCTGGGAGTCGAGGTGGGCAGGCAGGCGCGGGCCTTTCCTTTGGCGAAGGTGCATGCGCAGAGCCCGGTCGAGGACAAGATTGCCGGCGTTCCGGTGGTGCTGGTAATCGGGCCGGATGGCAAATCGGTGCGCGTGTTCCGCTCACAGTGGAATGGAATGGATATCGAACTCTACCGAGATGCGCGGAGTTCTGAGTGGCGGCTGCTCGATTCGCAAGGGAACATGTGGAACTTTGCGGGATGCGCGACGAGCGGGCCGGCGGCGGGCCAGTGTATGGAGAAGATCAATTTCCTCAAGGATTACTGGTTCGACTGGAAGAACTATAATCCGCGGACTACGGTGTACAGCCACTAGTGCGGCGACCGGCCAGTCGTTAGTCGTTGGTCGTTGGCAAGCAAGAAGCGTGAACGACCAACGACTGGCTGTCCCATCAGCGGGGCTTGCGGAGGATTGGAGTGGGCTCGCTTCCCTTTCGCGCAGCGGGTTCGGGCGGCGGCCCACTGACAGCCAGGTCGGAGGACCAGCAGTCGGCAAGGATCTTCCAGGTGCCAGCGTGCTGTCGCACCAGGACAACCAGATATTTTCCGCGCTCTTCGCGGCGCTTGCCCATGGCGACGGGCACGAGCATTTTGCAACGACCGAGATCGAGAGCTACATCCCCGAGCACTTCGATGCGCAGGGATTCCATCTCCACGTCACCCAATCCGGCTTCGAGGAGCGAGATGAGAAATTCCCTGATCGCAGGCAGACTGCGAACCGGCGGAACGCTGGAACGGATGAGCGTGGCGTCGGCGGCGTAGAGTTCGATCAGATCGTCGACGTGCCGGGTGTTGCAGGCCTGTGCCCAGTCCTGGACAACCTGGCGGGCGCTGGCCTCGGCACGGCCGCCAGCCGCAGTACCCGGAGAACCGGGAGCACGACCTCGAGGAGTAGCGGGCTCGGACTCGGCAGAGGGCGCAGAGGATGGCGTTCCATGCCCGGGGACAAGATGATGATAGTGATGGTGAAAGTGATGTTGCGCGGCACCGGCTCGAGATTGAGCGGTGGGATCGCCGGCAGAAAGCTGGTTGGGGATTCCGCACCAAACACAAAAACGAGCGCCCGCCGGCAGCGCACCTCCACAAGCTGAGCAGGCATTGGCCGCTTCATCGGTTTCGCCAGCCGCCGAGTCCTGTGACGACGTGCCACCCGACATGCGAAGGATCGCCTCTTCGGCCGCAGCCACGGCTTCGGCATTCGGCTTCGGCCAGCGAAAGGTGCCAGGGAGACGTTGAAAAAACGCTTCGATGTCCTTGCCTTCGACTGGCTGGTCCTTCTGCGGATCGGGCTCCGGATCGGGAATGTCTCGATCGGCAGGACTGGTATTGTCTGCGGTCACGGCAACCTCATCGCTAACATTGTAGGAGAATTCGCGCGCTAGCGGATGCTGAATCTTACCAGCGCCTCGGAATCGGTGGGAACGCCGTTGCAGAGTGCGGGACGATAACGCCAGCAGCGCACCGCGCGCAACACAATCTGGTCTTCGTCCGGACCGCCGCTGTTAAGAACGAACGCGCTATGCACCTGTCCGTCGGATCCAACAATGAAGCTGACACGCACATTTATATCGTCGTCCTGAACGTGCATCAGCGGGTCTGGAGTCAGCAAGGCTTCGGGCGGACGGACGTTACCGCACTTCGGCAATGCCAGCGGCTGTGCTACAGGAGCGAACTCGGAGATGTGAGCGGATACACGGCGCAAGGTCTTTTCTAATTGCGTCAGAGGGACGCGATGGGGTACAACGCGCGATGGAGAGGGAGACGCGACTGCACAGCGACTGCACACCAAGCCAGGACACTACTGAGTGCGGCCAGGGACAGGGCCGCCGTGAGCACAGTCCTGCGCTTTGCTATCGTGCTCGGCCAGAGACACAGCATCCAGTTGGCATGGGCAATTTGCCTGCCAGCCGCGGTGAAAAGGTAACAACTTTATCGTAAATGACTTAGCTACGATTCCCTTCCGACTTCTTCACCGCGGAGTGCAATCTGTTGCGAATGGTTTGAGCAGAACCGCAACTAAAGTTGGGCGTGGAAGTCCACGATTGTGGGCAGGATTCACATGCGACTGCTCCCGGAAACATTGGATTGCTCCCGGAAGGCTGGGAAAGCCTCAGCCTGCCCGCTGGGCTCCGAGACTCTGAATTACTTCCTATTGCAGGCCGCTCTGGGTAAATTTATATCCGGTATTTATTCCCCCGGCGGTGAAATAGATGCTGGAAGCCTGAGCATCGGTGCTGTAGTTATCCGTGACAATCCCACTGGGGCCGCCGGACATTGTTGTCGTGACCAACGTTGTGGGAGCAG
>WNFL01315758.1_pt4 | contig 10597 bp, 10 predicted proteins | sample 5400361 | NCBI WGS metagenome assembly WNFL01 (sample SAMN13153351, study PRJNA577476) | soil metagenome | isolation source: 40 cm soil on Douglas fir-dominated hillslope | place: USA:California | collected 2013-09-17 | reverse complement strand
CAACCCGCCTTAACTCGCGTAACTCTCTCGCGAGTCGGAGCTCGACGGCGGCGTTTCTCAGGGTGTTGTCATGGGCCTGCATGTTCGATTTCATGTGAGCGTTGGAGCAGTTGGCGTGCCACAATCGCCAGTCGACGCTGGACCGGCTGAAAGATCGGCGACCGATGCTTCAGTTCAGGGCGGCTCGGCGGCAGAATCGCTTCCCCACGTTTTCGAGCCAGCGGGTAATGGATGAGGCCTGCCCTTCCGTACGGGCGACGCAGGCGCTGCGGATTCTGCAGCCGATGCAGAAAAGCATCGGCCAGTAGGTAACTTTCTGCACGTCCGCGTCGGGAGTCGGTCGATTCTGTTCGGCCTGCGGCAGAACGAGGTGGGCCATCCACGTGCTCCTACACCATCATGAAAATCCCAAAAGCGCCGATGTGCGCTCTTGTTCTGATCACGGCTCTTTCCGCATGGGCGCTCCCAGCCTCTGCCCAGTCTTCGGAAAAGCCAACGAAACCCGATAACACCAAGGTCAACAAACGCGACCAAGGTCCCGGTGCGGTGACTGCCGATCAGCAAAAAATGAATGCGGCAGATCGCGATCTCACCGCCAAGATCCGCAAAGCTGTCATCGCGGATAAGGCATTGTCCACCTACGCGCATAACGTCAAGATCATCAGTCAGGACGGCACGGTGACGCTTAAAGGCCCGGTTCGTTCAGAGGATGAAATCAAATCCATCCTTGCCAAGGCCGCGGAGATCGCCGGTGCGGACAAAGTCGTCAACGAAATGGCTGTAAAGCCGTAGACAGAGTTTCAAGATCGCAAATAAGGAGAATTAAGAATGACCAACAAGAAAACAGCAGTTTTTGGCCTGTACCAGTCGGTCGGCCACGCCGAGCAGGCGGTTGATCGCATGCTCCACTCGGGATTTTCGAACGACGACATTTCGGTGCTTCTGCCGGACAACAAGAGCACCAGGGAATTTGCTCACGAGAAGAACACTAAGGCGCCGGAAGGGACCACTACCGGCGTGACTACAGGCGGAGCGATTGGCGGCACGCTGGGCCTGCTTGCGGGTATTGGAGCGTTGGCGATTCCTGGTGTCGGCCCATTCATCGCTGCCGGACCTATCATGGGTGCGTTGGCGGGTCTGGGTGTCGGCGGGGCTGTTGGCGGCTTGATCGGCGCGCTGGTCGGCATGGGGATTCCCGAATACGAAGCTAAGCGCTACGAGGGGCGGATCAAACAAGGCGGCGTCCTTCTCTCGGCGCACTGCGATACCTCCGAGGAAATTACTCGCGCGAAGAATATCTTGAAGCAAACCGGGGCCGAAGACATTGCTTCGACCGGCGAAGCTAGTGCCGACGCACCTGCGGCTACCGTCGTGACTCGCTAGTTACTCTTCAGGTCCGCATCGGGTTGCGCGCGCCCGGCTGCGGATCTATATGTCGCCGTGATTTTGGCTACTTACCTGCAGTAGAAATATCGGAGGACGAGTTATATGGAGACCGTATCACCGGTTGCCGCAGATCGGCGACCGACAATGTTTGAAACTTCTTCTGACCCGCGCGTGTCGCGCGAATCCGGCTGGTCCGGCGTGTCCTGGCCGGCCGTGCTCGGAGGCGCGTTCGTCGCCGCGGCGTTTTCACTCATCTTACTGGCCCTGGGCGCGGGTCTTGGGCTATCCGTGGTTTCACCGTGGGCGAACGTGGGTGCGTCGGCGGCGACGGTTGGCGCCATGGCCATCGCTTGGCTCATTTTCGTTCAAGCGATCGCATCGGCGTTGGGCGGCTATTTGACCGGACGGCTGCGTACCCGATGGGTCTCGACGCATAACGACGAAGTCTTCTTTCGCGACACCGCGAACGGACTACTGATGTGGGCCGTGGGGTTGGTAATCACCGTGGCATTCCTAACTACCGCGGCCACCTCGCTGGTGGGGGGCGCTTCCACGGCTGCGGCCGCGACGGCAGCGGGTGCGGCAGCCCGCAGCGACGGCGGGCCACTTGAGTCGAACGGATATTTTGTGGACAGTCTGTTCCGCTCCGATCATCCAAGTTCGGACAAGAACGTCGGGGACGCGAACGTTGAAGCTGGCCGAATTCTAGCAAACGGACTTCGCCAGGCTGACATGCCTCCGGCGGACACGGCTTACCTCGCCCGGCTCGTCTCGGCCAGAACGGGAATGAGCCAACCAGAAGCCGAGAAGCGGGTAGCGGATGTTGTCACTAGCGCTCGGCAAGCTGCAGATACTGCACGCAAAGCCGCCGTGTATTTGCTTCTATGGATCTTCCTTGCCCTGTTGATCGGAGCCTTTTGCGCAAGCCTCTTTGCGACCTTCGGGGGCCGGATCAGGGACGGCGTGAAAGTTGTCTAACGGAGTTTAAAAGGAGCAAATATGCGTTCGATCTTACTCTATCTTCTAGGCGTGCCGATTCCGATTATCATTCTTATCGCGCTGCTACGTCATTAGACGAGCCGCTGGGAGCCCGCTCGATCAGCACCATGTGGCCTCCCGGTGTCACGCCCCAGCTTCACAACTACGCGGACAGAGATTGAATCACTGTACACCTATTGGACCCAGACGTTGAAGAGTACGACGTTCTGCGCGAAGCTGAGATTCACGTTCATCAAGGTCTGCTGCGGTGCGGTGAAGTTGACCTGGAAAATTCCCGCAGCCAGGCCCGGAGCTGCGCCGGCGAAGGTGACCGGCAGCATGTTGCCATTGGCCAGCAGTTGGACCGACCCGCCGGGAGCCGCGAGCGGAGCAGCGTTGAGCTGACCATTCTGGCTGGGCGGATTGGATTGTCCAGCGCCGCTCATATACAGCGCCATTGCCGAACCGGCCTTCGCCGGATTTGACGCAGAGTTGAGAGATCCATCCGCATTCAGTACCGCGAGGAGCTGTAAAACGATCGGGATTACGGCGACCTTAACCGGATTGGATTGGATGCCCAGGTATTGAACCTGAATCGTGGTGGCCGATTTATTGATCAGTTCGAAGGGCGCCACCAGATCGATTTCCTGAGCGCTCACCGAGAGGAGCGGCACCGGGACTCCGTCGAAGGTCAATTGCACTCCAGCAACGTTGGTCGTCAAGAGTCCCGACTGGATTACACCGGGGGTGGCCGTGACCGGACCCATCTGCTTCCCGAGGACTCGGATCACTTCTCCCGGGGCGATCCCGCGAAAGCCGGGCGGGAATATGCTCGCAGGAAGGATCACGCTGGTAACAGAATCCAGCGAAATCGCCGGCGGCGTGGAATCGATTTTGGCGATATAAACTGGCTGCGTTCCCGTGTTCGGGACCGTACCCGCAACATAGGCCGACCCGGAGGAGTCGAGTGCCAGGCCCGAGACCGGGTCGAAATACGTGGAAAACAGCAACTGCGAAAAATCCGCGCTGAACTTGCTGATAAAACCCGACCCTATTCCAATCTCAAAAGGACTCGCTGTCTGCACTGTGCTGGTGAACACTTGGGCTCCGCCCGAGATCCAGGGCTGGCCCTTGGAGTCCACCGCGATCGCGGATGGAATGAGACAATACGGCGCGCCAAGATAAGTCAGACGCTGAATCGAATGCGCCGCGGGATCCAGCTTCATGACCAGGGCATTTCCCGCAGGAATCGGAAACGAAGGTCCCGGACCGAAGACCGGGCAACTCGCGCTGGCCTGGGATTGGAAGGCGCCCGGAGATGCAGGCTGAGATAAACCGGTGCTTCCGCCGGTAACGAAAATGTTGCCGGACGAATCGAAGGCGATCGCGCTCAAAATGTCGTAGCCCGCGCCGCCCAGGTAAGTGGCGTAGTCAAGACCACCGGAGGGATTGAAGCGCGCCAGAAAACCGTCGTAGGGCCCGCCGCCGAGTTTCGGCTGCAAGGCGTCCGAGGTGACCGGAAAATCGGGAGACAGAGTCCCGCCGGTTATCCAAGCGTTTCCGTTCGCATCCAACGCTACGCTGGTCGCGTACGCCGCTGGGGCGACCACCGGAATATCAACCAGAGGACAGCTCCCGCCAAGCAGGGTCGAATATCGCAGCGACTTGCCGTCGGGCGCAATTCGGGTCACGAACGCAGTACCTTTATTGAAGGAAGAATTGATGCAATTGGGGGCGGGCGCGGATTGGAACGCGTTGGGAGTGACGGGATAATTGCCGCGCGTCAGCCCGGCGATCACCACACTTCCCGTCCCATCCACGGCGATGGCCAAACGTGGACCCGCTTCCGAGCACGGTCGAATAGACCAGTTGCGATCCATCCGGGCTTAATTTGGTAACAAACACGTACGGGGCGCCGCTGAGATTAGTCCCTTCAAGGAGCCTGACGACAAACTGGAATGCACCCGCCGTAGTGGGAAAGTCTGGTGAGGTTGTGAAACCGGTGACGTAGGCGCTGCCGGTTGCATCCACGGCGATTCCGCTGGCTTGGTCACCTTGGCTTCCGCCGAGATAGGTGGAGTACAGAACCTGGCTGCCATCCGCGCTCCACTTAGTGACGAACACGTTGTTAATCGTCGCGACCTCCACGAAAATTCTCGAGTCGGCAGGCGAGATGAAAAGCGATTGCGCGAGTCCCGGATAAGGCTGCGAAAGTTGCGAGAAGGTTTGTCCGCCGTCCGTGCTGCGAAACAGCGGGTACGTTACCGAACCAACCGTGAATATGCTGCCCGCTGCATACACGATGGATGGATTCCGTGGATCGACCGCAAAAGGCCCGATGGACTGCGAGGAATTCGAGGAGTTGACCGAGGGTAACACCACCGTGAAAGTTTGGCCGCCGTCTGAACTCCGTTGGAGTCCTAAAAAATTGACCAGATAGACAATGGATGGATTCCCCGGCGCCACTGCGAGAGCCTGATTGTTTTGTGCGCCCTGATTTGCTCCGGCGACCCAGCTATTTCCCCCGTCGGTGGAGATCTGCAAACCAATGAACGTTGCGGCGAAAATCGTGCCATTGGAGGCCACGGCGATCGCATTAATAGTGTTGATCCGATCGGGCACCGTGAGGATGGGCAGTTGCACCCAGCTTTGGCCGAAATCGGTACTGCGGAACAGAGCGGGTGGAGTTTGGACGCTCGCGAACACGGTTCCAGTCTGCGTGGAGGCGGCGATCGCCAGGATGGGACTGGTGGAGGCGGCGATCGCCAGGATGGGACTGGCCGGGATCCCGTTGGTCGACAGTCGCCAGTTCACCGCGCCGTCGGTACTGATGAAGAAACCTTGCGCAGTCGCGGCATACAGGGTGGTGGCGGAACTCGCATCGACAGCCAGCGCCGTTGCCGGAACCGCAAGACCGGTATTGGCCGGTTGGGTCCAGGATGTCCCACCGTCGACGCTCTTAAAAACGCCAACCGGTGTTGCGGCGTACAACGTCGACGGCGCAGACGGAGCGGCCACAATCGCAGTGACAGAACGGGCCGGTCCGAGCGATGGGAAGCTGAAGGTTTTTCCGGCGTCCGCAGTGACCAGGACGGGCGACGTGCCCAGACGACTCTGGAAAGGATTCACAGTGGCGAAGTCCGTCGAATTCGTGGAGCCGGCGACATACAGATTGCCTTGCGTGTCGCGAGCCAGCCCCGCGGCGGTGCTCTGGCCGCTGCCGCCGAAGGATTTATCGAAGACGATTTGAGGATCGATCACCAGTGCGCGCCTGCGATCGTAAGCGCCAGTGCGGAATCGAATGTGCCTGGAGGTGTCCATCGCATAAGCCACGTCGACCAGCTTCTTTTGCCCCGCGACCATCTGATAGGCGACGGGCTTGGGCTGATGGATTTGGATCGCGCCGGCTTCGAGGAGCAGATCGCCGTTGCGATCGATCCGCATCTGGTCAACGCCCTCGAAGTTCAGCTTGATTTTTCCTGGATCGCGCCCGGCGCCGATTTCGAAATCGTATTCGAGGTGCTCCTGGTTTCCTCGAAACACCAGGTCAATGCCGGCATAGACGCTGCGCCAGCGAACCCGGCCGTAGAGATCGTAAGACGCGCGGACGTCGCTGCCGAGAAGATAGTTCGCCCTACCCGGCATTCGGTCGAGAGGTTCCAGAGACGATTTCGGGCTCGCTCCGGAAACCGACATTCGCACGGCCTGGCCGTTCAGGCTCAGGACCGCGCCACCGGAAGTTACCGTCAGCGAATGGCCGGGACCGTGAGCTACGTATTGGCCGTTGCGGGCCTCGAACGCCAGCACGCGAGGTTTGGTGGCGGCGCTAAAATTTGCGGCAAAACACGAGAATGTAAGAAGTAAAAGAATGAGGATAGGCACAACTTGTCTCCAAGAGAGGACGCGGGCAAGACCAATCTCGACTTTAGCATCAGAGCTCGGCCGCGCATAAGATAGTGAGGTAAGTGCTTCAATCCACGAGCTCAAGGGCGAAAATCGCTTCGATTTGCAAAATTGAATTCCGCAGCTACCCGCTTCCGGGTCTTGGTGAAAGCCACGGCTGCGGGCTACCCGCTTGCGGGTTAAGAAAAAGCCCCACGCCACAACGCTGCGGGCTAGAGCCCACACCACAACGGTGGAAATGGGTTCGAATTGCAAAATCGTCTCGAGACCAGGCACCTTTCCATAGAAGATCGCATTCGTTCCGCAGAAATTCCCATGAGTCATTAGAAGGAGGTTACGGCACGGGAACGATGGTTGAGAGATGCGTTGATGGCATCTGGTTGGAGGGAAACGGAGAATCGCACGACCAAATCTGGTGACGAGGGTCACGCAGAAGAAACGGATCGAACGCGAGGGAAGCGGATCCAGCGCCACTTGGCCAACGCTGGAACCGGCTCCTGCGTGATCACGTCAAACAGTCATTGCCCTCCGAAGTGAATATCGGCATCGTCGGTGGCGGGATCGGCGGAGTGGCCACGCTAGCAGCTCTGCACCGGTTGGGGATCCAGGCGACGGTTTATGAACGCGCTCCGCGACTGAAGGAAGTCGGCGCCGGGATGATGCTGTGGCCGAATGCCACGCGCGTTCTGAAAAGTCTGGGGCTGCTGGAGAAGGTTGCTGCGCGGAGCGGCCCGAATACTCATTTTCTGGTGCGCGCAAGCTGCGGCAAGATTTTGATGAACATCGCCTTGGGAGAGTTCGACGTGCCGGCTTTGTGTACGCGGAGGTCGGATCTGCTGGCCGCGCTGCTTTCCGCCGTGCCCTGCGAGAGTATCCGACTGGGCCGGGAGTTTACGCACCTGGAGAAGTGCAAATCCAAGGTTCGGATTCACTTCTCGGACGGCAGTGTGGAACAGCACGATGCCGTGGTCGGAGCCGACGGAATTCGCTCCCGCGTGCGCTCGCAGCTGTTCGGAATATCCGATCCGGTGCACCGCGGCTATACGGTTTGGAGAGGAGTCGCGCCTTACTCCGGCAGTGCAATCCGCCGCGGACACAACAGCGAAACCTGGGGCCACGGCAGCCGCTTCGGCATTCTGGACGTCGGGCAAGGCAGATTTACGTGGTATGCGACCGCCAATGCACAGCAGCGCGATGCCGCACTTCCGGATGATCCGAAAACGACGGCTGACTTGAAGTCGGAGCTCCGCCGGCGCTTCGAGGGATGGCATGCGCCGATTCCCGCGCTGATCGAATCCACTGAATTCATTCTCGAAAACGGCGCCTACGACGTGCCGCCGTTGCCACGCTGGACGGACGGGCGAGTGACTCTGCTCGGCGACGCGGCGCATCCCTGCACACCGAATCTCGGGCAAGGCGGGTGCCTGGCGCTGGAGGACGCGGTGGTTTTGGCAAAATGCGTTTCCGGCGCGATCTCGCTTGAATCCGCGTTGCGCCGCTACGAATCGTTGCGCCGGCGACGGACCAGACACATTCAGCAAAGATCACTTCTGATGGGTAACGTCGGCCAGTGGCAGAATCGCGCGGTGGTTGCCGGACGGCGCGTGGTGACGGGACTCCTGCCATCTGCGCTCTTCGAGCGTAATCTCAGGAGGGTCTATTCTTATGAGGCGTGAGATTGTAATGGGTAGTGTCGCGAAATTTGCGACGTTCTTGGCCGCCGCCACGCTGGCCGCCGCACAGGACCTGCCGATTGACGCCCAGCGCAGCAGTATCATCATTCACGTCGGTAAAGCGGGGATCTTCTCGGCGGCCGGTCATGAGCACTGGATCAACGCGCCGATCTCCTCAGGCACTATCCGGGAATCCCCCAATCCGCACGTCGAGTTCACGGTCGAAAGCGCGAAGATGACCGTCAAGCCCGACGCGAAAGTCGACGCGAAAACCCAAGCCGCGATCCAAAAGGATATGGAGGGGATGACGCTCGAGACTAAGAAGTTTCCCGAGATCAGCTTCCGTTCCCTGAGCATCGAAAGGCTGGCCGAGGGACAATGGAGAGTGTCCGGTGAATTATCTCTCCACGGCGTTACCAAGACGGTTAGCCTCACGGTCAAGCGAACCGGCGATTCCTACGCCGCCCACACGGTCCTCAAGCAGACCGATTTCGGGATCAAGCCGATCAGCGTTGGCGGTGGAACGATCAAGGTGAAGAACGAAATCGAGCTCGATTTTCAAATCTTCCCGCGACACGCGTGAAAATATGCGTTATGCTGTGGCCGCATTTCTGATCTGCTCCGCATTCGCACGCGCGGAAGTCCCGTCGGATGAGTTGTACCGCGGCTGGCTCAAAATGTACGACCTCAGGTTCGATGAGGCGCATCAGGTTTTTGAACAATGGAAACGTGTCCATCCCACCGACTCGCTAGGCCCGGCGTCCGATGCGGCCGCCTATCTCTTCGAGTCCGAATTCTTCACCGATGACGTGCGCTTCGTGAATCGCTCCAAGCTTATTCCGGACCCGCGTGTGAAAGCGAGCTTCGACCGGGAGATCGAGCGTGCCGGTCTGCTCGCCGACGCCTCACTCCAGGCCAGTGCGGCCGACCTGAACGCCCTCTTCGCCAAGTCGCTGACCTTCGGTTTGCGAGCCGATTTCGCTTCTCTGATTCAGAAGCAGAATCTCACGGCGCTGCGCTACACCAAGGAAGGTCGCGTTTACACCGATCGAATGACGGCGGCTGATCCAAAAGCTTACGACGCTTACCTTGGCGCGGGCGTCGAGAATTACTTGTTGAGCCTCAAACCCGCACCCCTGCGTTTCCTGCTGCGGCTCACAGGATCGCGGGTCGATAAGGACAAAGGCATCGAGTTGCTGCGGTTGACGGCGCAGCACGGCCATTATTTGGAGCCATTCGCCAAACTGCTGCTGGCCGTGGCCGCCCTCCGTGACAACAATCCGGCCGGGGCCCGGGAGTTGCTCTCGGAGCTGCATGCTCGATNNNCCTCAAGCCGCCGGCGAAGTAATGTCACCGCAGTTCGGATCGAAATTCATCTGGATCAGCCCTGGTAAGATGATGGAAACCGCGTCCGCCTAAACGTTGGATCCCCCTAGGAGGACTGGGCCGTGCAACTCCCTCGAGAACTCACGTTATTCTGCATTTTATCCGCCTCAGTTTTTGCGCAATCGGCCACACCGAAGCCTGCCATCGGAGCAGCCGGTTACGTTCCTTCCGTGCCTCTGACAATCGCTCCGGGGCAGCTCCTAACGCTGTTTGTGCCGAGCTTCGGCAACACTCTGAGCGGACCGGTGAATGCGCCGCCGGGACCGCTTCCGACCACTCTAGCCGGCATCTCGGCGACGCTGAGACAGGGTTCGGATCAGCCCCTGCCCATTTTTGCGGTTCAGCCTATCTCTACATGTTCGACGGGATCACCGCCGCCAGCCAATTCTTGTGACTCGACGCTCGCCGTGACGGTTCGATTCCGTTCAATATTCAAACCGTGTGCCCCCTATGTTTGAGACCCATTTCTTTGCTTCCGACCCAGATCGGGGTTTCGGTAAATGGCGTACTGGGGCCGTTCGCGGACGTCACGGCTCTCGCCGACCAGGTCCATTTTCTGACGGTGTGCGACGTGGTTATGCCCGGATGGGCTTCGCATCACTCGTCGTCTGCCTTGCCCTGCGCGCCACTGGTAACACATGCGGACGGCAAGCTGGTTTCGGCAACGAATCCCGCTAAGAGCGCGGAAGAGCTGGTCGCCTACGCGATTGGGTTGGGACAAACCAACCCGCCGTTGAGCACGGGACAAGCCCCGGATACCGGCGCGCCAACGCTGACTGTATTTGCGATCGACTTCAACTATCGGCCGAACGCGCTCGCGGCCAAACCTCTCTTTCTCGGCAGTGTATTTCCCAGCCCTGCGCCGCTGTTCACCGGTGCAACTCCAGGTTTTGTAGGCCTCTACCAGATCAACTTCATCGTTCCGCCCGCTCCCGCCGCATTGCCGCCGTGCGTGGACCCGAACACAGCCGGGCCCTACGCCAACGTGGTTCAATCGAACCTGACCGTAAGCGTAGGATCAGTCTTTTCATTCGACGGTGCCGGCATCTGTGTTCAGTCAGGGAGTTAGGACGCAACTGGTCGTCTTATCGAGAAAAAGGAATCCAGCATGCGGCGGGGCATGGCGTCACGCACCCGCACTGGAGACTCTGGCTACCCATCGTGCAGACTCGACATACGCGTCTGCTATTTTCCCGGCCGGCACGCCTAGCGATTCCGCGAGCCTGGTCACGGTGTCCCAGTCGCCTGCTTCGTAGCAGCGAATCAGAGCG
>WNFL01240729.1_pt1 | contig 10597 bp, 10 predicted proteins | sample 5400361 | NCBI WGS metagenome assembly WNFL01 (sample SAMN13153351, study PRJNA577476) | soil metagenome | isolation source: 40 cm soil on Douglas fir-dominated hillslope | place: USA:California | collected 2013-09-17 | reverse complement strand
TTCGCCGGCCAGAGCAGCGGGTTCGAGCCGAAGGGCGCGCAGAAGAGCTCGTGGATGAAGCCGCCAACGCCCTTGGCCGCCACCGCGAAGCCGATCATCAGCAGCCACACCGAGAGCGACAGCGCGAAGGTGGTGTTGACGTCGGCGGTCGGCACGTAGCGGAAGCCGTGATCCGAAACGTGGTGCGTGGCGAGGCCCACGAGGTCCGCCGGCAGGAAGTCCATGGCATTCATCAGCACCACCCAGACGAATACCGTCAGCGCCGCCGGGGCGACGAACTTGTTGCGGTCGCCGTGATGGAAGATGCCTTTCACCTGGTCGTCGATGAATTCGATCAGCAGCTCGATGAACGCCTGGCGCTTGTTGGGTACGCCGGGGGTCGCGCCGCGCACGATCCACCAGATGACGCCGAGGCCGACGACGCCGAGCAAGCCGGCGGTGACGAGCGAGTCGACGTTGATCGACCAGAAGCCGCCATCGCCGCTCACTGGTTTCGTCAGGAACGCGAGGTGATGCTCGATGTACTCGGAGGGCGTGAGCTCTTTACCGGAAGCCATCGCTAATTCGCATTAGTAGTCGCGTACAAAAAACGCCATGCCAAAAATCAGCATTGTCAGGATGAAGCTCGCCAGCACGGCGCCCACAACAGCATCGGCGTAGTTCATGAGCACCAGCCAGAGCAGCAGCACCGCGAGACCGATCTTGACCGCTTCGGCCGTCAATGCGCCGACGAGAGCTCCCCCTGCGGACCTCACGTTCCTCGCCGCCACCCCTGCAGCCGCGAGCCCGGCGAAGACGCTGATCGCGCCGCCTGCCGCGCCGGACAGAGCCCCGTGACCGCCTGCGAGAATCCCCCCCGCCGCCACCATCACCGCGGTTGCCGCGAGCTGCCAAAACAACACGGTGCGGATGGGCCTGCTTAGGTGGCGAAGCATAGCGTAACTTGATGCTTAACGGAGCTTTTTTAGCAGTTGTTCCAAATGATCGAGGCTCGCGTAGTGGACGATCAGCTTGCCCCGTCCCTTGCGCGCCGCCTTGATTTCCACCGTCGTGCCGAGCCGCTCGGCGAGGTCCTCCTCGAGGCGCGCGAGGTCCCGGTCGGCGCGCTTGCGGCGCGGCCCCGTAGCGCCACGCAGCATCTTCTGCACCAGCGCTTCGGTCTCGCGCACCGAGAGTCCCTTGGCGGCGACGCGTCGCGCGACCTCGATCTGGCGCGCCGCCTCGAGCGCGATTAGCGCTCGGGCGTGCCCCATCTCCAGCGCGCCCTCCATGACGAGGTCCTGGACCGGCCGCGCCAGCTTCAGCAGGCGCAACAGGTTGGTGGTCGCGCTGCGCGAGCGGCCGACCGCGTCGGCCGCCTGCTCATGCGTCATCTTGAATTCGTCGATCAGCCGCTGCAGTCCGCTCGCTTCCTCGAGCGGATTGAGATCCTCGCGCTGGATGTTCTCGATCAGCGACAACGCCAGCGCGGATTCGTCTGGAACTTCGCGCACCAGCGCAGGCACCTCGGAGAGGCCCGCCATCTGTGCCGCGCGCCAGCGTCGCTCGCCGGCGATCAGCTCGTACTTGTCGCGATCGACCGGCCGCACCAGAACCGGTTGCATCAGCCCCTGGGAGCGGATCGAAGCGGCGAGCTCCGCGAGCGCTTGCTGATCCATTCTTGTACGCGGCTGGTAGCGTCCGGGCCGGATTCGCGCGACCGGCAGCGAGAGCAGCGCGTCGCGCGGCGGCTCGTCGGCACCGAGCAGCGCGTCGAGTCCGCGTCCCAATCCTTTCGGCTTCATCCCGGCTGTCCCCCGGAGAGAATTTCGTCCGCGAGCGCAAGGTAGGCCTGCGCGCCCTTCGATGCCGTGTCCCACAGGACCGCGGGCACGCCGTAGCTCGGCGCTTCGGCGAGGCGCACGTTGCGCGGCACCAGCGTGCGATAAACCTTGTCGCCGAAATGCTCCTCGAGCTGCTGCGAGACCTGCTGCGAGAGCATGTTGCGCGGGTCGTACATCGTGCGCAGCAGCCCGGCGATTTCCAGGCGCGGGTTGAGATTCGCGCGCACGCGCTTGATGGTGCCGACGAGATCGGAAAGCCCTTCCAGCGCGTAGTACTCGCACTGCATGGGAATCAGCACGCGCTGCGCGGCGGTCAGCGCATTGACGGTCAGAAGGCTGAGCGAAGGCGGGCAGTCGATGAGGATGAAGTCGTAGTCGGCCTCGATGCGCTCGAGCGCCGTCTTGAGCCTCGTTTCCCGCGACTCGAGCCCCACCAGCTCCACCTCGGCCCCGGCCAGATCGCGATTCGCCGGCACCAGGTCGTAGCCGCCCTTGTCCGCACGAACGCGGATCACGCCGATGTCGCCGAGGCCGAGCAGCACGTGGTAGACGCTGCGCGTGATCGCGCGCTTGTCGACGCCACTGCCCATGGTCGCGTTGCCCTGCGGATCGAGATCGACCAGCAGCACACGGCGCTCGGCGCGCGCCAGGGCCGCGGCGAGATTGACGCTGGTCGTCGTCTTGCCGACGCCACCCTTCTGATTGACCACCGCAAGCACGTGGGTCATTTCAGTCGCCCACGCGGCAAAGTACCAGATGGCGCGCCGCGTCGACCAGCGGCGTCTTCAGCGCGATGACCTGGCCGCAGTCGCAGCCCGGCGGCACGCGCGCGAGCTCGGTGCTCGGCAGCACTCCCTTCATCGCCGCGAGCACGCCGCCGGGCGCGATCAGGTGGCGGCAGGCGGCGATGAAGCGCGCCAGCTCGGCGAATGCGCGCGAGATCACGACCGCGAAGCGCTGCGCCGGACGCCACTCTTCGACGCGGCCCTGGTGGACTTCAACGTTTCGCAGCCCGAGCTGCAACGCCGCCTGGCGCAGGAACGCGGTCTTCTTCGCGCTCGATTCCGCCAGCACCACGCGCCATTCGGGACGCGCTACCGCGAGCGGGATTCCGGGCAGGCCCGCACCAGACCCGGCATCGGCGAGGGCCGGCGCCTCGCCGGGCATTGGCAGATGGGGCACCACGACGAGCGAATCCAGCAGATGATGGCTCACCATGCGCAGCGGATCATCGATCGCGGTCAGGTTGTAGGTGCGATTCCACTTTGCCAGCAGCGCCACATAGTCCATGAGCTGCGCGCGTGCCGTGTCGGGCAGCGTGAGCCGAAGCTCGGCCAGCCCGAGGTCGAGCGCGGCGCGCGGCGTCATGCCGTCTTTTTCTGTGCGGCGAATCCCCGTTTCAGATGCACCAGCAGCAGCGAAATCGCCGCGGGCGTGATTCCTGAAATGCGCGACGCCTGCCCGATCGTCTCCGGGCGATGGCGATTGAGCTTCTGCTGCGCTTCCTTCGAGAGTCCTTTCACGGCCGTGTAGTCGAGATCCAGCGGCAGCAGCAGCATTTCGTGCTCCTGCCGCCGCGCCACTTCGACCCTCTGGCGCTCGATGTACCCCTCGTATTTGGCCCGGACCTCTACTTGCGCGGCTGCCTCCGGTGCGATCGGGGAGTCTCCGGCCACGTCTGCGTAAGTTGTCTCAGGACGTCTAAGAATGTCAAATTTTGACGCTGTTTTATGAAAGCCAGCGCTCACAAACTCAGATTTCAGGCGCCGCTCCTCTCCGACAATCGCATCGCGCTTGCGGGAGAAAGCATTCCAGCGATCGTCGTCGACCAGGCCGAGCTCGCGGCCGATTTCGGTGAGCCTCAGATCGGCGTTGTCCTCGCGCAGAGTGAGACGGTATTCGGCGCGGCTCGTGAACATGCGATACGGCTCGGACACGCCCTGCGTCACCAGATCATCGACGAGAACACCCAGGTAGGCTTGGTCGCGGCGCGGCCACCAGGCCTTCCGCCCCTTCACCTGAAGCGCGGCATTCACGCCAGCCAAAAGGCCCTGTGCGGCGGCCTCCTCGTAGCCCGTGGTGCCGTTGATCTGCCCGGCGAAGAACAGGCCCTCGATGCTTTTCGTCTCGAGCGAAGCGTGCAGGCTGCGCGGATCAAAGTAGTCATACTCGATCGCATAGCCGGGACGCACCAGCTCCGCCGCTTCAAGCCCGCGGATAGAGCGCACCAGGTCCACTTGCGTATCGAAAGGCAGGCTGGTCGAGATGCCGTTCGGGTAGATCTCGTTGGTCGAAAGCCCTTCCGGCTCGAGGAAGATCTGGTGGCTCGCCTTGCCGGCGAAGCGATGCACCTTGTCTTCGATCGACGGGCAGTAGCGAGGTCCAACGCCCTTGATGACGCCGGTATACATCGGCGAGCGATCGAGCGCGCCGCGAATGATCTCGTGCGTCGCTTCGTTCGTGTGTGCGATCCAGCAGGGAAGCTGGCGGGGGTGAAGGTCGCGCCGACCGAGGAAGGAAAACACGGGCTCGGGATGATCTCCAGGCTGAACTTCAAGCACCGAGAAGTCGATCGTGCGGGCATCGAGCCGGGGCGGCGTGCCCGTCTTGAGGCGCCCCACCGGAAGTTTCAACTCGCGCAGTGCGGCCGGATCTCCGGCCCGTCCGGCGTCGTAGTTGTCCAAGCCGACGTGGATGCGGCCGGCGAGAAAAGTCCCGGCGGTCAGCACCACCGCGCGTGCGCGGAACCCAAGGCCGAGTTGGGTGACGACGCCGACCGCGCGATCGCCATCCACTTCGATATCGTCGACGGCTTGTTGGAAAAGACTGAGATTCGGTTGGTTTTCGAGCCGCCGCCGGATGGCCTGGCGATAGAGGACCCGGTCCGCCTGAGCCCGCGTAGCCCGGACCGCAGGTCCCTTGGATGCGTTCAGAGTGCGGAATTGAATGCCCGCTTCGTCGGTCGCGATTGCCATTGCGCCGCCGAGGGCATCGATCTCCCTGACCAGCTGGCCCAGCGTTTCTATGCTGTGGGTCAGGAGCAGGGTTTTGCAGCCGAGGCGCGCCGCTGCCAGGGCCGCCTCGGTACCGGCATGACCGCCGCCGATAACAATGACATCGAATTCCCTGGTCGACATGGCGCGCTGCGGATTTTACGCGACGTTCCACGTGGAACCGCAGCGTCCGTGGTTTCACGTGAAACAACAAAGCATTGCTGCTCTGCAGCATGGAGAATGCCGGATCCGTGATCTCGCTGACGCGCTATACAAACCTCCTGCAGGCCGGCGAAGTGCGCGAAATCTTCGCCGCGTCGCTCATCGGCCGCCTGCCGATCGGCATTACCGGCCTCGCCATCCTGCTCTTCGTGCAGACGAGCCGCGGCTCATTCGCCGAGGGCGGGGCAGCCGCAGCCTGCTACGTCGGCGGCCTATCGATCGCGGCGCCGCTCCTGGGACGAGTGATCGACCGCTATGGGCCGCGCGGCGTGCTGCTCGCCGCGACGACGCTTTTTCCTGCAGCGCTGATCGCTTTCGTCTGGGCTGTCGATCATCTCGGTGCGCCGGCCCTGGTGTTCGCCGCTCTCGCGGGCGCGACGTTTCCACCAATTACGGTCTGCATGCGCACTTACTTTCGCCAGCGCTTCGCTGACGAGATGCAGCTCTCGACCGCGTACTCGCTGGAATCGGTGCTGATCGAGCTGATCTTCATTCTCGGGCCGGTGCTGGTCGCGTTCTTCGTCGCTCTCGCCTCGCCGGCGACTGCAGTCTATTTCGCGGCCGCCAGCGGAAGCGTCGGCGCAATGCTCTTCCTTCGTTCCGCGGCGCTTCGCGCCTGGAAGATCGAGCAGCGAACCTCGCCGAGCCTTCTCGGCCCGCTCGGCCAGCCCGGCTTCATTCCCCTCATCGCCGTCGTGCTCTGCTTCTCCGCAGCGTTCGGCTTCCTCGAGATCGCCGTAACCGCGTACGCGACCGAGCGGCAGGCGCCAGCACTCGCCGGCATCCTGCTCGGATTGATGAGTGTCGGCAGCGCGCTGGGCGGCCTCGCTTATGGCAGCCGCAGCTGGCGCTTCGCCCTGGTGCCACAGTTTTCGCTGCTGCTCGGATTGATGGGCGCCGGGCTGGCCATGCTCAGCCTTGCCTCGCATCCAATAGCCTTCGCCGTAGTCGGCTTCGCCGCCGGAATCGTCATGGCGCCGGTGCTGATCGTGCAATCGATGCTGGTGGCGAAGAGCGTGCGTCCAGAACATACCGCCGAGGCGTTTACCTGGTCGGCGAGCGCGCTTCTCGCCGGCGTCGGACTCGGGCTCGGTGCCGGTGGCGTGTTGCTCGAGGCTTACCCGTCGACCGGCGCGCTGGCTGCAGCGGCGGCGAGCGCGCTGCTCGCCTCGTTCCTCGCGCGTCTTGGTCTAAGGAGTCGCTAGGCGGCGAGACGCTCATGCATCCGTCCGCGGCGCGCCTCGAGGGCGGCGGGCAGATGCTTGCCGAGCTTGGCGAAGAACTCGTCGTGCAGCGCGAGCTCCTCTTTCCAGGAGCCGGCGTCGATGCGCGTCAGCTCGTCGTATTGCGCGGCGGAAAGCTTGTCCAGCCCCGTCCAGTTGAGATCCTCGAAGCGCGGCATGATGCCGAGAGGCGTTTCCACGCCCTTCGTGCTCCCCTGGCAGCGCTCGACGATCCACTGCAGCACGCGCATGTTGTCGCCGAACCCCGGCCAGATGAACTTGCCCTGCGAGTCGCGGCGGAACCAGTTGACGCGGAAGATGCGTGGCGGATGCTTTACATTGCGGCCCATTGCGAGCCAGTGCGCAAAGTAATCGCCCATGTTGTAACCGCAGAAGGCGAGCATCGCCATCGGGTCGCGCCGCACCACACCCACCTTGCCGGTAATCGCCGCGGTGGTCTCGGAACCGAGCGTCGCGGCCATATAGACGCCCTCATCCCAGCTCGGTGCTTCGACGATGAGCGGCACCGTCGAGGAACGGCGACCGCCGAACACAAACGCGGAACTTGTGGATCTTCCCAGCGCTCGTCCATCGAGGGGCATTGGGAGGCCGGCACGGTGAAACGCGCATTCGGATGCGCGGCGAGGCGGCCCTGCTTGCCGTCGGCGGGCGTCCAGGGCTTGCCCTGCCAATCGGTGAGCTTGGCGGGCGGTTGCTCGGTCATGCCTTCCCACCAGACATCGCCATCGGGCGTCATGGCGACGTTGGTGAAAATGACGTTCTCGCGCAGCATGCGCATCGCGTTCGGGTTGGTGTACTCCGACGTGCCGGGAGCGACGCCAAACAGGCCGTACTCGGGGTTGATCGCGTAGAAACGTCCGTCCTTGCCGGGCTTGATCCACGCGATGTCCTCGCCGACGGTGGTCACCTTCCAGCCTTTGAGTGCCGTCGGTGGAATGAGCATGGCGAGGTTGGTCTTGCCGCACGCAGAGGGAAACGCCGCGGCGATATAGCTCTTCTCGCCGCTCGGCGCCTGCATGCCGAGGATCAGCATGTGCTCGGCCAGCCAGCCCTCGTCGCGTGCCATCACCGAGGCGATGCGCAGCGCGAGGCATTTCTTGCCGAGCAGCGCGTTACCGCCGTAGCCCGAGCCGAACGACCAGATCTCGCGCGTTTCCGGGAAATGCACGATCCACTTTTCCTTCTCGTTCGACGGCCACGCGACATCCCTCTGCCCAGCGGAAAGCGGGGCGCCGACCGAGTGCACGCAGGGCACGAATTTGCCGTCCTCGCCCAGCCATTCGACGACCGCCCGGCCCATGCGCGTCATCAGTTTCATGCTGACCGCGACATAGGCGGAGTCGGAAATCTCCACGCCGACCTGGGCGATATGCGAACCGATTGGGCCCATCGAGAACGGGATGACGTACATCGTGCGGCCGCGCATGCAGCCGTCGAAAAGACGCCCCAGCGTCGCGCGCATTTCGCGCGGATCGATCCAGTTGTTGGTCGGGCCCGCCTGCTCGATCGACTCGCTGCAAATGAAGGTACGTTCCTCCATGCGCGCGACATCGCTCGGATGCGAGCGCGCCAGGAAGCTGTTTGGCCGCTGCTTCGGGTTCAGGCGGGTGAACGTCCCGGCAGCGACGAGCTCATCGCACATGCGGCGGTACTCGCCTTCGGACCCGTCGCACCACACGACCCGATCAGGCTTCGCCAGAGAGGTGATCTCGGCGACCCACTGGCGCAGTCTCTGGTGACGTACCCAGCTCGGGGTGTTGGTGGATGGAACCGGAACGGCAGCAGTCATCAATGACTCCAGAAAGCCAAACGGCCCAGTGGGTCTGGGCCGATCAGTAAGAAGCAGTGGCGACGGATTCTAGCACCGCGTGCCATTGGGGCAGCTAGTCTGGATACCTGCTCCAAATGGATAAAATAGCTTAAATTCAATATGTTAGTTTCTAGCAAACCGCTCCTGCATCGCCATGGCGGCGCGGTAGACGGGGCCCGTGCTGAGGATTAGCAGGAATACCCGGCTGACGTGCGCCGCGGTCACCAGCGGTACTCCGAGTTGCAGGACCTTGGCGGTAATGCACATCTCGGCGATGCCGCCGGGCGCGGTGGCGAGCACCAGGGTGGGGATGGAGAGGCCGGAGCCCCAAGCCAGCAGCGCGCCGAACATAGCCGCGCACGCGATTCCTGCAACGATGCTGGTGACTGCGGCCGCGACATAGCGTGGCGCGCTGCCAAGCGAGCGCCGTTCGAAGCGCGAGCCCAGCACCCAACCGATAAGGAGCTGCGCCACGTTGGTGACTTCCGTGGGAATCGACGAGAGCGGCACCTCGCTGGTCGTGAGTGCGATGGTCAGCGCGAGCGGCCCGAACATGAAGCCGTTCGGCAGGCCGAGGCGCGTAACCAGAGCACCGGCGAGAGCAGCGCCAGCGCCGAGCGAAGCGAGTTTCAGCCAATCGAGTCGCAGCCCCGCGGCAGCCAGATAAGGATCCGAACCATGCGCACCGGAATAGGTGAGCGCGAACGGCACGACGATGACCACGATCAGGATGCGCAGCGATTGCGCGAGGGCGATGCGATCCGGCCGGGCGCCATAGCGCTCGCCGAGCAGCGTCATTTCGGCGGCGCCGCCGGGTACGCTGGCAAAAAACGCCGTGCCGCGGTCGACGTTGGCGAGCCGCGCGAGGATCGCGCCACCGAGGACGCCGAGGGCGATCGCGAACAGGCCCGCGCCGATCAGGAGCGCCCAGTGGGAGAGTACGTATCCGCCGACCTCGGGGGTGAAATAGAGGCCGAGGGCGATACCGATAGCCACCTGTCCGACTTCGCGCGAGCCGCGCACCGCGCGCAGCTCGGCGCCGGCGAAATTGCAGATCGCCATCGCCACAAGCGGGCCGAGCATCCAGGGTAATGGGACATGCAGCCAGGCGAATAGCGCGCCGGCGAGGGTGCACAGCGTGAGGGCGAGCGCCGGGTTGAGCCAGCTGTCGCGCGCGGGCTTCACTTGCCGATGCAGAAGCGCGCGAAGATCTCGCCGAGGAGATCGTCGGCCCGCACCTCGCCCGTGATCGCGCCGAGGGCGACCTGCGCGAGGCGCAGTTCCTCCGCGAAAAGCTCCCAGCGGCGCAACTCGGCCGCAGCGGCGCTCAGGTGGCCGCGAGCGCTCGCCAGCGCGCGCAGATGGCGCTCGCGGGCGAGGAACGCCGATTCGCCAGTCTCGCTCCACCCCGCGGCCTGGAGGATCGCCTGACGCAGACGGTCCAGGCCTGCGCCGGTCTTTGCCGAGACACCAACCGCGCCGCCGGGTACGACGAAATCCGGCGCGAGGTCGATCTTGTTGTAGACGTCGATGCGCAGTGCGGTTGATGGCAGCCCCTCGGGCGCCTTGGCCTTGCCGCCCGCCTCCTGCACTGCGACCACCACGTCCGCGCTTTCCAGCTCGCGCCGGGTGCGTTCAATGCCGAGCTGCTCGATCTCATCGGCGTCACGTCGCAGTCCGGCGGTATCGACCAGGACCAGCGGCACGCCCTCGATCTGCACCGGCTCGCGCAGCGCGTCGCGCGTCGTCCCAGGGACCGGTGCGACAATCGCCCGCTCGTCGCCGGCGAGGCGGTTGAGCAGGCTCGACTTGCCGACGTTGGGGCGACCGGCAAGCACCACGTGCACGCCGGTGCGCAGCAGGCTTCCCTGGCGGCTCTTGGCCAGCACGCCCTCCAGCGCGTCTCGCAGGTGCGCCAGCCGCGCCGCCGCGTCCTTCGCATGCACCGCGTCGACTTCTTCCTCGGGAAAGTCGAGCATCGCCTCGACCAGCGCGCGCAGCTCGATCAGCTGCGCCACTAGCTCGGTGATCGCGGTCGAGAATTCCCCGGTGAGCGAGCGCAGCGCCGAGCGCGCCGCCTCGCGGGTGCTGGCGTCGATGAGGTCGGCGACCGCTTCGGCCTGCGCGAGGTCGAGCTTGCCCTCGAGGAAGGCTCGGCGCGTGAACTCGCCGGGTTCGGCGAGGCGCGCGCCGGCGTCGAGGCAGGCAGCGAGCAGCGCCTGCATCACGACCGGGCCGCCATGGCCCTGCAGTTCCAGCACCGGCTCGCCGGTATAGGAATGTGGCGCCGGGAAGTAGAGCCCGATGCCCTCGTCGATGTCCGCAAAAGCAGCGAAGGTCGCCAGGCGCGGCTCGGGCAGGCGGCCCAGGAGCGCGCGCGCTATTCGCGGCACCTCGGGGCCGGAGACGCGCACTACCCCGATTCCTCCACGCCCGGCCGGCGTGGCGATCGCCGCGATCGTGTCCCGGGTTACTTCATCGCTTGGCATGCGCCGGCTTGTCGCG
>WNFL01323655.1_pt1 | contig 10599 bp, 9 predicted proteins | sample 5400361 | NCBI WGS metagenome assembly WNFL01 (sample SAMN13153351, study PRJNA577476) | soil metagenome | isolation source: 40 cm soil on Douglas fir-dominated hillslope | place: USA:California | collected 2013-09-17 | reverse complement strand
CGCCGAATCGGCGCCTCGGCCACTGATGTCCAGGTCGCGCGGTTAGGCGCGCCTATCGCCCGGTTCTGTCCCGTGCCGTCCCCTGCGCTAGCCTTCTTCCCTTGCGCGAGTGTGGCCTGCTGCTGGGCGCCTTTCTTGCGCCGACTGGTAAGCGCTTGTAATCGACGTCCTGCTGCCGGACATAGCAAGTGTCGGCGGGGCGGTGGCAGAAGGCGGGCGGCGTGGATCCCGAGGTCCGGTTTGACGCGCTGTACCGGGCGCATTACGGTGCCGTGCTGCGTTACGCCGCCCGCCGGGCCGACCCGGAGACGGCTCGGGACGTGGTTGCCGAGACCTTCTTGGTGGCCTGGCGCAGGCTGAGCGCGGTTCCTGCCGAGCCGACCGAGGTGGAGCCCTGGCTGTACGGCGTCGCCCGCAAGGTGCTGGCGAACGCCCTGCGGTCGGAGCGGAGGATGCAGCGAGTCGCCGCCAGGCTCGGCCAGCATGACCGGAGCACGGATGTTCCCGACCTTGCCGCCGCGGTAACCGAGCGCGCCAGGTTGGCCGAGGCGCTCGCGCTGCTGTCCGAGGAAGACCAGGAGGCGCTGCGCCTTGTCGGCTGGGAGGAACTCGACCTGGCCGGGGCCGCACGCGCGATGGGCTGCTCGCGAGGGGCGATGGCAGTGCGGCTGCACCGGGCGAGGCGGCGGCTGAAGCGCGCGCTGCAGGCGACCTCAGGAGATGTCATGAGCTACGGGAGGATGTCATGAGCTGTGCACGTGGCTCGGTCCGCCGGGTGCGGTCCATCATGGCGCCCGGCAACCCGGTGCCCGGTGACGCTTATGCGGACAGCTGGCAGGACCAGCTCGGGCGGGAAGGCCGCGAACGGGTGCTGGCACAGGCATGCGAAGCTGCCGTCTGGCGGCCCGAGGCGCCTGGACCCGGGCCCGGTGCAGAAGGTATGCGCGACGGACGGTGGGCGGCGGGCCGAGGTTCGCTGGTGCCCGGGCGGGCCCATCGCGTGCTTGCGCCGGCCGCCGCGATGGTCGCGACCGCCGCGATAATCACGGGCATCACGCTCGCCGGACAGCACGAGCACGGGCGCTACGAGCCCGGGCGTCACGAGCGCATGCCGCTGACCACGCGCAGGGCCGCTCTCGGCCCGGGCCCTGTTGCGCCCCCGCCGCCGTTCTTCGTCAGCCTGACTGGCGGGCCGAACTACACCTCGCTCGGCGTCTACCGCGCGACCACCGGGCGCATGGTCGCCAGGCTGGCGCCGCCAGCGGGTCTGGCTTTCAGGGCTACCGCGGCCACCGGGCATAGCCACGCCTTCGTGGTGGCCGCCATTCCGCGAAGGCGGCTGGGCACCCATCCCTCGGGCGCCTGCGCTACCTGGCTGTACCGGCTCCGCCTGAGCGCGGCCGGGCGGCCGTCGCTAACCCCGTTCGCGGTGCCGAAAGTCGCGGGCGTGCTCTTCGTGCCGAGCGCCCTGGCCGCCAGCGCCAGCGGAAATATGATCGGCTACTCCACATTTACCTGCCACTCCCGCGGTTACGACGCCGGTCACGTGGGCGTGATCGACCTCGCGGCCAGGCGGGTGCGGACGTGGGAGCTGAACGGCAGAGTGCTCGGCATGTCAGCCACGGCGGACGGCCGGACGCTCGCCTTCACCTTCACCGGCACCAACGGCCGGCCAACGGCGGACATGCTGCGCACAGACGCGCCGCCCGGCCCGATGGCCCGGCGGGCCAGGGTAGTGCTGCCCACCGCGGCGATCGGCAGCGGGCAGGTCGCCCTCAACCGCAGCGGCCGCGTTCTGCTCGCCTGCACCCAGAACGCCGCCGGGCAGCCGCGGCAGACCGCCAGGCTCGCCGCCTACAAGGCCAGCACCGGGCATGCGATCGGCGTGCTGCGCAGCTGGCGCTCCGGGTACGGGCCGTGCATGATCAGCGCGGCGCCCGCTGGCGGCTACCTGCTCGTGACCGGATTCCAGGCGCACCAAATTGCCAGAATCGACCTGACCACCGGCCGGGAGACCGACCTCCCCGTCAGCATTGACCAGGCGCTCGGATTCTCATGGTGAGGCCGGGCCTGGCCTTCCGCGGCCCGGCTATTGCCCGCCATCAAGGGGGCTATTGGCAGAAAGTGACGTTGAGGTTGGGCGGCTGTGCGCCCCTGCCGACTCTTTGTCGGCATGTTCCTGCCGAGGATGTTAGCGATGGCCGCGCAGCCGCCAGTTCGGTGCGGCGGTACATGACGCCTGGTCGCCGTATGACGGTTACGCCAGCGCCTCCCAGCAGTTTTGCTGTGCCCACATCCTGCGGGAGCTGCAGGCCGCCGCCGACGCCGCGCCCGTCGGCCAGTGGTGCTGGGCCACGCAGGCTGCGACGCAGTCACTGCCATGCAGCGCCTGGTCTGCGAGGCTATGGCCCAGGGCAAGGATGCCGTGGACCCGGACACGCTGGCCGGCCAGGTCAACCAGTGACACTGCCGCGGACGTAGGAACCCGGCAGGCGATCCCGCCAGGCGAGTGCATGCGCACCCGCCTGGCCGTTCGTATTCTCGCGGGCAGGATGTCCGCCAGTAATGGCACCATGGCACGATGAAGAAGCCGGAATCCAGGCACCTCAGCGAACGGGTTGACCGGCCAGCCGATGAGGTGTACAACTACGCGTCTGACCCGTCCAACCTGGCGGAATGGACACCCGGGCTCGGGATATCGGTCGAGCGGATCGCTGAGCGCTGGTTTGTGCAGACGCCGGCCGGCCGCGTCCGCGTTGCCTTCGCTCCGCGGAACGAATACGGCGTCCTGGACCATGATGTGACATTGCCGTCCGGCGAGGTGATCTACAACCCGATGCGTGTGACCAAGTACGGTAGCGGCTGCGAGGTCGTGTTTCCCCTGCGCCGCCTGCCCGGCATGACCGATGAGGAGTTCGCGCGCGATGCCGCGGCCGTGACCGCCGACCACGCCAGGCTCAAGCAGGTGGTCGAAAGACGTCAGCCGGACCAGCCGCACAGATGACCAGCCGTGCCCAGGCGATCGTCCCGCGCGGCCGGCAGTCCACCAGATTCGCGGCGACGCCCGGTCCGCCCGACGCCAAGCGCTGCCTTCCGGCGGCACCGGCCTCGGCCCATGGCCTGCCGGTCTACCGCCCACGTGAACCGTGATCTGACCACCGAAAGTGACACGTCGGGCCTGTATTTGCGCCCAATCGCCGACTGTGAATGCCTACTAATTTGATAGTCATTTGGCTTGTCGGCGCGCATAGTGGGCGTTACGGTTTTCGCGGCTGGCCTGGTCGTGCAGTGCCGAGGTGCCGGCTGCGTCGTTTGTTGCTGACTTCCGGGATCAGCGGCCTGCGACCTGAATCCATGTGACCGGGTGGACGTCGAGGACGTGGTTCCACGGGACTTGGGACAACCTCCACTTGACCGGGGCCAGGAACTCGGCGGCGAACCTTGCTAGCCACTCATCGTGCTCAACGCGAGGTTCCATCACTCCGGGAGGCCGGAATGCTTCGGGCAGCCGACGTGCTCCGCGGGCGCATCGACGGCGCGACCAGCGTTTGAAGACCGGGTGGCACGGCCGGGTCGGCCGTGAGAGGGTCACCGCATGGCGACGGGCCGGGCGCGACCGGCGCAGAACGCAGGGGGATCCTGATCTGGAAGTGCGAGGACCTCACTTGGTGATGCTCCAGCCAGCCGGTCAGTATCTGACGCTCGCCTTGCCGAGCAGCTCCGGCGGCGCGCCGTCCCGCCGTCCACCCTGTCCCGGCTTGGGTTGGTCCGGCACACGGCCGAGGTGCAGCGTGGCTTTTCGCTGCTCGCCGCCGCGTACTTCATGACCATCGTGGACAGTAGCGCATGACTGTTAAGGGGCCTCCGTGCCGCCGGGACGCCATGTCTGGTCCGAAAGTCTCTTGCCAGCCAGGGGATGGGCGAGCATCATCGCAGGTGACTCGTTGCATCGGGTGCGCAGCCCAGCCCTCTCCGCGCCTAGGCCGATCTTGAAAGGGCCAGTGGCGGCTGCCCACTTTCACGCCGTTGCGGCGCCGCCCCGGCAGAATGACTCAGTTTCGGAGTCCCACCGCAGGTATTGGCCACGCACATCCTCAGCGGTTACGTCCAGGTCGAGCACGGCTAGCCTGGCCTCGTCGGGGGTGTCGCTCGTGATGACGAGTGTCGCCGCTGCGTCTTCCGCGCCAACGAGCAACTCTCTGGCCTTGCCGTTCTTGCGGAAGCGGGTGCGCACAGCCTCAGTCAGCCCATCGGCGTTGTTCTTCGCCAAGGTCTCCAAGAACGCCTTCGAGTAGGAGAAGGCCATTGCGGCGAGAAGCAACTGCTCCGGTGAAGCGCTGTTGTAAATCCCGATACCGCGCGCATCCAAGTCGGCCTTCAGCGCCATGAGCTCGTCTACCGTCATCTCACTGAAAGGCCGATCCAGCCCAGCGTTCGCAGCTCCATCAGTCATGGGGCTGAGCGTACGCGGAAGCTCGGCCTTCCAGACTCACGGAGGCGTAGGGCGGTTGTAGGTAGCTAAGGGACGCGTCATCGTTCTCGACGGAGCAGGCGGGCGAATCCCGCACCGCACACGCCCGCAGAGGCGACAAGGAGAGCCGCCCAGAAGTCCCTGGCTGCCCCAAACACGTAGTACGTCGCGGTGTACAAGTGGAGAAAGATCGGGACGCCGAGGCCTCCAATGCTGATCATCGTTCCGGTCTGCAGGCCACGCCGATGATCCCTGCTCAGCCCTGCCAGTCCTCGCTTGCGAGCCGGGGTCAACTCCACCAGACGTTCGTTCACGCGCTCTTCAAGCCGTGCTTCGATCTTCTCCAAGAAGGAGTCCATGACCGCATCGCTGTACTCAGGACCAAGCTCCTGGTGGGCCTCAGCGGCCGCGCGCAGATCCTGCCCAGACAAGCGCGGCGTACTCACCGGGTCAGAATAGCGCCAATCGCTGTTTGGGCGCAGTGGAGGCACGCTGAACGCAAGCTAGATGTGACTTGATCGTGCAACCGCCGTCGCTATGCTGCACCGCCTCGCGACACGAACGCCGCGATCACTGGCCAATTTCTGCCATTGGCCCGTGTACGCTGAAGGCACTTCCCTTTGAGGCACGGGCACCAGGCCGGTCGCGCTTCCACCGGAGGACTCGGCCTGGTGTCGTCTTCCCCCGGAGACTCGCCAGGACTCAGCATGCGTTGGGGCCATCTTGGTCGTCGTGGTCGGGTTGCTCTGGCCTCGCCCTTCACAGGGTCGGCCATCAACGATCGCCAGATCCCAGGGTAAGTCATGGCTGATCTCACCGGCGTATATGCAAAGATCGATCGGGCATATTTCCACGCCCTCGACCTAACGAAGAAAATTGGAGTGGCGCTCGATCCCCAAGCCCATCGCTTTGTCGCTGCGCGTGATGGCAAACCCTCGAAGTTGGTCTATCGGATAGTTGGAATTCCCGAGGTAAAGAGCGAGTGGAGTCTGATATTCGGAGACTTCCTGACTAACTTGCGGGCTGCTCTCGACTATCTTGCCTGCCAGCTAGCGCAGCTTGAGGGAGCTTCCACTTGTGAGAGCACGTACTTCCCGATATACGACAGTTCCCTCAACAGGAGTGGGAATCCGAGATCCGTCCAAATAAATGGTGTCACCAATCAGGGCGTTATCGACGCCGTAATAGCCGCTCAGCCTTACACGGCCGTGGAAACCCACGGTCATCCGCTTGAGGAAACTGCTCTGCACACGCTGAACACGCTCGTAAACCATGACAAGCACCGCTTGCTGCTCGTGACTATGCACGCGCTCCACATGGATGTGTCCTGGTGGGAAGTTCCGGAAGGTCAGCAGTCTCCCGAGGTTCGGCTTGATCTTGGTGCGCTCGAAGATCAGTCGGAGGCAGCCTGGTTCGATTTCGGGGACTCCGAGCCGTATCCGGGCTTCGACCCGCATCTGTCTCTGACCGTGTGCTTGAGGGATCGTGGCGGACTTGCGTCGCTCCCGCTACCGGAACTCATGCGGACGCTTGGTGGCGAGGTAGAACACGAAATCGGATTGCGTTTCGCGCCCTTCTTCGGGCGCAGTTTCCGTCACGACGCCCTACGTTCCTGGCGCGAGGTAGCCGGTTGACAGCGAGCCGCGTTCGGGTTTCTAGACATGCTGTTAGGCGAGCTTGAGCGCGCAGCCCAGGAAATCCCGCGCACTCAGGCGGCGCTAGAGGCGGCAGGGGCCAACCCTGCCGACGCGTTCGCCATGAACACTTCGCCGATCGAGCCTGCGAACTCTGCGAACACGTTCGAGGTCGGCGAGGCCACGGAGATGCCGCGCGTCGCTGTCACGGTGAAGCTTGGCCGATACCTGGTCCCCGGGCGCAACCAGTGTCGAAGTCGGCGAGGACAGAGCCGTCCTCGCCGACCTGAAGGCGCACCAGCCGCAAGCTCACTGGACAATCATGTCCGGCAAGACCAGCCAGATGAAACTCTCAATTCCGAAGCAGCATGAGACGAGCGCTGCCAGCCGAACTTATCGACGGTGATAGGTTGTGCGACCCGCCGCGCTAGTCTCCTCGCGGCATGCAGCCTGATTAATGACGAGCCTGCCGGAACGTGGCAACTTAGCATCGTTGATATGGCTATAACGAAGACACCGCTACCGGACGCAGCGGTCCTCGGCGAGTTCGCGATCGTGGCGGCCGAGAACGCCAGGCGGCTGCTGACCGACGCCGAGAACCTGCTTACCCGCGGCGGCTGGCCCACTGCCCACTCGCTCGCGCTGCTGGCACTGGAGGAGGCAGGGCAAGTCCTGGCTGTGCCTGATCGGCCTGGTTATGCCGAGCGAGCTGAAGGCTGAGTTCCCGTTCGGGGAGCTGGTGCCGCTGCGCAGGCCGTCCATCCGGAACTCCAGCCCGTCCTGCGCGGCGCGCTGCTCCACCTGCCGCTGCGCCGCTTCGGCTTGTACGGCGGTCATCCGGTACTTACTGGCGAGCATGTCGACGGTCGGGACCGTGACCCCCGGAGCCGCGATGGGTCGAGCTCAAATGAACGGAACACGACCGAGACATCGTCCCGGTGCTCGAACGACTCCAGCGCATGCTCGGACCGCCGCTTGCCCAGGTAGCACCACGGACAGACGACATCGGCCCAGATCTCAACCTGAGATAACCGGAGCCAACACAGCCGGCGGGTAAGCTGTTCCGAACTCGTGGAGACGACCCGTGCCCTCTGACTATGCCGAGATCCGCGACGAGAACATCGCGCGGTACGGCTGGGACACGGCCGTGCTGGAACTGCTCGGCCAGCTGTACAGCGACCGGACCCACTTCATCTTCGAGCTGATCCAGAACGCCGAGGATGCCGGAGCGACCGACCTGAGCTTCGACCTGTTCGACGACCGGCTCGAGCTGCGGCATGACGGCCGCCCGTTCAGCTCCGCCGACATCCGGGGCATCTGCGGTGTCAGCCAGGGCACGAAGGCCGGGGACCTGACCCAGATCGGCAAGTTCGGCATCGGTTTCAAGTCGGTCTACGCGTACACGAATACGCCGCGGATCTACAGCGCGGACGAGTGCTTCCGGATTGAGAAGTACGTCCGGCCGTATCTCGCGGAGCCGCCGGAACAGCTGCCCGCTGCGGAAACGCTGTTCGTGTTTCCGTTCGACCGCGCCGAAGTGCCGGCCGTCGTCGCGGTCGCGGAGATCTCGGCGGCGCTGAACAACCTCGACGCCGGCACGCTGCTGTTTCTGCGCGGCATCGACCGGATCCGCGGCCGCGGCCGGCAGCTGGCGGACATCGTGCTGGATCGCCGCAGCGCGCCACATCCGCATGGCGGCCGGCACATCACTCTGGGCAGGCGGCGCGACGGACGCCGGATCGACGAGGAATGGTTCGTCTGGCATCGCGGGCTGGATGCGATCGGCGAGCCGGAGCTCCGGGTCGAGATCGCCTTCGCCGTCCGTGCCGACGTCGATGCGCGCCGGCTCGTCCGGCGGGAGAGCTCGCCGCTGGTCGTTTCCTTCCCGACGCAGAAGGAGACGTTCCTCGGTTTCGTCATCCAGGGCCCGTACCGCACCACTCCGGCCCGGGACAACGTCCCGGAGCACGACCGGTGGAATCAGGCCCTGGTGCACCAGACCGCCAGCCTGCTCATCGACGTGCTGATGGCGCTGCGCGACGAAGAACTGCTGACCGCCGACATCCTGCAAGCGCTGCCGCTGGACCCGGCTCGGTTCCGGCCGGGGACGATGTTCCGGCCGCTGTTCGATGCGGCACGCGCCGCGCTGGCTCAGGACCGGCTGATTCCGGCGGCCGCCGGAGGTTGTCGCCGCCCCGGCGAGATACGGCTGGTCGAAGCAGCGAATCTCCGCGCGCTGGTGACCCCGGATCAGCTCGGCGAGCTCTGCGGCGCCACCGGCCAGGTCGAGTTCGCGCACGAATCGATCACGGACAGCGCGACTCCGATGCTCTGCCGGTACCTGCGCGATGAGGTCGGCGTTGAGGAGGTGACGCCGGACAGCTTTGTTGCCGCGATCACCAGCGAATTCCTCTCGTCCCAGTCCGATCAGTGGATCGGGCGGCTTTACGGCTTCCTATATCAGAACCACGCGCTGTGGCGGGAACCCGGTCACCCGGGAGATCAGGGCGGCCCGGCCCGCGTGCAGCCGATCATCCGGCTGGAGGACGGCGCCCAGGTAGCGCCATTCGGTCCTGGCGGCCGGCCCTCCGCCTATCTACCTGGTCCGGCCGTCCCCGTGCTGATGGCCGAGTTCGCAACTGTGCGGCGATCCGTGGCTGACTTGCCGGACGCCCGCAGGTTTCTGGAGGCGCTGGGCTTCGCCGAACCGGACGTGCTGGCCGCGGTGCTCGACCAGGTGCTGCCCAGGTACCACCACGCCGATCCCGCGAATCTGGATTCCGAACAGCGGGATGCGGACCTGGAACTCATCGATCGAGCGCTGGCCGGTGCGCCGCCAGCCGGGCGGGAAGGGCTGCTCGAGCAGCTGCGGGTCACCGCGTTCCTGGTCGGCGAGAACGCCGCGACCGGCGAGCAACGCATGATGCGGCCCGGCCAGCTGTACCAGCGGACCAAATCGCTGGAGATCTACTTCGACGGCAATCCGGACGCCTGGTTCGCGGCCGACGGCTACGGACCCTGGCTGGCCCAGCTGCGCGGCATGGGCGTGCGGGACACGGTGCGGCCGGACGCACGCGAGCCGGATCAGCTCGGGTACGTGGTCATCGCGGACGAGTTCGCCCGGCACGAGCGTGGCGTGGCCGGCTTCGATCCGTCCGCGACCCTGGATGGCCTGGAGTACGCGCTGCGGCACCCGAACGAAGCTCGCTGCGAGTTTGTGTGGAACGTGCTGCTGGTGCCCAACCGGCATCTGGTCGCCGGAATCGTCGAGAAGTCTCATCGGCAGGAATTCGCCGACGCGAGCCGGGAGCGCGCCCGATCCGGCATCGGCGAGGCCGCCGCGACCGCAGCGTGGCTGCCGGTCGCTGACGGGACGTTTCGCACCCCGGCGGAATCGGATCTCGCCGACCTGCCGCCCTCATACCAGCGGGATGGCGCCCTCGCGCAGGCACTGGGGATGACCCAGCCGGTCGTAGCGGAGGCGAACCGTCAGCTCGGGTTTCCGCCCGACTTCCTGCGCCGGCTGAGCAAGCATCCGGACCTGGTCGCGATGATCGAGCGGGAACTGCGGACCCGAGCCGGCGACGACGGGCGCCCCGGGGGTAGCGGCGGCTGATCGGACCGGCACCGCTGCCGCGGCAGCTCGCAACCGCACGCCGCTGAACCGAGTCTCAGCGGCATGAGTACCAGACACCCTGTACTGCTCCAGAATTGGCGCATGGACTGTGACTGACCTGCGGCTTGGCCGTGCAGGCGGATGCGCCAGGATCGCGGTTCATGACGCTTCGCCTGCTCTACCTGATCGTGATCCGCGTGTCCGGCTGGCTCGCGCTGCTGGGCTGCGGGCCGGCGTCCAGGGACGCGGAGATCCGGGTGCTGCGGCATGAGGTGGCGGTGCTGCGGCGCCAGGTCACCCGGCCGAGGCCGGGCTGGGCCGGCCGGGCGGTCATGTCCGCGCTCGGCCGGCTGCTGCCAGCAGCGCTCCGGTGTCACCGGCTCGTCGCGCCAGGGACGCTGCTGGCCTGGCACCGCCGCCTCGCCGCGCGTGCATGGACCCATCCCAGCCGGCCAGGACGCCCGGCGGCCAGCCGGGATATCCGGGATCTGGTGCTGCGGCTCGCGCGGGAGAACCCGGCCGGGGGGTCCCGCAGGGTGCACGGCGAACTGGCTCGTCTGGGCCACCGCATCAGCGAGCCGACCGTGCGGCCGATCCTGCGCCGCCGTCACCGCCGGGCTCCCGGCCATCCGGACAGCTCCTGGCGGGCCTTCCTCCGCGCCCAGGCCGACGGCCTGGTGGCCGGCGATTTCTTCCACGCCGACACGATCTTCCTCAAACGCCTGTACGTGCTATTCGTCATGGAGGTGGCGAACCGGCGCGTGCACAGTCTCGGGGTCACCGCCCACCCCGGCGGCGCGTGGACAGCGCAGCACGCCCGCAACCTCGCGATGGACCCCGGTGACCGGATCAACGCGTTCGACCGCGTGCCCTTGTAC
>WNFL01273391.1_pt1 | contig 10599 bp, 9 predicted proteins | sample 5400361 | NCBI WGS metagenome assembly WNFL01 (sample SAMN13153351, study PRJNA577476) | soil metagenome | isolation source: 40 cm soil on Douglas fir-dominated hillslope | place: USA:California | collected 2013-09-17 | reverse complement strand
CTTTCGGCGATCTTCATAGTCATGGCCCAGGAGCCCGCCGCGGTCCCACCGACGGAAAAGCATTATGAGGCGATCAAGCAGCGCCGTTTTGGCTTGGGGCGCGAGACCTCGTCAGCCGTTGGTTGCTTTTGCCTGGTCGCTCCTGCCCACTTGCGCCACCTGCACCTCGACGCCGGCGGCCCGGATCGCCTCGAGCTCCGCCGGTTTGGCCCTCGAGTCGGTGATCAGGGTATGCACGCGGGCTGTGGGCACCGTCTGGCACATCGTCTCCTCGCCGATCTTGGTGTGGTCCGCGAGCACCACCACCTGCTGGGCCGCCGAGGCCAGGGCGCGGTCGGTGGCCGCCACCAATGGGCTGGGCGTGCTCAGACCACGGTCGGCGGTGAACCCATTGCCGGAGATAAAGGCCTGCGACGCGCGCAGCGACCGGACAGATTCCTCCGCCGCCGGCCCCACGAGCGCATGGATCGAGCGGCGCAAAGTGCCGCCGGTCAGGATCACCTCGACATGGGGAGCGTCCATGAGCGCCTGGGCGACCAGAAGCGAGTTGGTCACCACGGTCAGCTCCGGCGAGCTGACGAGCAAGCGAGCCAGCGCCAGCGTGGTCGTGCCCGGGCCGAGCAGGATCGAGTCTCCAGGCTGGATGAGCTCGACCGCAAGCCGTGCGATGGCGGCCTTCTCCGCCGCTGCCTGCCGTGCCTTCTCCGAGCCCCGCCATGCGTGCGAACCAAAAGGCCCGCCTTGGCCATGGCCCGCAGGTCTCGCCGCAACGTGATGTCCGTCGTGCCGAGCGCGTCGGCCATCTCGGCGACCGAGACCACGCCCCGAGAGCGAATGCTCTCCGCGATCAGCCTCCGTCGCTCGATCGCCAGCATCCGAGGATCGTACGCGATCGATCAGATTCGAGCAATAGTGACCACAAACGGAGGGTAGGAGTTGACAAAACGGACCGAACGAGTAATGTTCCGCTGAGTCGGGCACGTCCCTGGTATCCGCATGTTCAGATGTGATCAAGGCACAGAGGAGGAATCCCATGGGTGATTCGAGCGTGGTTCGTAAGCACAAACTCGCCCTCCCTGGGCTCGACAGCGAGCTGCCCCTCTACCTGAACCTGACCCGGCGAGACATGCTCAGGATCGCGGGCTACTCGAGCCTCGCGGCCTTCCTCGCCGCCTGCGGCGTGCAGAGCAACACCAACACGAACACCGGGACCGGCGGCTCGCTCGCAGTCGGCAGCAACGAGTCCGATCCAGGACCCAAAAAGGGCATGGAGGCAATCGTCAACGCCTTTGCCAGCGCCAATGGCGGCACCAAGGTGAAGCTGAACACGGTCGACCACGGCACCTTCCAGGACCAGATCACCAACTACCTGCAGGCCACGCCGGACGACGTGTTCACCTGGTTCTCGGGTCACCGCATGCGGTTCTTCGCGAACCAGGGCCTGGCGACGTCCATCGACGATGTGTGGGACTCGGTCAAGTCGAACTTCACAGGCGCCTTTGCCGAATCGGTCAAGGGCGACGATGGTCACTTCTACGGGATTCCGCGCGACTACTACCCGTGGTGCGTCTTCTACCGCAAGAGCGTGTTCGCCCAGCACAGCTACAAGATCCCGACCAACTGGGACGACTTCAAGGCGCTGGCCGTCCAGATGCAGAAAGACGGGCTCACCCCGATCTCGATGGGCGACAAGGACGGATGGCCGGCCCAGGGGACGTTCGACATCATCGATCTGCGCCTCAACGGCTACCAGTTCCACGTCGAGCTCTGCGCCGGCAAGCAGAAGTGGACCGACCCAAGAGTCACCGCCGTGTTCAAGAAATGGGCCGAGCTCGCGAAGTACTACCAGCCGGGCCTGGCAGGGACCACGTGGCAGCAGGCGGCAGACCTGGTCGTGAACAAGAAGGCCGGCATGTACCTCCTCGGCCTTTTCGTGTCGGACCAGTTCAAGGCCGCTGGCCAGGACGCCCTCGACGACCTGGACTTCTTTCCGTTCCCGGACCTTGGGACCCAGTACGACGCCGAGAAGGCCCTCGACGCTCCGATCGACATCTGGATGATGAGCAAGAAGTCGCCGACCCTGAACGGCGACCTCGGCCAGGCGAAGGCATGGCTGAAGTTCTGGGCCAAGGGTTCAACGCAGGGGACGATGTTTCAGAACGCACCTGGTCTGATCCCGACCGCAACTGACGCCGATACGAGCAGCTTCACCCCTCTGCAGAAGAAGGCGGCCCAGATCATCAGCAGCGCCAAGAGGATCACGCAGTTCTTCGACCGCGACTCGCGGCCTGACTTCGCGGGGGCAAACGGTATGCAGAGCTTCTTGCTGACCTATCTGCAAAACCCGAACGCTGACACGACGAGCCTCCAGGGCAAGATGCAGTCGTTCTGGGACTCGCTCCCGCCGGAGAAGTAACCCAAAGATAATCTGAGGGTGGCGAACCGCATCACCCCCGCCCCGACCAGGTATCCGGGCGGGGCGGGGGCAAGCGTGGCGCCCAGGCGACGCCGGTTCAGCCTTCTCACCAGTCGGGACAAGGTCCTGCTCGTGCTCATGGTCGGATTGCCACTCACCCTGGACCTTTTGCTGATCTGGGGTCCCACGTTGGCATCGATCTTCCTGTCTTTCACCAACTGGAACGGAGTCGGCGCCATCACCGCTGGAAACTGGGTTGGCCTCAAGAACTACACGACCATGTTCACGGGCTACCTGTTCTTCTGGCCGGCGCTGAAGCACAACGTGCTGTGGCTCGCGTTCTTCACCCTCGTCTCGACGCCGATCGGCATGTTCTTTGCCGTGCTGCTCGACCGCGAGATGCGCGGAACACGCTTTTACCAGGGCGTTTTCTTCATGCCGGTCGTTCTGTCTCTGGTCGTGGTGGGGTTTATCTGGGAGCTGCAGTACGCGCCAAACGACGGTTTCATCAACAACTTCTTCGGGCTCGTCCAGAACCATCGCATCGTCGACTGGCTCGGCGACCCAAACATCAATCTGTGGGCGATAGTGGTCGCCGCCAGCTGGCGGCATGTTGGCTACATCATGGTTCTCTACCTGGCCGGGTTGAAGAGCGTAGACCTGGCTCTGCGCGAGGCGGCGAAGGTCGACGGCGCCAGCGAAGCGCAGACATTTTTCCGCATCGTGCTCCCGGTGATGGCCCCCATCAACGTGATCATCGTCGTGATCACAGCGATCGAATCGCTGCGCGCATTCGACATTGCCTACATCGTCAACCGCGGCAAGAACGGCCTGGAGCTGCTGTCGACTTTGATCACCAACAACAGCATCAGCGAGGCCAACCTCGTCGGCTTCGGCTCAGCGATCGCAGTCGTCCTGCTGGTGATCTCGCTCGTGCCGATCGTGCTCTATCTCTCGCGCGTGATGAGGACGGTCCAGTGAGCGTGATCACCGCCAAAGCAGGCGATTCGGGCCGGCTCGCACGTCGCCCGCTGACGCTCGGCCGGGTCATCCTTCACCTCTTCCTGCTGTCGATGGTGCTGGTCTGGCTGTTTCCGCTGTCGTGGGCCATCTACTCGTCGCTGCGGCCCATCAGCGACACGATCACCCATGGCTACGTCTCGTGGCCGAGCTCGCTCACCTTCAGCAACTACACGAATGTCTGGACCCAGGCGAACATGCCGCACTTCTATCTCAACACGTTCCTCATCGTGGTCCCCGGAGTGATCCTTGCGCTGGTGCTCGCGTCGATGGTCGCCTTCTGCTGCTCCCAGTTCACCTGGCGATTCAACCTCGCCGTGCTCATGCTGTTCACGGCCGGCAACCTGCTCCCTCCCCAGGTCATCATCATTCCGCTCTACTGGATCTACCTCAAGACTCCGGTCCCCAACCTCGCCACGGCCGACTTCGGCGCCTTTTCAATCCCCCTGATCAGCGACAACGGGCTGCTGTACGACCAGGCAATCGGAGTCGTCCTCATCCATGTCGTCTTTCAGACCGGCTTCGCGGCGTTCGTGCTGGCGAACTACATGAAAACAATCAGCAAGGAGATCGTCGAGTCGGCGCTCGTCGATGGCGCGAACGTCCTGCGCATCTGGTGGAGCGTGATGCTGCCGCTGTGCCGGCCCGCGCTGGCGGCCGTGGCGACGCTGCTGTTCACGTTCATGTACAACGACTTCTTCTGGGCACTGGTCTTGTTCAGCCATGGGGACAAGCGACCGATCACGAGCGCCCTCAACAATCTGCAGGGCGAATTCTTCGTGAACTACAACCTCGTGGCCGCCGGCGCGATGCTGGCGGCGATCCCACCGCTGCTCGTGTTCATCGCGCTGCAGAAACACTTCGTCGCCGGCCTGACTCTCGGCTCCACCAAGGGCTGAACCACCGATGAACGAACCGCTGCTCGGAAGCCGGTTGCCCCACATCGCATACGGCGGGGACTACAGCCCCGACCAGTGGCCGGAGAACGTGTGGGCGGAGGACGTCCGCCTCATGCGCGAGGCCGGGGTCAACCTCGTGAGCCTGGCGATCTTCTCGTGGTCGCGGCTTCAACCGAGTAGTGACACATGGGACTTTGGCTGGCTCGACCGCGTGATGGACCTGCTGCATGAAGGGGGCATCCGCGTCGACCTGGCGACGGCCACTGCTTCCCCACCTCCGTGGCTTTCGCATGCTCACCCAGAGATGTTGCCGGTGCTCGCCGACGGCGTGCGGCTCTGGCCCGGGGCGCGCCAGCATTACTGCCCCAGCAGCCCTGTGTATCGGTCGGCGGCGGCGCGTCTGGTCGAGGCGATCGCCACCCGTTACGCGAAACACCCGGCGCTGGCCATGTGGCATGTCGGCAACGAGTTCGGTTGTCACGTGGCGGCTTGCTGGTGCGACGTCTCGGCGGAGGCGTTCCGGCAATGGCTGCGCCGCAGGTACGAGACCATCGATGCGCTCAACGAAGCCTGGGGCACCGACTTCTGGTCGCAGCGATATTCGAAGTGGGAGGAGATCCTGCCTCCGCGCCGGACTCCGACCTGGCCGAACCCAACCCAGCAGCTGGACTTCATGCGCTTTTCCTCCGACGAGCTCCTCGAGTGCTACGAGTCGGAACGCGCGGTGCTGGCAAGGCACAGCCCCGCCATTCCTGTGACCACGAACTTCATGCAGTTCTTCAAACCGCTCGATTACTGGAAATGGGCCGAGCGCGAAGACATCGTCAGCGACGATGTGTATCAGGACCCGCTGGATCCTGACGCCGGGATGGCTTCCGCGATGGCCGGCGACCTCATGCGGTCATTGGGTCGAGGACGGCCATGGGTGCTGATGGAGCAGACCACCAGCCGAGTCAACTGGCGAGAGATCAACGCGGCCAAGGCGCCCGGCCAGATGCGACTGTGGAGCTTGCAAGCAGTCGCCCACGGGGCGGACGGGGTGATGTTCTTCCAGTGGCGCCAGTCGCGCGCCGGTGCGGAGAAGCACCACAGCGCGATGGTCCCGCACGGCCCGGTCGAAACCTCGCCGACGTGGCACGAGGTCGTTCGCCTTGGTTCGGAGCTGAAGCTGCTGGACGAGCTGTGCGGCGCGCGGGTGCAGGCTGACGTGGCCATCGTCTTCGATTGGGAGTCCTGGTGGGCGCTCGAGCTGCCCTCGAAGCCGTCGGCGCTGGTGCGCGCGATGGACCAGGCGCGGGCGTATTACCGCCACCTCTTCAACGCGAACATCGCCACTGACGTCTCCGACGATGCGGTGGCGAATTTGAATCGCTATGTGTCAGATGGCGGCCACCTCGTGATGTCGTGTTTCAGCGGCATCGTGGACGTGCACGAGCACATCCGGCTGGGCGGCTACCCGGCGCCGTTTGCGGACATGCTCGGCCTGCGAGTGGAAGACGTCATGCCGCTCGCGCCCGGCGACGTGATACCAGTGCGATTCCATGACGGGTTAGAGACCACTGGACGGATCTGGAGCGAGCTGATCCGTCCAGGTGCGGCGGAGGTGGTCGCGACTTTCGAAAGTGGCGCGTTGAAAGGAAAGCCGGCAGTCACGCGCAACCGATTCGGAAAAGGCAGCGCCGCGTACGTGGGCACGATCCCGGAGGACGCGGCGATGGCGGTTCTGTTGAAGACAGCCTGGACGGATGCAGGGGTCAAGAGCTCGGCGGAAGCGCCGGCGGGCGTGGAGGTCGTGCGCCGCCAGGGAGCGGGCCGCTCATTTTCCTTTGTGCTCAACCACCTCGACTCCGAGGTTCATGTGAATACGGGGCCGGGCGTGGATTTGATCACAGGCGAAAAGGTGATGCCGCAGGGGTTGAGGCTGCCGCCTTATGGGGTCGCTGTGATCGCCGACTAGTGCAGAAGACCCGCTCCGAGGTGGCGCCAGAACTCCTCTAGCGTCGGCCCGCCGGGCGTCACGCGACGGATGGCACGGATTAGTCGTTCTCCAGAAATCCCGGGTAGCCGTTTGAGAACGCCTGATGCAAGATCATCCTGGACGGCGAGCAACGGCAGAGCGGCCCAACCAAGCCCTTCCAGGGCGGCAGCGCGGACGTATTCGGGATGGCCTAAGTTGAGAGACGGTCGTAAGAAGCCCCGAGCATCTCACGCACGTTGGCCTCCGCTCCCCAAGCCGGCCCGCGCCCGATGTAGCGATGCTCCTCCAGGTGCGCCGGGGTGACCCGCCTGAGACTCGCGAGCGGATAGTCGGGCCGGCAAACCAGGACCAGCAAGTCGCGAGCGATGACGAGCTCGACGATGTCGCGATGGCACGCGCCCTCGATCAATCCGCAGTCGAGGGCGCCGGCCCGAACCTTGGTGCTGATCTCCATCGAGGGCTCGACGACGACATCCAGGCTGACCCGTGGGAACCGCGTCGCGAACGGAGCCAATCGCTGCGGCAGGTAGAGGGTCGCGCAGGTCGGGCTCGCGCCAAGGTGAAGCGATCCAGCTTCGAGCAACTTGATCGCCCGCGCCGCATCATCGACAACCTCAAATCCGCGCTGCGCAGCCCGGGCGGTGATCGCCAGCTCCCGACCGGCGTCGGTTAGCTTCACGCCACGACCGGTGCGCTCGAACAGGCGCAGCCCGAGCGCCCGTTCGAAGTGATGGATCTGCTGGGTGACGGCGCCCTGCGTCAGATGTAAGGACGCGGCCGCGCGGGAGACGTGCTCGTGCTCGGCGACGGCCAAGAACGAGCGCAGCTGCTCGATCGTGAAGGCTGGCTTCGGTATCCACACATATTAGCCCTGCTTATGTATCCCAATACAAGTCATCAGTCCAGTAACGGTTAAGGAAACCTGAAGTGACGCGTTGATACGGATACGGTGTGACGGCCGGATTATTCAAAAGGAGGTTAGATGCAGATGCTTGGTCGGTTCGTAAGGCACAGTCAGCGCGGTCAGGGCATGGTGGAATATGCCTTGATCCTGGTCCTGGTTTCGATCGTAGTTATCGTGATTCTTTTGACCATGGGAAACCAGATCCAGAACGTGTTCTCCAACGTCGTGGCAGCTCTCGGTTAGGCCTGACGTGTGATCGCCGGGCGGGTGGAAGACCCGCCCGGATCTGCCGGGTGTCAGGCCCTCGGAACGGGCTGCTCGCCTCGGAAGATGGCGGCGTTCCTCAAGGCAAAGTCATCGAAGCTGGTCGCCCGCCGGCCGATGATTCCCTCGATCACCCGATGAACCTTTGACTCCTTCCCCTTGCGGCGCTCCGCAAAAAGTTCGGCCAGGGCGTCCGCCGTGTATTGAGGCACACCGTTCGACACCTGGGTTTTCTTTGCTTCCTCCGGAGCCACGTTGAAATATTTGATCTGCCTTCCGGTTGCTGCTGACAGCTTCTGAGCAACCTCTTCCATGGTCAGCGCCTCTGGGCCGGTGAGCGGATAGATCTTTCCTTCGTGTCCTGGTTCGGTGAGCACCGCGGCACCGACCTCAGCGATGTCACCGACATCGATCGATGCAATCCTCGCGTCCTCCATAGGCAAGAAGAAGGCTCCCCTCGCGACGATCGCGGGCACCTGTCGAAAGTAGGCGTGCATGAACTCGCCCGCGCGCAGGTGTGTAAACGCCATCCCAGACCGTTCTAGCTTCAGCTCAGCCTCACCGTGCATGCGCGCGAATCGAAACGGCGAATCGGTGTCTGGCATGATCCCGGAGAGCTTGACCACGTGCCTGACGCCTGCCTTTCTGGCCGCGTCGATGAAGTTCGATTGAACTTCGAGCATGGCCGGGTCCGAAGACGAGATGAGCATCGCGCGGTCCACTCCCCGAAGCGCCTCCGTGAGCGTCTCCGGGCGCGCCATGTCACCTTCGACGATCTCGACGTTGGCCAGCGAAGAGAGTGCGGCGGCTCGGCCCGGATCGCGTACCAATGCTCGCACCGGGATGCCCCTGGCCGACAGGAGGCGCACCAGTGTGCCTCCATTCAGCCCCGTAGCCCCTGTCACCAAGATCATGTGCGCCTCACCTGGACACAGTGTGGCGGGGATACTGACTCGTCGTGGCCGAAACAACGCCGAGCTCGCCCCCACAGCCGGTCACGGACATCCCCAATCGAGTCTTCTGGGGACTGATCGCGATCGGACTTCTGCTGCTGTTTTTCGTCTTGCCGCACTGGATCGAGGGCGACGGCAGGCTGCGATTTGATGCGCTGCAGGGGTGGCTCAGCGGGGGCTCGATCCCGAGTACGAAGTTTCCCCTGATCGGATCAGTCCCTTCGATTCCGCTGCTTCTGCTGGGTCGCCCTGGCGACTCGACCGAGTTCTGGGTTTCTCGCTACAACGTCATCGTCTACGCGGCCGGCATCGGCGGTCTGTATCTGCTGCTGCGCGGGCACCTGCCCAACGACGTGCTTGGAACCTTCTTGTTGCTGCTGGGCACGACCGGCATGCTTCCGAACTCTCTCACAGGGTTCGGGGCTGAGACATTCAGCGCGATGACGGCCGGCACGGGGCTGGCGGCCTGGTCGACCGGCCGCTGGAAGACCGGCACAGTGCTGCTTGGCGTTGGGGTCGCCAACCTGCCGGCGAGCTTCGTCGGCCTTGCGCTGGCGATGTGTTGGTGGGCCTGGCGGATGAAGCGAGTGAGGGCGCTGGCGCCCCTTGCTTTGAGCGCGGGCCTCTGGCTGCTCGAGAACACGCTGCGCCACAAATCGCCTTTCGCCAGCGGCTACGAGAACGACCACGGGTTTCGGACGCTGCTGCCGTATTCGGGGCTGCCCGGTTTCAGCTATCCCACTTTTTTTGGAGTGCTGTCGCTGTTCTTTTCCTTCGGCAAGGGTCTGCTTTTCTTCGCACCCGGGCTGTTCCTCATCTTCGGGCGCGGCCTCGAGGCGCTGCGTTCGGTCAGCCAGACGCTGACGCTGTGGCTCCTGTACCTGGCCGGCATGGTGCTGGTGTACGGCAGCTGGTGGGCCTGGTACGGCGGCTTCACCTGGGGGCCGCGCTTTCTGATCTTCGCTTCGCTGCCGGCTTCGCTCTTGCTGGCCGCCCAGGTCCGGCGACCACCGCGATCACTTCTCGCCGCCACCGCGGTGCTGGCGGCGCTGGTGCTCTCGCTCTGGGTTGGCATCGACGGCCAGGTATTCGGCCGCTTCGCACAGGCACCGTGCCAGGCCAACCATTACAACCTGGAGGCGTTCTGCTGGTACGTGCCGGAATTCAGCGTGCTGTGGGGCAGTTGTGGTGGCCGCATTACATCCTCATCGCGTACGCGGTGGGCGTGACGGCTTACGTGGCCTATCCGCTGCTCCGGCAGTGGGCGGTCACCCTTCGGAGCGACCTCCGACTTGCGTTCGCCGCTTACCGACGCCGAGCGTCCTGGCGGTTTTGATTTTCGAGCTTCAAGGTCAGGATCTTGAACGGCGTGAGCTCCAGCTCGACGACTCCTTCAACGATGCCGACCTCTTGCCGATCCTGTTCCAGCAAGTCGCACAGGAACGCTCGCGTGACCGGGAGAGTCGTTCGAAGGCGCACCGAGCAACTTCCTCCCCACGCCTCATACAGGCGCACGATCGTCGCGTTCGAGTCCTCGGCTCGCTTGATGGTTTCGACCACGACCTGCGGCGTGTCGACCTCCACCAGCGAACGCGGCGTTTCGGCAGGCCGTCCCCGCACGATCCGCAGCGGTGAGTTGAGGTCTTCGGCCGCGGCAATCACGCCCGCCTGGCGAAAGTCGCCCGGATGCGGCATCAACGCATAGGTGAAGCGATGGTGCCCGCGATCCGCGCTCGGATCCGGATGAGATGGCGCGCGGAGCAATGACAGGCGCATCACCGAACCATGGATGTCGTGGCCGTACTTGCAGTCGTTGAGCAGAGCTACGCCGTAGTGCTCATCGGCCAGCTCAGCCCACCGGTGAGCGCAAACCTCGAACATCGCCTTGGCCCGACTCGTTCTCGAATGAGTCGGACGCCTCACGTGACCGAACTGCGTCTCGTACGTAGCCTCATCGGAGGCGACGGTCACTGGAAATGCGACCTTCAAGAGCTTGTGCTCCTCCTGCCAGTCGACCTCGCACTCGAAGCGAAGGATGCGTGACTCGGCGTCGAGCACCATGAGCTGCGTGAATCGCGAGCGGCTGAACTGGCGTGTGAACCTGACCCCGCCGCGCAGACCGGCCGCGCTCTCTACCCGCTGAGAAACGAGCTGCGTGATGTCGG
>WNFL01270534.1_pt1 | contig 10599 bp, 11 predicted proteins | sample 5400361 | NCBI WGS metagenome assembly WNFL01 (sample SAMN13153351, study PRJNA577476) | soil metagenome | isolation source: 40 cm soil on Douglas fir-dominated hillslope | place: USA:California | collected 2013-09-17 | reverse complement strand
GAAAAAGCAAAATCGCGCTCGCTTCATTTCGGAATTGTTTTTGTCAGTGACACCTGCAATAGAGCGTGGGTGAATTTGAAACTTGAAAGAAACCTGCAATGGCCAGCGTAGCTCCTGTTGTTGAAACAACTCTCGCCGATCTCCAACTTGTAAGACGTGGGAAAGTTCGCGATGTTTATGCAGTCGATGAAGATCGCCTGCTAATCGTCGCTACTGATCGCATCTCGGCTTTCGATAGTGTTTCGCCCACGCCAATAGTCCGCAAGGGCGAAGTGCTCACGGCTCTCTCGCGCTTCTGGTTCGAAAAACTCGGCCATATTATTCCTAACCACTTAATTACTACGAATATTGACGAGATGCCCTCCGTGGTGCGTGCTCATGAAAGCGAATTACGGGGCCGATCGATGTTGGTTCGGCGCACCGAGGTTTTTCCCGTTGAGTGCGTCGTCCGCGGATATCTTTCGGGCTCTGGCTGGAAGGATTATCAGCGGACAGGTCAGGTGTGCGGCCATCAACTGGCCGCCGGCTTGCGTGAATCGGAAAAGTTGGCAGTGCCAATATTCACTCCGGCCACCAAGGCCGAAACCGGGCATGATGAAAATATCAGCGAGCGTCAAATGGCCGCGATAGTTGGCCAGGAAGTGACTGAGGTCCTGCACGCTGCCTCGCTGCGAATCTATCAGGAAGCGAGCGACTACGCGCGCAGTCGCGCGATCATTATTGCTGACACCAAATTTGAATTTGGCCGCGATCGTGACGACCGGATTATTCTCATCGACGAGGTCCTCACACCTGATTCATCGCGCTTCTGGCCGCTGGATAGCTATGAAGTTGGCGCCTCCCAGGCATCCTTTGACAAGCAATACGTGCGTGACTATCTCGAACATATCAATTGGGACAAGCAGCCGCCCGCGCCAACTCTACCGCCCGAAGTTGCCGCGGCGACCACTGCTCGTTACCTGGAAGCGTATGAATTACTGGTAGGAGAAAAGTTGTGAATGGAGCGCCGGCCTCCTTGCCCCTTTGAGCGCACAACACGAATCGGCCGTAGCACGCGACCAAGCGATCAAGTCAGTACCGGGCAGGAGCCGAAGCGAGGAAGGAATCGGAGAGCCCCTCTAAGGGCGACAGAATGACTGTACTAAACAGCCGCAATCGTTAGCCCGCGTTCGCGACTGGTTATCTGATAAATTTATTAACTAATAAGGACTGGAGAACGATGCAAATACGCCCCCGCCTGGAAGCAGTGATAGAAGACATGCTCGACGGTCACATCATGTTGGATGAAGCTCTGGAAGAGTTCGAAAAGCTTTACATACAAAAAGCGTTTACCCGCAACCGGAAACGCATCTCGCACACCGCCGAAGCCCTCGGCATCCACCGCAACACAATCTCGAAGCGCGTCAATTCATATCGGGCGCAGGAACGGACACACCAGACCAATGGTCACCGCACTAGCCGCAAAACTCACTAGAGCGCTGTGACACTTCATGAAACCTGATTGGCTTAGGTAATATTCAGGTTCGCAAATCAAAGCCAAGAGACGATAAGCGCAGCAGCTTTGTTGGTCGGAATTGTGCGTTTTGAAATCCGAAAAGAACGCCGAGATCGAGAGATTTCACACTCCTTTCAGCAGCCTGGCAATGACCTCGGATGCTTAACCGCGCACGCCACCGCTCGCAAGTGCCCGGTTGACAACCGTCCCGCACCTTCATTATATTCTTGGCACTCAACTTTCTAGAGTGCCAATTATGAGCAAAGTCGAGCAAGCTATTTTTAGTGGAGTTATGTCCACAAACGAGAAAAGAAAAGGAGCATTTTCGGTATGGCAGTAAACATTAAGCCGCTTCACGATCGCGTGATTGTAAGACGGATCGAAGAAGGTGAACAGGTTCGCGGGGGAATCATTATTCCTGATACCGCAAAAGAAAAACCGCAGGAGGGCGAAGTCGTCGCCGTCGGCGACGGCAAGTATCGCGAAGACGGAACGCGCCAGACCCTGGACGTCAAGGCCGGGGATCGAGTCCTCTTTGGCAAGTACAGCGGCTCAGAAATCAAACTCGATAACGAAGAGCTTTTGATCATGCGCGAAGACGAGATTCTGGGAATCATTCAGCGCGCTGCAGCCGGCAAGAAAGGCGGCAGGTAGTCGAAGGACATCCGGCCAGCCCTTGTAACCCAAATCGAATTAATTAGGAGAAGAAACAAAAATGGCAAAGCAAGTAGTTCACGGCGAGGATTCGCGTTCAGCAATTCTGCGCGGCATCAACCAACTCGCGGATGCAGTTAAGATCACCCTCGGGCCGAAGGGCCGCAATGTGGTGATTGATAAGAAGTTTGGTTCACCCACTATCACTAAAGACGGCGTCACCGTGGCGAAGGAAATCGAGCTGAAAGATCCTCTCGAGAACATGGGCGCCCAAATGGTTCGTGAAGTTGCTTCCAAGACCTCGGACGTCGCCGGCGATGGCACTACCACTGCGACTGTCCTGGCCCAGGCAATCTTTCGCGAAGGCGTAAAGACAGTCGCGGCGGGCGCTAATCCAATGGCGCTCAAGCGCGGCATTGATAAAGCGGTCGAGCGCGCCATTCAGGAGATTCAGCGGATGGCTAAGCCGGTCAAGGGGGATGCAATTGCTCAGGTCGGCACCGTTTCGGCAAATGGCGATGCCACTATTGGAACCATCATTGCGAAAGCAATGGATCAGGTCGGCAAGGACGGCGTGATCACCGTGGAAGAATCCAAGACAATGGAGACTTCCCTGGAAGTGGTCGAAGGAATGCAGTTCGATCGCGGCTATCTCAGCCCTTATTTTGTGACTGACCCCGAGCGCATGGAAGTTAGTCTGGAAAACGCGTTGATCCTGATCCACGAAAAGAAGATTAGTTCGATGAAAGACCTGCTGCCCTTGCTCGAGCAGGTGGCGAAGTTGGGTAAGCCGCTGCTGATTATTGCCGAGGATGTCGACGGTGAAGCGCTGGCAACCTTAGTGGTTAATAAGCTGCGCGGCACGCTCAACGTGGCGGCGGTGAAGGCTCCCGGGTTTGGCGATCGTCGCAAGGCGATGCTGGAAGACATCGCTACTCTCGCCGGAGGTAAGGTCATTAGCGAGGATCTCGGCATCAAGCTCGAAAATGTTCAACTCTCCGATCTCGGCAAGGCCAAGAAAATCACGATCGACAAAGACAATACAACGATCGTCGAAGGCGGCGGCAAGCAGAGCGAGATCGAGGGCCGCGTGAAGACCATTCGGGCGCAGATCGAAGATACATCTTCCGACTATGATCGCGAGAAACTGCAAGAGCGTCTCGCGAAGCTCGTCGGCGGGGTCGCGGTCATTAAGGTGGGCGCTGCCACTGAGACTGAGATGAAAGAGAAGAAGGCCCGTGTCGAAGATGCCATGCATGCGACTCGCGCAGCCGTGGAAGAAGGAATTGTTCCCGGCGGCGGCGTGTCCCTGGTACGCGCGGCGAAGGTGCTCGAGAAGTTTGACGTGAACAAAGATGGTGGCGACACAGACGAACAGATCGGTGTCAACATCGTCAGGCGCGCTCTGGAAGAGCCGCTGCGTCAAATTGTTCAGAATGCCGGCAAAGAGGGTGCAGTCGTGGTTGAGCGCGTGCGCAGCGACAAGAACGATAGCTTTGGCTTCAATGCTCAGACCGAGGAATTCGAGGATCTGGTCAAGGCCGGCGTCATCGATCCCGCCAAAGTCACGCGGACTGCGTTACAGAACGCAGCGTCAATCGCTGGGCTAATGCTCACCACCGAAGCAATGGTTGCTGAGATTCCTGAAGAGGATAAAGCTCCAATGCCCGGCGGCATGGGCGGCATGAGCGGCATGGGAATGTAGTGCAAGTTATTAGACTTGCGAACTTGGCAACATAACAAGCGCACAAAAATAGAGCGGCTTCGATGATTTTGATCGGAGCCGCTCTTTTCTTTTCCTAAGACTCGTTATAAAAACGTGTGCCAGCTCGAAGGTAGCGATCACGGGGGGCGCGATTCGGCGGCCGAGCTGGCACTGGCGGGTATCGATGTTCAAGCATCGGATAGATCTTGCAAGGTACTGACTTTGGGATCAGCCCCATCCGACGCGAGGGATTATACACCTCCGAAAAAAACAGTCAATGGTTTTTGCCACGGCCACGGCTATCGTTGATTTAGCGCTGTAAATAAGGGCACTTAGCGGATGCTACTACAGCGCGCGTGCCCTTCTCTTACAGACTACGGTTTCAAAACCAAGAGATGAGAAGTCAGCGAATCTTCCCCTTCCTGCATAGCGCCCGAGTTCAGCTTCGACGAGGACGACTCACGAAATCACACGAAGTTGCCCAAACAAACTTCCTTCTCCTTCGTGCGTTTTCGTGGATTAGATTTATCGGCAAGAGAATCTCAAGATGTTAAGCGCCGATCATTCTCGTGATTTGACACCCTTCGGCATGGGTTCCTATACTGCACAGTCCTTACACGCCATTGGCCAGGTAGCTCAGTTGGTAGAGCGCGGCCCTGAAAAGGCCGGCGTCGGCGGTTCGATTCCGTCCCTGGCCACCATTTAAATTCAATCACTTAGAGACGCAGGCTGAACCGGTTCCGATCCGCAGAAGTGCTCGTCGATGAGATAGAACTCCTTAGAACTCCTTTGGAATCAATGAGAAGGCATTCGCATCAGGGCCGCAGCCGAAAAAAGGCTGGCGTCGCTCGTTCGATCCTCCTATCGCCTGTCTTTGAAAAGGCTTAGCGGCAGTCAGCACTTCGTTTCCAATTGCGCGTACAATAGGCGTACATCGGTTATCCAAATAGCCTCGGAGGTCAGTTTACCTGGCTCATAAAGATCGCCACCGTTCATCATCTGTCAATGATGCAAGAGTATGACGCAGATCATGGAAGCGAGAGTTTCTGGTGAAAACATCCGCGACTGCAAGAGTTGAGGCCTTGAAATTAAAATGTTATGTGCTTGAGTTACGCTTGACGTAACGCGTACAGATGTTGTTATTTGACCGGTGATAGTCAGCTATCGGGACAGACCAAAGACTTCGCGACCGGAAAACGGATCAAAGCGTTCTCAGGAATCGAACGCGCTGCGCGACTGAAGCTCGACCGACTTGAGGCGGCCGTTTCGGTGAAGGATCTGTTCGCCCTTCCCGGCAACCGCTTTGAAGCTCTGAAGGGAACCCGCAAAGGCCAATACAGCATCCGCATTAACGACCAGTGGCGTGCATGCTTCGAATGGCCGGATAAATCGGCGGGGCCAATCAACGTGGAAATAGTGGACTATCATTAGGAGAATGCTTATGTCGATAATGGCGATAATGGCGATACATCCCGGTGAACACCTGGCCGAGGAACTCGAGGCGATCCCGATGAGCGCGGCTGAACTGGCGCGCCAGTTAAGAGTGCCGACTAATCGCATCACGGAGATTCTGAACGGCCGGCGCGCCGTTACCGGTGACACGGCTCTTCGTCTTGGTCACTTCTTCGGGACCAGTCCGGAGTTTTGGCTGAATTTGCAGTCGCTTTTTGAACTGCGTCTGGCGGAGAAAAAAGTGAAGAAGGCGATAAGAATACTACCCACCCTCAAGGAACGCGCACGGCCCCGCGCCTGAGCCTCAACAGCTGCCTGAGAGAAATCAAGCCTACCCAGAGGAGTGGCGGGCGCAAAGACCATCACTGATTGAAACGACTGGAAAACGTCGATCAGTTAGGGTCAATATGGATGACCTTCTACTACCACTTTTGGATGCAACACTAACAACGCCCGAATAATAACCACGACTCCGATGATAGCTTCAGCGATCTGAACCGCTCGCGGATCTCGAAAATGAGCTTGTGTTCCTCGGCGAATGCTTTGCACATTTGCGATTAAGCCAGAAGGTCGGAGACGAATCTATTAGACGATGGTGTTGGCTATACTTTGATATTCGCCAGCGGGCGGACCCGCGTTAACGGGAGCGTGGGAACTTTTCAAGATCGTTTGATGATGAATACCGTTTTGTCGTCAATCATGGCCTCGTCGCCGTTCTGTCGCAGGTGGTCGTCTTGCTTAACCGCGTAATCCAACAATGCATTGCAGATGTCTCTAGCCGGTTGCCTGTAATGTTCGCGCAAGACCTCTTCAAGTTGCTCGCGCACTTGTTTATCGCTGCTGTCGTAAACTCCATCGGTGTAGAGGACAAGCATATCTCCAGGACTCATCAGCGTGATTTCAGCGATATCGGAAGAGTCAACTGTCTTTGCCGGAGCTTCATCGAGTAGTACTTGTTACGATCTGGGTGATCTGCCGGGATCTGCAGGCCAAGAGCAAGAAATTGCACCATGTGGCCTTCATCCATTTTCATGAACTTGCGATATTCTGCGGAGAACACCAGCGGCGGGGGATGTCCGAAATTAACGAAGCGAAAATTGCCGCGAGGGTGCACTTCGCCATATAACATGGTCGCGATTTCGCGCGCATTTTCTTCCTCACTTATCCCCAGCGCGTTGCGGGCGGTGACCGATTGAGCCAGTCGCAGGTTGATGTTTTCGAATAGCTCGAGCGTGGTTTTTCCGTATCGGTCGAGTTCGGAGAGCATCAAAGCATGGAACGTGTCATGTACTGTGGAGGCAATCTTCGCTGAGATAATTCCGTGTCCCTGCGCGTCCACCAGCAAAACGCCTGCAGTCGTATAAAGCTCGTGCAAGTCTTCCGCGACGCGTATCTGCTCCGAGCTCCTTGCCTCTCTGTACTCGGTTTCCATCTCGGGCCTGTAGCCCGGAGTCGCCTTCAGCCATTCCACATGATCGTCGACTGAATTGCGCAGCGATGCACCTGACGGCAGCGGTTCGAGAAACTCCTCTGATAGCCGCAGAGCTCGCTGAATGCGAGCGTCGATGTCGTAACGCTGCTGAAAATTTATGTACTCAAATAGGTCCCCACCGACTGTTCCGGCAGGAATGGAATTCCCGTACATCTCGATGCCGGATATGTGCGGAATCGCACCTTCCACCGGCATGAGCCGTTCACGGAGGTATTCATCGATACTCAGATCTGTGGGCCTTGTAGTCACTGAACCGTTATGAAACATCATTCATCGAGTGAGATTGTAGCTGCGCTTCTGTGCCAGCTTTACAACGCCTAGTAGCCTACTCTCCCAAAGAGTTTCGTCGACAAATCTTTGGACTGTCCATCCGGCTTTGATCAGTGTCCTTCTATATATGAGGGTCGCCTTTGCACAGCCCTTATCATATAGGCGGAATTACTTTAGACGGAAATTGAGCTCTCTCTTCGTCTAGCCCAAGCAGAATCAAAGAGCAGTTGGTATAGGGGGCTGACTCTCGCGTAAGTCGAAGGTATCTTACGCCAGGCTACAACTTGAGCGAGCAAAAATGAAGCACTCATGCAACTGCGACCTAGTCGCCTTAGACCTTGCCCGATCGCAGTGTTCCTAGTCCTGCTCTCCAAGCGTTTGGACGTATGTTTTGCCGTACGGATAGAAGAGTTCTTTGCGCCCTTCTTGCCATGCCGCTTTAAGTTCGGGCATTGTGATGTCCCAGTCCGGCCGGCATTTCCTAATGACGGCACGGAGATCCTGGCGGAGATCCTCGATTGTGGGGCGGCCGAAGTACCAGTAGCCGTTGTAGATCTTGTAAATGACAAGACCGGGCTCTAAAACGATCACATGTGGGATCATCGGATTGTGTACCGTGTCAGTATATTCGGCGATATCGAGATCTTTTTGGACAATACGCCCCGCGTCGGAGAGGAAGGACCAGTGGGCGCCAACTCCACTGCGATACTCATTCGTCTGAGTGATGTTGTCGGTGCTAATTGTGACCAAGCGGCAATAGCCAACCTCGAGCTCACGATGGAGTTGAACCAGTCCTTCAGCCTGCCTGCGCTCTTTGGGGCAGAAGCCTCCCCGGCTGAGCACGAGAACCATCGGGTCTTGTCCTTGCAGTTCGGAGAGTTTCCGCCGCTTAGCGCTGTGGTCGGAGAGTTCATAGTCGGGGAAGATAGCCCCAGGAACAATGTCAGATCGCATTTGAAGTCCTCCAAAAGTTGAATGCGCTTTACCCGTTTACGTGTCGACGGTCAGTGGCCGGATGTCCTACCATAGAGATCTAGTCGATCAGTGTTTGCCCTTTCCCCACTAAGGCAGCGCTGCGTTGTCTTAGTCTGCGGCCAAACCGTCTTATTTGACCGGCCCTCTCGGGAAGTTGAATCTGGCCTTCGGGATCGCTCTGTTTGATGGCCTCGAGAAGCGACTGCACGTCGGTCGCGCCGGTGTACCGGGTCTCGTTGAGGTAGATGGTTGGAGTACCTGTCACATGCTCGGCAAAGAGACTGTGTTCGTACCTAGACTGAACCTTAGGAAGATAGACATTCTCCGCTAAGTCACGCTTAAATCTCTCGATGTCGAGACTGATGCGTGCCGCATAGCGAATCAGGTCGCGATCCTCCAGCGCCTTCTGGTGTGTAAACAACTGATCATGCATCTCCCAAAATTGTCCTTGCGCGGCGGCAGCTTCGGCAGCTTCGGCGGCACGCAACGAACGCGGATGCGTTTGCACGATCGGGAAATTTCGAAATACTAAGCGCAACTGATCTGCGAGGACACCTCGAATCTGCTTAAGGCTATGATAAGCGCCGCCGCATTGAAGGCATTCGAAGTTGCCATATTCAACCAGGGTGATAGCCGCGCTCGCGGGTCCGGCGACATGATCTTGATCCGTTACCGGCGACTTCAGTGTTACGATTTCCTCACTCATGTTTGCTGTCCTGTTTCATAACTCTCCTTGAATCCGTTCAAAGAAACCCGGCGTTGCGAGTCTGTTAGTGCCTACGCCGGCTTCTCGGTGTAAAGACTATCCGGAAGAGATCTCCCTGTCTTGCCGACGATTGCTTGTAATTGCTAAGCGTTGCTATCGATGAAGCTTTCGCAGACAAGTCTGAATCAGGGGCAGAAGCCTAATCAGAAAAGTAGCTGCATTAACGATAAGGTTGGAGAAGTATTCGAGGTGATGACTGATCTTAAGTATTCTGCATTGAGGGTTCGTGCGGCAGAAATTCTTGGGCCAACTGTCACGGCGATACCGGCTTCACGAAGAGCAGCCACACCGCGTCCGTTAACTCGAGGGTTCGGATCTGTGATGCAGCACACGACCCTCTTCACTCGAGCTTGAATCAAGGCGTCTGTGCACGGAGGAGTTCGTTTGCCGTCGCCCCGGTGGCAACATGGTTCCAGATTGACGTAGACCGTTGCGCCTTCGGCAAGCCTGCCTGCTTGTTCGAGTGCCAATACTTCGGCGTGCTTGACTCGATCGTAGCGGTGAAAGCCCTGGCCCACGATGACCCCATCTTTCACGATGACACTACCCACAAGCGGGTTTGGCTTTACCTGACCTTCGCCTCTGGCCGCAAGTGCCAGGGCCAGATCCAGGAAACAGAAATCGACATCGCCGTCAGACTCGGCTTTCGTCAGAGGTAAAGTTTCGATCAAACTGCTTAGCATAAATGATACTGACGCTCAGACTTCCACCAGCGTTCGATGCCATTTATCGAGTCCATGTGCAATATCAGTGAACATAGCGGCACTGGTGGAGTCACCAGACTCGTTACTTGTATCGATTGCACGACGTGCGAGCTCTGCAAAGGAGCCCAGGGTTGTTGCGAGAGTCGAAGCATGATTGCGGCACAGCGCATCAGGTGGGCATAACAGGCGCGACCATGTAGGCACCACACGCTCAGTTGAATTGGCAACTCCGCCAACCTCAACCACGCGCTCGGCAATCCGATCCGTATAAACGCCGACCGATTTATTTACCTGATCGAAGAGCTCTTTCAGATCGAGGGCCGTCGTATTCCAGAAAGCGTGTTTGCCTTGCAACTGCAAATCCACAGCGTCCGCCAAACGATCGTTACAAAGCTTGATTAGACGCTGACTGCGCTCCGATGAATTGTCACTGCGATTCATTAATAAGAACCTCTGTCAGTGCCGCGTAGCGGCAACTTGAGTTTAGCCCGGCGTTTCAACGCCGGGAAAGGGGCGCCATTGGACCAACTCGTCGCGTAGCGACGCCTGAAAATATGCTCAAATCGTCGCTACGCGACGAAACATTTCGACTTGACTCCTTCTCCCGGCGTTGAAACGCCGGGCTAAAGTCATGTCGACGCTACGCGTCGAGGAGCTTGTTCAGAGTTCCAATATTCATATCCTTGCGCGTACCGCAATCTTCCGGCTTCGACAAAGACACTTCTGCTCACGACTCTCTCCCTGGCGTTACCCAACGGCTCGTTTCTGATCCGCCCAAAAACGCTCGCGCAGATTCCGCTTGAGGATTTTGCCGGACCCATTCTTCGGTAACTCCGTTTCAGAGAACTCAACCCGACGCGGTACTTTGTAATTGGCGAGCGACCGCCGGCAAAATGAGACTAGTTCATTGGCGCTCAGAGCCAACCCGGGCTTAACCACAACGGAAGCCATCACAAGTTCTCCCCACTTGGGATCAGGTATGCCGAGGACTGCGACTTCCTTAACCGCCGGATGCTGGTAAATGACGGCTTCGACTTCGCCCGAGTAAACATTCTCGCCGCCGGTAACAATCATGTCCTTCAACCG
>WNFL01168120.1_pt3 | contig 10599 bp, 14 predicted proteins | sample 5400361 | NCBI WGS metagenome assembly WNFL01 (sample SAMN13153351, study PRJNA577476) | soil metagenome | isolation source: 40 cm soil on Douglas fir-dominated hillslope | place: USA:California | collected 2013-09-17 | reverse complement strand
CGCCGAGCGCGGACCGCTCGATGAAGCCAACGTGATGCGCATCGCCGGCACGGTCGGGCTCGACGCCGCGAAGCTCAAGACCGACATGGCCAAGGGCGAGATCGACGCGCTGATCAAGCGCAACCTCGAGCTGGCGCACGCGCTCGACATCCGCGGCACCCCGGCGTTCGTCATCGGCAACGAGCTGATTCCAGGCGCGGTCGACGCCGCGACCTTGCGCGCCGCGATCGACAAGGCCAGAGGCGGCTGAGACCGCCCGCGCGTGTGACGGCGATCACACCGATCGCGTGGTAAAAAATTTCTTTGCTCTGTGACACGCTTCACAGTCCGGACGAGGCGAGGGCCCGTACAAGGGCAGCACGTTCACCGTTGCCCCTGGAGCCCGCCATGACCGACCGCCTCGCCGCCGACCGCCTCGCACCGATCCCGGCGCCGTCGACCCCGAGCCATGGCGCGCCGCCGGCCGGCCTGCTCGCCGGACTTGCGCTCCGCTTGTTGGACTGGCGCCGCCGCGCCCGCTACGCCCGGGAATTCCGCGGCTTCGACCGCCGCCAGCTGCGCGACCTCGGACTCAGCCCGTTCGACCAGTGGTGAGGTCGATCCGCGCCTACTCGGCGTCGGGCTGCTTCGAGGGCTGCGCGCGGTCGAACGCCGGCTGCGCCATGCAGTGCTCGAAGATGCCCATCAAGGTCGGATAGGGCTTGAGGTCGAGATCGTAGCGCTTGGCGTTGAACACCTGGGGTACCAGGCAGATGTCCGCCAAGGTCGGCTGATCGCCATGGCAGAACTTGCCGGTCTCGGCATGGCCGGCGATCAACGTCTCGAAGGCGCCGAAGCCGAGCGCGATCCAGTGGTTGAACCAGCGCTGCACGGTCGGCTCGTCCTGCTTCAGCTCCTTGGCCAGGTATTGCAGCACGCGCGTGTTGCCGAGCGGATGGATCTCGCAGGCGATGATCTGCGCGAGCGCGCGGACCCGCGCCCGGCCATCGGCGGTGTTGGGCAGCAGCGGCCGGTTCGGGTGGGTCTCGTCCAGATACTCGATGGTCGCCAACGACTGGGTGAGCACGTTCGCGCCGTCGATCAGCACCGGCACCAGCCCCTGCGGATTGAGCTTGAGGAAGTCGGGCGCACGCTGCTCGCCCCGCCGCAGGTGCACGGCGGCCTGCTCGTAGTCGAGCCCCTTGAGGTTGAGCGCGATGCGCATCCGGAAGGCCGCCGACGAGCGGTGGAACCCGTAAAGCTTCAACATCGCTAGCCCCCTTGCTCGACCCTTAAGCCTAGAGCACGCCGCGGCGGATCTGATCCTGCTCGATCGATTCGAACAGCGCACGGAAATTGCCTTCGCCGAAGCCTTCGTCGCCCTTGCGCTGGATCAGCTCGAAAAAGATCGGGCCGATCACCGTCTCGGTGAAAATCTGCAGCAAGAGCCCGCCACCCGGGCTGCCGTCGAGCAGGACGCGGTTGCGCTTCAGCCGCGCCGCGTCCTCGCCGTGGCCAGGCAAGCGGCCATCGAGCATCTCATAGTAGGTGTCGGGCACGTCGAGGAAGCGCACGCCGCGCGCGCCCAGCGCCTCGACCGCGGCGTGGATGTCGGTGGTGCCGAGCGCGATGTGCTGGATGCCCTCGCCGTGATAGGCCGAGAGGTACTCCTCGATCTGGCTCTTGTCGTCGACCGACTCGTTGATCGGGATGCGGATCTTGCCGCACGGGCTGGTCATGGCGCGCGACTTGAGCCCGGTGAGCTTGCCCTCGATGTCGAAATAGCGGATCTCGCGGAAATTGAAGAGCCGCTCATAGAAGCGCGCCCACTCGTCCATGCGGCCGCGATGCACGTTGTGGGTCAGATGGTCGATATACGTGACGCCGACACCCTCGGGAGACGCGGCGACTCCCGGTACAGGTTGGAAATCGACGTCGTAGATCGTGCGCTCGCCGTAGCGGTCGACCAGGTAGATCACGCTGCCGCCGATGCCCTGGATCGCGGGAATGTTGAGCTCCATCGGCCCGACCTGGCCCTCGTGGGGCCGCGCGCCGAGCGCGACCGCGCGCTGATAAGCCTTGGCGGCGTCCTTCACCCGGAAGGCGATGGCGCACACGCTCGGCCCGTGCACGCGCGCGAACGCCTGGCCGAAGCTGTCGGGCTCGGCGTTGACGATGAAATTGACGTCGCCCTGGCGATAGAGCGTGACGCGCTTGGACCGATGCCGCGCCACCGCGGCGAAGCCCATGCGCTCGAACAGCGCGCCGAGCGCGGCTGGGTCGGGGGCCGTGTACTCGACGAACTCGAAGCCGTCGGTCCCCATCGGGTTGACGTCGCCCGTTGAGTTGTCCGGCGACTCGGTGATCGCGGGGTCGGCCATGGCGCGTCTCCTCCAGACACGGCCGGCCGCTCGGGGACCGCGCGGACGGCGCCTCAGTCTAGGTCGAATGGTCGGCGATTTGAACCGGCCGCCGCGGTCAATCCAGGCGGCTGCGTTGCGGCCGCTTGCGCGATCCGCCGCCAATCGACCATCTCGACGTACCGCCCCTGCGATTCGGCTTCCTGGGCGCGCAGCATCGCCATGGCGATCGCGACCTCGCCCAGACGGTGCACCAAAACCCCGGCGGCGCGGCGCGCATTAATGTCGGACAACATCGCGGCTCCCCCAGCCTTGAGACAACGGGCGGGGACGCCGGTCGGCTGCGCCCCGCCCGTCGATAGCAGCCGGCGACTGTGTCAGAATTGCGGCCCCGCCGCAGATCGTTTTGCGACAGGGTTGGCACGCGGGTGCGACATGCTATAAGCGGCCCATTCCGCAAAAAGGGGGTGGGCGTGGCCCAGCCGCTGGTCTTCATCCTGAACGGGCCGAATCTCAACCTGCTCGGGCGCCGCGAGCCCGAGATCTATGGCCACGACACCCTGGCCTCGGTCGAAGAGCTGTGCCGGCGCAGCGCCGAGCAGCTGTCCTTGGCGGTCGACTTCCGCCAGTCCAACCACGAGGGCGAGTTGGTCGACTGGATCCAGGAAGCCGGCGAGACCGCCGACGGCATCATTCTCAACGGCGGCGCGCTGACCCACACCTCGGTGGCGCTGCTCGACGCGCTCAAGGGCGTCGGCCTGCCGGCGATCGAGGTGCATTTGTCGAACATCCACCGGCGCGAGGAATTCCGGCGCCATTCCTATCCGGCGCAGGGCGCGGTCGGCATCATCGCCGGCTTCGGACCGCAGAGCTACGCGCTCGCCCTGGTGGCGATGAGCACCTTGCTGCACGCCCGGCCCGGCCTTGGTCAGGCTGGGCGCGCGCAGGCGAGCGACGAGCCCCACGAGGCCGAGGCATGACCAAGCATCACGTCGACGCCGAGCTGGTCCGCAAGCTCGCCCAGCTGCTCGACGAGACCGGCCTGACCGAGCTCGAGTACCAGACCAACGCGCTGCGCGTGCGCGTCGCCAAGGGCGGCGGCGCGCCGGCGATGGTCGCGGCCGCACCGAGTGCCGCCGCGGCGCCGGCGCCGGTCGCAGCACCGGCCGCGATCGCGGGCGATCATCCCGGCGCCGTGACCTCGCCGATGGTCGGCACGGCCTATTGCGCGCCCGAGCCGGGCGCGGGCGCGTTCGTCAAGGTCGGCGACACGGTGCGCCAGGGCCAGACCCTGCTGATCATCGAAGCCATGAAGGTCATGAACCCGCTGCCGGCGCCGCGCGCCGGCCGCGTGACCGAGATCCTGGTTCACGACTCCCAGCCGGTCGAATTCGGCGAAGTCCTGATGGTGATCGAGTGAGCGGAAAGTCCCGCTCCCTTCATGTTTGAAAAAATCCTCATAGCCAACCGCGGCGAGATCGCGCTGCGTATCCACCGCGCCTGCCGCGAGCTCGGCATCCAGACCGTCGCGGTGCATTCGACGGCGGATGCCGATGCGATGCACGTGCGCCTAGCCGACGAGAGCGTGTGCATCGGCCCGCCGCCGGCGCGCGGCAGCTACCTCAACATGCCGGCGATCCTGTCGGCCGCCACCATCACGGGCGCGGATGCGATCCATCCCGGCGTCGGCTTCCTGGCCGAGAACGCCGACTTCGCCCAGATGGTGACCGAGCACGGTTTCACGTTCATCGGCCCGACGCCCGAGCACATCCGCGTGATGGGCGACAAGATCACCGCCAAGCGCACCATGCGCGCGCTCGGCGTTCCGGTCGTGCCGGGCTCCGACGAGCCGCTGGGCAGCGATGCCGAGGCGCAGCGGATCGCCGGCGACATGGGCTATCCGGTGCTCATCAAGGCGACCGCCGGCGGCGGCGGCCGCGGCATGCGCGTCGCGCGCGGCGCCGCCGATCTGATCGCCGCACTGGCCGCGACCCGCGCCGAGGCCAAGGCCGCGTTCGGCAACGACGCAGTCTATCTGGAAAAATTTCTCGAGCAGCCGCGCCACATCGAGATTCAGATCCTGGGCGACGGCAAGGGCTCGGTGATCCATCTCGGCGAGCGCGACTGCTCGCTGCAGCGCCGCCACCAAAAACTGCTCGAGGAGGCGCCCTCGCCGGCGCTGAATGCCGCCGAACGCGTCGGGCTGGGCAAGCAGGTGCTCCAGGGCATGACCGAGCTCGGCTACGCGAGCGCCGGCACGCTCGAGTTCCTGTACGAGGGCGGCGACGCCTGCAGGTCGAGCATCCGGTCAGCGAGCTGATCACCGGCATCGACCTGGTGCGCGAGCAGATCCGCATCGCCGCTGGCGGGCGCCTCAGCATCACGCAAGAGGAGGTGCGCTTCAGCGGCCACGCCATCGAGGCGCGCATCAACGCCGAGCATCCAGACACTTTCGTGCCCTCGCCCGGGCGGATCGGCGACTATCACGCGCCCGGCGGGCCCGGCGTGCGCGTCGACTCGGCGCTCTACGCCGGCTACCGCGTGCCGCCGCATTACGATAGCCTGATCTCGAAGCTGATCGTCTATGGGGCGACCCGGAACGAGTGCCTGATGCGCCTGCGCCGCGCGCTCGAGGAATACGTGATCGACGGGATCGAGACCACGATCCCGCTGCACCGCCGCGTGATCGCCGCGCCCGACTTCATCGACGGCAACTACGACATCCATTGGCTCGAGCGCTTCGTCGAGCGGACGCGAGCGACCTCGACCTGACGGGCGCGCGATGACGCAGCTGACGCCGGAACTGCTGCTCAACGCCTATGCGGTCGGCATCTTCCCGATGGCCGAGGCGCGCGACGATCCGGAGCTCTACTGGATCGATCCGGAGCGCCGCGGCATCCTGCCGCTCGACGGCTTCCACGTGCCGCGCTCGCTGCGCCGGACCATCAAGCGCGCGCCATTCGAGATCCGCATCGACTCGGCGTTCCGCGAGGTCGTCGCCGGCTGCGCGGCACGAGCGCCCGACCGGCCCGAGAGCTGGATCAACGACGAGATCCAGGCGGTCTACGGCGCGCTGTTCGACGGCGGTCACGCGCACTCGGTCGAGTGCTGGCAGGACGGCCGGCTGGCCGGCGGCCTCTACGGCGTCGCGATCGGCGGCGCGTTCTTCGGCGAGAGCATGTTCAGCCGGGTCGAGGACGCGAGCAAGGTCGCCCTGGTCCACCTGGTCGCGCGCATGCGCCTGGGCGGCTTCCGCCTGCTCGACACCCAGTTCGTGACCGCGCACCTGGCACGCTTCGGCGCGATCGAGATCCCGCGCGAGGACTACCGCAAGCGCCTGCGCGCAGCCCTGCGCGCCCGCCCGCATTTTCCTGAAGACGTGCCGGCCGACACGGTCGTGCAGCTCGCCGAAAGCCCTAACGGCAGTCCTTGAGCCACCCGCCGCGTCAGCGGCAATCCTTCAACCAGACGTCGTAGACCGGGTGCTCGAGCGGGTTGAGGCCGGGCGACGAGGCGAACATCCAGCCGGCGAAGATCTTCTGGGTCTCCTGCTCGGGCTTGGTCTCGTAGATCTCGAGGAACGCCGCGGTCTGGGGCGGCTCCTCGGGCGGACGCTTGACGCAGGTGTCGGCGACGATCTCGAGATTGCCGAAGCGCACCTTGACGCCGATCGGCGCCTCGAAGGTCGAGACACGCGCCGTCACCTTGTCGAGCCCCTGGAGCACTGCCTCAAGGGCGTGCGCCGGCGCGGCCGCGGACACGGCCACGGCCAACGCCGCGATCAGGGTCGCCTTATTTGGGCTTGTCACCGGCCGGCTGCTGGTCGCCGAGCGAGAACATGAACTTGCCGAGCAGCTGCATGAGATCGACCGGCGCCTGGGTGTAGCGCAGCCGCTCGCCGGGCTTGAGGGTCTTGTCGGCGGCACCCGGCACGATCTGCAGGAACTGGCCGCCGAGCAGGCCCTCGGCGGTGATCTGCGCGACCGAGTCCTCGGGCAGCAGCACGCCGCTCGCGAGCCCGATCCGCACCTCGGCGAGATAGGTCTTGGGATCGAGCGTCACCGCGACGACCGTGCCGACCTTGATGCCGCTGACCCGGACGTCGCTGCCCGGCGTCAGGCTGCCGATGCGGTCGAACTGCGCGACGACCTCGTAGCCGGCGCGGCCGCCGCCGGCGCCGGTGGTCGTGTAGGCGTACCAGGCGAAGACGGCCGCAACCAGCAGCACGACCGCGCCGACGATCGGTTCGATGACGTCGCGATGCATGGTCTCAGGTCGGCTGCCAGGGCTCGTAGTCACCGCCCGAGCGGGCGCGCTGGCCGCCTTGGAGCGTGTGACCCGGCGGGCGGTAGGCCAAGCCGGTGCCGGTCAGGTTGGGGATGTGGGGCTTCTGCCAGTCGCGCACCGGGCGGTCACCGGCGCGCGGCGGCACAGCGACCATATGGTGCAGCCAGGCATGCCACTCCGCCGGCACCTTCGAGGCCTCGGGTTCGCCGTTGTACAGCACCCAGCGCCTGACCTGCTTGGGGTCGCGCGGACGCTTCTCATGGAAATAGCGGTTGCCGAAGGCGTCCTCGCCGACCGGGGCGCCGCACCACCACGTGAACAGCCGGGTTCCGAACGTCATGCCCTCAGACCTGCAGCCCCACCCGCGTCGCGATTTGGCGTGAATTCGACGCGTTCATGCGGGCGCGGACTATGGCATCTGGGCCGGAGCCCGTCCAGTCGCCCGGCGGACCCGAGCGGCCCCCCGCCCCGGCCGGCCCGGCAGCCCGCTTGGCCGAGCAGCCGCGCAGAATGCCGTCGGCGGCCAGGCGCTCGACGAGCGCCTCGGCCAGCGGCTTGCCACCCTGCCAACGGCTGGTGACCGGGAGACTGATGGTCCCGCGCCAGATCCGCGTCCCGCTCGCCACGTCTTCGAGCCACGCCGTGTAGGTCGCATGGCTCGCGACGGCGTCGCGGCCGTCGGTCCGGACGCGCATGGTCTGATCGACCTGCGTCAGCGTCAGGATCGCCTCGGCTTGGAAGCTCCGCAAACGCTCGACGATCGCGGCATCGCGCGCCTGCGCACCGGCCGGCGACGGCGCGGTCTCGCGCGCCGGGATCGTGATCGCGCTGACGGTCGTGCCGCAGCGCTCGAGCGAGGCGGCGATCTGCTCCTGCACGCCGGCGGCGCGCAGGTTGCTCGCGCTGTTGGCGATGTTGGCCACCACGAGCAGGCGCTTGGGATCGCCGCCATAGCCGCTCACTGGGCTCGAGTTGATGCGCGTCCGGTTGCTGCACCCGGCGGCCACGCCGGCGAGCAGCCCCGCGATGACCAGGCGACGGACGATCGATCGAAAGACGGCGGGGCACGACATGCCGAGAGGGTGCCGCCAATCGGCTTAAAATTTCAACGCGGCCACCGCGGCGCTGGGGATCGAAGGGAGCTGCACCGGGGCCGTGGACCCTGCGCCGCGATCCTTACCGTTACCTTACGGTTCCCCCTTGCACCCCTAGATGCTGTGTGAGAGCATCCTCGAACCCTCCATATCTTGGAGAGACAAGGCGGGCATCGGCGGGGTGCCGCGAATCAAGTTCTCGATTCGCTCCACCGTGTAGATCAAACGCCGGTGTCGGGAATGACGTAAGTCCTGAGCGGGAAACCGGCTTCAGAGGCGAAGTCGTTGCCCCTCAACATCATGGCGATCTTCCTCCCAGACTTGGACAGCGCTTCGCCTTGGGCGCTGTTCACTTTGATTCTTAAGAATCTATGCATAAATACCTGTTGCGACACCCCTAAATCTGGGGCATCTTGGTCCTCCGAACGCAACAGGTAGATTGCGGTCGAAGCCTGGAGGGGTTCCGAGATGCGTATCGTTCGCCGGTTCACGACTGAAGGCAATTCGCCCTACGACCAGATCGCCTTCCGGAGTACGTCGAGCGAGATCAAGAACCCCGACGGATCGGTCGTCTTCAAGGCCGCGGACATCTCCGTCCCGGCCGACTGGAGCCAGGTCGCGTGCGACGTTCTGGCCCAAAAATATTTCCGCAAAGCCGGCGTGCCGAAGGTGCTGCGCCCCGTCCCCGAGGACGACGTGCCGGCGTGGCTGTGGCGCCGCGAGTCCGATTCGGATGCCCTCGCGTCGGTCGATTCGGCCCAGCGCAATGTCGGCGAGAACGATGCCCGCCAGGTGTTCGACCGGCTGGCCGGCACCTGGACCTACTGGGGCTGGAAGGGCGGCTATTTCGACGCCGAGCGCGACGCCCGCGCCTTCTTCGACGAGATGCGCTTCATGCTCGCCGCCCAGATGGCGGCGCCGAATTCGCCGCAGTGGTTCAACACCGGCCTGCACTGGGCCTACGGCATCGACGGCCCGGCGCAGGGCCACTACTACGTCGACTACCGCTCGGGCGAGCTGACCGCGTCGGCCTCGGCCTACGAGCATCCGCAGCCGCACGCCTGCTTCATCCAGGGCGTCCAGGACGACCTGGTGAACGAAGGCGGCATCATGGATTTGTGGGTGCGCGAGGCGCGCCTGTTCAAGTACGGCTCGGGCACCGGCAGCAACTTCTCGCGGCTGCGCGGCGAGAACGAAAAACTGTCGGGCGGCGGCCGCTCGTCGGGCCTGATGAGCTTCCTCAAGATCGGCGACCGCGCCGCGGGCGCAATTAAATCTGGGGGAACGACCCGTCGCGCCGCCAAGATGGTCGTGGTCGACGTCGACCATCCGGACATCGAGAACTACGTCAACTGGAAGGTCTACGAGGAGCAGAAGGTCGCCGCCCTGGTGTCGGGCTCGAAGCTGGCGCAGCGCCACCTGAACGCGATCATGGAGACCTGCATCGCCGGCGCGGCCGATGTCGCCCCCGCCGACCGCTTCGATCCCAAGGTCAACAAGGCGCTCAAGCGCGCGATTCGCGCCGCGCGCGACGTCATGATTCCGGAGAACTACATCCAGCGCGTGATCCAGTTCGCCCAGCAGGGCTACACCCGGATCGACTTCAAGACCTACGACACCGATTGGGATTCGGAGGCCTACCTGACGGTGGCCGGCCAGAACTCCAACAACTCGGTGCGCGTGAACAACGCCTTCGTCGACGCGGTGCTGAACAACGGCGACTGGCAGCTCAAGCGCCGCACCGACGGCAAGGTCGCGAAGACGCTGAAGGCCGCCGACCTGTGGGAGCAGATCGCGCACGCCGCCTGGGCGTGCGCCGATCCGGGCATCCAGTTCGACACCACGATCAACGAGTGGCACACCTGCCCGGCCTCGGGGCGCATCAACGCCTCGAACCCGTGCTCCGAGTACATGTTCCTCGACGACACGGCGTGCAACCTCGCCTCGCTGAATCTGATCACGTTCCGGCGCAAGGACGGCACGCGGCTGTGGACCATCGTGCTCGAGATCTCGGTGCTGATGGCGCAGTTCCCGTCCAAGGAGATCGCCGAGCTGAGCTACAAGTTCCGCACGCTGGGCCTCGGCTACGCCAACATCGGCGGCCTGCTGATGGCCTGCGGCATCCCCTATGACAGCGCCGAGGGCCGCGCGTTCTGCGGCGGCATCACGTCGCTGATGACCGGCATCTGCTATGCGACCTCGGCCGAGATGTCGGCCGAGCTCGGCGCCTTCCCGGGCTATGCCGAGAATGCCGACCACATGCTGCGCGTGATCCGCAACCATCGCCTGGCCGCGCATAGCGCGACCGACGGCTACGAGGGCCTGACCGTCAAGCCGGTGCCGCTCGACGCCGTGCACTGCCCCGACGCGCCGCTGGTCGAGGCGGCCGGCCGCGCCTGGGACACCGCGCTGGCGATGGGCGAGCGCCACGGCTTCCGCAACGCCCAGACGACCGTGATCGCGCCGACCGGCACGATCGGCCTGGTGATGGATTGCGACACCACCGGCATCGAGCCCGACTTCGCGCTGGTGAAGTTCAAGAAGCTCGCCGGCGGCGGCTACTTCAAGATCATCAACCGCATGGTGCCCTCGGCGCTCATGACCCTGGGCTACGGCCAGGACGAGATCGAGGACATCGCCAAGTACGCGGTCGGCCATGGCACGCTGGTCGGCGCGCCCGGCGTCAACCCCGAGGCCCTCAAGGCCAAGGGCTTCACCGCGGCCGCCATCGAGGCGATCGAGCAGGGCGCCGCGAGCGCCTTCGACATCAAGTTCGCGTTCAACAAGTGGACGCTGGGCGAGGAGTTCTGCACGCGCGTGCTCGGCGTCAGCCCGGCGCAGCTCGAGGACGTCACCTTCGACCTGCTGGTGCATCTCGG
>WNFL01102495.1_pt1 | contig 10599 bp, 9 predicted proteins | sample 5400361 | NCBI WGS metagenome assembly WNFL01 (sample SAMN13153351, study PRJNA577476) | soil metagenome | isolation source: 40 cm soil on Douglas fir-dominated hillslope | place: USA:California | collected 2013-09-17 | reverse complement strand
TTATTCGTCCAGTAGCACCAGCCCGACAGAAAACCGTGAAAATCGCCAAATTCTTTCTTGGCCCACAAATAGACGCCGCCTTCACCGGGATAACGCTGCGCCAATTCAATCACCGCGATGCCCTGCGGCCAGAAAAATAGAACCAGCGAAATAATCCACAGCCAAACCGTCACACCGCCGTTCGCTGCGATGGACGGCACTACGTTCAGGTTAAACACCGCGACGACAAACAGCAGGACCAGATCCCAGCGTCCTAAAACCCGCCGTAAGCGCGGCGCTTCTTTTTCCGCCGGGGTATTCGGCGCAGTGACTTCTTTGGACAACCGTGTTCTCCGTCAGGTCGCGTGCTGGCGAGCGCGCGGGGGAATTTCCTTAGTGCCCAGCTGAACTCACAGCCGCGGCGCCGCGTTCGTGCTGGGCTTTGGCCAGCCCTGGGGCCACGTCTTCAAACGCCGCGAGGTGCGTGTCGATGTCCGCCTCGGTGTGCTGCACCGAAATCGTCCACTGCTCATCCCACCAATAGGGCTGCTCAATCGTCGTCCAGTCGCGGTAATTGCGAATCTCCTTGGGGTACAACATCAGCGCTCCGTTCACCCCGGCGCTCGCCACGTAGGCCTGCAGTCCCGACTTCGCCACGATCCTTCGGTAGCCTTCCGTAAGTTTCTTGCTCAGCTTATCGACGTGAGCGTAATTTTCTCGCGTGAGCACCTCGCGAAACGTAGCAAGGCCCGCAGCCATGGAGATTCGGTTGGTGTTGTAGGTTCCGCCGTGGAAGACTTTGTGCTGCGAGATCAGGTCCATCACCGCGCGGCTCGCGCCAAATGCCCCGAGCGGCGCGCCGCCTCCGATCGACTTCGCCAGACAGATCATGTCCGGCTTCACGCCGAAATATTCGCTCGCGCCACCCCAGGCCAGTTTCGCGCCCGTTTTCACTTCATCGAAGATCAGCAGCGCGCCATTCTTAGTGGCGATATCCCGCAATCCCTGCAGAAACCCTGGCTGCGGCATGCAGAGACCCACATTCATCAGAATGGGCTCGAGGATTATCGCGGCAATCTCTCCGGGAAATTGCTTGAAGCGCCGCTCGACACCGGCGAGATCGTTAAACGTTGCCACCGTCACGTTGTCGACGCTTGCCTTCGGTACGCCGAGTCCGCCCGGCACCGAGGTCGGCGCGTTGATGTCTCCATAATCTTCAGCCTTCGGTTTCACGCTGATCAGCGCCGTGTCATGCAGCCCGTGGTACGAGCCTTCAAATTTGAGGATTTTGTCGCGCTTGGTGGCCGCACGCGCCATGCGGCACGCATGCATGGTCACCTCCGTCCCGCTGGACCCGAAGCGCACCATCTCCACCGGATATCGCGCGCAGATTTCCTCCGCAAGCTCCCACTCCATGTCGTGCGGCATGCCGAAGGTAGTGCGCCGAAGCAAAGGTTGTGGTCTATGTATTCGTTCCCGTCAATGTCGCGGATCTTGCTGCCTTTCCCTTCCTTCACAAAAATTGGATAAGGGTCATACGCGCGGTAATTGCTCGCGACTCCGAGCGGAATGCGCTTCAACGCCCGCGCGTGTGCCTCTGCCGATTTTGGCGTACGCTTCTCATAAATCGCGATTTCCTTTTGTAGTCCTTCATGCATGTCTAACTCCGTAATTCCGCAGGTCTGTTCCCTGTAGTCAGTATGTATCAAGAGTATTTCCCGAGCGCTGCAATGGCACGGCCCTACTGAGCAGCGCCTTCTAACCATCTTTCCTTTTTTTTGCCGGACTAGAAAGACAGCTTAAGCGCAAACTGTATCAACCGCGGATCGCGGGCGCGTTTCACTCGCCCGAAATCGCTTCCGTCCGTGAAGTTGCCGTCTGGCTGGAAAAACTGCGCGTGGTTGAAAGCGTTGAACAATTCGCCGCGAAACTCCAACTTGAATCGCTCGCTTAACGGCGTAATCTTCAAGAAAGCAATCTCCCAGTTATTGATTCCCGGTCCGCAGCAAACGGTTCGAGGCGCATTCCCAATCGTTCCGGGCAGCACGGTATTCTCCGTGAACGCGCCCGGATTGAATCCCAGGTTTCCCGGCCCTCGCGGGTCGAGCTTCTGGAACGGAGCCGCGATGTTCGGCTGTCCTGGCGTCTCAAAGTCGAAGCTGGATTGCAATTCGATGTCATCCTGCTCCGTGATTCGAATCGGGAACCCCGCCTGGAACGTCGTGATTCCTGACATCGCCCACCCGTTCAGCGTTTTGCCCTTGAAACCTTCGTACTTCGGGACGGGCAGTTCCCAGTAATAGCTGAAGACGAAGCGATGCCGCGCATCGAACAAGGACAGGGCCCGGTTCCGCTTTGGGTTCACCGGGTCTACCAAGCTTTCAAACGTCGATGCGTTATCGATGGACTTCCCGTACGTGTACGCCGCCTCAAACTGTAATCCGTGCGAGAAGCGCTTCTCCAAGCTCGCCTGGAATCCATTGTAGGCAGAGTTGGAGATCGTGTTCTGCGTAAAAATGTCTGAGATCACGGGAACGCCATCCGAGGGACATCCGTTCCCGCTCAACGGATCGCAAAACGGTGACGAATACGGCCGAGTGCCGACCAGCGTAATCGGTGTACCGCCTGGCGCCCCTGTTATTGTGCAAGCGGCTGGAGCGTTCACAATTGGGCAAGGAATGTTCGGGCCCCCGGGAGTCGCGGGCGAAGCATACGGCAGGTGGAACGTAGTACCGGCGGGTAAAGTGAAGGAGTACGGGCTATCCGCAAGAAATGGCCCGCACTGGCCGATGATATTAATCAGATCGACGCACGTCTGCGGGTTTCCTGGATTGAGATCCTGCGAAGCCAGCAGCCGATGGCCTTGCCTGCCAACGTATGCCATTTGCAGCACCAAGTCCTTCGCAACTTCGCGCTGAATCGTCAGGTTATATTGTTCGGCATACTGCGTTCGCGGGTTCTTTGCCGCTTGGCCGAACAGCAGAATTGGACGGAACACAGACCAATCGACTGGTTGTCCGCGCGGCGGATTCAAAATTCCGTTAAAAGGATTCGGGAAAGTTGTGCTCCCGTCCTGGCCGAGGAACGGCGTATTGAATTGTGTGTTAAACACAAACGTGCTGCCGCCAAACGGCGGTTCCGCACTGAATTGCTCCAAAACCAACTGTTCCACCGGGTTATAGAAAATGCCAAAACCCGTGCGGATGCTGGTTTTACCAGCACCTCCAAATAATTTGCCCAAGAATCCATCCTTGGCATCGGGACTCCAGGCAACGCCGATTCGCGGCGCGAATGATTTGTAGTACGTGTTGGAGAGGCCTTTGGGAATGCCCCTGTCACCGGGAACGACAAGACCCAACGGGAATACAGCTTGCGCCGAACCACCGGGATTGCAATTCCCATCCGGAAACCCAAGCGTTGCCTGACTCGCCGCCGACAGTTGGCACGGATAAATCGTCGTGGCCTGTCCCGGACGGAACGTCTGCACCTTTTGTCCCGCATCCGCCTGCGGAGTATTTAGCTCCCACCGCAACCCATAATTCAGCGTTACGTTCGAACGGATCTTGTAACTGTCTTGCGCAAACAGGTAGAGCGACTTGGTTCTTACGCGCTCTTGCTGCGCCGACCCCTGACCATATTCGTCGGGCAAACCGAGCAAATAGTTCGGAAAGAGATTCACCGAGCTGCAAACTCCGGACGTCGGATCAATCGTGCCCAGGCACGGATCATTCGGTCCGCCGCCGAAATAGAAATATTGGCCGCTGATGTCGAAATACAATGTTTGATCGAACTTCTGATAGCGAACGTCCCCTCCGAACTTCAGGTCGTGCTTGCCGATGGTCTTGCTGAAATTGTCCGACCATTGGAAAGTGTCGCCGACTTGGGGCAACTCGCCTTCGAAATTGTTGCCGATATTGAACCCGCCCGAAATATTGATGAACGGCACTCCTTCGCGGCTCGCGCCCAATCCAGGGTGGATTCCTATACCCGGATTGGTCGGGTCCGCGAAGCAGTTGGTCGTCGGAACCGTTTTGCAAGAATCTTGCACCAGCGCCGTATGTTGCGGATGCAAAAACGTTCCTTGCCCTTCGCGGAACATCGTGAACCGCGCCTCGTTCACCGCTGTTGCGCCAACTGTCCACGTATGACTGATATTGATTTGTTGAATGCGCTCGTCGGTCAGATCGCCGAATCCTGGAAGATTAGCTCCGCCCGCTTGGAAGCGTGCGAACGGTTTCGCTAGGTAATGATCGGTCAAATAGTAGTAACCCGTCAGGTGCTGGTTCTTCGTCAATTCGTGATCGATCTTTATCGTGAACTGGTTGCTGCGCTCGTGCCCCAGCGGCACTCCCTGGAATAGGCTGTCCCCGATATTTGCTTGCGGCACGAATTGATTCATCAGATCCAACGCCGTTTGATCCATGCACGTCGTGGGGATCTGATTATTCGTGAAAATGTTCGCGTATGGTGTGCCGTCCGCAATCTGATTGGAGCCGCGCCCGAGTGCTGTCAAACACCCGGGCCGGTTATTCAGAATACTCGCGTTGGCGAGCGTCCCGGCAAACACCGGGTCTGCTGAAAAGTCGCCAACACGCTCGGCTGTCGTCGGAACCGTCACCGTGTCCCCCGATGAACCCCGACGGATTCGGTCGCCTTCATACGTCACGAAGAAAAATGTCTTGTCCTTCCTAATTGGCCCGCCCAGTGTCGCACCAAACTGATTCTGCAAATAAGCGAGCTTGGTTGTGTCGAAAAAGCCTTTCGCGTTCAGCGCATTGTTCCTGAAAAATTCATAGGTGCTGCCGTGAAAGTCATTTGTTCCAGACTTCGTCACGACGTTCACGACGGCGCCGGAGTTGCGCCCATACTCGGCGTCAAACGTATTTGTCAGCACGCGAAACTCCGCGATCGCATCCGGTGAAGGCTGAATCGCCGGCAAGCCGGCGAACTGATCGTTTCCGTCTCCGCCATTCACGGTGAAGTTGTTGTCGCGCCCGCGGCCCCCGTTCACGCTCACAACACCTGCGCGGTCGCTTCCGTAAACCGTATCCAAACCAACTTGCGACTGCACACCTGGCTGGAGCTGCAGCAGCTGATAGGCGTCGCGCTGGGCCAATGGAAGTTGGCTTATTGCGCGCTCGTTCACTACCGCACCCAACTGGGTCGACGTGGTGTCCACCAGCGGCGGCGCTCCGGTGACCTCCACCGTCTCGGTCGAACCACCCAACTGCAGCGGAGTGTCCAGCCCCACCACTTCGTTCAAGTTGACCAATAAACCCTTGCGAAGATACTTCTTGAAGCCCTTCTGGCTCACTTCGATTTGATACGTTCCCACCGGGACCTCGAGAAAAATGTATTCTCCGTTGGCGCCCGATTCCGTGTCCCGCTGCGTTCCGTTTGCTTCATTGGTGAGCTGGAGCTTCGCACCTGTGACTGCACCGCCGCTGGGATCCGTTACGGTGCCGCGAATGCGCCCTCCGGTACTTTGCGCGTTGGTCGAAATCACTCCTGGAAATAGAATGATTAGGAGGAAGGAAAGCAACACCATGCCCAGACAACAAAGCCCATTGTTCCGAAAATAAACATGTGCCCTCATGAACTCACCCCTTACCTGAAGAATTCTTTCTCGACCGATTCTTCGAGGTTGCCCCGTTCCTCGAACCTTACTATAATCCAGCAAACTTAGAGAAAGCTAGGACCCGTGTCAAGCAGAAAGAATTCATTTAAAGGATCGCCAAATTACAAATCCTTGCTTCGCATCAGCGAGGTCGCGCGCCGCGTGAATATTTCCTCCTCCGCTCTCCGCGCGTGGGAACAACTTGGCCTGGTTGCTCCGCAGCGCACCAAGAGCCGCTATCGCCTGTATTCCGAAGCCGACGTGCGCTTGCTGCAACGCGCGCTCTTTCTACGCCGCGCTCGCGGTCTGAATCCCGCCGCAATCGTGCATGTCCTAAAACGCCAAGGCGCCGTCGCTCTCCCCGCCGAAGCTGCCTCTCTGCCCGGCCAGCGCTTTCGCCGCCTGCGCGTGCGCCGCGGGCTCTCCCTCGCGCAAGTGGCTCGCGCCACGGGCGTCTCCATCGGCTTTCTCAGCTCGCTCGAGCGCGGCCAGATGCGTTCTTCCGTCGCCACTCTCCGTCGCATCGCGCGCTTCTATCGCACCAATATTCTTTCGCTGTTCGAAACTGCGGGCGAGAATCCCCGCCTAGTGCGTCCAGCGCAGCGGAAAATTCTCGAGACCAACGCCGGCGTGCGCATGGAACTCCTCGCCTGGGGCAACACTGCCATGGAGCCGCATCTTTTTCGTGTGAAACCCGGCGGGGGCAGCGGCGAATCCTACACGCACGAAGGCGAAGAATTCCTTCACGTCCTCCGCGGCGCGTTTGAAATCTGGCTGGGTAACAGCGAGCACTATCGCCTGAAGACCGGCGACAGCCTGTACTTCGAAAGCTCCACGCCGCATCGCTGGCGGAATCCCGGCCGCGCGGAGACGTGGCTGCTTTGGGTCAATACTCCGCCCACGTTTTAGCGGCGCTCGGAACCAACCCATGGGAGCAATAAAATTAATTCAGCGCGGAAACCAAAGTCTTGACGACCATTGTCGGCGAGCGTGTAGTCTATCAAGCGGCAGCACAGTAAAAAAGGCAGGATCATGCACAATGACGCGACGCTCGCTGTTCTTCTGCACCGCCTTCATGGCCGCCGCACTTGGCGCCTGCAAACCGAAAACCGAAACGCTGAGCCTGCTCGTCTGGGAAGGCTATGCGGATCCTTCCTTCCTGCAACCGTTCGAGCAATCCCACAACTGCAAAATCGTGGCGGCCTACATGGGTTCGAGCGACGAGCTCGTCGCCAAGCTGCGCGGCGGCAGCGCCTCCAACTACGACGTTATCTCGCCCTCAAGCGACGTCGCGACCTCCATCGTCCGCGCAGGCCTCGCCGCGCCTCTTGATCTATCGAAGATCCCGTCTTACAACCAGCTCTCTCCCAGGCTCCGCGATTCTCCGCTCGTCAAAGCTCGTCAAAGCCAACGGTCGAACCTACGGAGTGCCGTTCGTCTGGGGACCCAATCCTTTGCTCTATGACACCACCGCCTTCCCGGAGCCGCCGGAGTCCTGGAGCAGCCTGTGGGGTACCAAGTTCAAAGGAAAAATCTCGCTCTGGGATGAGCTCTCCAGCGTGTACCTGGCCGCGCAGGTTCTCGGTTACGATAAACCCGACCCCAACCAGCTCTACAATTTGACCGATGCTCAACTCGAAGCCGTGAAGAAAAAACTCATCGAGCTCAAGCCCAACATCCGCAAGTACTGGTCTACCGGCGGCGAGCTCACCAATCTCTTCCAGAATCACGAAGTCATTGCCGCCATGGGTTGGCCGCTGACGACCAACGAGCTTCGCAAGCTCAATTTCCCGATCGCCGAAACCATTCCCAAAGAAAACACTACCGGCTGGATCGATCACTTAATGATCACCGCCGCGAGCCCGCGCAAGGAACTTGCGCAGCAGTTCCTCGAATACATGATCGAAGCGCAAACGCAGAAGCTGGTCACCGACGTAACCCACTACACTCCCGCGAACCCCGCCACTTCCCAGCTTCTCACCGTCGAAGAACGAAGGAGCTTGCACCTCGACGACCCGGACGAATACATGAAGCGCATTTACTTCTGGCAGGACGTTCCCCGGCGTGCGAAATACAATGAAATCTGGAACGAGGTCAAAAGCGCCCAGTGAGTGCCGGCGCCATCTCGCCGCAGCATGCGACTTCGGCTGCCACGCTTCTGGAAATCCGCAGCGTGGCGAAAAGTTTCGGCGCCACCCAAGTCCTCAAGAATATCTCGCTGCGAATCGCCACTGGCGAATTTCTTACTCTCCTCGGCGAGAGCGGCTCGGGCAAGACCACGCTTCTCCGCCTCATTGCCGGTTTCGAACAGCCCACCTCCGGCGAAATCTGGATGAGCAACGAGCGCCTCGATACGCTCCCGCCCTACAAGCGCCGCGTGAATACCGTCTTCCAAATTTACGCCCTCTTTCCGCACCTGAACGTCCGCGAAAACGTCGCTTACGGACTGCGCGTCAAGTCCACTCCGAAAGCGGAAATCGCGAGCCGCGTTGAAGAGGCTCTCCGCATGGTGAAAATGATCAGCTTCGCCGCCGCTCGTCCCTCCACGCTCAGCGGCGGCCAGCAGCAGCGCATCGCACTCGCCCGCGCGCTCATCAATCGCCCTCAACTCTTGCTCTTGGACGAGCCGCTTTCCGCCCTCGACGCCAACCTCCGCAAGCAGATGCAAAGCGAGTTGAAAGCTCTCCAGCGCGAAATCGGCATCGCTTTCCTCTTCGTCACGCACGATCAGGACGAGGCCATGGCCCTCTCCGATCGCATCGCGCTCCTCCGCAATGGCGCCCTCGAACAAATCGCCTCGCCTCGCGACATTTATTCGCGCCCCGCCACCGCTTACACCGCAGAGTTCATCGGACAAACCAATCTGCTCCGCGGTGAAATCAACGATGGCGTCGTCCGCTGCGGCGCATTGCAATGGAAGACTTCTGAAGTCACCGGTGCCGCCCTCTTTTCTCTGCGTCCCGAGGCGATTCGCCTCGCAGGCGCGGGCGAGGATGCCGCTGGTGTCGCGCGTTTTCGAGGAATCATCCGCCAGCAACTTTACAGCGGCGCCAGCGAGCTCCTCGAAATCGATTGCGGCGGCAATCAAATCTTGCGCGCCAGAATTCCCGCAACTGGCCCGCTCACCGGCGCGCACGAATTCGTTTTCTCCCCCGCCGAAGCTGTCCGTGTAACCGAATCTCCCACGCCTCGCGGGTCACGCCCCGCGGATCACGAGCCACGATAAAAAATGTACTCACGAGCTTATAAAGCCGCCATCTCTATCCCGCCGCTGCTCTGGGTCTGCTTTTTTCTCCTTCTTCCCTACGCGCTCATGTTCGCCCACAGTTTCTGGCTCGTCCGCGACGGCTCGCTCGTCCATCAGTGGAATCTGCAAAATTATCGCGCCCTATTCACCAATCCCCTCTACTTCCAGGTTTTTCTCCGTACCGCGGGCATCGCCGCTTCCGTGACTCTCTGCTCCCTCCTCCTCGGCTACCCGCTCGCGTACTATCTCTCCTTTCACGCCGGTCCGCGCAAAGAACTCCTGTATCAGCTCGTTGTCGTGCCTCTCTGGGTCAGCTATCTCGTCCGCGGCTACGCCTGGAAAACCATCCTCGGCAGCGACGGTGTGCTGAACGGTTTCCTCCAATACCTTCACATCACTCACGAACCGGTTAGCTTCTTTCTCTACAGCCCCTTTGCCGTCGTCCTCATGCTCACGCACATCTACACGCCTTTCGTCTTCCTTCCCATTTACGCTGCCCTCGAGCATATCCCCCGTCCGCTCCTCGAAGCCTCGCAAGATCTCGGCGCAAACCGCCGCGCCACGTTCCTCCGCGTAATTCTTCCCCTTTCCGTTCCCGGCCTGCTCGCCGGAGCCACCTTCGCCTTCGTTCTTTCCCTTGGCGATTTCCTCGCCCCGCTCCTCGTCGGCGGCCCCTCCGCCACGATGATCGCCAACATCGTGCAAAGTCTTTTCGGAGCCGCCTACGACTGGCCGCTAGGCGCCGCCATTTCCGTTTGCATCCTGCTAATCACCGCCTCCCTACTCTTCACCACCGAGCGCCTCGAGAAACGCTGGTCCTTCAGATGACCTCCGCAAACTCCCATCAACGATCTCCATTACTCACGGCCTACGCCGTCTTAGTCTTCGCCTTCATCTACCTGCCCATCGCCGTGCTTATCCTCTACTCCTTCAATCGCGACGGCGTCGGAGGCTTTCCCCCGCGTCACTTCACGCTCGACTGGTATCGCCAATTGTTCAGCGACGCCGCCATCTGGGACTCCGTCGTCAACAGCCTCCTCGTCGCCGCCGCCAGCGTCGCCCTCTCGCTCACCCTCGGCCTGCTTGCGGCGCTCGCGCTCGACCGCGCCAACTTCCCCGGCAAAACTCTCTTCCGCCGCTTGGTTCTTCTCCCGCTGATTCTCCCCGGCATCATCACCGGCCTTTCCCTGCTCATGTTTGCCGTCTTCGCCGGGATGCACCTCAGCCTGCTGACTGTTTTCCTCGGCCACGGCACTGCGCTCATCTCCGTCGCCACCACGGAGCTCTTCGCCGGCCTGCAGAAACTGGATCGCGCGCAAGAAGAAGCCTCTCTCGACCTCGGCGCCACGCCCTGGCAAACCTTCTGGCGCGTCACGCTTCCCAATCTAAAACTCTCACTCGTCGCCGCCGGTCTGCTCATCTTCACTCTCTCCATGGACGAAATCGCCGTCAGCTTCTTCCTCATCGGCCGCGACAACACACTGCCCCTCGAAATCTGGGGACGCCTCCGCCGTGGCATCACTCCCGAAATCAACGCCATCTCGACGCTGATTTTCGCCGCGTCCGTCGCGCTGATCGTCATCTGGTACCGCCTGCGCGCCAGAACCATTGGCACGGAAGCCCAGGAACTTCTCGAACGCCTTTAGGTGCTCCAAGCGCCCAGATATTTTGATTTTGATTGTAAGTGTTGGGCCGCGGGCTATTCGTATCGCAAGGCTTCGACTGGATCGAGTTTCGCGGCTTTCATTGCGGGCCA
>WNFL01271901.1_pt1 | contig 10600 bp, 7 predicted proteins | sample 5400361 | NCBI WGS metagenome assembly WNFL01 (sample SAMN13153351, study PRJNA577476) | soil metagenome | isolation source: 40 cm soil on Douglas fir-dominated hillslope | place: USA:California | collected 2013-09-17 | reverse complement strand
TACCCAGCGCGCGCCTGACGTCATTCTCAATTCGCTTCAGCACTTCCGGATTGTCTTTCAGAGTCTGCTTCGAATTCTCGCGACCCTGGCCCAGGCGCTCGCCTTTGTAAGAAAACCAGGCGCCGCTCTTTTCGACTACGCGGTTGTTGGAAGCCAGGTCCAGCAGATCGCCTTCGCGGGAAATGCCTTCGCCGTACATGATGTCGAACTCAGCCTCGCGGAACGGCGGCGCGACTTTGTTCTTGGCGACTTTGACTTTGGTCCGGTTGCCCACGACGCGATCGCCGTCTTTGATGGCCCCAATGCGCCGAATGTCGAGCCGCAGAGACGAATAAAACTTCAGCGCCCGGCCGCCCGTAGTTGTTTCGGGACTGCCGAACATCACGCCAATCTTTTCGCGGATCTGATTGATGAAGATGAATCTTTTCGCGGATCTGATTGATGAAGATGAAACAGGTGTTCGACTGGGCCACGATCGCCGTCAGTTTGCGCAGCGCCTGGGACATCAGACGGGCCTGCAAACCCGGCAGCGAATCGCCCATCTCGCCGTCCAACTCAGCGCGCGGCACCAAGGCCGCCACCGAATCGACCACGATCACATCGACGCCGTTCGAACGCACCAAAGCTTCCGCGATTTCCAAAGCCTGCTCGCCTGAGTCTGGCTGTGAAATCAGCAGGTCGTCGATGTTCACGCCCAGCTTCCCGGCATAGTCGGCATCCATCGCATGTTCCGCGTCGATGTAAGCAGCTACGCCGCCGGCCTTCTGAGCTTCGGCGACGATGTGTAGCGCGAGCGTCGTCTTGCCGGAGCTTTCCGGTCCATAGATCTCGCAGATGCGGCCGCGCGGTACACCGCCGACGCCCACGGCCGCGTCCAGCGACAAAGAAGTCGTGGAGATCGCCGGGATATCGGAAATCTCGCGCTCGCCTAAGCGCATGATCGATCCTTTGCCAAATCTCTTTTCAATGTTGAGCAGCGCGGCTTCGATGGCGCGGCTGCGGTCAGCAATTCGGTCTTCAGGCATAACGGGCATCTCTTTCTTCTGCTCCTCTTTTGATTTACGTGTTTCTCGGGGCATCCCACAGGAAACCGAGGATAACACACTTCAAGCGAGAATGGAACAGAGTTTCACACATGAAACGGCAATATTTTCCAGAGGGTTTAGGAATCAGAGCCGGTTAATCTGGCGCCTCGGCAGCCCTCTCTGCGCCCCGAAGGTGAGGCGAAACCGTAGTCATCGCTCCCAAAATAACGCGTAAGAATACCTTAAGATGCCGACCTCGTCGAGTACCTTCTCATCAGCGAAAGAACTTATCAAACCAGAAGGACTTAATGTCCTTTGCAACTATTGCCGGTGACTGATTTGGTGTTCCAAATTTAAGCCGCAATCAGTTCTCGCGCGAATCGTCCGACCCTCGATACTACCTCGCCGGTAGACGCCGCCGCCTCAATTTGGGCCACGATAGCCGAGCCGACTACCACCGCGTCGGCGTAACGCCAAACGTCAGCAACCTGATGGGGATTCGAAATGCCGAAGCCCACGGCCACCGGCAAGTCTGAAAACTGACGCACGCGACGAACGAGCTTCTCAGCTTCGATGCTCACTTCAGCGCGGGGGCCGGTAATGCCTGCCCGCGACACCGCGTAGATGAAACCGCTGGCGCGCTCGGCTACCATCTGCAGACGCTCATCAGTGGAAGTCGGAGCCACAAGAAAGATCATGTCCAGATCGTTGCCGCGTAAGACGGACGAGAATTCGCCCGCTTCTTCCGGCACAAGGTCCGTGACGAGGATTCCGTCGATCCCCGCTGCCTTAGCTTCGCGTCCGAGTATCTCGACACCAAATTGCAGCAACGGATTGAAGTAGCTGAACAGAATAAGCGGCACATCGGTTTGCTTGCGCGCCTCGGCGACGGCTTGCAGGATTTCGGAAATTCCAAAGTCATGAAGAAGGGCGCGTTCTGAGGCGCGTTGAATGACCGGGCCATCGGCCATCGGATCGGTAAACGGCACGCCCAGCTCGATCAATGTAGCGCCGGCCTGGGCCAGCTCAACAATCAGATCGTGAGTGGTTTCAAGGTCCGGATCTCCGGCAGTGATGAAGGGGATAAAGCCGCGACGGCGGTCGCGTTTCAGAGCGGCAAAGGTTTCAGCGATACGACTCAAAGAATAGATTTACCAGAGAGGACACAGAGAAATCTTCCTGCTTTGTTTGTAATCCTCCGTGTCCTCTGTGGTTATTTGTCCAACTCGCGGACCGTGTCGATATCCTTGTCACCACGCCCTGACAGATTCACGATCACAATCTGGTCGCTCTTCATCTCGCGCGCGACTTTCAAACCGTGCGCCACCGCATGCGCCGATTCCAACGCAGGAATTATTCCTTCCAACTTCGACAAAGTCTGAAAAGCCTGCAGTGCTTCGCTATCTGAAACCGACGTGTATTCCACTCGTCCTTCATCATGAAGGAACGCATGCTCGGGACCAATAGAAGGATAATCGAGGCCGGCGGAAATCGAATGGGTCGTCGCAATCTGTCCGCGCTCATCCTGGAGCACGTAACTCATTGTGCCTTGCAGAACGCCAGGCCGGCCGCCGCCGCCGGCATTGAATCGCGCGGCGTGTTGTCCCAGCGCGTCGCCCGTGCCGCCGGCTTCAACTCCAATCATGCGAACTGATTCGTCAGCCAGGAACGGATAGAAGAGACCGATGGAATTTGATCCACCGCCTACACAGGCGATCAGACAATCAGGCAGAAGACCTTCCCGGTCCAGAATCTGCTCGCGGGCTTCAGTGCCGATCACCCTTTGAAAATCGCGTACCATCAAAGGATAGGGATGCGGTCCCAGCGCGCTTCCCAGCAAGTAATAGGTGTCGGCCACGGTCGTTACCCAATCACGCAGGGCCTCATTAATCGCATCTTTCAGCGTGCGCGATCCGGAGTTCACTTCGCGCACTTCCGCACCAAGCAATTGCATGCGAAAGACATTCAGCTCCTGCCGCCGCATATCTTCCGAGCCCATGTAGACGACGCATTTCAAGCCAAACAATGCGCAGACAGTCGCCGTCGCCACGCCGTGCTGACCTGCGCCGGTTTCGGCAATGATGCGTGCTTTACCCATGCGCCGGGCCAACAAAATCTGCCCCAGGGTGTTATTGATTTTGTGGGCGCCGGTGTGCAGGAGATCTTCGCGCTTGAGATAGATGCGCGAGCCGCCGGCGTGTTGGGTCAAACGCTGCGCGAAAAAAAGCGGAGTCGGGCGTCCGGCATAATCTCGCAACAGCGCATCGAGTTCAGTCTGAAAATTCTCGTCCGCGCGTGCGGCCTCATAAGCCGACGACAATTCTTCCAGCGGCGCCATCAAAGTCTCGGGCACAAAGCGGCCGCCGTAACGACCCCAGTGGCCGAGTGAATCAGGTTGTGACTTTACGAAGTTCAGATTGAGATTCCTCTCTGTTGCGATCTTTGTACTTGGTCCTTTGTGCTTTGACTTGTTGGGTAAGCTCCGAGGAACGACGCCGCGTCGAACCCGAATCAAAGTACAAAGCACCAAGTACAAAGCACCAAGAGAGAACTCAAGGATTCTTATTAACTCTATGCGTCGAACGCACGCGGCCGGGCGACTGTGGGCCGCGCGCATCATCCACCACTACTCGATTTTCACGCCGATACATCGTCAGGCGATTCCCATCAGTAGTTCCCTGTTCGGCATCTTCGACATGGGCCGGATTGCCTTTGAGCACGGCAATATCATCTGCGTTCGTGTATTGGCACCAGTCCCCGGTGCCGCGCTTGCCGGGCTGGATCAGCACCACGTTGTGCTGCGCGATGGTGCGCTCGACCTCGTTGGCATCCTTCTGCAAATAGACATCAGCGACTCCGGAAGTCATTCGATCAGTTCCCTGCTTGATGTCCACGTTGGTTTCGTAGTGCAACAACCGATCCGGATCCGAATACTTCATGAACTCAGCCGTCGCAAAGACCGGGACCACCGCAGTTGAATTCCCCGTCTTTTGTTTCGCCTGGTAAAGCGCGCTTTGCACATGGCCACGTCCTTCCATTTGCTTCTGCTCGCGATACAGAGTGATCGTGTCGGCCCGCACAAAGTTATCGTCCTGCCACATGCGTCCATTACCAAAGTAAGTCGCCACGCCGGTATCATGATTTAGCTCGGCGCGATCGCCCTGCAGGTAAACCGGGCTTTTAACTTTTCTAAATGGCGCCGCGCCGTTCGTCTGCTCCTGACTGTAATAGGTCGTCTGCACTTTTCCGCGGCAGGATGAAATGTGCGTGGCATTGTTCGAATCAATCTCAACCGCTTTGGTGCGGGCACGTGAATCCCAAACCGTCGGGTCACCACCACGCAGGCGCACGGTTTCATCAGCTGCTCCATAGGACATGGTGTTCGCGATTCCATTGCGATCGTTTTCGTTGAATTTGGCTTCGCCGATGGCGTCGACTTTATCGATGTCCTGCGTCTCGCGCACAAATAGGGCGGCCATCTTCTGCGCAGTCATGGTCCGGGTCCCGTGCTTATCGTTTGGCTGAAAGGGATCGAAGACTGCTTTGGCGCCCCCCGTGGCGGTGCAGTTGCGCGCGATATTGCCGCCCTCAAAAAAGTCGCAATCGAAGCGCGGCGCGGTGAGCGTCTTGCGATCCCCTTTCGCCGTTTTTTGCACCGGCTCAACATACAACTCAGCATTGCCGAGGGCCTCGGCTTTATCCAGGTCTTTACCGGTTGCGCGCCAACTCATCTTGATCGCGTCCGCCGTCAGCCGCTTGCTGGCCGCGCGCGGATCAGCCGCCCGCGACTTGGGCGCGGAAAGCGTAACTACCGAACGCCCGTCAGCCCGCATTTCTTTCAGGAGGCTGCGATCGCCCTGGGCCTGGAAGGTCAATTCCAGACCGTTCGCACCCGTCAACTGCATGTCGGAATCCGCGTTGAGCGTTTGTGCGCGAATGTCACGCGAGCCGTAAGCGCGCTGCAAGCGCTGGTCGTCGTCGAGAAAGAAATCCATGTCGACTGAATGGGCTTCGGCCGCGTGCCCCACTTCCATCGAACGCAGATAAGAATTGCCGCGCATCTCGATCTTTTGCAGCTTCTTTTTATCGTTGAGGATCGCGGTGAGATTGTCGCCGCTCATAATGTCCTGATCCTGTTCGGCGGTAGCGCCGCCTGAAAAAGTCAGACGCATCGTAGTCTGCTCGAACACTCCCTGTGCTGAATGAATCGTGACCGGCTTGGCGCGTGAACCCTTCAATTTTGATGGCCTGGTGTCTTTGGTTTTGGGGTCTTCGAAGGCTGCGGGTGCGACCGTGACTGCAACCTGGCTGCGCAGTTCCATGCGCTTCTTCTCGTTATCCACCAGGGCGCCGACAGAACTGCCGGAAACGTTTTCGCGCTCAAAGGTGATCGGCGAAGAGGTTTCGGCTATTTTGGAATCCTGGTGATAGATGAGCGAATCAGTCTTAACCTTCAAAGCGTCGTGAGTTTCGAGCTGCACGTTGCCGTTGAACTGGCCCGATCCGCTCTTCTCATCATAAATGGCCCGATCTGAGGTTATCTGATCCGGCTTGTCACCTTTAGGCGGAAATACCTCGAGGTTGACGCTCTCGAGTTCGTGATGACCGTCAGCATAAGAAACGTCGCGCGCGGCCCGCAACCAAAGGTACAAACGATTGTCCCTGGTAATCCGTCGTTCGTAACCATTGATGATTCCGGTAATTTCTTTCGACAGCGCGGGCGCTTCCGATTTCAAACGAAACGGCGTGTTGTTGCGCATCTTGTAGTAAGACACGCCCACAAAAATCGCACCGCCAATCAACAGCAAAAGCGCCAGCCCGCGGGCGATTGCCGGGACGCGGGCGCGCAGGTCAACCGCGCTGATTCTTTTTTTAGGTGTTACTGCCTGCATATAAGTAGCATAGACTTGAGTCTGTGATTTCAACTAGTGAGGCAAGTCAATCAAGGGACAACACAGACTCTCAAGTCTATGCTACCTTCATGTCCTTAACATTTAACTGCACTCTGATATCGCCATGCCAGCGGTTGGCTTCCAATTCGTATGCGAGATCGATGCGCTCATTGGCCTTTGGCGTTTGCTCAGTTTCTTCTACGCCACGCCACCAGATCGCTTCGATCGGGCGATGGTCGTCGCCAGCAACCCGGAGCTTTAGGTGTTGCTCCTTAATAATTTGCGGCTCGCTCAGGACCCGAAGCCCGCGAGTCGCGAAAACCGGGCGCGGATTGCCGGCGCCAAATGGCTCAAGCGCGCTCAAATCTTGCGCCAACTGAAACCCGAGCAATTGCGAAGCCACCTCAGCATCGATCGCGAGCACCGGCTCCAGATCCTCTTCAGTCAAGCATGACGCTGCGTGTTCATTCAAGCGCCGCCGGAATTCCGGGATGTGTTCGCGCCGGATCGCCAGCCCAGCCGCGTGTGAGTGCCCGCCGAATTTATCCAGCAAGTCACGGCAAACCGTCAGTCCGTCAAACAGATGATAGGCTTCGATGCTGCGCGCAGAGCCGTGACCGACGTCGCCTTCAAGCGAGATAACCACGCACGGTCGATGCAGTCGTTCGGCGATCTTTGAAGCAGCCAGGCCAATAACGCCCCGATGCCATCCGTCTCCAGCGATAACTGCCGCGTGCGTCTGCGCCGCGCGTTCCGCGCCGGCCTCAAATTCTTCAATAGCCCGGTTGAAAATTTCCCGCTGCGCTTCCTTGCGTTCGCTGTTGCGGGTGTCGAGATGCTCGGCCAAACGCCGAGCTTCCGCTTTCTCTTTAGCTTCAAATAATTCGATGACGGCCCGGGCTGCATCCATCCGGCCCGCCGCGTTAATCCGCGGTCCGATGCGAAAGCCCAGATCGTATGCGGTCATCTCGCCATCGTCGCCGCAGCCGGCGATATCGATCAGCGCTCGCAGTCCGGGATTTACGGCGCGCGGCAAATCAGCCAGACCCAAAGCTACAATCGCGCGATTCTCACCCGAAAGCTTCGCGACATCGGCCACTGTGCCAATAGCGACCATCTTCAGAAAGCCCGGCACCTGCGCTTCTCGTCCGCGTTCGCGGAACAATGCGTGAATCAGTTTGAAAGCAACGCCGACACCGGCTAGATTCTTATCCGGATAGTCACAGCCATGTTGGTTGGGATTCAGAACAGCCAGCGCCGGCGGCGAGCCCTCCTCTTCATCAGGCAGGTGATGATCGGTAATGATAATGTCCAGACCATTCGCGCGCGCCCAATGCAAAGGCTCGTGCGCACGTATGCCGCAATCAACGCTGACGACCAGCTTGTAACCGTCGCCGGCAGCCTTTTCCAACCCGGCCTGCTGAATGCCATAGCCTTCGGTGAAGCGATGCGGCACGTGATAGCCGGCCGCGCCCCCCAACATCCGTAGCGCTCGCAAGAGGACCGCGGTGCCGGTAGTGCCATCGACATCATAGTCACCATAGATCAGGATCGGCTCGTGATCATCGATCGCCTGTAGCAGACGCTTCACCGCGTCGGACATGCCGCGCATCAGGAACGGATCGTGAAGTTGATCGAGACTGGGATTAAGAAAAGCTCGGGCGGAATCCAGGCTTTGATGGCCGCGCGCAATAAGCAACCCGGCCACGATCGGCGAGACGCCGAGCGCGGTTGCCAACTCTGTGGCCTGGTCAATATCAGGCTGGTGAACTATCCATCGTTTAGGGGAACGCGGGGTGCTCATATCAATGGGAGTTTACTTGTATGTAGCGCAAGCCGCCAGCTTGCGCACAAACTAACGACTTAACGCCAACTCTTTCACAACGGACTAATGCGCCCATTGAGCAGCATAATCAGAATAGCCACGCCCACGATCAGACGATAGCCGATAAAAACTCCGGTGGAGTGCGTGCGCAGATAACGCAGCAGAAACCAGATTGACGCATAGCCCATGATCGCGGAGACTACGGTACCGACAGCCAGGGTCGTAAGACTGCCGTGGGGCAGCAGGTGCACCGCCTGTTTCAGCTCCAACAAGCCGCTGGCCGCTATCGCCGGCATCGACAACAGAAATGAAAAGCGGGCGGCGGTTTCGCGCGTCTCGCCCGCAAACAAGCCGGCCATAATCGTCGAACCGGAGCGGCTCGACCCGGGAATCAGCGCCAGGCACTGGGCAAAGCCGACCGCGAGGGCGTCTCCAACTCCCAACTCCTGCATGCGCCGTTGCTTTTTGCCGACGGCTTCCGCGATTGTCAGGAGCAACGCCACGACTATCATCATCGTCGCGATCACCCAAAGATTTTTCGTGAAGGTGCCTTCGATTTGCTTCTTAAAGGCGAGGCCAACCACGGCGACCGGCAGAGAACCAATGATTATCAGCCACCCGAGCCATGCCTCTGGCGAAAGCCGCGAGTTTGTATTAGTGCGATGGAACTGATCGCGGCGGCCGTTTTTCAGCAACATCAGATGGTCGTGAATAAAGGCCCGCGTTATGTTCCAGATGTCACCGGCGAAATAGACAATGACTGCGACCAGCGTGCCGAGCTGAATCACGGCAATGGACGAAGTCAGTTGTTCTGGAGTAAGCGCCAGATTCATCACCCGGCTGGCGAGTACCAGGTGCGCCGTGGAACTAACGGGTATGAATTCAGTTAAGCCCTGGACGATGCCGAGCAGAATAGCTTGAAGAAGGGTCATCAAGAATTAGACGTGGAGATTCTGATTGAAACACAAGATCGTGCTTTGTACTTAGTGCTTCGTGCTTTGATGTCTCGGCCGCGTGCGCGACAAAGTCAAAGTACAAAGGACTCAGCTCAAAGAACAATTTCCTTCTATTCGCGAAAAGAATTTCTGACCGCGATCCAATCATACAATGGAATCGGCAGAAGCATGCAGGCCCGCACGATGTTCGCCAACTGCCAGGGAAAAGAATAACTCTTTTTTCGCTTCTCGATCGCGCGCACCATTTTCGTGACCGCGTCATCAAGCTCCATCAAGTAAGGCATCCGCTTGCGACCCACCGTCAGCGGCGTCTTGATAAACCCTGGATGAATAATCGTCACATCAATTCCAGTGCCCATCAAATCGATCCGCAAACTTTCAAACAGAGCCGATACCGCGGCTTTGCTGGCGCAATAAGCAGCCGACTTCGGCAAGCCGCGATAGGAAGCAAGACTGGAGATCGCGACCAGGTGTCCCTTGCCGCGTTCAATCATGTGCGGAATTACCGCGGTAACACTGTTCACGACGCCAATCACGTTGACCTTGATCAGTTCAGCAACTTCTTTTTCGCAGAGGTCGACAGCGTAGGTTGTGGCGCCGACGCCGGCGTTGGCGATTAGCGTATCGATGTAGCCGAACTTTCTTCGCAACGCGCAGGCGGCAAAGCGCACGGCCTCCGCATCGGTCACGTCCGCAGGAAGAGCAATCGCGCGACCCCCGGCCGCTTCAATTTCTTTTACGATTTCATGCAGGGCGTCAGCGCGCCGCGCGAGCAGGCCGACCGCCGCACCGCGCCGCGCTAACTCAATACCAAACCCGCGCCCAATACCAGAGGACGCGCCGGTGATGAGAACAACTTTTTCAGACCACTCCATAATGATTCAGACGCGTTACTGTTTCTGCGGTATATGATTCTTCGAGGCGAGCAATTTGCCGTAGATGTTTGAGATCAAATCAGACTGCCAAAGGATCGATGTCGAGTTTGATTGAGTCTCGTAAGTGCACAAATGGGACTGGCGCGGGGAAAGCCGCTGACGGGTGCGGCTCAATATCGCCGGTGTCTGCCGGAGACAATGCTAAGAATACCAAAACCTGTCGATCAGAGCGATAGAAATCTTCGGGAATGGAATTCGACCGGCTGGCTGAAACTCAGTTTGTCAGAATCGCGTTGATTGCTTCTGCTTATTCGTAAGCTTGGGCAGGGCTTACGTGCGTCTGCAAGATAACCGCTAAATGCGGCTTTAGGCCACGCCGGCAACGCAAGGTCAGAGTCGCGACTGAGAAAGATTTTGTCCTGGCCGGTAAGTGTTGGTGCTCGGCCCTCGGATCAGTGCTGGAACGTCACGACGAATAATTTACTCGAATTTTTGTATGACGGACACGATGACGGGCCGCGCACCGGTTTCTTTCTGAATAAACCGCTTCAGCTCGACGCGCAGGTGCTCTTTCAACAACGATAGGTCCGCGAGCATTTGCCTTGAGGCGCCGGCGATAGCCGCCGTCACGACCCCCTGCGCATCCTTTATCAATTGTTTCGAGCCTTCATAACTTGAAACCTGCGTCTTGCGATTTGAGCCGTTTCCGTTTGTCGAGGCAAATCCACGCACGCCCTGGGCGACGATTTGCGGCGGCCCATCCAACTCTCCGGTCTGTTCATTGATGGTAACAAACAACGTAATCATACCTTCGTACGCCATCTTCTTGCGCTCGCGCACGGTCTCGTAATCGATCTCTTCAAATCCGGAATCATCGATGAATGTGCGCTTGACCTCGCGACGATCTATGACGGCGGCGCGCTCGCCGTCAAGCTCGAGCACGTCGCCATTCTCGATCAGGATGATGTTCGCCTCAGGAAAGCCCATGTGGTTCTTGACGAACTCTTTGTGGCGAAACAGCATGCGA
>WNFL01092197.1_pt3 | contig 10600 bp, 8 predicted proteins | sample 5400361 | NCBI WGS metagenome assembly WNFL01 (sample SAMN13153351, study PRJNA577476) | soil metagenome | isolation source: 40 cm soil on Douglas fir-dominated hillslope | place: USA:California | collected 2013-09-17 | reverse complement strand
ACCCGCCGGCGGGCGGTGCGGTGGTCAGGGTGCGGATCCGATAGGCCACGGGCCCCCCGCTCGTACGCGTGACCATCAGGAGATAGGTCCCGGCCGCCGGCGCGGCGAACTCACCCTGGATCGAGAAGCGGGAGAGCACCGACACGCCATCCGGTCCGCGGATCTCGGTCCCGACGAATCCCGAGTCGGGGAGCATCATCACCGCTTGCCCGGCGGACAGGCTGAATGCGTAGTCGTCGGTGTCGGGCGGCGCGCCGCTGGTCACGCCGCGGATCACCGCACCCGGGGCCACCGGGGTCGCCTGCGCCGGAAGGTTGTTGGGCTCGATCTCCACCTGCGAAGGGCTGGTCGCCGGGTCCGGAAACGTGATGCTCCCGTGCGCCATCTCCTCGCCCTGCGCCAGGTAGACGCTGCCGAAGTTCGGGCCGTCGTTGTCGCACGTGGTGGCGAGCTGACCCACGGTGTTGCGGACGCCGAAGGGCGAGCTGACCTGCGAGTTCGGCACCTGGCCGAGAGCCTGAACCGGCCCGAACGAAGTGGTCTGGTTCTGCGAGGTCCTCGCCTTCTGCACCAGCGCGCTGCCCGACGGCTCACCCCACACCATGGTGACGTCGAACGAGTTGGTCCCGCACTGGAACGTCGGTACGGTGGCGTAGTCCGTGGAGTCCGCGCCGCTGTAGATCGGCGCCGACCAGGTCGTGCCGAAATCGAAGGAGCGCCGGAACCAGGTGGCCTTGTAGGGCGTGTTCGGAAGCACGTTGGTATATCCGAGGTAGGCGGCCGGGTAGTAGCGGCTGCAGGAGAGCGTGAGCCCGCCGATGATGCGCACCGTCGCCAAGGACTGGGACCCGAACGTCTCGATGAGCTGGGGCGTCTCCCAGTTGATGGTGTTCTGGTTCACCACCAGACCGCGCACGGAGGCCATTCCGATCGTGTAGGGCGGACCGGCGACGGTGCGAACCTGACCCACCAGCAGAAAGGGGCCGCCCGGGTTCGAGTACTCGGGCGGCCCGGCGAGCCGCATGTCGCCCAGCCACTGATAGCCGGCTGGCGCGGGCGGCGTCCCGTGCATGACCCACGAGTAGGTGCCGTGCGGGTAGCCCGACACGCCGATGCGGATCTCGCGCACGGTGCCGGCGAAGTTCTGGTGCTCCCAGAGACACAGCAGGTTCAGGGAGTAGTTGACGAGTGCGACGCGGGGGGCGTACTGGGCGTCGCCGACGGCGTCGAGGCTGCGATTGTTGACCAGGTTGTCGGCGCGCGCCGGGGTCAGGAACACCGGCAGGACGGCGAGGACCCAGGGCAGGAATCTGCGCATGCGGCACCTCCCGGCGTCGGGGGTCGCCACCCCTTGATTAGACCATCCCGCGACGGACGCCGCGCTCGGCGACCCGCGCCGCGATCGCCCACCCCCTTTCGATCCACGAACGCCCCCATGAACCCGATGACCCGACTCGGTTTCGCCCCGGTCCTGCTCCTCCTTCTTACCTCCGCGACCCCGGCGAAGGAGCCGGCGATCACCGGGTTCCGAGCCGACGACGTGCCCGGCGAGCTGGCCCACGAGGCGGAAGCCGCCGCCATCCCTCGCCCCGACTCCCTGCGCCGCCACCTGCGCATCCTCACCGCGGTGCCGCACGTCGCCGGCACGCCGGCGGATCGCGCCACCGCCGAGTACGTGCGCGATCGGATGGTCGCGTACGGTTGGGAGACACGGATCGAGGAGATCCCGGTGTGGCTCAACTACCCGGTCGAGGTCGGCCTCGAGATGACCGCGCCGCACCGCGAGACGTTGTCGCTGCGCGAGACCGGGCTCGAGTGGGACCGCACCGCCTACAACCATGACGCGCTGCCGGCGTTCCACGGCTACGGCGCGGCGGGCGAGGTCGAAGCCGACGTGGTGTACGCCAACTACGGCGACGTGGACGACTTCAAGAAGCTGGCCGAGATGGGTGTGGAGCTGCGCGGTCGCGTCGTGCTGGTGCGCTACGGGAAGAACTTCCGCGGGCTGAAGGTGCGCAACGCCGAGCGCGCGGGCGCGGCGGCGGTGCTGATCTACAGCGACCCGGCCGACGACGGCTACGCGGTGGCGGATCCGTACCCGCGCGGGCCGGCGCGGCCGGCCGACGCGATCCAGCGCGGCAGCGTTCAGTTCCTGGGCGAGGCGCCGGGCGATCCAACCACGCCCGGCTGGCCCTCCAAGGCCGGCGGCAAGCGCCTGAGCGCCGCCGAGGCCCATGGCATCCCGCGCATCCCGTCGCTGCCGATCGCCTACTCGGAGGGACAGAAGCTCCTCGCGGCGCTCGAGGGGCCGAACGCGCCCAAGGGCTGGCAGGGCGGGCTGCCGCTCGCCTACCACGTCGGCCCCGGGCCGGCGCGCGTTCATCTCAAGAGCGTCCAGGACTACAAGGTGCGTCCGATCTGGAACGTGATCGCCACGCTGCGCGGACGCGAGGCGCCCGACCAGTGGGTGGTGGGCGGAAACCATCGCGACGCCTGGACCTTCGGCGCGGTCGATCCCAACAGCGGCACCATCTGCATGCTCGAGATGGGGCGCGCGCTCGGCCAGCTCGTGAAGAGCGGCTGGACCCCGCGGCGCTCGATCGTGCTGTGCTCGTGGGACGGCGAGGAGTACGGGCTGCTCGGCTCGACCGAATGGGCCGAGACCCACGCCGACGAGCTGGAGAAGAAGGCGGTGACCTACATCAACGTGGACGCCGCCGCCGGCGGCCGGGACTTCTCGGCCGGCGGCAGCCACGCGCTGCGCGATCTGGTGGTCGAGGCGGCCGGCGAGGTCCACGATGCCGGGCGCAGCACCAGCCTGTTCAAGGCGTGGAACGAGCGCGCCACCAGCGACGGCAAGGCCGACTGGGCGCGGTTGAACCGCGAGCGCCGCTGGCGCGGCGAGCCGGAGCGGCCGTTCGAGGTCAACCTCGGCACGCTCGGCAGCGGCTCGGACTACACCGCCTTCGTGGACCACCTCGGGATCGCCTCGCTCAACCTCGGGATGAACGGCGTCAACGGCACCTACCACTCGATGTACGACGACTTCGACTACATGGACCGGGTGGTGGATCCCGGCTTCCTCACCAGCATGGAGGTCACCGAGATCTGGACGCGGATCACCATGCGGCTCGCCGACGCCGAGGTGCTGCCGATGCGTTACTCGGCGACCGGGCAGTTCGCGCTCGACGAGCTGCGCGCGCTGGCCGACCGCATGGAGGACGCGAGCGCCGGCGTCAGTGCCGACAGCGCGAAGATGACCGCGGACCTGAAGCCGCTGGTGACCGCGGCGACGCGCCTGCGCGACGCCGGGCGTGCGATCGAGGGCCGCGTGGATGCCGCGCTCGCCGGCGGGAACGCGGCCGAGGTCGGCGCCCTCAACGCCGCCCTGATGCAGGCCGAGCGCGCGATGCTCGGCGCCGGGCTGCCCGGACGTCCGTGGTTCCGCCACGAACTGTACGCGCCGGGGCTCAACACCGGCTACGCCGCGGTGGCGCTGCCGCGGGTCGGCCAGGCGATGCTCGACCGCGACCCCAAGGCGCTGCGCGCCGGAATCGAGCCGCTCCGCGAGGCGCTCGACCGCGCCGCCGCGGTGCTCGAGCGCGCCGGCTCGCCGCCTCCGACCACGTCGCGATAGCGCGGTCCGAGTGCCATGACCCCTTCCGACTCGAGCCCCGAGCTCACCGCCGGACAGCAGGCGCTCGACCGCGGCGCGTGGGAGGAGGCGCGCGGGCACTTCCAGCGCGCGCTCGACGCCGGCGAGTCGCCCGAAGCGTACGAGGGCGTGGCCGCGGCGTCGTGGTGGCTCGAGCAGTACGCGGCGGCGATCGAGGCGCGCGAGCACGCCTACCGGCTCTACCACGAGCGCGGCGAGCGGCAGGCGGCGGCGCGGGTCGCAGTGTGGCTGGCGCTCGACTCGCTCGACTACCGCAACGAGCTGGCGGTCGCGAGCGGCTGGCTTGGCCGCGCGGCGCGACTGGTCGAGGGGCTGGGGCCGACCGCGGAGCTGGGCTACGTGGTGCTGATCCGCGGGCACCTGGCGCTGATGGCGGACAACGACGCCGCCAAGGCGCGCGAGGCGGCGACCGAGGGACGGCGGATCGGCGCCGAGGCGAAGAGCAACGAGGTCGAGGTGATGTCGCTCGCGCTGGACGGCCTCGCGCGGGTGAGCGAGGGCGAGGTCGCGGCGGGCATGGGCCTGCTCGACGAGGCCACCGCGGCCGCGCTCGGCGGCGAGCTGCGCGATCTCAACGCGGTGGGCGTGTCGTGCTGCTACATGATCCACGCCTGCGAGCGGGTGCGCGACTACGACCGCGCCTCGCAGTGGTGCCTGCGCGTGCGCGAGTTCTGCCGGCGCTGGCGCTTCACCTCGATGTTCACGGTGTGCCGCCTGCAGTACGCGTCGGTGCTCATGCACCGCGGCGAGTGGGACGAGGCGGAGAAGGAGCTGCAGGCCGCGATCGAGGAGCTGCGCGCCACGCGGCCGCTCGCGGTGGCGCCCGGCATCGCGCGGCTCGCCGAGCTGCGGCGTCGCCAGGGGCGCACCGAGGAGGCGGCCGCGATGTTCGAGTCGGTGAGGAGCCACCGCCTGGCGACGCTCGGACGCGGCGAGATGGCGCTGGACGCGGGCGACGCCCGTACTGCGCGCGATCTGGCCGATCAGCTCCTGCGCGGCATCCCGGCCGACAATCGTACCGAGCGGGTGGCGGGGCTCGACCTGCGCGTGCGCGCCGCGGCGGCGCTGGGCGACGACGCCGGCGCCACAGCCGGCGCGGACGAGCTGGAGTCGATTGCCGCCACCCTCGCCACCGAGCCGATGCGGGCGACCGCGCTGGCCGCGCGCGGCGCCTCGCTTGCGCGGAGCGATCCGGAAGGGGCCCGCCGTCCGCTCGAGGACGCGGCCGACCTGTTCGAGCGCTCGATCATGCCCTTCGAGGCCGAGCGCGCCCGCCGCTCGCTCGCGACGGTGAGGGCGGCGCTGAACGCGCGCGTCGACGGCAGCGCCACCGCGTCGTTGCCGCTCAGCGCCCGCGAGGTCGAGGTGCTGCGGCTGGTGGCCCAGGGGCTCGCGGACAAGGAGATCGCCGACCGCCTGCACCTGAGCCCACACACCGTCCACCGCCACGTCTCGAACATCCTGATGAAGCTCGACCTACCCTCGCGGGCCGCCGCGGTGGCGCAGGCCTCGCGTCTCGGGCTGCTCCAGTAGCTGGCTAGAAGCTCAGCAGCGCGTAGCCCTGATTCTGGTAGGTCATCAGCACGATCAGGGCGTCGCTCGCGATCTTCACGTCGTGCGAGATGGTAGACGGATCGATGTGGGCGGAGGCGAGGTTCTGCCCGCAGACGTAGAGCTCGACGCCCGACTGCTTCAGCTCCGCGAGCACCGGCAGGTTGGGGTTCGCGATGCCGTACTTCGCGCGGTAGCGGGCGTCGAGCAGGATCCCGTTGAGCGCGGCGTCGTGGAACACGATCACGAACTTCGCGTACGCCAGCGGCACGCCGGCGACCCCGAACGCGTTCAACTCCGATCCCGCCATGTTGAGCGCCGGGAGGATCTGGCTCGGACGGTCCGCGCCCAGGGTGGCGTCGTAGATCGCCCGGTAGGTGCGCGTCCGCAGCGGCGGGATGGCGGCGTTCGGGATCGCGATGTAGCCGTCGGCCTGCGGGATCACCGGCGAGCGCGCGGGCGGCCACGACGCGGGGAGCGAGGGAGTGATCGAGATCGCGAGGAGGCCTGGGACGAACACGGACGCGAGTCGCTTCATGGGAGCTCCCGGGAAGGCGTGGGGTCTCCCGGGCCGCGACGATCAGCGCGATCGCGGCCTCGGGCGGGGATGATCGGCGCATCCTAGCCCCGCCGCATCGGCCCGGTCGACCCCGATGGCCGGTTCGGGCCATCCCCGGCCGCCGCGCAGAATGGCCGGTCCGTGCGAAGTCACAGCCCGCCCCCGATTCGTACCTTCTCCGTCGTTCGCACGCTCCTCGATCGCGAGGAGCCCGTACCCACGAACCGGAGGAGACCCCGTCATGCACACCCATCGGATGCACGCCGTCGCCGCGATCGGATTCGCCGCCGCACTGGCTCTGACTGCGGCCGCTCGCGCCGAGACCCCACCGCCGGCGCCCACGCCCGCGCCCGAGATCCAGAAGTTCCTCGCCATCGCTGGCACGTTCGAAGGCGACGCCTCCTACACGCCGGCGGGCGGCCAGCCCATGCGCTTCACCCTCCACCACACCAACCGCGTCATCTCCGGCGGCTTCGGGCTCGGCTGCCACGAGGAGTCCGACTCGCCCGAGATGGGCCACTACGAGGCCGAGACCCTGTTCGGCTGGGACGTGGGTGGCCGCAAGCTCCACATGTTCAGCGTCACCACCGAGCCCAACACCCACGACCACGCCGGCCGCTGGACCAGCCCGACCCAGGGCCGGTTCCGCTACGAAGGAGTGCTGCACGGCAAGACGTACGTCGAGGAGATCCCGTTCGAGCTGGTGAGCGCGAACGAGTACCGCTTCAGCGCCACCACCCGCGTCGGCGGCAAGGTCACCGGCGTCTACGAAGCCACGATGAAGCGCGTCGACAGCATGTCGAACCGGTAGCGCCCACCGGCCGGCGAGGCGCGGCACTTTGCCTGCGCCCGTCGGCCTCGAGGAGATCCGCATGCCCAACGTCTTCGGAATCGAGGTCTCGAGCGTCGAGGAGATCGTCGACGCCCTCCGCATCCACGGCGACGCGGTTCGCGGCGTCTATCGAGCCCGCTACCGCTTCTCCGGAGCGGGCGACCCCTACAACGGCGCCACGCTCGAGCGCCCGACGTCCATGGCAAAGAATCCCCCCGCGACCGTGTTTCCGTGGGAGCAGATCTTCGTCGCCGCCGCGACCTGCGCGGGCTCGGACTACCCGATGCTGGCGGCGCACCTGGGCGTACCGATCGACCACGTGGAGTTCGTGGTCCAGGGGATGTTCGATCCGCGCGACGAATTCGACGGGCTGGACGGCTACTGCGCGCCGGCCGACGGCCGTGGCTGCTACCTCTCGCTCCACCTTCGCGCGACGCTCACCTCGAGCGCTCCGCGCGCGGCGCTGGAGCGCATCCACGCGCGGGTGGTCGAGCGCAACATGGTGCTCGGCGCGCTGCGCGGGATCCCGCGCAGCGACGAGCTGAGGGTGGAGGCGCCGGCTAGCGCTCGAGCCTGACCACCCGCCGATTCGAGGCGCGCGAAGTAGAGGCCCGCGGCCACCGGATGGCCGGCGTCGTCGCGGCCGTCCCAGTCGAGCGGGTGGCGGCCGGCGGTGAACGCGCCGCTCGCGACCTCGCGCACCCGGCGACCCGAGGCATCGTGGATCGCCAGACGCGCGGGGCCGGCGACGCTCAGCGTCATCCACAGGCGAGTCGGCCCCACGGACGGATTCGGTGCCGCCGCGAGCCGCACGAACGGAGCGGCGGCGCCCGGGCCGACGCCGGCGATGCCCTGGGTGAGCGCGCGATACGCGTTCACCTTGGGCCCGATCGGCTGGTCGAAGGCGATCACGTCGCCGCTGGTCTTGAGCAGCTCCTCGGCCGAGGTCGGCGTCAGGCTCGGGTACTGGGTCTTGCACAGGCCGAGCACGCCGGCGACCAGCGGGCAGGCGAACGAGGTGCCATCCCCCCACATGTAGGGGCTCTCGCCGTCCCAGCCGAAGAAGAACAGGTACCAGATCTGGCTGAAGTCATCGATCACGTAGTTCTGCTGGATGGTGGAGATGATCTCCTCGCCGGGCGCGGCCACGTCCACCCACGATCCGAAGTTCGAGAACCCGGCGCGGCCGTTGCTCGAATTCGTGGCGCCGACCGCAATCACGTGGTTATTGGCTGCAGGGTAGGTGAGGCTGTCCTCATTGCTGTTGCCCGCGGCCGCGACGCAGATCGTGCCTGCGGCGACCACGTCGTCCACGATCGCCTGGAAGAAGTCCCGCACCTCGCCGGTGGTGTCGTCCTTCGCGCCGTAGCTCATGGACAGCACCTGAGCGTGCATCTGGCCCGCGTACTCCATGCCGGCGACCACCGCGTCGGTGGACAGATTGCTGTCGGCTTTGGCGCCCTTGATCGCCAGGATCTTGCAGTTCCAGCCGGCGCCGGCCATGCCGATCACGTTGTTGGTCGCGGCCGCGGCGATGCCGGCGCAGAACGTGCCGTGGAATCCCAGATCGATGCCGTAGTCGGGGTCGGGCGTGAACACCGGGCTCGGATCGTTGTCGTTGTCGCCGAAGTCCCAGCCGTGCACGTCGTCGATCAGCCCGTTGCCGTCGTCGTCGATGCCGTTGCCCGGGATCTCGCCGGGGTTGGTCCAGATGCGGCTCACGAGATCCGGATGGCTGATGTCGATGCCCACGTCCACGATCGCGATCACCGTCGAGGCGCTGCCCTTCTGCAGGTCCCAGGCTTCCGGCAGGTGGATGTCGGCGCGCGGCGAGGCCTGGTAGATGGACCACTGGTCCGGCAGGGGATGGGGTAGTTGGGGCACGCCGGGCGCACGCCGCCGCTCACCATCAGGTCGCGGGCGGCCGCGACCGGATCGAAGTCCGGGCGGTCGCTGCGCAGGCGCAGCAGCCGCGAGCCGTGGCCGACCGGATTCGCGCCGAACACTTCACCGCGCAGCAAGCCGTGGCGCTCGATCGCGCTCTCCATCGCCGCGCTGCCGGCGACCAGCCGTCCGCGCGCGTCGAGGCGCGGGGACACCGGGTCGCGCATCAACACCAGCACTTCGCCGGGGCGGTAGGTGAGGGCGTGCGAGCGCAGCGGCATCGGCGCGCGCTTCTCGCTCGGCCGGATCAGAGGAAGCGTGCGGGGAGCGGCGATCGCGAGGCTCGCGGTGAGCGCGAGGCAGGTCACGGCAACAGCGGGCAGGACCTTCACAAGGACACCTCGGTTCGAGGGCCGCGAGGGCGCGCGGCCTGGGGGACGAGCGGGCAAGGCTCATCCGAAAGTGTAGGGGAGGGGCCGCGGCCCGGCCACTGGCGATTTGCCCGATTTGCCTGGCGGCCGGGCGTGGCGCAACCATCGCCGCGCGCCAACCTCCACTCCCACGCGAGGATTCGTCATGCCCGCCTACGTATTCGTCAACGTCGACGTCCACGACCCGACCCACTACCCGGAGTACATCCGGATCGCGCCGGATTCGATCCGTCTCTACGGCGGCCGCTACCTGGCGCGCGGCGGGCAGACCGCGCAGCTCGAGGGCGAGTGGCAGCCGAAGCGGGTGGTGATCCTCGAGTTCGAGAGCCTGGAGCGCGCGAAGCAGTGGTGGGCGTCCGAGGAGTACCGGCAGGGACTGGCCACGCCGTTCTAGAGGAATCCCGAGCGCGCTATCGCACCACCACCGCGCGCGCCGCCACGCTGCGTCCGCGCTGGGTGAGGCGCAGGAACCACAGGCCCGGCCGCAGCGCGCCGGTGCCGAGCGGGAGCAGGTGGTGCCCCGCACCCAGTGGGCCGACGTCGCGCGCGAGCACGCAACGACCGGCGACGTCGAGCAGCTCCAGCGTCGCCGGCGAGTCGTCCTCGAGCACGAACGAGGCGCGTGGAACGCCGGCCGCGGGGTTGGGTCGCAGCCCGTCGATCGCCAGCGCCAGCGTCGCCGGGACGTCGATCCACACTTCGCCCGAGCGCACCTCGCTGCCGTCCGGCTGGAGCAGCCCGAGCACGTAGCCGAGGCGCGCGCCGGCGACCACGTCGCGATCCTCGAGGGTCACCACGCCGTGGCCGTCGGCGACGAGCTCTCCGCGCGCTTCCCATTCCCCGCCCGGCGGTCGCCGCCAGAGCCGGGCGTGCTCGCCGGCGGAGGTGCGCCACTCGATGTGCACCCGGCCGGGCGCGGCATCGGCGCGGATCAGCGTGGCGAGCGTCGCGGTGATGCTGTCGTGGCGAGAGGAGGCGAAATCCCGGACCTGGACGGCTAGGCTCCGCAGCGCGGTGATCGAGTTGAGCCGGTCGGAGCCGCGCGCGACCACCAGGGCGGCGAGCACGCGCTGGCTGTCGCCGGGGGCGAGCGTGAACGGCCCGCTCGAGAGCAGCGAGCGCTGGTCGCCCACGATCACGTCCACCCAGCCCGTGCCGGCGACCGGATCGCCGGGATACTGGAAGCGGATCGGCTGGGAGGTCTGCGGGTTGATGAGCGGCCCACCGGTGTAGAGCAGGCCGGCCATGTGATTCCACGCCTCCTCGCCGCCGACCGGGTCGAGCCCATTGACGAACGTCTTTCCGGAGGTCATGCCCAGCGTATCGCCCGGCGCCGCGACCGGTCCGCGAATCAGCAGCCAGCCGACGGCCGGAGGGCTGGTTCCGTACACCAGGTCATGGTTGTTCGCGTTGTAGGCGTAGGTCAGGCTCAGCGTGGTGTCGCAGCCGCTCAGATCGTCGAAGCCGTCACCCACGTCGGGATCGGCCCAGAGGCCGATGTACGTGCTGTCGAGCGTGTTCGACCCGCGGTTGTGGATCCAGTATTCGAGGAACACGGTGTTCCCGAGCGCTCCCGGCAGGGCGTAGGCGAACGCGGTCTGGCGAACCTCGATGCCGAGAGGGGCGGAGGTGCCGGACCCGGCCGAGTGCAGCCCGGGGTCCGCGTC
>WNFL01327406.1_pt1 | contig 10601 bp, 7 predicted proteins | sample 5400361 | NCBI WGS metagenome assembly WNFL01 (sample SAMN13153351, study PRJNA577476) | soil metagenome | isolation source: 40 cm soil on Douglas fir-dominated hillslope | place: USA:California | collected 2013-09-17 | reverse complement strand
TAAGCCAGATCCATCATCTCGCGCGGCGAGAACTTGATATATTCGCCAACCAGACTTGGACCGCTTTTGGGAATAGTGATTTCGGTGACGATCTCGTCCGCGTTCATCACACTCTGTCCCGGACCCTTGAAGAATTCCTCGACAAGAATTTTTCTTTCGCCGCTGGCACTGACGATGGTCGCAGTGGCGCCGAGCGCCATGAGTGCCGGTGAAGTGTCGGCGGACGGCGAGGCGTTGGCCATGTTGCCGCCGATGGTGGCGCGATTGCGAATTTGAATGGAGCCCACTTCGGCGGCGCTTTGGGCTAGAAACGGATATTTCTTTTTGATCAGCTTCGAAGTTTCGATCTCATACAAGGTCGTCAGTGCGCCCAAGCTGATGCTGCCGTCGCTGTTTTCGCGAATGCCGCCGAGGCCGGGGACGCGCTTCAGATCGACGATATATTTGGGCAGTAGCCCTTTTTCTTTCATGGCGATGACTAGATCGGTCCCGCCGGCAAGAAAACGGCCGCCGGGGCCGTTTTCTTTAAGCAGCCGGCTGGCTTCTTGGAGCGTCGCCGGTTGGAACATTTCAAAAGCTTCTGTACGTTTCATGAAACTACTCTTCCTGGATAAAACTAACAGGCTTCGGTGCTGCAATGCGCCGTTGCCAATTGGAGTATTGGAATAATGGAGTGTTGGGCCGGAAAATCCGAAAACCCATCACTCCAATACTCCAGTATTCCATTGCCCCATTCTTCAGATGATCGGCTTGAGCGCTTTGCCGATCGCTTTGCCACAGGGTTCGCCGTCGCGCATTTGCACGTGACCGCGAACCACCGTGAGCACCGGCATGCCTTTGACTTTCCAGCCATGCCATGGCGACGGTTTGTTCTTGCTGTGCAGCTTGTTGACGTCGATGGTGCCTTCCTTGTCCATGTCAACGACGGTGATGTCACCGTCGGAGCCGAGCCGGATCGCGCCTTTCTTCGGATAGACCTGCCACACTTTGGCGGGATTCTCGGAAGCAACCTTGACGTATTGATTCAAAGTCAAGCGGCCCTTGTTTACCTCGGTCAAGATTAGCGGCACGCCGGTTTCAACGCCGCAGAAGCCCGAGATACAGTCCCAAATCGCCGGCTTGGTGAGCTTGCCGTAGATGTCCGAGCCCTTCTCCTCTAAAGTATGCGGCGAGTGGTCGGTGGCCAGCGTGTCGACGAAGCCTTCGCGCAATCCCTGCCAGAGCACTTCGGCGTGATCCTTGGTGCGGACCGGCGGATTCATTTTCAACAACGAACCGACTTTATCCATGTCGTTGGGTTCACGCAGCAAGTAATGCGGGCCGGTCTCCGCGGTGATTCTCATGCCGCGCGCCTTGGCGTCGCGAACCATATAAGCAGCTTGCTTCGAACTCATATGGAAAACGTGCAGCTTGGTGCCAAAAGTTTCGGCGAAGAAAATCGCGTGATGCACCGACTCTGCTTCGCAGATGTCCGGCCGGGACGCTTCCCAGTAGCGCGCTTCGTTCTTGCCTTCGGTCTTCAGCTTGTTGGTGTTGTAGGCCATGATCTGGCGGTTCTCGGCGTGGATGCCCAAGGGGAGCTTCGACTGGGCGATGTAATCGAACGCTTCGACGCACATGCCGTCGTCCGGGAAGGGCAGATTGCCGATGGTCTCGCCAAAGAAGATCTTGTAACCGATGGCGCCGGCGGCGGCCATGGGTAGAATGTCTTTGGTGTTGGTCTGGACGACCACGCCGGTGATGCCAAAGTCGACTAACGACTTCGCTTCGCCCAACTCTTTCTTAACCTTGACCTGCTCGGCGTCCGCAGTGGGCGGAACCGTGTTCGGCATGTCGACGACGGTCGTAATGCCGCCGCAAACCGCCGCGGTGGAACCGCTGTTGAAATCCTCTTTGTGGGTCATGCCAGGTTCACGGAAGTGAACATGGCCGTCGAACAAGCCAGGTAAAATATGTTTGCCTTTGACGTCGATGACCTCTTTGCCTTCGGGTAACGAGGCATCATCGCCGATGGCGACAATCACTTCATTGCTGATCGCCACACCGCCTTTAAACGTTGCCTCGGGGGTGACTACCCAACCGCCTTTTATCACTAAATCTGCTGCCATAATTCTCCCTTTCTTTGGTTTGTCTATTTGGAATCAACTAATTGCTTTAATCGAACGGTCTGAGCTCGCGAATCGCCTGGCGTTGGCGCAGGTCCGCGATCACATTTTGTTTGCCTGCTTGGATATGGCTGCGCACGATCGCTACGGCTCTCGTTGTGTCGCGCTGCTCCATGGCCGCCAGCAAGCGCAAATGCTCTTGATGCGCGGTGGTGCCGCGGCTGGGATCGTATATGCTGTCGGTGCGCCGTTTGAGGACGATGCGCTCGAAAATGTGGCGCAGCATGTTTTGCAACGTTTCGTTGCCGCTTAATTCCGCGATTGCCAGGTGAACGTCTTGGTCGAATACCAGTCGCTCGCGAGTGAAACGATTGTTGACGTCGCGGCCGTAGGAATTCATCTTCACGCGCAGCTGCTCGATGGTCTCATCGTCGAGAATCTCGATGGCTTTTTCAACCGCAAAGGCTTCTAGCGCTTCGCGCAACTCATAAAGTTCTTCGGCCTCTTGCAATCTAATTTCTTTGCAGGTAAAACCGCGCTTCGGCAGAAAGGACACGTAGCCTTCCTGCACGAGTCGTGTCAGTGCTTCACGTACCGGAGTGCGACTTACGCCGAGACGTTCGCTCAACTGCTGATGATACAACTTCTGTCCCGGCATAATTTCGTTGCACAGGATTAAATGTTTAATTTGGTTGTAAACCCGCGCTGAAAGATTTTCGACGGCACGCGGTTTCGGCGTTGGCTTGTTGAGTGAGAAAGACATCAGATTTGATTTGCATAAAAAAGATTATGCAACGGAGCGAAAACTATCCGATCCGCCACTGGATGTCAACGAAAGTAATAATCCTGCTTGAAAAATCAATAGAAAATGATAATGAAGCTTGCGACTCGGATTCTTGATTGACGAATTAAGGCGCTTTTCTTCGATATAAACTAAACCCCATTGGCAATCATTACAGAAAACATCCACTTAAGGAGGCATTGTGGCACACAAGTTACAAGCGATCGGATTACGGCACGAGTATTATCAGCCGAGAACCGGCGGCAGGCTTTTAGCGCTGGACCAGGTTAACCTTGAAGTCAACGACGGCGAATTTGTCACCATCGTCGGACCCAGCGGTTGCGGTAAGACCACCTTCATCAATCTCTGCGACGGCTTGCTCAAGCCGACGGCAGGGATGATTATGATCGACGGCAAACAAGTCACCGGCCCGGGAATCGATCGCGGCATGGTGTTCCAGGATTCCTGCTTGATGCCGTGGCGTACGGTTTTCAAAAACGTCATTTTTGGTCTTGAGTGTCAGGGACTGGATAACGCCGAGGGCGGCGAGCGCGCTCGCAAGTTTATCAAACTGGTTGGTCTGGCCGGCTTCGAAGAGCACTATCCGCACGAACTCTCCGGTGGTATGCAGCAACGCTGTAACCTAGCGCGGGCGCTTACGGTGGATCCAAAGATCCTGATCATGGACGAACCGTTTGCCGCCCTCGACGCGCAGACCCGCGAAATCATGCAGGCTGAACTGCTGCGCATCTGGCGAGAGTCCGGCAAGACCGTGTTGTTCATCACCCATCAGATCAACGAAGCGATTTACCTTGCCGATCGCGTCATCGTGTTCGGTTCGCGGCCGGGCCGGGTGAAGAAAATGATCCCGATCGATTTGCCGCGTCCCCGCGATCTGTCGATCAAGCGCGATCCGAAATTTCTCGAGTATGAAGATCAACTTTGGACCTTGATCGAAGAAGAAGTTAAAAAGACCATGATCGCAGATCAGGTCGTTCACAATATCAACAATTAATTCTCATAGAACTGGAACTGGCGCGTGCGGAGGATTAACTCCCAAACCCTCATATTGATAGGGGCGACGGTCTTTGTTCTCTATCTTGCTGGTGTTCCGCTCCTGATGCTCCTCTACGGCAGCATTCGCAGTGCGCCGATAGGGGAGCCCGGAGCGACCTACACATTTCAAAATTACGTCAAAGCTTACGTCGACAAGGAATTCTACCTACTGCTGTTGAATTCCGTGTACTACGCGTTGGGTACGTGTACGTTGACGTTTGTTATCGGCACGTTTCTCGCCTGGGTCAGCGAGCGCACGAACACTCCGTTCAAGAAGCTTTTCGTGGTGATGTCGTTGATCCCGTTCATCATTCCCGGAATTCTCAGCACGATTTCTTGGATTCTCTTGCTCAGTCCCAAGATCGGTTTGATCAATATCGCGATCAAGGAGGTGCTCGGGCTCGAATCTGCGCCTTTTAATGTTTACACCATGTGGGGCATGATTTGGGCCGAGGCGATCCATCTCTATCCGTTGGTGTTTCTGCTGATGTCGGCCGCTTTCCGTAATATGGATACCTCGCTGGAGGAGGCGGCATTGACGGCGGGATCGAGCACGTTTCAAACCTTTTGCCAGGTGACCTTGCCGCTGATGCGGCCGGCGATGTTCAGTGTCCTGTTGATCAACTTCGTGCGCGGTATCGAAGCCTTCGAGGTGCCGGCGCTGATTGGCGTGCCGGCGAAGATATCGGTTTTCACTACGAAAATTTTTCTTGCAATCCACCAGTTTCCCTCTGACTTCGGTCTGGCCGGCGCTTACGCCGTGACTTTGTTAGCGATCAGCACGATCGGTGTGCTGATCTACGGCAGGATCACCCGCAAAGAAGAGCGCTACGCTACGGTTACCGGCAAAGGTTATCGCCCTCGCGTCATCGATCTTGGCGCCTGGAAGTATTTGACGTTGGGATTGTCTTTCCTGATCTTTTTCTTGGCGGTGATTTTACCGGTCTTCGTTTTGCTGTGGTCATCCTTCATCCCGTATTATGGCGTGCCGTCACGCGAGTTGATGGAGAAAATGACCTGGGCCAATTACCAATATATTCTCAACTATCCGCTCGCTCTGACTTCGTTCAAGAACAGTTTTTATCTGTCGGTGGGTTCGGCGACGGTCGTCATGTTGCTGACGTCGATCATCTCTTGGATCACCGTGAAGACCAAGCTGCCGGGACGGGCGTTCCTGGACAATATGACTTTCATACCCATCGCCATGCCGGGCATCGTGCTCGGCGTCAGTCTGATTTGGGTTTACCTGACTTTGCCGATTCCGATTTACGGTACGATCTGGGTTTTGCTGCTTGCTTACGTGACCAAGTTCATGCCCTACGGCATTCGCGCCACGTCGGCATCGATGATTCAAATTAACAAGGAACTCGAAGAAGCCTCGTTCACCTCTGGCGGCACTTGGTTCCAAACTTTCTACAAGATTATACTGCCGTTGCTCATGCCCGGTTTTACCGCCGGCTGGATTTATATCAGCATCATCGCGCTACGCGAGTTGTCGACATCGATTTTGCTCTACTCATACAACAGTACGGTGCTGTCGATCATGGCCTTCGATCTCTGGGAGGGCGGCCAGTATACTTATGTGTGTGCATTAGGTGTATTGATGGTGTTGCTGCTGATTACGATGGCCTTTACAGCGCGGAAGCTTGGCGCCAAGATCGGTATCGCTGAATAAACTTCGCGGGAAAAAGCTTTATTGAGCTGCGGCTTTTCTGCAGCAGCTTTAAAGGGAGATGACAATGGCAGAGAAACGAGACATGGTGCAGATCGGCTCCTTGGAGAAGTGGTTTGGCGAGGACAGGGAACGGGTTCACGTTCTCAAGGGTGTATCGCTGAATATTCCCGAAGGGTCGCTCTATACTTTTTTGGGCCCCAGCGGTTGCGGCAAAACCACGACACTGCGCTGTGTTGCTGGGTTGGAACGGCCCGACGGCGGTAAGATCAGTATCGGTGGTCAAACAGTCTTTGCCTCCGGCGAGCGTGTTTATGTGCCGACGAACAAACGGCCCATCGGTATGGTGTTTCAATCCTACGCGATCTGGCCGCACATGACCGTTGCCGAAAACGTCGCATATCCTTTGACGATTCAGCGCCGTCCCAAGCCAGAGATCAAAAAGCGAGTCAGCGATGTGCTCAAAATTGTCGGCCTCGACGGTTTGGAAGATCGTCCGGCGCCAAAACTCTCCGGCGGTCAACAACAACGCGTCGCCTTCGCCCGCGCGTTGGTCAACGAGCCCAAGGTGATGTTGCTCGATGAGCCGCTCAGTAATTTGGATGCCAAACTGCGCGTGCAGATGCGCTCGGAGATCAAATCTTTGCAGCGCCGCACCAGTATTACGACGATATTCGTCACCCATGATCAGGCCGAAGCCTTGGCCATCTCCGACCAGATCGCGGTTATGCATGGCGGAGTACTGATCGAAATCGGCGCGCCGCATCAACTTTACACGCGGCCGAAACGGCGCTTTACCGCAACTTTCCTGGGCCTGACCAATTTGATCGACGGCAAAGTGCTGGAGGTCGACGGCGATGACCGGCCCGGCAAGATGGAAACCAAGCGAGGGATTCTTAGTTTCATTCCGGCGCCCGGGCTGAAGAAAGATCAAGCCGCGGTGATCTCGATCCGGCCGGAAAACATCCCGCTGTACAAAGAAAAACCTGTGGCCGTCGAAAATGTCTTGGAAGGAATCATCAAAGAAGCGATCTTCATGGGCGACGCCTACCAATGCAAAGTCGCGGTGGGCGATACTTTGATCGCCGTTCATACGCATCCGTTCAATTCGGTGAGTCCCGGGGATAAGGTTTATCTCCATCTGGATCCAGCGAGTTGTAACGGGCTACCCGCGGATGATAAAGAAGGTATTGATGAATCGACATTGGGGGTCTAGACTTCCCCCCAACGCGAATTTGAAAGGAGAACTATCTAAATGACAGCACTTGAGGCTAGAAAGCTGCAAGAAGACGATATGAAGGCGGGCAAAACGCCCAAGTACACCGATCTTCGTGACTGGCTCGAAATCGTCGACAGCATGGGCGAACTGAAAAAGGTCGATGGCGTCGATTGGAATCTCGAAATGGGCACGCTTGCGGAAATCTTCGCGCACGAGTCCAAGGAAGCTGCCACCCCGGCGGTTCTTTTCGATAACGTTCCCGGCTATCCCAAAGGATTTCGCACGCTGTTTGCCCAGAACGCATCGTTCAAGCGAATGGCGCTCAACTTGGGCCTGGACATGAGTTTGTCGAATCTGGATTTGGTGCGCGCCTTCCGTCAGAAGCTGGTCAACCACGAACCGATCAAGCATAAAGTCGTCACCAAAGGGCCGATACTCGAAAACGTCGACTCCGGCGATAAGGTCGACCTGCTGAAGTTCCCGGTTCCATTTATGCACGAGCTCGACGGTGGCCGGTTTATCGGCACCGCCTGCTTGGTGACCACGCGCGATCCCGATGAAGGCTGGGTAAACTTTGGCGCCTATCGCGGCATGGTCCATGACAAAAACAGCATGGGACTGTACATCTCGCCCGGCAAGCACGGCAGCATTCAGCGCAATAAGTATTTCGAGCGCGGCAAGCCCTGCCCGGTCGTGGTTTCCGTCGGTCAGGATCCGGTGTTGTTCATGGTCTCCGGTAACGAAATCGACTATGGCGTATCGGAATTCGACTACGCCGGCGGCCTCAAAGGCGCGCCCATCGAAGTCATCGAAGGCAAATCGACTGGGCTGCCGTTCGCCGCCAATGCTGAAATCGTTATCGAAGGTTGGATGGATCCAACTGACAGGAAGACCGAAGGACCGTTCGGCGAATGGACCGGCTATTACGCCAGCTCCAGCCGCCCCGAGCCGGTGATTCGTGTCGAAAACGTTTACTATCGCAACGATCCGATCCTTTGCTGCGCCCGTCCTGGACGGCCGCCATCAGATTATTCGATCGCCAAGTGCATGGTCAAAGCGTCATTGATTTGGGAGCAGGTCGAGAAGGCCGGCGTTCCCGACGTCAGGGGCGTGTGGTGTCATGAAGCGGGCGGTGGCCGCTTGCTCAACATCATTTCCATCAAGCAGCGCTATCCGGGTCATGCCCGCCAAGCCATGTTGGTCGCGTCCCAAGTTCACGCCGGCGCATATCTCGGCCGCTACGTGATCGTCGTCGATGAAGATATCGATCCGACCAACACGTTCGACGTGCTCTGGGCCTTGGCTAGCCGTTCCGATCCGGTGGAGTCCATCGAGATCCTGCGCCGCTGCTGGAGCGGCCCGCTCGATCCGCGCATCCATCCGTCGAAGAAGGGCTTCAACTCCCGCGCGGTCATCGACGCCTGCCGTCCGTTCGAATGGCTGAAAGACTTCCCTCCGGTGGCCGAGTCGTCGCCCGAACTGCGCGAGAAGATCTACAACAAGTATAAGAAGATTATCGAAGGCTAACTTACAATTCGATTTCAATGACAAAGGGCGGCCGTGCTGAACGGTCGCCCTTTTTTGTTAAGCGCGTTGATCGGGTTCGCGCTTGGTTGACAGGCCGTTGAATAGAGCACTATAAGCGATTCAACACTGTGGAGGTGACGCATGGGGAAACTACGACATATCGCCTTTATCTCGAAGGAACCCAAAAAACTTAGCGACTTTTACCAGAAGTATTTTGGCTTCGAGGAGTGCAAAGTTTTCCCGAGCGGCTCGCGCATGGTGATCGACCCGCTGTTCAATCTGGCGTTTCTACAGCAGGCCGCAGTAGAGGCGGCGATCAGCGGCACGCATCGCATCGATGGCAGCGAAAGTGAATTGACCGTCGGCATTCATCATTATGGCTTCGTCGTCGATAATCTCGAACAAGCAGTTGCCAAGTTGCCGGCGAACACAACTCATGGAGCGAACCCGCAAATCTCCGCCGGCGTTTCCGGTCCCGAAGCGGCGCGACCTGCCGAAGTGCGCTTTATCGATCCATGGGGTAACAACGTCGATCTGTCATCGCGTGGCTATCTTGGCAGGGAAGAAAAGAGACTCCCAGCCGTGCGTTTACTCGCCGTGCAAGTGGCCGAATCCGGATGAAGCCTGTGAGTTCTATAAACAGCAATTCGATTTGAAAACCGTCGAGCGCGATCACGATGGCAGTATTCGTCTCACTGACGGCACGATGGCACTGATGCTCACCAAATCACAAATTCGGCCGAAGATCGGCGTGCAATTTTTTGGTATTCAGGTTGCCGATCTTGCTGGTTCCAAGCGGCGGTTGGAGGAAGGTGGCGTCGTGGTATCGGAGCCAGCTCCCGGAGAGATGCAGTTTAACGATCCGGAAGGGAATCGAGTCGTGGTGTCGGAGAGCGGCTGGGCGAATTGATGGAGGCTCGGAGGTCGGGCTGAGTGATCGCACAGCGAAACGATGAACGATTCGAGCGCAAATTCAGCGGTGAAAAAATGCTGGATACCGGTTTTCACCGGTATGACGATTGAAATTACGCGCGATACCTGGAAGCAACTCTTATTCAGAACTATGCACTGGTCGCAGTCAACAGAGTCCTTCACGCCGACGTGGACCTGGCGTGACGAGAGTAAATTTTCCCTTATCCGTCATTCCAGCATGCTTTAAGCCGGAATCCAGGTGGGTGTGGCGTGGAATTCGAAAAAATTTCGCAGAGCTAGTTTTCAAATACGATTTCTCTCGCAGAATTCACCTAATACACACGGGTCAACCACTTGCGCAAAGCGCTCGCGCGATACAGCCGCGTGCGACCTTAGTGCGTGGGACTTTTCCGATAAACCAACGGCGCACATCTTCGTCGAGACCGATGCCGTGCATGTAGTTGTAAAGAGCTTTATTGATAGCGACGCCCAGAGTATCGTGATCAACGCCGGTGGGATCGAGGAAGCCGACGTCGTTTTTGGCGAATGAGATTTTCGGCAACGGTAGGAGCGTGACGCCATAATATTCGGGGTTTTTGCCGACCGGCGAGTGAACCGTGCAGGTGAAGCGGTGAAAGAAACCTGACTGAATGCAGCCCGCTTCGAACAGTTGCCGGACATATTCCAGCGCGTCGACCGTTTCTTGCACCGTTTGAGTCGGGAATCCGTACATCAAGTAAGCGTGAACGAGAATGCCGGCGTCGGAAAACGCCCGCGTCACTCTAGCGACTTGCTCCACCGAGACGCCTTTTTTCATCAGATTGAGCAACCGATCGGAAGCGACCTCGAGTCCGCCGGAGACAGCGATGCAGCCGCTGTCGGCGAGTTCTTTGCAGAGCCGTCGCGTGAAGGACTTTTCAAAGCGAATATTGCCCCACCATGAAATTGCCAGTTGGCGTTTTTTAAGTTCGGCGGCGAGCGCTTTCAACCCTTTGGGCGGCGCGGCCTCATCGACGAAGTGAAATCCGGTCTGCTTGGTTTCATCGACGATCGTCTCAATCCGGTCAACAAGAGTCGATGCGCTGATGGCGTCGAAGCGCGAGATGTAGTCGAGTGTAACGTCGCAAAAACTGCACTTCTTCCAATAGCAGCCGTGCGCAACTGTGAGCTTGTTCCACCGGCCATCGGACCAGAGGCGATGCATCGGGTTGAGCATATCCAGCAGCGACAAGTAGTGGCCCAGCGGAAGTCCGTCCCATGTCGGCGTTCCGGCCTCAGCGTACGAAACCTCGGGTTCAACGTTGTTGATGTAGCTCACTTCTGATTGTT
>WNFL01275079.1_pt2 | contig 10601 bp, 7 predicted proteins | sample 5400361 | NCBI WGS metagenome assembly WNFL01 (sample SAMN13153351, study PRJNA577476) | soil metagenome | isolation source: 40 cm soil on Douglas fir-dominated hillslope | place: USA:California | collected 2013-09-17 | reverse complement strand
CGACGCGGTACGGCCGCGGCAAGTCCGGACGCCGGCGGCGCAGCGTGAAGATCGCGCCGACCGTCAGTGCATAGAATGGCCAGACCGCGAGCACGAGCGTGCTGGAGAGCGCCTCGAAGCTCCGGCTCATCACGAGTGCCATTCCGAGCAGCGCCGACAGGCCAATCGCGATGTATGGCGTGTGAAATCGCGGATGGACACGCGCGAGCGCCTTGAAGAAGAGTTTGTCCTCTGCCATCGCGAAGAAGATCCGCGGAGCCGCGAGGGTGACGCCGTTGACGGCGCTGAACGACGAGATCATGACGACAAGCGAGACGGCAACGACACCGGCGCGCCCGAACAAGGCTTGCATCACGTCAGCGGCCACGAGCGGCGAACGGGCGACCTGATCGATGGGCATGACGTAGAGGTAGGCGATGTTGGCGACGACATAGATGCCGATGATGGCGACGGTGCCGAGGACGATGGCGCGCGGCAGGTTGCGAGCGCCGTCGGTGACCTCCCCGCCGGCGAACGACACGTCGCCGAAGCCGTCGTAGGCGTACAGCACGCTGATGAGCGCCAGGCCGATGGCTCCGGCGGTTGTCGCCGGCTCAGCGCCTGCCGACGCCGTCAGGTGGCTGAAGCTGCCNAACAGCGCGAGCAACACCAGCGCGGTCACCTTCGCTGCCGTGGACAAGCCAACGACCCGCGCGCCGACTGCCGCGCCGCGGATGTTCGTGGCGGCGGCGAACGCGATGGCCGCGGCCGCGATCGCACGGGCGCCGAAGACGTGCTGCGCCGGGTCGATGCCCAGCGTCCGGAGGGTGTACTCGCCGAAGACGATCGCCATCCCGCCGAGTGCGCTCGCGCGAATCAGGACGAGCTCGGACCAGCCGAAGACGAAGGCGACCGGCCGGCCCCACCCCTCGCGCAGGTAGGCGTAGAAACCGCCGGTTTCGGGAAACATCGCCGCGAGCTCGGCAAACGAGAGCGCTCCGCAGAGAGACAGCAACCCTCCGCCGATCCACAACGCAAGTAAAAGGACGGGATTCGGGACGAGTCGCGCAACGCCGGCTGGTGTGCGGAAGATCCCCGAGCCGATCGTGATGCCGATGACGATCCCGACCGTGCTCCAGAGGCCGAGTTTGCGCGGGAGGCCGGTCACGGCGCGGAGCGTAGCATGCGGACGAAGCGTTTCGCCTCTTGATCGCCCGTACGCGCGCTGGTACTATCGGGCGCCATGCACGGACCGGTTCCCGTCGAATCTGGTGCGCTGACAACGAGATCGGGCCGGGACGTCGCCCTGGAGGCTGCGCTCGAGCGCCTGGCGCCGGGCCGGCCGCCTGAACGCGCGGACACACCCGACCTGCATGTCACGGCGCTTCGACGCATCCCCGCCGTAGCCGCCCAGTACGCGCCCTTTCCGGCTGCGCTCGACGACCGGCTGGTGCGCGCGCTTGGCACCCGTGGAATCTCCAGCCTCTACGCACATCAGGCCGACGCCATCGAGCACGCTCTCGCCCGGCGGAACGTCGTCGTCGTCACGCCGACCGCGTCGGGGAAAACGCTCTGCTACAACGCGCCGGTGCTGAATACGATTCTGCAGAATCCGTCGAGCCGGGCGCTCTATCTGTTTCCGACGAAGGCCCTCGCGCAGGATCAGCTCGCCGAGCTCCAGGTGATGTGCGAGACCATCGCGCGCGACTCTGACGATCAGATCGGCGTGTTCACGTACGACGGGGACACGCCGCAGGATGCGCGGCGGACGATTCGCGCGCGCGCCCACATCGTGCTGAGCAATCCCGACATGGTGCACTCGGGCATCCTGCCGCACCACCCGAGATGGGCGAAGCTCTTCGAGAACCTGCAATACATCGTCATCGACGAGCTGCATGCGTATCGCGGCGTTTTCGGCAGCCATCTCTGCAATGTGCTGCGACGCCTGCACCGAATCTGCCGTCACTACGGATCCTCGCCGGCATTCATCTGTTCGTCGGCGACCATCGCGAATCCACGCGAGCTGGCAGAACGGCTGACAGAGCAGCGATTCGAGATCGTGGAAAAGTCCGGCGCGCCGCGAGGCGAGAAGTTCTTCGTGTTCGTGAATCCGCCCGTCGTCAACCATCAGCTCGGCATCCGCCGGTCGTACCTCGGCGAAACGCGGCGCATCGCGTCCGAGTTCCTGAAGCGGAACCTGCAGCTCATCGTCTTTGCGCAAAGCCGCCTCACGACGGAGATCCTGACGACGTACCTGAAGGACGACTTCGAGGACGTGCCGGGCGCGCCGGAGCGCATTCGAGGCTATCGCGGCGGGTATCTGCCGCTGCGGCGGCGTGAGATCGAAAAGGGGCTGCGCGAAGGCGCCGTGCGCGCGGTGATCTCGACGAACGCGCTCGAGCTTGGCGTCGACATCGGCGCGCTCGACGTCTCTGTGATGGCGGGCTACCCGGGCACGATTGCCGCCACATGGCAGCGCGCGGGCCGCGCCGGACGGCGCGCCGGCCGATCGGCGGCTGTACTGGTGGCGAGCAGCGCCCCTATCGATCAATTCGTTGTCAGGAACCCGGGCTACTTCTTCGATGCGTCGCCAGAACGAGCCCTGATCGATCCGGACAACCTTCACATCCTCGTCGATCACATCAAGTGCGCGGCGTTCGAGCTGCCGTTCACGGGCGCCGAGGCGTTTGGGAAGCACGACGTGCAGGAAGTGCTCGCGCTGCTCGCTGAACAGGGACTCGTGCATCGCTCTGGTGACGAAGCAGACGGCCGATGGACCTGGACGAATGAGTCCTATCCAGCAGATGCCGTCAGCCTGCGCTCGATCTCGTCCGACAACTTCGTCATCGTCGACACGACCGGAGAGCCGCACGTCATCGGCGAGACAGATTTCACGAGCGGACCGGCTACGCTGCACCCCAAGGCCATCTACATGGTCGAAGGCAAGTTGTTTCAAGTCGAGCGGTTCGACTTCGAGGGCCGGAAGGCGTTCGTGCGCGAAGTGGATTGCGATTACTACACCGACGCCATCACCTACACGAGGGTGACCAGCCTCGACACGTTCGAACAGGATCAGGCGTCGGGCGCCGCGCACGGCGAGGCGCACGTGGTTTCCCGCGTGGTGGGGTTCAAGAAGATCAAGTTCTACACGAACGAAAACGTCGGTTCCGGCGAGCTCGATCTGCCTGAACAGCAGATGCACACGACGTGTTACGTGCTGACGATTCCCGAGTCGGTCATGGGGTCGCTTCCCTACGCGGCCGACGATCGGCGCGACGGGATCGTCGGGCTCTCGTTCGCGATGCGCCAGGTCGCGCAGCTGCTGCTGATGTGCGATCGCCACGACGTCGGGATCTCGATCGACACGGAGGGCGAGAGCGAGAATCCGGAGCCGTCGGTCACAACGGCGAGGATTTTCGTGTACGACAACTATCCCGGCGGCATCGGCTTCAGCGCGCCGCTGTATCGGATGCATCGCGAGCTTGTCGAGGCGACGCACCATCTGATTGCCGAGTGCGGATGCGAGAACGGCTGTCCTGGCTGCGTCGGGCGCGCGCTCGAGGCAAGAACCGCGTGAGCTCGCTCAGGGACCGCCTTCGCGACGTCATCAAACCGTCAGCCTCTGACGTGGGGTCCGGCTTCAACCGGACGGCACCGCCGCCGGACGTCCGGCTGAAGCCGGACGCTACAGGCACTCTTGATGTCCTAGGCGGAGAATGGCGCGACCGTAGCTTCGTCGTCGAACGGCACCTGCCGCCATCTTCGCACTGCGGCCGGGCGACGATTGGCGATCTGGCCGCCAGGCTCGGGGCGTCTGCCCACGAAGCGCCGCTCATCTGCGGCGGCGTTCCCGCCCGCCCGCCGTTCGTGTTCTTCGACCTCGAGACTACCGGGTTCAGTGGTGGTGCAGGGACACAGGCCTTCCTCGTCGGCATCGGCTGGTTCGAAGACGACGGGAGCTTCACGACGAGACAGCACTTGCTCGTGCATCATGGCGACGAGCGCGGAATGCTGGCCGCAGTTGCAAGCGACCTGACACACGGCGGATCTCTTGTCAGCTTCAACGGCAAGTCGTTCGACGCGCCGCTTCTGGAGACGCGCTACCTGTTTCATCGACTGGAATGGGCGGTAGGTGGACAGCCTCACATCGACGTCCTGCATCCGGCCCGGCGGTTCTGGAAAGACGACGAGTGCTCGCTTGTGGTGCTCGAACAACAAGTCCTCGGAGCCTGGCGGGAGAACGACGTCGCCGGGTTTGAGATCCCGTCGAGGTACTTTCAGTTCGTCCGGTCAGGCGACGCGCGTCTGCTGTCTGGCGTGCTGGAGCACAACCGGGGCGACCTCGTCTCGCTGGCCGGCCTGACGTCGAGGCTCCTGGAGCTCGTGAGCGGCGGACCTGACTTCGCCGAGAACGCGCAAGAGGCGCTGGCGCTCGGACACGTCTATGCGCGCAGCCGGGAAACAGGGAGGGCGATCGCCGCTTTCGAGAGGGCGATCACGCTCAGCGCGAAAAAGACGGGACGTCGGGCCGCGGAGCTTCGGGCCGACGCCCTTCGCTCTCTCGCGTTGGCCAATCGTCGCGCGCGCCGGTACGACGACGCGGCTCGCTGCTGGGTCGCGCTTGTCGAATCTGGTTGTGCGGAACAAGTGGAGCGCGAGGCGGTCGAAGCGCTGGCGATTCATCACGAGCATCGCCGGCGCGATCTCGAGTCGGCCCGGGCATTTGCGCTTCGGAATGTCGCGACGGCGGGGAACGCGGCGCGTCAGAGCGTCCGAGAGACGGCGGTGCACCGGCTCTCCAGAATCGAGCGGAAGATCAGCGAGCGGCCGCTGCTTTCCTAGTTTTCTGGGCTCTTACCGCGATCTTTCGGCTTTCGGCCGTCCGCAGCTCACGGTTTGCCCATCGCGAGCTGTAGCCCAATTCCGAAGCCCTTGCACTACGAGTTTCGCAACCTCGTCGGCGTTCGTTGATACGAACAGCGTCTTGTTCTCCGACCGACTGAGGCCGTTGTAAGGCCAGGCAGAGCTTCCTAAAGCGTGGTCTCTTAGGAACCTGACGATATCTGTCGACTTCAGCGGCAGATTAGTCAGCGGCGGCGGTTGAAGCTTCTCCGCAATACTCGGAAACTCATCATCGTGGCTATTGGGTCCGAACGAGTCGGGAATCCGTCCTCTTCGGGCGTCTGACAAGCCTAATAGGACTCCAAGGTCCGCAGCTGCGCCGCCAAAACCCCCGGCAACATACACAGGCCTTCCGAATGCCAACGTCAGCATGATTTCTTCGGCAATCCCTGGAACGCGACTCCCATGGTCCTCCGTCCAACCACCAACTGCAAACCGAGCGACACTGGCTTCGCTCCACGCGAAACGTCGCCGAAACCGCGACAACATCTTGATTTTCCAGTCGTCATTCTCAAGCTCGTGGCGTTCCGCTCGGTCGAGGCGTTCCTGAGGAAGCACCTTGAGTCCACGTCTGGTTCGTTCATCGCGACTGATGACTTTGTCTACGTGGCGCATCGACATGTCTTCACTCATGTAGCCGATAAGCCAAGGCCCTGGCCGTCTCCGATCTACAAGTCGACGCCTTGGCTCGACTGCGCGCTTGCTGAGCTCTTGTGCGAGCTCATGCATCAACTGATTGTCGTAAGGGAGAGGCACCCACACATACGCGAGCGTCGCGCCTTCATTCCACAGTTCATCCGCGACCTTCCGCCAGCATTGGATTGCTGAAGGATTTCCGGTCGTATATCCACTGAGCGCGATGGACCCATCTATGCGTTCCGCATCGAGGGGTCCGCGGTCCACATGCAGCCTAAGAAGATGATCATCCGGTAACATTTCCCAGGACAGCTTCTTGGCATTCTTCTGAAGGCTGCTCAACTCCACAATTGCCGTGATGGACCTTGCTCCGTTTCGGTAACGACCCACTGCTAACAATGACTTGAGCACGTCCTTGTCAATCTTTGGCGGCGCCGAACCGTCCGAGTTCGAGTCCAGCCGCCTCTCGAGCTCAGTGCGCAGAATGATTGCGCGCCTGCTGGCCCGTGGCCACTGATTCGGCCCCTGGACGTCTAAGTAGCCACGAAGCCTGCTGACAAAATCAGGACCCTTCGCGGATCGAAACTCAGAGGAGGATTGGACCGAAAAGGCCTGCATCGTGTACGAAGTCCCCCCTGCAAAAACATAGACAGCTCGTGTCAGCCGAATCGTGGCGCCCTCGTGAAGAAACTCGCCGTCGTGCATTGGAGCCAGAAACCATGACAGCCATCCATATGGAGCACCATCGCGCGATGCGTCGAATTCGTCGATGAATAGCACAGGCACCGTGTGGCTGTCCTGCTCACCAGCGACGCGCGCGAGTACCCTGCCGACAGCGACAGTGCCGCCGACTTGAGTCATGTTGATCGTCGTGAAGGGCAGCTTGATCTTGTCTCGAATCGCAGCATGCTTCTTCGCTTCGCCGCATATCTCTTTGACCGCGAAAGATTTTCCGCTGCCCGGCTGCCCAAAAACGGCCAAACACAACGGGCGTGCGGGAGAATCGCCGGTCACATAGTGAACGATCAGATCCTTGAGGGATCGAAGCTGTTTCTTCTCTTCGGCCAGAAACGTATAGAGGCGTCCGAACTTTGAAGCCTTTGGTTTCGCGCCGCCCACAATATCGAGAGCAGTGGCCAAGTCGTCCATGGCGGATATTATCGCCCCTGGCGGCATCACCGAGCCTTCTCGAGCAACTGGATCATTTCATCGCTCAGTGCTCGAGACATCGATGTAAGACTAAGCGTGCGTCCGTTTGGGACGACGAGAGCGAAAGGTCCTTCACGAATGTCCACATCGAACGGAGCGCGCCATTCGTCTTCGTGGGTGTAATCGAGTAAATCGCCTGGCGAATAGGGCTGAGCGAGAAACCGAAGATACGCCGGAAGCTGTGGAGTGACTTCAGTAGGCACTGGAAGGACCGGTCGGATTCCGAGTTCCCGCGCGAAGTCGTATGTGACTGCAACCCCAAACGGTGAGTACACGTGTGCAGAGCCGACGCTTCGCAAGCGTGCCTCTTTGTCGAACACCTTCATATCCGTTCAACTGTCGGCTAGCTCTGAGGATGCCTTCCTCCATGACCCGTCGAAGAAGATCGATCGGCTTGGCGGACTCGCGATAACGAATGAGATGCACCAGCCAGGGCTGACCGCCGTTGCGGATGCTGCGGACAGCTGCGGCTGTTTCATAGTTGAGAAATCGACCGCGCACCAAACCCGAGAGAGGTCCATCCGATTCTGGCGAACGTAGGCAGGCGCGAATATGGCTCAAGACCTTGCCGAGCCAATCTTCGCCTTGTCTGCTGCCGAACCCCCAAAAGCGATCGCCGCAATCTTCGTGGATCTCCGTCTCGCCAGTACTCATGAGCAAATCCACGAGCATTGGATGTTGCCGGCACTTCGCGAGCATGCCCCGGTACATGATGAACACCTTCTCGTCGGTCCAGTAGTGCCGCGGCTCGATCGTAGTGGCCCGGAGCTTCGCTTCTTGCGGGCTTACCGCCGCGCGGATCCACTCGTGCTCATCTCCCACTCCGCGCATCGCCTGATACCAATGCTCGACGGTCGGATACCGACGGCCGGCGATCCAGACTGGAGTGGGCGCGAAGGGAGACAAGATGCCGTAAGGCAGGTCACTCGGCTCGTGAAACAGAATCGAGTCGGGGTCAGGTTTGTCCATCACGTCGGCAGCTGTTTGCTTATACTACCCATGTCCCGCGATGCGAGGAGGTCCAGTTGAGTCCATCAGTGCCTTTGCTCGTCGATGACACCGTTTACGAACACGTGCTCCGTTCGGCGCCAGCCGAGACTGAGATCGTGAGTAACCAATTGAATGGACCGGCACTGGTGCGGGCTATCCTGCAGTACTGCCCATCCCTTGACGGTGTTCAGCTCGACGGATTCGTTGCCGGCGGGTTCGTCCGAGACGTAATTGCAGGTTCGAGCCCTCGAGATCTAGATATCTACGTGCGCAATCAGGAAAGCGCCGCAGAGCTCCAAGCTGCGTTGCGGCTGGGGAACTGGACTCTGGATCGGATCGGATTGGTTTCCGCGTCTTGGCGGGACAGCCGAGGACATGTCGTCCAAGTGATAAAGGCAGAGGCCGAATCGGCCGCGGACTGCATTCGACGATTCGATCTGACGATTTGTTGCGCTGCGGTAGACCTACCGACACCCTTGACGTACTGCTCGGTCACGTTTCTAGCTGATATCAATGAGCGACGTCTTGTCATCAACAGGCCGGCATTCCCCGTCGATACGTTGCGAAGGATTGCTCGGTTCGTAAATGAAGGCTATAGCATCTCCGCAAGCCAACTGCAGGTCCTACATGGATGCATCCTGCGTGAGCTGCATTCACATGGCATCAACGCGTTTCGTCCGTGTGAGTTGCTGTAATAGTCTGGCGTTGTGTCGCAGCCTCATTTTGTGGCGAACACGAGAGCGAAATCAGATTTTTCTCGCTGACTGTAGGGCTCCGCGTCGTCGGGGTGTACGGAGAACGTGGAGCGCGAAGCGATCGAAGCGCTGGCGATTCACCATGAGCAGCGCGCGCGACCTGGCGTCGGCCAAGTCGTTCGCGGTGCAGAATCTGACGCGAGCGTCCGCCCGCGTCGCCCGCGTCCACGTGACGCAGGCGGCGGAGCAGAGGCTCGCGCGGATTGAACGGAAGATCAGTGAGGCTGGACGCCTCGGCGAACTGCTCGGTTAACGGGCGCTGGCGGTCGCTTTCTTGGCCTTGGCTGCCTTCTCGGCTGTCTTGCGCGTTTCGACCGACTGGGCGCCGTATTTCTTGGTGAACCGTTCCACACGGCCTTCGGTATCGAGCAGCTTCTGCTTGCCGGTGAAGAACGGGTGGCAGCTCGAGCAGATTTCGAGGTGCAGCTCGGGCTTGGTCGACCGCGTTTTCCACGTCGCGCCGCAGGCGCAACGCGCGTTCACGTCGTGGTACTTGGGATGGATGCCTTCTCTCACGGCGAACTCCTTGCGATGATCCGGAAACTCCTAGTGTAGCACCGCCGCCGGCCTTCTCGGTTCCGTCACGGCTCTGCGAGACCCGTCAGGCGTCTTACGAAGCCCTCAGGCATCTTACGAAGCCCGTCAATCGTCTTGCGGAGCCCTGAGGCGTCTTACGAAGCCGTCAATCGTCTTGCGGAGCTCTCAGGCGTCTTGCGAAGTCCGTCAATCGTCTTACGAAGCCCTCAGGCGTCTTGCGGGGTCCGTCAGCGTCTTACGAAGCCCCCTAAGCTTTGCCGCCGTTCGACATCGACGCCAGGAAATCCTGATTCGTCTTCGTCTTCGACATCTTCGAGAGCAGCAGCTCCATGGCTTCGACGGGGGAGAGCGGGGTCAGCACCTTTCGCAGCACCCACACGCGGTTGAGGTCCTCTTTCACGATCAGGAGCTCTTCCTTCCGCGTGCCGCTCTTCTGGATGTCAATGGACGGGAAGACTCGCCGGTCGGTGAGCTTGCGATCGAGGTGAATCTCGAGGTTGCCGGTGCCCTTGAACTCTTCGAAGATCACTTCGTCCATGCGCGAGCCGGTGTCGACGAGAGCGGTCGAGATGATCGTGAGCGATCCGCCTTCTTCGATGTTCCTCGCCGCGCCGAAGAACCGCTTCGGCCGCTGCAGCGCGTTGCTGTCCACGCCGCCCGAGAGGACCTTGCCCGACGGCGGCACGATCGTGTTGTAGGCACGCGCGAGACGCGTAATCGAATCGAGCAGGATCACCACGTCCTTCTTGTGCTCGACGAGACGCTTCGCCTTCTCAATCACCATTTCGGCGACCTGCACATGGCGCTGGGCCGGCTCGTCGAAGGTCGACGAGATGACCTCGCCGCGCACCGACCGCTGCATATCGGTGACTTCCTCCGGCCGTTCGTCGATGAGCAGGACGATGAGGTACACCTCGGGATGGTTGTGCGTGATGCTGTTCGCGATGTTCTGCAGCAGCATCGTCTTGCCGGTGCGAGGCGGCGCGACGATCAGGCCGCGCTGGCCTTTGCCGATGGGGACCATCAGGTCGAGCACGCGGGCCGAGAGATTCTCGCCGTCGGTTTCGAGTGAGATGCGGTTCTGCGGATAGAGCGGCGTCAGGTTTTCGAAAAAGACCTTCTCACGCGAGTGCTCGGGGGGCTCGAAGTTCACCGCCTCGACTTTGATGAGCGCGAAGTAGCGTTCGCCGTCCTTCGGCGGACGGATCTGGCCCGACACCGTGTCGCCCGTATGCAGGTCAAACTTCCTGATCTGAGAAGGGGACACGTAGATGTCGTCGGGGCCGGGCAGGTAGTTGTAGTCGGGAGCGCGAAGAAAACCGAAGCCGTCTGGCAGCACCTCGAGGACGCCTTCCGAGAAGATGAGGCCGCTCTTCTCGGCGCGCGCCTTCAGGATCTCGAAAATCAGCTCCTGTTTGCGCATGCCGGTCGCACCCGGCACGTCGAGCTGCTTGGCGATCTTCGTGAGCGCGCCGACGCTCATGTCCTTGAGCGTCGCCAGGTCGATGCGCTCTATTTTTTCGGCTGGTGCCGCGGCCTTGTCGGCTCGCTCGGGGGTTCCCGGCGGGACCGAGCCGTTGGCCTTGGGGGCCG